>JACCEE010371670.1_pt1 | contig 35229 bp, 27 predicted proteins | sample 7449931 | NCBI WGS metagenome assembly JACCEE01 (sample SAMN15323457, study PRJNA562643) | freshwater metagenome | isolation source: river surface water | place: USA:Blue River Watershed | collected 2017-08-19 | reverse complement strand
TGGCCGCATGGCCGGTTTGGAGGTCAAGCGCATCATCAATGGGCCTACCGCCGCTGCGCTGGCCTTTGGCTTGGACAAATCTGAAAAAGGCGATCGCAAAATTGCGGTGTACGACTTGGGCGGCGGCACCTTTGACGTGTCCATCATTGAAATCGCCGATGTCGATGGTGAAAAGCAGTTCGAAGTGCTGTCCACCAACGGCGACACCTTCTTGGGCGGCGAAGACTTTGACCAACGCATCATCGACTTCATCATCACCGAGTTCAAGAAAGAGTCGGGCGTCGATTTGGCGAAAGACGTGTTGGCCCTGCAGCGCCTGAAAGAAGCCGCTGAAAAAGCCAAGATCGAGTTGTCCAGCTCAGCCTCGACCGACGTCAACCTGCCCTACATCACCGCCGACGCCACCGGCCCCAAACACCTGAACGTCAAGCTCACCCGCGCCAAGCTCGAGCAGTTGGTGGAAGAGCTGATCGAGCGCACCATCGCACCTTGCCGCATGGCCATCAAGGACGCGGGTGTTTCGGTGGGTGAGATCGACGACATCATTTTGGTCGGCGGTATGTCGCGCATGCCCAAGGTGCAAGAAAAGGTCAAAGAGTTCTTTGGCAAAGAGCCACGCAAAGACGTGAACCCCGACGAAGCCGTGGCCGTGGGTGCCGCGATTCAGGGCCAAGTGTTGTCCGGCGACCGCACCGATGTGTTGCTGCTCGACGTGACGCCTTTGTCTTTGGGCATCGTCACCATGGGCGGTGTGATGACCAAGATGATCACCAAGAACACCACCATCCCGACCAAGTTTGCACAGACTTTCTCGACCGCTGAAGACAACCAGCCTGCTGTGACGATCAAGGTGTTCCAAGGCGAGCGCGACATCGCCAGCGGCAACAAGTTGCTGGGCGAGTTCAACCTTGAGGGCATCCCGCCAGCTTCTCGCGGCACGCCGCAAATTGAGGTGTCTTTTGACATCGACGCCAACGGCATCTTGCACGTGGGCGCCAAAGACAAAGGCACCGGCAAAGAAAACAAGATCACCATCAAAGCCAACTCCGGCTTGTCCGAAGCCGAGATTCAGCAAATGGTGAAAGACGCCGAGCTGAATGCCGAAGAAGACAAGAAAAAACTCGAGTTGGTGCAAGCCCGCAACGCTGGCGAAGCCGCGGTGCACAGCGTCAAGAAGAGCCTGACTGAGCACGGCGACAAGATCGAAGCGGCTGAAAAAGAAGCCATCGAAGCCGCGGCCAAAGATTTGGAAGAAGTTTTGAAAGGCGAAGACAAAGCCGCCATCGAAGCCAAAACCGAAGCCTTGATGACGGCCAGCCAAAAGCTAGGCGAAAAGGTCTACGCCGAGATGCAAGCGCAACAAGCCGCAGCCGGTGCGGGCGCTGCAGCAGCCGATGCCAAGCCACAAGACGACAATGTGGTCGACGCGGAAGTCAAAGAAGTTAAAAAAGGTTAAGCCCTCTGCCACTGCGGCTTGGCCGCAGTCCCGCCGCGCAAGCTGATTCAGTCCCCTGAATCGCCTTCGCGGCGTTCTTGTTCTAACGGTTGGATTGCCTCATGGCCAAACGAGATTTTTACGAAGTGCTGGGCGTTGCCAAAAACGCCTCAGACGATGACATCAAAAAGGCTTATCGCAAATTGGCGATGAAGTACCACCCTGACCGCAACCAGGGGGACGACGCCAAGGCCAAAGATGCCGAAGCCAAGTTCAAAGAAGTCAAAGAAGCCTATGAGATGTTGTCGGACGCACAAAAACGTGCGGCCTATGACCAGCATGGCCATGCGGGCGTTGACCCCAATATGCGCGGCGGCGCCGAAGGCTTTGGCGGCTTTGGTGATGCGTTTGGCGATATCTTTGGCGACATCTTTGGTGGCCAAGGTCGGGGCGGTCGCGGCGGTGGCCGCCAAGTGTTCCGCGGTGCCGACCTGAGTTACGCCATGGAGATCACGCTGGAGGAAGCCGCCAACGGCAAAGACTCACAACTGCGCATCCCCAGCTGGGACGAGTGCGACACCTGCAACGGCAGCGGCGCCAAGCCGGGCACCAGCGCCAAGACCTGCGCGACGTGCCATGGCCAAGGCCAAGTGCAGATGCGACAGGGCTTTTTCAGCGTGCAGCAAACCTGCCCGCACTGCCGTGGCACGGGCAAGATCATTCCCGATCCTTGCGGCACTTGCCATGGTCAAGGCAAAGTCAAAAAACAAAAAACCCTCGAGGTCAAGATCCCTGCTGGCATCGACGATGGCATGCGCATCCGCAGCGCCGGCAACGGGGAACCCGGCACCAATGGCGGGCCACCGGGCGACTTGTTCATCGAGATCCGCCTCAAGAAACACGCCATTTTTGAGCGCGATGGCGATGACTTGCATTGCGCCGTGCCCATCAGTTTCACCAAGGCCGCATTGGGCGGTGAGATTGACGTGCCGACCTTGGGTGGCAAAGCCGCTATCGACATTCCCGAAGGCACTCAAACCGGCAAGCAATTTCGTTTGCGTGGCAAAGGCGTCAAGGGCGTGCGTGGCAGTTACCCGGGCGACCTGTATTGCCACATCACCGTGGAAACACCGGTCAAACTCACCGAGCACCAGCGCAAATTGCTCAAAGAGTTTGAAGACTCGCTGGCCAAAGGCGGTGGCAAACACCAACCCAGCGGCGAGAGTTGGACCGACAAGCTGAAGGGCTTTTTTGGAGCCTGAGGCTCAAATGTCGAAGTGCTGAAGGCACCGTGACCGCTGCAAGACAGCGGCGGTCAGGGTCACAAAAAGCGGTCGAGCAATTTGCGGGAGTGTTTGTCCATGGCCGCTAAATCGCGGATCATGTACTGCACCCCGTGGATGTCGTTGATCAGCAGCACCTTGCCCGTCAGGCGGCGGATGTCTTCTTCGCCTTTCAGCAAAAACTGCGTCTCACCGCGGTCGGTCAGCACCGTCCATGTGCTGGGCGTGGCAAAGCTGCTGACCTGCGTGAGCTGCAAAATTTCTGGCAAAAACTCGCGTTCGTTCAAGGCCTGCATCAGCTTGTCACGCAAGGGCGCATCGAGTGCGCCCATGTGCGGGAGCCACAGCAGCTCATGTCCCTCGGCATCCATCAGCGCCACCCCTTCTTCAGGGGCAGATACCGGGTAAGCGCGCAACGCCGTCACCGGCGCATGGCGTGTGCCATCGGGCATCTCGAGGACCCAGCGGCCAAACGCATCGCGACTCAAATCAAACGGGTTCATGCGCTCACCTTTTGTTCTGCGCCATCGAGGCTGCCGCCCAACACTGCCTCGGCTTCGGCTTGGCGTTGTTGCGCTTCGTACAAGCGCCAGTAAGCGCCTTGGGCTTCGATCAAGGCCTCGTGCGTGCCCTCTTCGACCACCACGCCTTTGTCCATCACCACCAAGCGGTCGGCTTTGCGCAATGTGGACAAACGGTGGGCAATGGCGATGGTGGTGCGGCCGCGCACCAAGTTGTCCAGCGCCCGCTGAATTTCTTTTTCGGTCTCGGTGTCCACCGCCGAGGTGGCTTCGTCCAAGATCAAGATGCGCGGGTTGATGAGCAAGGCGCGCGCAATGGAAATGCGTTGGCGCTCGCCGCCCGACAGCCCTTGCCCGCGCTCGCCCACCAAAGAGTCATAGCCCTGCGGCATGCGCAAGATAAATTCGTGCGCGTGCGCTGCACGCGCCGCCGCCACGATGTCTTCGCGAGTGGCTTCGGGTTTGCCGTAGGCGATGTTGTCGGCGATGGTGCCAAAAAACAAAAATGGCTCTTGCAAGACCAAGCCAATTTGGCGCCGGTAATCGGCCACTTTCAACTGCCGAATGTCGGTGCCGTCCAACTCGATGGCGCCTTCAGACAGGTCGTAAAAACGGCAGATCAAGTTGACCAACGTGCTTTTACCCGAGCCGCTGTGGCCCACCAAGCCAATCATTTGGCCCGGCTGAATGTCCAGATTGAGCTGGCGAATCACGGCCCGGTTGCCATAGCGAAAGCCCGCATCGCGCACCGTGATACGCCCTTGCACTTGCGCCGGCAAGGCGGTGGGTTGGCTGGGCTCTGGCACGCTGGAAACGTGGTCAAGAATGTCAAAAATGCGCTTCGCCCCCGAAGCGGCTTTTTGGGTGTTCGAGACAATCCGGCTCATCGAGTCAAGGCGGCTGTAAAAGCGACCGATGTAGGCCAAAAATGCGGTCAACACCCCCACCGTGATCTGGTCGTCTGAGACCAACCAGATGCCAAAGCCCCAGACCACCAAGAGACCAATTTCGGTCATCAGCGTGACAGTGGGCGAGAACAGCGACCAGACCCGGTTCAGGCGGTCATTGACTTGCAAATTGTGCGCGTTGGCGTCTTTGAAGCGCTGGGCCTCGCGGTCTTCTTGGGCAAAGGCTTTCACCACGCGGATGCCCGGAATGGTGTCGGTCAAGACGTTGGTGACTTCGGCCCAGACGCGGTCGATTTTTTCAAAGCCGGTGCGCAGTTTTTCACGCACCACATGGATCAACCACGCGATGAAGGGCAAGGGCAACAAGGTCACCAGCGCCAGCGTGGGGTTGATGGTGAACAAGATGACCGCGGTCATCAAAATCATCAACACATCGGTGGCGAAGTCGAGCAAGTGCAAAGACAAAAAGACATTGATGCGGTCGGTCTCGCTGCCAATCCGCGCGATCAAATCGCCGGTGCGCCGACCGCCAAAATACTCGAGCGAGAGTTTCAGCAAATGCTCGTAGGTGGTGGTGCGCAAGTCGGCGCCAATGCGCTCAGACACCAAGGCCAAGATGTAGGTTTTGGCCCAGCCCAAGCCCCAGGCCAACAAGGCCGAGCCCAGCAGGCCCATCAGGTACATGGACACCAAGGTGGGGTCGATCGGCTTGCCGTTTTGGTACGGAATCAAGATGTCGTCCATCAAGGGCATGGTGAGGTAGGGCGGCACCAAGGTGGCCGCGGTGGCCGCCAATGTCAGCAAAAAACCCGCCAACAACGAGCGTTGGTATGGCCGGGCAAAGCGCCACAGCTTGAACAAAGTCCAGGTCGAGGGCGGCGCCAAATCTTCGCGGCCGCAGCTGGGGCATTCTTCTTCGTCATCGCGCATGACCTGCTGGCAAACCGGGCAGACCGAACCCGACAACACGGTTTGCAGCGCTCGGCCACCTGCTGCGTCTCCGGCGGTGTTTCCTGCGCCGTCAGCCCCTTTGGCAAAGGCCTGGGCCAACTGGCTTTCACACTGGGCCACCCAACGCGCCACCGCCGCTTGTAAGCCCAAAGTAAAGCGCCAAACCGCCAGTTGCCCCTCCGGGCTGCTCAGGGCCAGCGAACCCACCCCGGCGTGGTCGGAGAGTTTGAGTGTCAAACCGGCTTGCAAGGGCCAACTGGACCAATTTTTTTCACCTTGCGCCCGTGATAAGACCCGTTGATCGGTCAAAATGACGGCACTTTTGGCGAAGCGCAAGCGGCCATCAAGGTCAACCTCCAGCCAGGCTGTTGCGTTTTCATCGGGTTGCAGACAAGAATGAACTTCAGCCTGCCAAGCGTCGGGCAAAACCTGACGAGATGCAGAGGCCAAAGGTGATGTTGATGTCATTGAAGGATGAACCGGAAGCGACTCGAACGACCTTGCGGCGGGCGAGACAGAAAAAACAAGCTTTGAAGTCGCACGCGACTGACCACGAACTGCCCATGACTCTATTGAATCCCGTGCCTTTGACCAGCGCCGTGACAGGCCGGTCATTGTATCGCCGCCCATTTCATTCATGAACGCCAAAAACATCCAATTTCTGCGCATGACCCATCTGCGCGGGCCCAACATCTGGACTTATCGTCCCGTCATGGAAGCGCTGATTGACATTGGCGCGCTTGAAGACTTTCCCTCCAACACCCTGCCCGGCTTCAACGCACGGCTAAGCGCCTGGTTGCCCGGTTTGGTGGAACACCGTTGTAGCGTGGGCGAGCGGGGTGGCTTTTTGCAACGGCTGGAAGAAGGCACTTGGGCAGGCCATGTGTTGGAACACGTGGCCCTCGAGTTGCAAACCCAAGCCGGCATGCAAACGGGTTTTGGCAAAGCGCGCGAAGCGGGGCCAAGGGGTCTCTACAAAGTGGTCATCCGCACCCGCCACGAAGCGGTGAGTCGCCGCGCCTTTGAAGCGGCGCGCGGGCTGATTTTGGCGGCCATTGAAGACCGCCCTTTTGATGTGCAGGCCGAAGTCCACCAACTCAAGCAAATGGTCGACAGCCTGTGCATCGGGCCCAGCACCGCCAGCATTGTGGACGCCGCCAGCGAACGCGGCATTCCGTCGATTCGACTGAACGATGGCAACTTGGTGCAACTGGGCCACGGCGAGCAACAGCGCCGCATCTGGACCGCCGAAACCGACCGCACCAGCGCCATTGCCGAAGGCATTTCCAAAGACAAAGACCTGACCAAGCAATTGCTCAGCACTTGCGGCGTGCCCGTGCCGCAGGGCCAAATTGTGGACAGCCCCGCCGCCGCTTGGGAAGCGGCGCAAGACATCGGCTTGCCCGTGTGCGTCAAACCCACCGACGGCAATCATGCACGCGGGGTGTCGCTGGAGTTGTCTCGCCAAGAAGACATTGAAGCCGCCTACGAGATCGCTTTGGCCGAAGGCAGCGAGGTCATTGTGGAAAGCTTCATTCGGGGTGAAGAGCACCGTTTGTTGGTGGTCGGTGACCAAGTGGCCGCTGCTAACAAAGGCGAAACGGCCAGTGTGGTGGGCGACGGCGTGCACACCGTGGCCGAGTTGATCGAGTTGCAAATCAACTCGGACCCTCGGCGTGGCGAAGAAGAACATTTCCCGCTCGACACTGTCCGCTTGGACGAGCACACCACCTCGGTGCTCGAGCTCCAGCGGCAAGGTCTGAGCGCCGACAGCGTGCCCGAAAAAGGCCGCTCGGTGCTGATCATGCGCACCGGCAACATGGCCTGGGACGTGACCGACCAAGTGCACCCCGATGTGGCCGCGCAAGCGGTGCTGGCCGCTCGGGTCGTGGGCCTGGACATTGCGGGCGTTGATTTGGTGGCGCAAGATATCTCGCAGCCCCTGGCCGCCCAAGGCGGTGCGATTGTTGAAGTCAATGCCGGCCCCGGCTTGTTGATGCACCTGAAACCCGGCTTTGGTCAAGCGCGGCCGGTGGGTCAGGCGATTGCCAACCATTTGTTCAAGCCCAACGACACGGGCCGCATTCCCGTGATTGGTTTGATGGGCGATGGCGACACCACCCGCCCCGCTTTATTGGTCTCGTGGCTGTTGCACTTGCAGGGCCTTTACACCGGCTTGGCTTGTGCGCAAGGTTTGTTCATGAACCAACGCAAGTTGCAAAGCAACGGAGGCATGGACTGGGACAACGCCCAACGCTTGCTGATCAACCGCTCGGTGCAGGCCGCGGTCTTTGAAAGCGATGTGCGCCACTTGTTGACCGAAGGTTTGCCTTATGACCGCTGCCAAGTGGGCGTGGTCACCCGCATGCCCAAGGCCCAAGGCCTTGAAGACCTGTACCCCGGCAACGACGAAAAAATGCCTTCCTATGTGCGCACCCAAATCGATGTGGTGTCCGCCCAAGGCACGGCGGTGCTGAATGCGGCGGACGAGGCCGTGGCCGATTTGGCGCAGTACTGCGACGGCAGCGTGATTTTTTACGCCCACGATGAAAGCGCAGCCCGCTTGCAAGCACATCGTGCCCAGGGCGGTCGGGTGGGTTTTTGGCGCGAGGGCCAGCTCATCTTGCAAGAAGGTGAGCGCGAACACGCGGTGTTGTCTGCCAAACGCCCGGCGGTCACGCGCATGCTGCAAGAAGGTCGACTCAGCACCGACGACATGTTGGTCGCCGCTTGTGTGGCTTGGGCTTTGGACATCCCCACCGACCTGATCCGTGCCGGTGTCAAAAGCTTCGACTCTTCGGCCCATCATTAACCTCTGCCCCGCCCCACGGCCCTACCGCATCACAGGAATACCGGTTCATGGAAGTGTCAAGAATTCGCGCACTGCGCGGCCCCAATTTGTGGAGCCGTCACACGGCCATCGAAGCCATCGTGACCTGCCCTCCCGAAGAAGTCAGTCTGTCGCCCAACCACCCGATCGAACAACGGCTGCGGCGCATCTTCCCCGAAGTGGGGCCGATCGAAGGCAGCCGCGCGGGACAAGCCCCGTCGATGGCCCATGCCCTGGAAAAAGTCACACTGGCCTTGCAATCTCATGCCGGTTGCCCGGTGACCTTCAGCCGCACCACGGCAACCGAGGAAAAGGGAATTTTCCAAGTGGTGGTGCAATATTCAGAAGAATCGGTGGGCCGCTTGGCGCTGGAATTGGCCGAAAAACTCTGCCGTGCCGCTATGCAAGGTCAAGGCTTTGACCTGGAAAGTGCCTTGGCTCAGCTGCACGAAATGGACGAAGACGTGCGCTTGGGCCCCTCGACAGGCGCGATTGTCGATGCCGCCGTGGCCAGGGGCATTCCGTATCGCCGCCTCACCGATGGCAGCATGGTGCAATTTGGTTGGGGCGCGCAGCAAAGGCGCATTCAAGCCGCTGAAATTGACTCGACCAGCGCCATTGCCGAATCCATTGCACAAGACAAAGACCTGACCAAAAAACTGTTGCACGCCGCCGGTGTGCCCGTGCCTTTGGGCCGTCCTGCCCAAACCCTCGACGAGGCCTGGGCCATTGCGCTCGAGGTGGGGCTGCCCGTGGTGGTCAAGCCACAAGACGGCAACCAAGGAAAAGGGGTCACCGTCAACATCACCGAGCGCGGTGCGTTTGACAAGGCCTATGCCACCGCCGAACGCTACGGCACCGTGATGGTCGAAAAGTTTCTCCCCGGCCACGATTACCGCCTGCTGGTGGTGGGCAATAAACTGGTGGCGGCGGCACGCCGCGAGCCGCCCTTGGTGGTGGGCGATGGCAAGCACACCGTGCGCCAATTGGTCGATTTGGTCAACGCCGACCCGCGCCGTGGCACCGGTCACTCGACCTCGCTGACCAAGATCCGTTTTGACGACATCGCGATTGGCCGGTTGCATGCGCAAGATCTAGAGCCTGAGTCGGTGCCCGAAAAAGGGCGCCGCGTCATTCTGCGCAACAACGCCAACTTGTCGACCGGGGGCAGTGCCACCGACGTCACCGACGATGTGCACCCCGATGTGGCCGCCCGCGTGATCGAGGCGGCGCAAATGGTGGGGCTGGACATTTGCGGTGTCGATGTGGTCTGCGAATCGGTGTTGCGCCCCTTGGAAGAGCAAAGCGGCGGCATTGTCGAGGTGAATGCCGCACCGGGCTTGCGCATGCACATCAGCCCGTCTTACGGCAAGGGCCGTGATGTGGGCAAAGCGGTCATTGACCACATGTTTCCTGACGGCGCCACTGGCCGCATTCCGGTGATTTCAGTCACGGGCACCAATGGCAAAACCACCACCGTGCGCTTGACGGCCCACCTGCTCAGAACGCACGGACTGCGCTTGGGCATGACCAACACCGATGGCGTGTATGTGAATGGCCGCCAGACCGATTCAGGCGATTGCGCAGGCCCGCGCAGCGCACGCAATGTGCTGATGCACCCCGAAGTGGATGCGGCGGTTTTTGAAACCGCACGCGGCGGCTTGCTGCGCGAAGGCTTGGCCTTTGACCGTTGCAGCGTGGCCGTGGTGACCAACCTGGGTGGCGGTGACCATTTGGGCCTGAACTACATCACCACGCTCGAAGACCTGTCGGTGGTGAAACGGGTGATCGTGCTGAACGTCGAGCAAAACGGCATGGCGGTGTTGAATGCCGCCGACCCTGCGGTGGCCATGATGGCGCCGCATTGCCCCGGCGACGTGACCTTTTTTGCGCTGGATGCCACTCAACCGGTGTTGGCCACCCACCGCGCCCAAGGCAAGCGCGTGGTGTTCACCGAGGACGGCCACATCGTGGCGCAAAAGGGCAAACAAATTGTCCGCATTCCACTGGCCAATGTGCCCATCACGCGGCAAGGCCAAATCGGTTTTCAGACCGAAAACGTCATGGCTTCAATCGCTGCCGCTTGGGCGGTGGGCGTGCCTTGGGAGACGATTGCCCAAGGCGTGGCCACCTTCATCAGCGACATCCAGGGTGTGCCCGGCCGCTTCAATGTGTTTGATTACCGCGGCGCCACTTTGATCGCCGACTACGGCCACAACCCGGATGCGATCCAGGCCTTGGTGCAAGCGGTGGACAACATGCCGGCCAAAAAACGGATGGTGGTGATCAGTGGCGCGGGTGACCGACGCGACCAGGACATCCGGGACCAAACCAAAATTTTGGGGGCCGCCTTTGACGAGGTGTTGCTGTACCAAGATGCGTGCCAGCGCGGCCGCGAAGATGGCGAAGTGATTGCCTTGTTGCGCGAAGGCTTGCAAGGGGCCACGCGGACCACGCAGGTGCAAGACATTCAAGGTGAATTCAACGCCATCGACTTGGCCATGAGCCGACTCTCCCCCGGCGACTTGTGCCTGATCTTGATCGACCAAGTCGAAGAAGCGCTGGCCCACATCACCGAGAAGGTCAAGGCCGGCTGATCCGGCGATCAAACCCCGGGATTCAAGAGCCAGGCCAAGGCCACACTGGCCTTGAAGACCCCTGCCCACAAGCACCATCTCGACCAGGTGGCTGATGGCCGCTCGACCCAGCGGTGCAACAAAACACCGCTGGCGACAGACAAGGTCAATGCCAACAACATGCCCAGCGTATTGGCCCAAACACGCTCGGGCCAAGCCGAATAAACCGCCGCATTGACCAACAAGCTAACGCCAAAGTGCATCAGAAACACCGCATACGACACGGTGGACAAGCCCTCCACCCACCGCCTCCACTTGGCTGTCAAAGGCTGCAGGTTATGCCCCACCTCTAACCGCTCGGGCATGCCCAACAGCACGCCCGCAAGGAGCCAGGCGGTCGCAATGCGCCAACGTGGTTCTAGGGCAAAGGCCAGCCCACCCATCACCAGGAAAACAGCCCAGATGGCCCATCGTTGTGCATCGTGACCTGGACGGCTCAAGCGCAGCAGTCGTTGTCCCTCCCAGGCCAACAAACCCAACCCGTAAGAGCCAAAAAAATAGAGCCCCAAATCCTCCCATTCGGCGTTCAAATTCCAGTACCACAAAGAGCCGCAGGTGAGAACGAGTTGTAGGCCCCAACGCACCGCCCAAGGGGAGAGCGCCACGTGCGAGGCGCGGCAAAGCTGCACAGCGACTAAGCTGAGCAAGGTCATCGCGTACAACTGAAAATCGATGGCCACATACCAGATGCCGGCCGACAAAGCCTCCATGCCCAGCCCATGTTGCAGGAACACGATGTGTGCCAACGCCTGTCCCCAATCGGGGGTCGCAGACAGGCTGGCGTGGTCAAAATCTGGGCGCAATCCTTCGGTGACCAACACCGTGAAACTCAGTGCAGCGAGCAAGGGGATGGCCAGGCGCAAATAGCGTTGCCCACACAATTTCAAGGCCTGCTGCCAAGTCAGTGCATCAAAGCGCGCCAAGCTGGCGGCCGTTAAATACCCCGCGCAGACCAAAAAGAATTGAACAGCCAAGCGGCCATAGTCATACAACCATGCCAGTACGCGCGGCCAAGCATTGGCCGCCACATCGGACATGGGGCCATAGAAGGCCAAATGGTGCAAGACGATCAACAAACAGCCCGACGCCTTGACTGCATCGATCAAAAAAGACCGCCGCACGGTGTGCGGCGGCTGACCGGGGGCGATGTGCACCGGTTCAGAGCGACAAGCGGGCCCGGGCTGCCGCGTACTCGCGCTTGAGTTTGGCCACAAGGTCGGCAGTGCTGAGCACCGCATCGACAGCGCCGATGCCTTGGCCGCAGCCCCAGATGTCTTTCCAGGCTTTTTTGGCGTCGCCACCAAAGTTCATCTTGCTGGGGTCGGATTCAGGCAAGTTATCGGGGTCCAAACCTGAGGCACGAATGGACGGCGCCAGATAGTTGCCGTGCACGCCTGTGAACAAGTTGCTGTAGACGATGTCGTCCGAGTTGCAGTCGACCACCGCTTGTTTGTACTCGTCAGACGCGCGTGCTTCGTGGGTCGCAATAAAGGCCGAGCCAATGTAGGCAAAGTCGGCCCCCATGGCTTGGGCGGCCAACACCGCATCGCCGGAGGCAATAGAACCCGACAAAGCGACCGGGCCCTCGAACCACTGGCGAATTTCTTGGATCAGCGCGAATGGGCTTTTGACACCGGCGTGACCGCCAGCGCCAGCGGCCACCGCAATCAGGCCATCGGCGCCCTTTTCAATCGCCTTGTGGGCAAATTTGTTGTTGATGATGTCGTGCAAGACCACGCCGCCATAGCTGTGCGCGGCTTGGTTGATTTCTTCGCGTGCACCCAGCGAGGTGATGATGATGGGCACCTTGTACTTCACGCACAGGGACATGTCGTGCTCAAGACGGTCATTGCTCTTGTGCACGATTTGGTTGATGGCAAATGGCGCCGCGGGCTTGTCGGGATTGGCCGCGTTGTAAGCCGACAGGGTTTCTGTGATCTCGGCCAGCCAGTCTTCCAACTGCGAGGCGGGTCGCGCATTGAGTGCGGGCATCGAGCCCACCACGCCTGCCTTGCATTGCTCAATCACCAGCTTGGGGTTGCTGATGATGAACAAAGGGGAGGCAATGACCGGGAAGGGCAAATGGGCGAGCACTGGGGGCAGCTTGGACATGAGGTCTCCTAATAATGGTGTGGGTCTGCTTCAGTTTCAGAAGGCGTCCAAGGCCATGGCCGTGACGCTGCCAGCGCCTTCCACAATGCTGTCGCGCACGCCTGGGGCTTTGGACAAAATGTGGTCGGCATAAAAGCGTGCCGTGGTCACTTTGGCCTTCATAAAGTCGGCGTCTTGCGCTTGGGCTTCGGGGCTCAGGGCCACCAGCAAAGAGCGGCTCATTTGCCAGCCGGCCATCAGGTTACCCGCCAACATGAGGTAGGGCACGCTGCCTGCAAACACATCATTGGGATGCGCTTTGGTGTTGCCCGCCACAAAGTCGACCACGTCGATAAACGCTTCACGAGCGGCTTTCAGGCGCTTGGCCACTGCGAGTGCATCGGCGTTGCCCGAGGCCATCAGTGCGCTTTCTGTTTGTGCCACTTGGGCTGACAGTGCCTTGGCAGTCTGGCCGCCATCGCGGGCGGTTTTGCGGCCCACCAAGTCGTTGGCCTGGATGGCGGTGGTGCCTTCGTAGATGGTCAAAATTTTGGCATCGCGGTAATACTGCGCGGCACCGGTTTCTTCGATGAAGCCCATGCCCCCGTGCACTTGCACACCCAAGCTGGTGACCTCCAAACTCATCTCGGTGCTGTAGCCTTTGACCAAGGGCACCATGAATTCATAAAACGCTTGGTTTTGCTTGCGCACTTCGGCATCGGGATGGTGGTGCGCCGCGTCGTAAGCGGCTGCGGCGGTGGTGGCCATGGCCCGGCAACCCTCGGTGTAGGCGCGCATGGTCATGAGCATGCGGCGCACATCGGGGTGGTGAATAATGGGGCCAGCGGCCGGCAAACTGCCATCGACAGGACGGCTTTGAATGCGGTCACGCGCATACTGCACCGCGCGTTGGTAGGCACGCTCGGCAATCGCGATGCCCTGCACACCCACGGCATAGCGGGCGGCGTTCATCATGATGAACATGTACTCGAGGCCGCGGTTTTCTTGGCCCACCAAAAAGCCAGTTGCGCCCCCGTGGTCGCCAAACTGCAAGACCGCTGTGGGGCTGGCCTTGATGCCCATCTTGTGCTCGATGCTGACGCAGTGCACATCGTTGCGCGCGCCCAAAGAGCCATCGGCCTTGACCATGAACTTGGGCACCACAAACAAACTGATGCCCTTCACGCCTTCGGGCGCACCTTGCACGCGGGCCAGCACCAAATGGACGATGTTCTCGGCCATGTCGTGCTCACCATAGGTGATGTAAATCTTGGTGCCAAACACCTTGAAAGTACCGTCCGGCTGGGGCTCGGCGCGCGTGCGCACGGCGGCCAAGTCTGAGCCGGCTTGCGGCTCGGTCAAGTTCATGGTGCCGGTCCACTCGCCGGAGATCAGTTTTTCAAGGTAGGTGGCTTTGAGTTCGTCCGAGCCGGCCGTGAGCAAGGCTTCAATGGCGCCATCGGTCAGCATGGGGCACAGCGCAAAACTCATGTTGGACGAGTTGAGCATTTCGCCGCACGCCGCGCCAATGGTCTTGGGCAAGCCCTGCCCGCCAAAGTCGGCTGGGTGTTGCAGGCTCTGCCAGCCGCCTTCGGTGAATTGTTTGTAGGCTTCTTTGAAACCCGGGGTGGTGGTGACCCCGCTGCCATTGTGAAATGAGGGGTTTTTGTCCCCTTCCCAATTGAGTGGCGCGATCACATCGCGGTTGAGTTTGCCGCACTCTTCCAACACGGCTTGAGCGGTTTCTAAGCCTGCGTCTTCAAAGCCAGGAATTTGAGCAATCTGGTCAATGCGTGCCAAATGCTCGATGTTGAAAAGCATGTCCTTCAGTGGGGCGTTGTAGCTCATGTGTGTGTCTCCGAAAAGTCTGGGGTCGGGTACAAAAAAGACCTCTCACGGAGGCCTTTTTTGCAGTCTTCAAAATGTCACAGTGCTTGGGTCAGTTCAGGGACGGCGGCAAACAAATCGGCCTCCAGCCCAAAGTCGGCCACGCTGAAGATGGGGGCCTCTGGGTCTTTGTTGATGGCCACGATGACCTTCGAGTCTTTCATGCCGGCCAAGTGTTGGATGGCGCCAGAAATGCCCGCTGCGATGTAGAGCTGAGGCGCGACGATCTTGCCGGTCTGGCCAACTTGCAAATCGTTGGCAGCGTAGCCGGCATCGACCGCAGCGCGGCTAGCGCCAATGGCGGCACCCAGCTTGTCGGCCAAGGGCGTCATCACTTCGTTGAATTTTTCTGAGCTGCCCAAAGCGCGGCCACCCGAGACGATGATCTTGGCGGCGGTCAATTCGGGGCGGTCGTTTTTGGCGATCTCGCTGCCCTTGAAGCTGCTCTTGCCGCTGTCGGCCTGGGCCGCTGCGGTTTCTACAGCCGCACTGCCACCCGAGGCGGCGGCGGCATCAAAACCCGTGGTGCGCACGGTGATGACTTTGGTCGCGTCGGTGCTTTGCACAGTGGCAATGGCGTTGCCGGCGTAAATGGGGCGCTCGAAAGTGTCGGCCGAAATGACTTGGGTCACATCGCTGATTTGCGCCACATCGAGTTTGGCCGCCACACGGGGCGCCACGTTTTTGCCACCTGCGGTCGCCGGAAACAAGATGTGGCTGTACTGAGCGGCAATGGCCAGCACTTGGGCCGCCACGTTTTCAGCCAAGCCATGGGCCAGGCTGTCGCTGTCGGCGTGGATCACTTTGCTGACACCGGCGATTTGTGCGGCAGCAGCAGCGGCGGCGGCGGCGTTGTGGCCAGCCACCAAGACATGCACATCACCGCCGCAAGCGGCTGCGGCCGTGATGGTGTTGAGGGTGGCGCCTTTGATAGAGGCGTTGTCGTGTTCTGCAATGACGAGAGAAGTCATGGGATTTCCTTGTGTGTCAGATGACCTTGGCCACGTTCTTGAGCTTGTCCACCAAAGTGGCGACATCGGGCACCTTGATACCGGCGCTGCGCTTGGCAGGTTCGGCCACTTTGAGGGTCTTGATGCGAGGCGATACATCCACGCCCAAATCTTCAGGCTTGAATGTGTCGAGCTGCTTTTTCTTGGCCTTCATGATGTTGGGCAAGGTCACGTAGCGGGGCTCGTTCAAACGCAAGTCGGTGGTCACCACGGCAGGCAGAGAGATAGACAAGACTTCCATACCGCCATCAATCTCGCGGGTCACATGGGCTTTGCCGTCGACGATTTCCACTTTCGAGGCAAAGGTGGCCTGAGGCATGTCGGCCAAGGCGGCCAGCATTTGGCCGGTTTGGTTGCAATCGTCGTCAATCGCTTGTTTGCCCAAGATGACCAAGCCCGGCTGCTCTTTGTCGACCAAGGCTTTGAGCAATTTGGCGACGGCCAGGGGCTGCAAATCCAGATCGGCTGGGGTTTCGACCAAGATGCCGCGATCGGCCCCGATGGCCATGGCGGTGCGCAAGGTTTCTTGGCACTGGGTCACGCCGCAAGACACCGCGATGACTTCGGTGGCCAGACCCTTTTCCTTCAAACGAACCGCTTCTTCGATCGCGATTTCATCGAAGGGATTCATGCTCATCTTGACGTTGGCAATGTCCACACCCGAGCCATCGGACTTGACGCGAACCTTGACGTTGTAGTCCACGACCCGTTTGACGGGAACCAAAATTTTCATGAAAACTTCTCCATTGAAAGGCCAAAAATCAGCGGGGATCCGCGCGACGCCAAAACAGGAAAACAATTGACGTTAACGTAAACGTCAATTGTGCACCAAAACGCTTTTACAAAGATACAGCAAGCCGCAAAAAAGCACGGTCGTTCGCATTTTACAAGCAGTGTATTTCTATTTTTGCCATCCTACCCCCGGGAATTCACCGACCAAGCGGTTGGGAGATCAGGGTTAGCATGGAGTGCGTTTCGAAAAAAACCAGATTAAATTATGTTTTGTAACCAATTTGATGGAGCAATTTGATGAAGAAAAGCCTGATTTCACTGAGTGTTTTGTCTTTGAGCAGTCTCGCGTTCACTGCCCAAGCCCAAACTGTTCTGACGGTCTCCAGCTGGGTTCCCCCCACACACGGTTTGAGCGTGGCTCAAAAAGAATGGTGTGACGATGTGGCAGCCAAAACATCGAACCGCGTGCGCTGCAACATTTTGCCCCGCGCCGTGACCCCTGCACCCGGCACCTACGATGCGGTGAAAAATGGCTTGGTTGACGTGTCTTTCACCGTCCATGGCTACACCCCCGGTCGCTTCGTGTTGACCCAGATGGCCGAATTCCCATTTTTGGGTGACCGCGCAGAGCCTCTTTCTGTCGCTTTTAACCGTGTTGCCAGCAAAAACGCTGAATTTGCCGCCGAACACCAAGGCGTCAAAGTCTTGGGTTACTTCACACACGGGCCTGGCATGGTCTTCAACACCAAAAAGCCCATCACCAAAGTGGAAGACCTGAGCGGTCTGAAATTCCGCGTCGGCGGTGGCATGGTCAATGAAATCACCAAAACATTGGACATGAACGTCACCCTCAAGCCAGCACCTGACTCTTATGAGTTGCTGTCCAGCGGCGTGATGGATGGCACCTTGTTTCCTGCCGAGTCCACCGACTCGTTCAAGATCGACAAGATCATCAAGCACGCCACCACTTTCCCCGGTGGTTTGTACAACACCAGCTTCGTCTTCATGATGAACCCTGCCAAGTACAACGCCCTGTCTGCTGCTGACAAAAAAGTGGTGGATGATTTGTCGGGCGATGCCGTTGCTGCGCGCTTTGGCAAATCTTGGGACCGTGTCGATGAAGCGGCCATGTCCAATATGCAAAAGAACGGCGTGAAGATTGTCAAAGCCGACAACGGTTTTGTCAGCGGCGTGACGGTTCGGGTGAATAAACTCGAGCGCGATTGGGCTGCTGCCGCCAAGGCCAAAGGTCTGAAGGATCCTTCGGCCACATTGGCTGAATTCCGCGCCGAGATCGCGAAATTGCAAAAGCAGAAGTGATGAATCCCATCCCTCGGTTGTGCGACCGAGGGCTGATTCCCACGGCGGTACCTGTCACTCTCACAGGTACCGTTTTTTTTAGAGGTGAAATTTGAAGAAATCTCTCGAAATCTTAGTCAGCACATTGGCCGGTTTGGCCTTGATGGCCATCATGGTCCTGACCTTTCTGGATGTGACTGGCCGCAAACTTTTGTCGCACTCCATCACCGGCTCTCTGGAGCTGACCGAGTTGTTAATGGTGGTGGTGATTTTTGGTGCCCTGCCCTTGGTCTCGCTGAAGGGCGAGCACGTGGTTTTTGACTCATTGGATGCCGTGTTGCCCCGCTTTGTGCAACGCGTCCAACGCACCTTGGTCAACTTGGTTTGTGCAGGCTTGCTGTTGGGTCTGGCCTACTTGATGTGGAAAACCGGTGGCGAATTCGCCATCACAGGCGAGACGACCGCGCAATTGAAAATTGCCAAAGCCCCCTTTATTCAAGGCATGGGCGTGTTGTGTGCCCTGACCGGTCTGGTGCATTTGCTCAAAGCCTTTTCGTCAGACAAAACTGAAGAAGAAAAAGAAGACGCCAGCGAAGGAGGCACGCTGTGACCGAAGCGCTGTTGGGATTTTTAGCCATCTTTGTGTTGGCCTTGATGCGCATGCCCTTGGCTTTTTCCATGGGCTTGGTAGGCATCGTGGGCATTGGCCTCACCCGGGGTTGGATGCCCGCCTTGGCCAGCACCGCACAAGTGGTGCACGACACCGGTTTCGCCTACACCTTGTCGGTGATTCCCTTGTTCATCTTGATGGGCAACTTTGTCGCACGGGCCGGCTTGGCGCACGAGTTGTTTCATGCGGCTTACACCTTCATTGGGCACCGCCGAGGGGGACTCGCGCATGCCACCATCGCGGCGTGTGCCGGCTTTGGTGCCATTTGCGGCTCGTCCATTGCCACCGCCGCCACCATGAGCAAAGTGGCCTACCCGTCGATGAAAAAGCTGGGCTACAGCGATGCCATGTCGACAGGCGTGATCGCCGCAGGGGGCACCTTGGGCATCATGATTCCACCGTCCACCATCATGGTGATTTACGGCATCATCACCGAGACCCACATTGGCAAGTTGTTTGCGGCGGGCGTGATCCCCGGTATCTTGACCGCGCTCTTGATGATGGTAGCGGTCATGTTCATGACTTGGCACGACCCTGAGCATGCGCCTGCAGGTGAAAAGTTCAGCTGGCGCGAACGCCTGATTGCAGTGAAAGGCATTTGGGGTGTGCTGCTTTTGGTGGTGCTGGTGTTGGGCGGCATTTATGGCGGCTTTTTCACGGCCACCGAGGGCGCCGGCATGGGCGCAATGGGCGCCTTTTTGTTTGCTCTGGCACGCAAAGCACTGACCAAAGAAGTGCTGCTGCAAGTGCTGGTGGAATCGGCGCGCACCACCGCCATGTTGTTCACCCTGTTGATTGCCGCCACCATCTTCGCCAACTTTGTGAACTACACCAGCCTGCCGTTTGAGCTGAAAGAATGGATCACGCACTTGGGCCTCTCGCCCATCATGATCGTGGGCGCCATGATGCTGATTTATGTGCTGTTGGGCACGGTGATGGAAGAGCTCACCATGGTGCTGCTGACCATTCCTTTGTTCTTCCCCATCGTGGTGCAGCTGGGCTTTGACCCTGTGTGGTTTGGTGTGCTGATCGTGATGGTGATTCAAATCGGCCTGATCTCACCGCCCGTGGGCATGAACCTGTTTGTGCTCAACACCTTGCTGCCCAAAGTTGGCTTGGGCACCATCTTCCGTGGCGTCTGGCCAATGGTGTTGGTGCTGATCATCACACTGGGTATTTTGCTGGCCTTCCCGCAATTGAGCTTGTGGTTGCCCTCGATGATGGACTGAGCTTCTGCCACCTGTGACAAAAAAGGCACACCCGAGGGTGTGCCTTTTTTTCGCCTTGCAAATGCCTCAAGATTCAAAAATCCTGTTCGGGCTATCCGGTGATCGCATCGGTTCTGTGTGGCAGTTTTGATGTGGCAGGCTTTGGTAATCAGTTTTTGGGCGCTGCGGGCACCAGGCGCTGCGGGTAAGGCATGGCGATGCCGTGGTCTCGCAGCGCTTGCAAGATCGCCAGATTGATGTCCGACTTCAAGCCCAGTTGTCCACTCGCGGGGTCTTCAAACCAGTAGCTCACCGTGAACTCCAATCCCTCTGCGCCAAATGCCGACAAGGCCACCAAAGGCGCCGGTTCTTGCAAGACCCGCGCTTGCGACTGACAAGCCTGCATCAAGAGGCCCATCACTTGCTCCACCGGCGCGTCATGCACCACGGTGACCACCGTGCTTTGCGAGATTTTGGCGTCAGACAAGGACAAATTTTCGACCCGCTGCGTGATCAGCATCTCATTGGGCACGATCGACTCACGTCCCGAGGGTGCACGGATCACGGTGTAGCGCGCTTTGATGTCGGTGATGCGCCCTTCAAATTGGTCCACTTTGACGACGTCGCCAATGCGCATGCTTCGTTCTGCCAAGATGACAAAACCACTGACATAGTTGGCCGCCAGTTTTTGCAAACCAAAACCAATGCCCACCCCCACCGCACCGCCCAGCACCGACAAAGCGGTGAGATCAATTCCCACTGAAGACAGCGCCAGCAACAAGCCGACAAACATGAGCAAAGCGCGCACGGTGTTGCTGATCACCTTGCGCAGCGACAAGTCGCTGCCGGTCGCCGACTTGAGCAAGCGGGACTCTAGCGCGGCAGAAATCCACAGCGTGACGATCAACACCGCCCCAGCCGTCAGCGCGCCTTCAATGAGCGTGCGCACCGACAACAAAGACCCCCCGACTTTCCAGCGAATCTGGTCTAACTCGTCCAACACCAGCGGCAAAATGCCCGTCACCCACAGCACCACGGCCAACCAAGCGAGCCAGGAAATCGTGCGCTCAAACACCCGCACAAAGGGCGCATCGCCAAAAGCCACTTGCAATACTTTGACGCCAAACCGGATCAAAGCGAGGGAGATGCAAACGGGCAACAAAATATCAAACAGCGCGATCGGATGGTCTGCCGTCAAAAGCGTTTGCGCTGCAAAAGTCAAGCCCAACAAAATCGTAGGGAACAAGACCCCATCAATCAAGCGGCGGCCCAGCAAGACCGACAGATCATGGGCAGCAAATGCTTGGCGCATCAACCACACCGCGACCCAAGCCAATGCGATGCACACCCCAAAAGCACCCATCACCTGCAGTGAATCGGCCGTGGCCAAGGTGTCCAGCCAAGCCAGTGGGTCGGCAATGTGCAAAGACTTCACGCTCGCCATCAGAATTTCCTTCTCTCGATATGGGTCAAGGGGTGTTTAAGAAAAGACACTTCAAACGTCGGCCAAAACACGCAAATGCGCTTCGACACTGCGGCCCAGTGCACTCAAGTTGTAGCCGCCCTCGAGGCAACTCACGATGCGCCCTTTGGCAAAGCGCTGGGCGATATCTTTGATGCGCTGGGTGATCCAAGCGTAGTCTTGTTCCACCAAACCCATCTGGCCCATGTCATCTTCGCGGTGCGCATCAAAACCCGCACTGATCAAGATCAACTCGGGCTTGTGCGCTTCAAGACGGGGCAACCACATCATCTCGATCAACTCGCGAATGTCCATGCCCTTGGAATAAGCGGGCACCGGCAAATTGAGCAAATTACGGGCCGTGGACGTCGATCCACCTTCGGGATAAAACGGATGCTGAAAAAAACTCACCATCAAAATGCGGTCATCCCCCGCCACGATGTCTTCGGTGCCATTGCCATGGTGCACATCAAAGTCAACAATCGCCACCCTTTTCAAGCCATGTCGATCCAAGGCGTATTTGGCGGCAATCGCCACATTGTTAAAAAAGCAAAACCCCATGGCTTTGTCGCGGCAAGCGTGATGCCCTGGTGGACGCACCGCACAAAAAGCATTTTCAAGCTCGCCCGCTAACACCGCGTCGGTGGCCTCAATGGCGGCCCCCGCCGACAACAAAGCCGCATCCCAGGTGTGCGAATTGATCAAGGTGTCTGGGTCGATGGCCATGTGCGACGGTCCACCGGCTGCCATGTCCTCACGCAAGACGTCGCCCAAACCGCGCAAAGACGCCACATGCATCCGCCCATGCGCCAACTCGATGTCGGCCAAGGACGCGGGGCCAGCCTCGCGGCGCTGCAAAGCAATGTCGAGACCGGTGATCAACAAACGGTCTTCGATGGCGCTCAGTCGCTCAGGACATTCAGGATGTCCCGGACCCATTTCATGCTTCCAGCATGTAGGGTGAGTAAAAAAACCTGTCGCACCCATAAATCTTGGTTTCCTGAGGGTTCAACAGCGCCACTGCACTGTTGGTGTGTTGTCGGTCTGCTGCGCTTTTTCAAATCAGCTTATCACGCCTATTTCCCTATTTGGCACCTCGCCACCGGAGGCGATTAAACTGACGCCGCTGGTATTTTCTCTCTTCCTTTTCAGTGGTTGATCCCCATGCACCTGAATCAATTTTTTGCAGTCCTGCTGAGCATGGGTTTGCTGTGGCCTTCTCTGAGTTTGGCGCAAGCCCAAACACCTCAAAAGTCGACCCAGAATTCAGCCCAAAAATCGGCCCAAAAGTCTCAGAAAAAGCAGCCGACAAAAAGCCAAGCGAAGAAAAAAACGGCCACAAAGCCGAGCCCCAACAAGAATACGCCGGCCCTTGCAGTGGCCGCCGATTCGCTCATGGGCCAAAACATCGAAGTCTCGCAATGGGCAACAGAAGCGGCCCAAAGGCTGCAACTCGATCCGGCATGGGTGCAGAAAAACATGCAAAAGGCGCAGCGACTGCCCTTGGTCGAAAAACTGGTGCTGCCTGCAGCCAGCCCGATCGCCAAAGATTGGGGGGCTTATCGCGCGCGCTTCATCGAACCGATCAGGATCCAAGCGGGCGTGCGCTTTTGGCTTCGCCACCGAGCCACGCTTGAAAAAGCCGAACAAGACTATGGTTTGCCTGCCGCCATCATCGTTGGCATCATTGGCGTTGAAACTCTGTACGGACAAAACACGGGGAATTTCCGCGTCATCGACGCCTTGGGCACACTGGCTTTTCACTTTCCACAAGCCCACCCGCGAGCAGCTGAGCGGCAGGCGTTTTTTCGCGGCGAGTTAGAGCAATTTTTGCTGTTGACTTCGCGCAGCGGCGCAAACCCAGCGGCGGTGCGGGGCAGCTACGCCGGGGCCTTGGGCTTGCCCCAATTCATGCCCTCCAGCTGGGCCAAATTTGCAGTGGACTATGACGGCGATGGGCGCATTGACCTGTTCACCAGCCCCGCCGATGCCATCGGCTCGGTGGCCAACTACTTCAAAGCATTTCAGTGGCGCCCGGGCATGCCCACCCATTACCCCGTCACCCTCACCCCCGGCCAAACCGACATGGACAGCCTGCTGGCGCCAGACATCTTGCCCACCTTCAGTGTGGCCAGCTTTACCGGCAAAGGCGCAGGGCTTGAGGGTGCTGCGCTGGGACATCAGGGCCCTTTAGCGCTGATTGAACTGCGCAATGGTCCCAATCCGCCCAGCTATGTCGCCGGCACCGAAAACTTTTATGCCATCACCCGCTACAACTGGAGCAGCTACTACGCCATGGCGGTGATTGATCTGGCCGAGGCGTTGGCGAGAGAAATGCAAAACCGACCTTGAAGAGGTCTACGCGCTTTCAAGTTTGTGAACCGTCTTCATACCTCTGCCCCAAAGCCAGCAATTCCGGGGTTTCAATCACGGCATTCAGCCCCTCAAAGTTCAACATTTTGTCTTGCCATGGGCGTGTGGATTGGTGGCTGTGCAGACTGGCGTAATAGCCTTGCAAGGTATGCAAAACAGCCCGTGCGGTGCCGCCGGGGAAAATCACTATTTTGAATCCGCGTTCACCCAATTCAGTCGCACTTTGAACCGGTGTCAAACCCCCTTCCACCATGTTGGCCAACAGAGGCACACGACCGGCAAATTGAGCGCATGCCAGCTTCATTTGCTCATCGGACCGCAGAGCCTCTATGAACAAGGCATCCACACCGCATTCCAAGTAGCGCTCTGCACGCTCTAAAGCCGCGTCTAAACCTTCGACAGCCACCGCGTCGGTGCGGGCCAAAATCAATGTGTCTTTGTGGTCCCGAGCGTCGATGGCCGCTCGCAGCTTGCCCTGCATTTCGCCCACAGAGATCACGCCTTTGCCTTCCAGATGACCGCAACGTTTGGGAAATGTTTGGTCTTCAATCTGGATCATGGCGGCTCCAGCGCGCTCAAAGTCACGCACCGTTCGCTGGGTGTTGAGCGCATTGCCAAATCCGGTATCTGCATCCACGATGACAGGAATTCTCACCCGATCTGTGATGTGCGACAGTGTCTGAGCCACTTCGGTGGCCGTGGTCAGCCCAATGTCCGAGCGTCCCAGTCGAGTGTATGCGATGGATGCCCCTGACAAATAAACTGCCTCAAAACCCGCTTGCTCAGCGACCAATGCGGTCAGCGCGTCGTACACGCCGGGAGCGAGTAACGCAGGGGCCATTTGTAGGCGTTGGGCCAATGATGGTTTGGGGCTCATGCTGTGGAGTCCTTCAATAATTGTTGTGCTGTATGCGCGGCAATGTGTCCACCTGCGATGGCACTGAGCAATCCGTTACCAGACAAATAGCCCCAGACCGCTTGGCCCGAAACACCCCGTGCAGCACCGCCTGCAGCCAACAAATTGGGAAGGGGCTTGCCGTTTTCGCGCAACACACGCGCCCGTTCATCGATGTCCAAACCCCCTTGCGTGTGAAACAAAGCGCCCGTCACTTTGATGGCATGAAACGGTGCTTCTAATGGGCGTTTGAATGAGCGCTTGGTGAGGGGATCGGTGCCGGCATTGATGTCATTGAAAGTGTTTTGCAACGGCTTCACGGGGCAACCGATGAGGTGCGCCAGTTCATTCAAGTCATTGGCGTGTTGCACTGCACCTGCGTTTTGCGCGGCGACAAAGTCTGGGAAATCTTGTGCAAAGTGAAGCAAGGCATCGTCGAACACGTTCCACGCCACCCCGCCTGGTTGAGCCAAAACATGCACGGCCGCTTCGGAATAGCCTTGTGTTTCATCGTGAAAGCGCTGACCTAGGGCATTGATTTGCACGCCGCCTTCCATCATCAGCGCCCACGAAATCAAGGCGCCTTGCGGAATGGCCCAAGAGCCATGGCCTTGATAGGCTCCCAAATCGGCCATACGGGCACCCAACTGTTGCCCCCAAGCAATTGCACTGCCATCGTTGCCCACATGCCCTGCATAAGTAGCTGCCGACATTTCTGGCAACAGTTTTTGCACCAAATCTGAAGCGCCGCCAAATCCGTTGCAAGCCAGCAGCACCACATCACAGCGCAGGTGCTCGGTTTTCCCATCTGGCCGCAAGTAGCCAACGCCATGCAGACGCTGGTCTTCGTCGGCCCACAGCTGTGTGACCTGGGCTTGCGTCAACACCACCACGCCGGCTGCATCGCTTGCAGCTTGCAAGCGGCTCATCAAAGCTGCCCCGGTCTTTTCGGGCACCGCGTGCATGCGGTGTGCGGTGTGCCCAGGGTATAAAAAATTGTCGAGCACCTGCCAAGGTAAGCCGTGGTGCTTGGCCAAAGCATCCATCGCTGGGCCAATGCTCTCGGCATAGGCTTGCACCAAATGCGCTGCAGCCTGCCCATGGGCCTTGGCCTGAATATCGGCGACAAATTGTTCAACGCTGTCAGAGATGCCTTGTGCCCGTTGCACTTGAGTACCAGGCGCGGGCACAAAGCCGGAAGACAGGGCGGTGGATCCGGCTGCAAAAGCATCGCGCTCGAGAACTACACACTCCACACCCAAGCGGTGCAATGCCAGCGCGGCTGTCAAGCCACAAGCGCCTGCCCCCACAATCACGACGGGGATGTGGTCCGCCGCTTGCAAATCAGAGGCAGGGCAAACTTTTGGCAGACGCGCATCCATGGCTTCAGCTCAGTTGCTGCAAAAAAGTGGCGCTGTCCATGACTTCGGCCACCGAGCCCATATCGGCCAGTGCAGCTTGGTGAGCGGCCTCGCTGAAGGCCGCACACCCATCGGACAACACAATGACGGCGTAATCGCGCACATGCGCGTCGCGAACAGTACTGGCCACCCCCCCGTTGGTCACGATTCCGCAGACCACCAGGGTGTCGATGCCTGACTTTTTCAGCACCCAATCCAGTTGGGTATTGAAAAATGCCGAATACGCCACTTTGCACACCGACACATCGACCAGTGGCGCGAGCACGTCCACATTGGCTTGACCCCGACTGCCGGGCGCAAAGTCGCCCTTGCGCAAAAATGGGCGGCGCTCTTTCAGGTGAGACGAAATCATGGGCTCACCCTGCGCGTCGGGCCACAAAGTAAAAAGGCTGGCCGCCACCATGCCGCCGCGCGCCTTGATGGCGCGTGCCACTGGCACCATGCGCTCTGGCAATTTCAAGGCCTCTGGGCTCACCGTTTTCCCTCGGGCATAAGCGCCGTCAGGCGCCAGAAAGTCATTCTGCAGATCCACAATGACCATGCCCAATTTGGACTTCGAGAGATTCATGCCGCACGCTCCACCAACAGATTACCCAACGGATCCACACGACCCTCGAAGCCAGGCTCCAGCCACACCGTGGTATCGGGCTGTTCCAAAATGGCAGGTCCTTGCACCACAGCACCCACGGGCAAACTCAACCGTTCGTAACGCTGAGCAGTCCACCATTGGCCCTGGTGGTACACCTGTTGTTCGCCCACTGCTGTGGTGCGGCCTTCGCCTTGTGGTGCCAGCACCGACAAATCGAACTTGGGTCGCCGTCCGATCCGGGCATAGCGCAGGTTCATCACACGGATCACCGGGCCTTGCAAGACACGGCCAAAGGCGTGCTGATAAGCCGCCTCAAAAGCCGACAGCAAGCCTGCTGCATTCAATTGCTCGCGCTTCACAGGCACCTGCAAGGTGTGGGTTTGGCCCATGTAAAGCATGTCAAAACTGATGACTTCATCGACCCCAAAGAAACGCACGCCGGCAGAGTCCAACCGCTTTTGGCAAGCCTCGGCCAGACTTTCCACGCGCTGCATCAAGGCCGGCCAAGCCAACTCGGTCAATGCGACATTCAGTGTCTGAACAGCGTCATGGCGCATGTCCGCCATCACACACCCCAGGGCAGAGGTCACCCCCGGATAACGCGGCACGATACCGGTGGTGACACCCACCTCACGCATCATGGCGCACACATGCAGGCCCCCACCCCCACCAAAAGGCATGTAGGCAAATTGACGGGGGTCATGGCCGCGCTCAATGGACACCACCCGGATCGCGCCGGCCATGCGCGCATTGGCCACCGTCAAAATGGCCTCGGCTGCGGCCAACGCCGACAGTCCCAATGGCTCACCCACATGCTGATTGATGGCTTTTTCAGACAAGGACACGTCCAACTTTTGGAGCAATCCCCCGCCCAAAGGTCGGTCGGCTGCGATGCGGCCCAACAGCACATTGGCATCGGTCACCGTGGGCCGGGTGTTGCCCCGGCCATAACATGCCGGGCCCGGAATACTGCCGGCCGACTCGGGGCCGACTTGCAGCATGCCCCCAGCGTCCACCGATGCAATGGATCCGCCGCCCGCGCCAATGGTTTCGATCTGGATCATGGGCGAGCGCACCACCAAACCAAATTCGATCGCGGTTTGCGCGGCCAGCGCCGCCTCGCCTCCGGCCACCAAGGAGACGTCGAAAGAGGTCCCACCAATGTCACCCGTAATGACATTGGAAAAACCAGAAGCGCGCGCAATTTCAGCGCAGGCCATGACACCCGCAGCAGGGCCTGACAAAGCCGTCCGAACCGGCACCTCGCACGCAGTGGGGCGCGACATGACACCGCCGTTGCTTTGCACGATCAACAGTTCACCGCCGTAGCCTTGCGCCCTTAAGTCGTCCTCTAGACGCCTCAAATAGCTGCCCACAACAGGCTGTAAAGCCGCATTCAGCGTCGCGGTCGAACAGCGCTCAAATTCGCGAATTTCAGGCAACACCTCGCTTGCGGCCGTGACATAACTGTTTGGCCAAATTTCGCGCACCGCAGCCACTGCCGCTTGCTCGTTCGATGGGTTGGCGTAGGCATGCACAAAGAAAACGCATACCGCCTCACACCCTTCTGCCAACAGCGCCCGTGCTTGATCACGGACTTGGTCGAGATCAACAGGGGTGTGCAATTGGCCATCAGCTAGTACACGCTCATCCACCTCCAAACGCCAAGCACGCGGCACCACTGGCGTATAGCTTCCGCGCAAGCCCCAGGTTTGCGGACGGTCACGTCGGCGCATTTCGAGCACATCGCGAAAGCCACGGGTGGTGATGATGCCTGTACGGGCAATTTTCCGTTCCAGTAATGCATTGGTGCCCACCGTTGTGCCATGCACGATGGTGGCGATATCTTGGCCCCCCTGTGCGCCGGTGTTGCCCGTGACCTTGGCAATGCCGTTCATGAAGCCCCGCGCTTCTTCACCTCGAGTGGAAGGCACTTTGACAATGCGCGCCTGTCCTGTTTTCTCGTCCAACACAAAAAGGTCGGTGAAGGTGCCCCCCACATCGACGCCGACGACCCAATGGGGTCGGCTGACTGCTTGCTCGCTCATGCTGGATCCTTGGTGTAGCCCAATGCGGTGTCTTTTTGACGGTCATTTGGTGATCGGTCTTGCGGTGCTCCCCAGCCACCGCCGCCGGGTGTTTGCAAGCGCACACGATCGCCTTTTTTGAGTTGGATGCCCAGCATTTTGGACACCATGGCAGGTGTTTTCCATTCGCCGTTTTGGCAATACTCAAACACGTTGGGCAGTGCAGACTGGCCCCCATGAATGCCCTTGGGGGCCGACTTGCCACGCTCACCAAAAATAAACGCTTCGGCACTGTCTTCCAGCAGTTCAATCTCATAGATGGCGCCCAGCCCTCCCCGGTGTTGGCCATCGCCACCTGATCCAGGACGCAAGGCCCATTGTGTGAATCGCACAGGGTATGCCGCTTCTAAAATTTCCATCGGCGGAATGGTGGCAGTAGAAATCGGGGCATTGCCATGAGACAAACCGTCGCCATCGGAATGGCCGCCATGTCCACCCCCAAAAAAGCTGAACATCACCCAACGCTGGCCTTTGCGTTTGTCATCTGTCCGGTGACCCGCAATCGACAAAGCATTGATGGTGCCGTAGGCATGACCCACAGCGCGTTGAGGGTCGGCCAAGGCCGTCGCGCTAAAAATCACATCGATCATGCGAAGAATGGTTTCGGTATACCCGCCGACAGGACGGGGGCGGGAAGCACTGATGACCAAGCCGTCGGGAATGACAAAATCAACCGCATCAAGCACGCCCGCATTGGCCGGCACATCGGGGAATACATGCTTCAAGGCCACGTAGCAAGCCGCCACTGCCGTGGCCCGCGAGATGTTCACAGGCCCTGCACATTGAGCGGATGTGCGTGAAAAATCCAATGTCAATCGGTCCCCGGCCACGGTCATGTCCAGTGCGATCGTCAGCAGTACGTCCTTGACGCCGTCGTTGTCCAACACATCTTCAAAGCTGTAACGGCCATCTGGCAAGCTGGCAATGTGCGAGCGCATCAAGCGCACCGCACGACTGCGCAGCTCTACCAGCGCTTGCGCGACCTTGCTGTCCCCGTATTCGTCCAGCAAACCGTCGAGCCGACGAGCCCCCAAGTCGAGTGCTGCCAACTGACCATTCAGGTCGCCCCACAAGCTGTCGGGCAAGCGCGTATTGGCACGCAGAATTGCCAACACATCTTCGTCCAACACGCCCCCCCGCAGGATGCGCACCGGCGGAATCTGAACCGCCTCTTGCCAGCACTCAGTGGCAGCAGGGTTGTAATTGCCAGGCACAGTCCCGCCCACATCGTGCCAGTGCGCAGCAGAGGCTAAATAGCAATAGAGTTTTCCGTCGCGAAAGCAAGGTTTGACCAACTTGAAGTCGTTGGCATGAGTCCCCCCTTCGTAAGGGTCATTGAACAACCAAACATCGCCGGGCTGCATCCCCCCCCGAGTCGCAGCCACTTTCATGGCCGCCCTGACCGCAAAAGCCATGGCACCCACGAACACTGGCAGACCCGACTTGCCCTGAATCAGGGTGTCACCACTTTGGGCGTCATAAAGGCCATGGCAGGCGTCATGCGCCTCGGCAATGATGGGATTAAAGGCGCTGCGATACAGCGTGGCGTCCATCTCGTCTGCAATTTGCTCAAGACGGCCACGCAGTACGGCAAGGGTCACGGGGTCCATGGGGTTCATGATTGCTTTCTTTGTTTGAGCAGGGGCAGCAATCCGCCGGCCTCCACCATGTCCATCAAAAATGGCGGTATCGGAGCACACGCATGGCGTTGTCCATTGGAACGAACCAACCAGGGCTGATCGCCATCAAATTCAATCGCAATGCGCTCACCTTCTTCGACTTGATGGGCTTCGGCGCAAGTGAGCAACAGCAAACCCAAATTGAAGGCGTTGCGAAAGAACAGTCCGCTGTAGGAAGGGGCAATCACTGCGGCAAGACCCAGGTGCTTCAAAACGCCAGCGGCTTGCTCGCGTGATGAGCCAATGCCGAAGTTGGCGCCTGCAACGATCACATCGCCTGCTCTGACGCCGGACGCAAAGTCACTGCGGACCGCCTCCAAGCAATGCAGGCCAATCACATCCAGTCCGTGCTTCATGTAGGCGCCGGGCGCCAATGCATCGGTATCGATGTCAGCACCCAAAAGCCACGCACAGGCGTTACTGATCGTTTGTGAACTCATGCCAGCACCTCACGAGCATCGCTGATACGCCCCCGCAAAGCAGAGGCCGCGACGGTATAGGGCGAAGCCAAATACACATTCACGCTGGCAGGGCCCATGCGACCCTTGAAATTACGGGCGGTGCTGGAGATCACCGTGGCGCCCTCCGGAAATGTGGCCCCATACCCTGCACAGGCACCACAACTGTTGGGCAACACGGTCGCACCTGCATCTTGCAAAATTTGCATCACGCCTTCTTGCGTGGCCTGTGCTTGTTCTCGGGCACTGGCTGGGGCCACCATGAGGGACACCCCAGATGCCACGCGCTGGCCTTTCAGCACCGAAGCCGCCGCCCGCAAATCTTCGAGCTTTGCCCCAGTGCACGCGCCGATGTAGGCAATTTGGGGGGCTACATTTGAAAATTCAGCGACATCACGTGTGTTCGCAGGGCTGTGCGGTGCCGCCACTTGGGGACTCAAGGTGCTGGCATCAAAGATGTGCTGCTCACAATCGGCGTCGGCGTCTGAAAACCATTGCTCAGCTTCGGCCAAGTGCTCAGGGGCCACGCCTATGCTGCGCAAGTGCTGCACGGTGGTCGCATCGGCGGCAATCAGGCCCACTTGCGCTCCCATCTCTGCACTCATATTGGACAAGGTCATGCGCTCAGCCATCGACAAAGCCTGCACGGCTGTCCCTGCAAATTCGACGGCTTGGTATTGCCCCCCGTTCATGCCCAAGCGCCCGACCATGTGCAGCATCATGTCCTTGGCTGAAACGCCTTTTTGCAAACGCCCCGTCCAATGCATGCGCAAGGTACGAGGCACCTGCACCCAGATTTGTCCGGTCACACAGACCCCCAACATTTCTGTCGCACCAATGCCAAACATGTAGCACCCAAACGCGCCCCCTGTCGGCGAATGCGAATCCCCCCCTACGCAAAACATGCCGGGCTTCAAATGCCCCCGTTCTGGCAACACCACATGACAAATGCCTTGGCTGTCAATGACGTGAGGCAGCTGCCACTGCTTGGCTGTATCGCGCGCAAATTGCACAATTTTTTGAGCATCGGCATCGTGCGCTGGCACATAGTGGTCCAACACCAGCACCACTTTGTTTTTGTCCCAAATTTCCGCACCCAACTCGTCCAACATGGGCTTCAGTCGGCGAGGCCCCGACGAGTCGTGAAACATGGCCAAGTCCACACGACAGGTGACCACTTCACCCACCGCAACATGGCTGACGCCAGCGGCACGGGCGATTAACTTTTGCGCCAAGGTTTGAGCAAGCGGACGGTTCATTCGGGTTTGGCTCCGGCGTACTGCACCACCGCTCTCCAGCGCACGATTTCGCTCTCCACGAAACGTGCGAATTCTTCAGGGTTGTTGCCAACGGGTGTGGCGCCCTCGCTCTCAATGCGGCGTTTGACCTCAGGCGATTGAACCGCTGCGCGGGCTGCATCGGCGATGCGCTTGGTCAAGTCGGGGCTCATTCGCGCAGGACCAAACAGGCCAAACCAAGCACTGGACTCAAAACCGGGCAAAGTTTCGCCAATGCTGGCGACCTCTGGAAATGCTGCCAATCTTTTCGTGCTGGTCACGCCGAGTGCCTTCAACTTGCCGGCCTTCAAATGTGTCTGCACATTGCCCACGGCGGCAAACATCAACTCCACTTGACCCGCCAACACATCTTGCACCGCAGGCGCCGTGCCGCGGTAGGGAATGTTGACGATGTACACCCCCGATTTCATCTTGAACGCATCACCCGCCATGTGCAGCGAGGACCCCATGGCGCCAATCGCAAAATTCAACTGGCCAGGCTTGGACTTGGCGAGCGCAATCAATTCTTTGATGTTGTTCGCAGGCACTTTGGGATGCGCCACCAAGACAGAAGGCGAAGTCGAGACCATGGTCAAAGGGGTGAAGTCTTTGACAGGGTCAAACGGCAAGCTGGGGTACAGCGAAGCATTGATCGCATGGCTGGTGAAACTCATCAGCAAGGTGTTGCCATCGGCGTTGGCTTTGGCCACCGCATCGGCCGCCAAGTTCCCCCCCGCGCCGGGTTTGTTTTCGACAACCACTGTGCGTCCGAGTTGCGAGCCCATGGCTTGGGCCAATGTGCGCGCCATGATGTCTGTGGTCCCGCCCGCCGGAGCACCCACCAAAATTTTGATTGGGGGCTGCGACTGGGCCATCACCAAGTTGCACAAACAAGCGCCAGCCACAACAGCTGACATCTTCAACGCTCTGCCCCATCGTGCAGTCAGGTATGACAGGATGTTTTTGGTGGTCAATTGAATTTCTCCGATAAATGGCCGAATCCAAGACGGCACTGGAAAGCTTCTGGCAGGTGCTTACATGCCCAAATAGGCTTGACGCAAGGTGTCGCTGGACAGCAACTCGGTGGGCGTTCCATTGAATCGAATCAAGCCGTTTTCCATCACGTAAGCGCGATCAGCGATGTCCAGCGATTGGCCTACGTTTTGTTCCACAAGCAAGACCGCCAAGCCCGTGCTGCGCAGTTGAGCAATCAGGGCAAACATTTCTTCGACCAACAGGGGCGACAAGCCCAGCGAGGGTTCATCCAAAATCAGCAAACGGGGCTCGGCCATCATGCCCCGACCAATCGCCAGCATTTGCTGCTCCCCGCCACTGAGCGTCCCGGCCAACTGGCCCACGCGTTCCTTTAAGCGGGGAAAGATGTGATAAACCTTTTCCAAATTTTGCTGTTTGCGTTCACGCCCGCGAGTGAATGCGCCCAATTCCAAGTTTTCATGGACGTTCAAATTAGGAAACACTTTGCGCCCTTCGGGCACTTGAATCAGCCCATGCGTGACCACTTGGCGCGAGTGCGACCCGGTGATGTCATGGCCATCAAAATGCACCTGGCCTGCCCGTGTCGCCACCAGTCCGCTGAGCGTGAGATTGAGGGTGGTTTTACCTGCTCCGTTGCTGCCCAAAAGCGCCACCAGCTCACCGGGCATGACCTGCAAGTCGACGCCACGCAAAACTTCGACGACGCCATAGCCCGATTTAAGTCCCTGCACATGGAGCAATGCGTTCATGACAGCTCCCCTGCTTCGGCCGGCACACGGCCTGCCGTCTTTTGCAATTTTTTGGCGGTGCCATGGCCCAAATAGGCCTCCACCACAGCGGGGTCATGGGTCACTTCGGTGGGACTGCCTTGTGCAATCAACTGGCCTTGCGCAATGACCCAGACTTCTTCGGCCAAACTCATCACAGCCTGCATCACGTGTTCGATCATCAACACGGTGACGCCGCTCTGAGCGATGCCTTGCACGACCGGAATCATCTCTGCGATTTCTTGCGGATTCAAACCCGCCAACACTTCGTCCAGCAGCAACAAGCGGGGTCGTGTGGCCAACGCGCGTGCCAACTCAAGACGCTTGCGACCGGCGACGGTCAAATCACTCGCCAGCTTGTCCAATTGAGAGGACAGGCCCACTTGTAGTGCCACAGATTCAGCCTGCGCCAAGGCTTCACCCCGCCGCGGAAAATGCAAATGAGCACCGACTGCGATGTTTTCTCGAACGGTCTGTGCCGCAAAAGGTTGCACGATTTGGAACGTGCGCGTCAAGCCCATGCGGGCATTCAAATGAGGCGCTTGGCCTGTGATGTCTTGACCTGCAAACACCACACGACCCGTGTCGGGGGCGAGAAAACCCGACATGAGCGCAAACAAGGTGGTTTTTCCGGCGCCATTGGGACCGATCAGGGCACTCAAGCGGCCTTCGGTAACCGTCAGACTGACGTTTTGAACCGCCTTTAATCCGCCAAACGACTTTCCGAGACCCTCAATTTGCAACAGAGAACTCATGGTTGACCTCCGTCCGAGGGTTTATGGCCGCGCAACCATTGCATCGGCGTGATGGCCCCCAATCCCGCAATGCCACGCGGCAAGAACATCACAATAAAGATCAGCACAACGCCATAGATCACCATGTTGATACCCGGCAATTGGCCAAAAAGATTGCGTGTGAGGTCGGCCAAAATATGCAAGCTGACCGCCCCCAACAGAGGCCCCCAAAGCGTTCCCAGCCCCCCCACAATGGCACCCACCAAGGCTTCCACCGAGGTGTGTGCGCCAAAGGCGATAGCCGGATCAATGTACTGAAACACCTGCACATAAAACGCGCCCGCAGCCCCCATCAGGCCACCCGATATGACGGTCGCGATCAGCTTGACGCTGAAGGGATTCACCCCAATGGCGCGCGCAGCGTCTTCGTTGTCCCGAACAGCTTGTAAGTAAGCCCCAAAACGCGATTGACGCAGCCAAGCCGTGATGCACAGTGCCAAGGTCACAAGACCGAGCATGAGCCAAATAAAACCAGCGCGACTGCCAAACTGCATATTGGCCGCCGACTCTTTTAGGGGCAACATCAAACCCACACCCGCACCGGTGAACGGCACAGACGTGGCAATGATGCGAAATACCTCGGCAAATGCCAAGGTGACCAAGGCGAAATATGAACCCTTGAGCCCGTAGCGAAAAGATGCTGCGCCCACAAAAGCACCCACGCACGAGGCGAAGACCATGGCCAAGGGCAATGCCGCCCAAGGACTCAAGCCCCACTGCATTTGTGCAATGGCTTGCACATAAGCGCCCGTGCCAAAAAACAGCGCGTGGCCAAATGAAAACTGCCCACCAAACCCACCCAACACATTCCAAGCTTGCGAGAGCAAACAGGCATACAAAGCGGTCATGACAAAGTTCAGGAAAACGCCTGACTGCGTCACGAAGGGAAGCGCGCCCACCAAGAGAACAAACAGCGCAATGTTGCGAAAGTCTTTCATGCCTTCGCTCCAAAAAAACCTTGCGGTCTGAG
>JACCEE011063857.1_pt1 | contig 35278 bp, 35 predicted proteins | sample 7449931 | NCBI WGS metagenome assembly JACCEE01 (sample SAMN15323457, study PRJNA562643) | freshwater metagenome | isolation source: river surface water | place: USA:Blue River Watershed | collected 2017-08-19 | reverse complement strand
TTTTATTGTTAAACATAAACACTATCCTGAACAGCATTTAAGCTTAAAAAACAAGCGTATGGTCAATCCTGAAGCGGAAGATTTACAACAAATTGCCACAGATAAACGTGTGATTGAACAAGCCTTAGCCACTTGGACGGACGCAACAAATATAGATATGGATTTTTCTGCTCCGGTTGAAGGGCGATTGAGCAGCTTATTTGGGCTAAAACGTTTTTTTAATGGTCAGCAAAAAAATCCACACAGTGGTTTAGATATTGCCGCCGCCGCAGGAACGCCGATACACGCGCCAGCAACCGGGCAAGTCATTAATACCGGAAATTATTATTTTAATGGTAATACTGTATTTTTAGATCACGGACAAGGGTTAATCAGCGCGTATTTTCATTTAACCGATATTGCCGTACAAGTCGGGCAGCATGTGGAGCGTGGCGATATATTGGGTACGGTAGGAAAAACCGGACGTGTGACAGGCGCGCATTTACATTGGACGGTTTATTTAAATCAAACCAAAGTTGACCCTGCTTTGTTTATTGCAAAAGATTTACCACGCCTGGCGGCGCGGCAAAAGCGGTAAATTTTTATACAGCGGTTTTAGTTTGTTTATAAATCGCGCTTGTACTCCAAGTCGGCGCGTACACACTGCAAAACCGGATACGCATAACGTTCGGCTAATTGTTCATACACCGGTTTTAACTGTTGTCGTTGCTCTGTTGGCAACGCTTGTATAGTCTGTTTAATTTCATCACGTTGTTCATCAGATATCTCAAGCACCGCCTTTAAAGCTAACTTGCCATGGCGAATGCCTTCGGCTAAATGCGTGTAAATTGTCTGTTCTTTCAGCGAACGTTTCAGTGCCAATTCTTCAACTGTCCAGCCCAGCTTAAATAAACTAATTGACTCGCGCACCGTATCAGACAAACCATCGTCTTTGTTAAAAGCTTGAATAACTTGTAAAAACTGTTCGCCATAGGCTTTCAGTTTAAATTCACCTACGCCAGATAATAAAGCGAATTCCGCCAAAGTGGCGGGTTTTTCATCCAACATAGCTTTGAGCGTAGTATCGTGAAAAATGACAAACGCGGGGACATGTTGTGCTTGGGCAATTTCCAAACGTTTCGCCACCAGCGCGTCCCAAAACGTGCTGTTATGTGCGGTAACGGTCTGCCTATTCGGTTTGACGGCAACAGTTTTGCTCTTGCTTTGCAGAATATCACGCCGCAAGAATAATTTTTGTTCGCCACGCAGCACCGCACGACTGTTTTCAGTCAGTTTCAACACATGAAAATGTTCCACATCCACCATCACTAAATTGCGGGCGATTAATTGGCGAAACACTGAATGCCATTGCTGTACGGTTAAATCTTGCCCAATACCAAATGTTGACTGGCGGTCGTGAGCAAACTGACTAATCCGCGCATTTTTCACGCCGCGCAACACATCAATCAAATAATGTACCCCAAAATTTTGTCCGGTGCGATACACACAGGATAACGCTTTTTGCGCGGCAACGCTTCCATCCCACGTTTGTAACGGATTTAAGCAAGTATCACAATTATGGCAAGGCTGCTCCAACGTGTCACCAAAATAGGCTAGGAGTGTTTGTCGGCGGCATTGTACTTGTTCACATAACCCTAACAGTGCATCCAATTTATACCGGCTAAGTTGTTTATGTGCTTCATCGGCATCGGAATCATCAATCATCTGCCGCAACATCACCACATCCTGCACATCGTAACTTAGCCACGCATTGGCAAATGCACCGTCGCGCCCGGCGCGTCCAGTTTCCTGATAATAAGCTTCGATATTTTTAGGCAAATCCAAGTGCGCGACAAAACGCACGTTGGGTTTGTCGATTCCCATGCCAAAGGCAATTGTGGCAACGATTACGACATCTTCTTCAGTTAAAAAAAGCTGTTGATGTTGTTGGCGTTGTTTGTTGTCCATGCCGGCATGATAAGGTAAGGCGCGAATACCTTGGCTTTGCAGCCACTGTGCAGTTTTTTCAACTTTTTTGCGTGATAAGCAATATACAATTCCGGCTTCACCGATATGTTGACTGCGAATAAAGCTCAGTAATTGCTGTTGTGGATTGTGTTTTTGCACAATCGTGTAGCGAATGTTAGGACGGTCAAAACTGCTACAATAAGTGGGTGCGTGTTCCAATTGCAGGCGTTGTCGAATTTCAGTACGGGTTTTTTCATCCGCCGTCGCAGTTAAGGCAATGCGTGGAATATGCGGAAAACGCTGATGCAAAACCGAGAGTTGTAAATAATCGGCGCGAAAATCATGCCCCCATTGCGAAACGCAATGTGCTTCGTCAATGGCAAACAGGGCAATGGAAATTTGCGTTAAAAAATTTAGCATTTGTTCAGAGTTTAATTTTTCCGGCGCAATGTATAGCAAATCCAGTTGATTATTTTTTAACTGCTGGGTAATTTGTCGGTTTTGTTCAGTAGTCAAGGTTGAATTTAAAAATGCTGCACGGACACCAAGTTGCCGTAACGCATCGACTTGATTCTGCATTAAAGCAATCAGTGGCGAAATGACAATGCCTACACCCGGACGAATCAGTGCGGGAATTTGATAGCATAAGGATTTGCCGCCGCCGGTGGGCATTAATACTAATGCGTCACCGCCGCTAAGCAGTTGTTCAATCACGGCTTGTTGTTGACCGCGAAAGCTATCGTAGCCAAACACGGATTTGAGAAGGGTAAAAAGCTCAGTGGTCACAGGATAGATAATTTAGCTTAAAAATCAAAATAATAGCGGTGATGTTTTCATTTTTAAACGGTTTAAGGAAAAAAATGGATGCTGCTGATTTTAACACCATGAATAGGCGATGGTGCTAGACTATAGTCGCTTGTAAAAAGCAGTTGCTTTGTATTAATTGGCACGGTTAACCTCGTCTAATTTGAAAAATGTAGTAGAGAGGCTAAGCTCTGCGTCTCTACCGGGTAAAAATGCTCGCTAAACGTGATGAAAAACGATGTGTTTCTGAATAAATGCAGTTTAGAATAAGCAATCTTGTTAATTTTCCCGCTTAAAAAAGCTTTATATTATGTCTACTACTGCCGATATATTACAAAAAATTCTTGCGACCAAAGTGGAAGAAGTCGCTAAACGCCGCAATCGGATGTCGATTGCTAACTTAGAGGAAATTGCGCGTGATGTTGAACGGCCACGCGGGTTTTATGCTGCGTTACGCAGTAAAGCCCTGCTAAAAAAACCAGCCATTATTGCTGAAATTAAAAAAGCCTCGCCCAGTCAAGGCGTGATTCGGGAAAATTTTCAGCCTGTCAGCATTGGACAAGATTATGCGATGAATGGCGCAACTTGTCTGTCTGTCTTAACGGATAAAGAGTATTTCCAAGGCTCAGAAGCTTATTTACAAATGGTGCGCGAACGTTGTCCGTTACCCGTGCTACGCAAAGATTTTATGATTGATGAATATCAAATTTATGAAGCACGCGCGTTAGGTGCTGACTGTATTTTATTGATTGTGGCGGCATTAGCGCAGACACAAATGCAGGAACTAGCGGCCTTAGCAAAAAACTTAAACATGGATGTGTTAGTAGAAGTACATGATGCGGCGGAATTAGAACGCGCATTGCAGCTAGAAACACCGTTGGTTGGGATTAACAATCGAAATTTGCGTACTTTTAAAACCACATTGCAAACCACATTAGACTTACAAAGCCAAATACCAGACGACCGGTTAATTGTCACCGAAAGCGGTATTCATACCCAAAACGATGTACAGCTTATGCTAAATAATGGAATTTATACGTTTTTAGTCGGTGAAGCATTTATGCGCGCAGAACAGCCCGGTCAAAAAATGCGTGAATTGTTCGCACTCTAAACAATACAAAATCCCCCCTTTATTGAACAGGGGGGAGATAAAGAAAACTTAAGGGTGTTCTTCCATCGTTAAAAACGATATTTTTAAAATGCCAACATTTTCAGCCTGTTGCATCACTTTCATTACATCGCCGTGCGGAGCTTTATCGTCGGCACTAAACGCTAAAATGACATCTTTGTCTTTTTCTAACAAGGTTTTAAACGCTTGGGTAATTTTATCTTTATCCGCTTTTTGAAACACTTGTTTATCGTCTTTTTTAGTAATGGTCAACTGCCCCGCTAAGTTTAATTCGATATTCACCAAATGATCTTCCGGTGTATCAACAATTGTTAAATCTTTTTGTGTTTCTGGCAAATTCACGGTAATTGACTGGGTAATTAACGGCGCAGTAACAATAAAGATAATTAATAAAACTAACATCACGTCCACCAATGGCGTCACGTTAATTTCGCTCATGGCAGCATCATCGCTTTTATTACTAAAGGCCATTATTTATCTCCTATTGCTATTTTAAAATCAGTTTGAATCGCTAAGCGTAAAAAGTCATTGGAAAAGTTTTCTAATTCCGCTTCGCATAATTTGACTTTACGCAGAAAAAAGTTGTATGCCAATACCGCAGGAATCGCAACTGCAATCCCGATAGCCGTCGCAATTAACGTTTCTCCAACCGGTCCTGCCACTGCGTCTACGCTGGCTGAATGCTTGGCGGTAATTTCTTGCAAGGCGTGCATAATCCCTAAAACTGTGCCGAACAAGCCAATAAACGGTGCGGTACTGCCTACGCTGGCTAAAACAGTTAAACCACGTTCTAACTCATGGCGTTCTTGTTGAATTTCTAAGCGTAAACAACGCTCTAATATATCTTGTTTACTGCCGGCATGAAATAAATCTTTGGTCGCTGAATCAGAGCAATCTTGTTGTAAAAACTTAACCCCTTCGTGGGTAATACGGCTCATAGGACAAGGAATATCTATTTTAATCGCCTGAACTAAATTCGGTGCATTCCAAAATTCTTCGCTATATTTTTTGTTATCAATTCCTCTTTTCCATAAGGCAATGATTTTAATAACAATAATGCTCCAAGTAATAATAGAAAATACAATTAATAGCCATAATGCGGAATTGACGGCAAGAGATGATGACATCGTAAACATATTATGAAAGACTCCTTTTTTTACTTTTATTAGGTTTTATTTGTCGCTGTTATGGCGTGACAAATAGTTAATTTAATTTAAAACGAACCGGAATAACTACTTTGCTTGAAATAGGCACACCGTCTTTTTCCGCAGGTTCAAAATTGCAATCATACACATTCGATAACACACTTTGGTCTAAAATGTCGTGACCGCTACTTTTAACAATACTTGCCCCACTGACATTACCACTGGCAGAAACTTGCACTTTGACTTTAACGGTTCCTTCCAAGCCTTCTTCACGCGCTTGTGCCGGATAATTATTTAAAGTAGAACTACAGCTACCAATTCCAGTCACTTTGGTAATAACCGGCGTATGTTTAGGTTCTGGCGGGTCTTCTCTTTCTTCCTTCGGTTCAGGTTTGGGGTCTGGCTTTTTGACCACCGGCTGGCTAATCGGTTGAGCATGTTCGACAACTTCTTTAATCACCACCTCTTCGGCATGAACTTTAACGACGCTTTGTTGTTGTAAACGCGGTTTAAAAACTACTTTTTTAACTTCCGGTTTTTTCACCACTTTTTTAGGTTTCACTTTCGGTTTAGGCGGTGTTTTAGGCGGGTTTTTGGGTTTAGGCGGCGCGTCTATTAGCTTAGGTTTAGGTTCCTCAACCTTGGGTTCAGGAATAGGCAAGGGTTTAGGTTTAGGATGGATAAACTCAAGTTTAATAGGATGGGATTTAATTTTAGGTACAGGCAAATGTGCAGTATAGTGATAAAGACTTAGATGCAATACTGTAAAACAGGCAACAACTATGGTTTCTTCCAAGCGTAACTTCAACATAGTTAACAATAACTCACTTTATTTATCTTAATGTAATCAAAGCTATAGAGTGCTTTTTTACGACCTTTGCATGTCCTTGTCAGCGATAATATAGTATTAAAACAAGCGTGTTTATACATTATCGTTTCCTAAGGCTAGCGATATTAAAAGCAAACGTTATGCCATATTAATACGCCAATAAAAACAAGCTGTTAAATCAAAAAAATTTTATTTTTACCTAATAAATACCGCAAATGACTTAAAAATAGGTGATTTGCCGTATTTTTAAGCATAAAACAGCGATAAAATAACCGTTAAGTTATACATTTTGTGCATTAAACCGTTGTAAATCCTGAAATTGCTGATCCTGTCCTTCATAGCGATGTTTGCTGCGATTCCAGTGATAAGTTTTTGAAAAAACACGGTTTTTTAATACTTTACCCGCACGACAATCTTCACTGTCACCGTGCTCAGATTGCCATAATAATTGTACCTGCGCTGTGAAAGAGGGGAAACGTGCCGGCGCGTGTTTGTGCGCATACCAGGTTAACGTTTCGCGAAAAGAATCGCACATCCCTTGAGCGGATAACGTAAAAATCGAGTCAATGGCTTGCAGTTTACCTTGATAGAGCTGAAATAAAGTGCTGATTAAATAAGCTTGACCGGCATTATGATGACTGTTATTCACCACAAAAGCTTCGTTTTGACCTAACTGTAGCGTAGTTTGCGCCAAACCGGTTGTACGGTCGAGTTTTACATTAAGCTTATCGACAGGCAAACTTTGTGTTGGCACAAATACCGCTAAAATATCCGCCCCGCCGCCGGGAACATCTACGTCTAGAGTTTCGGCTTCAACATGCCACAAACTGAGAATGTAATGTTGCCCCGCTCTGTGAATTTTTTTCTCTTCGCCGCGTTGCAAACGGGTTTGCGGCGGTAATACAGTAAAATCGTTATCTGCTAGACGGCGTATTTTTTGTTCCGTTAAGGTTATAAACGTTGCAGTTTGCGGTTCAAAAAATAATTGCTTAAACAGTTGTGGTCGAGATTGTTTAATGTCCACAGCCGCCTGTGCCTGAGCAATCAATACCCAGCCATTCATGAACAGCAACCGGAATAAAAATTTTAATGTTCGCATGATGGCGGTATATTCAATTTCACTGCTTAAGCTATTGCTTGATATGATGGCATTTTTTACGCGCTTGCGTTACACAGCAGCCTTTAAAATCACCCAGTCTTGTCATTTTATGAATCACTCGATGTTAGCACCTGACGCATTTCAACACGCACTATTGACTTGGTTTGACCAATACGGGCGTAAAGACTTACCTTGGCAACACCCTATCACGCCATATCGGGTTTGGATTTCCGAAGTTATGCTGCAACAAACTCAAGTAGCAACGGTGATTCCGTATTTTAATCGTTTTATGCAGCGTTTCCCAACCATTGAACAGTTAGCAGACGCACCAGTTGATACAGTTTTACAGCACTGGGCAGGTTTAGGCTATTATGCACGCGCGAGAAATTTACACACGGCGGCAAAAAATATTGTTAAGCAAGGATGTTTTCCCGCTGACTTGGCAAGCTTAACCGCCTTACCCGGTATCGGTTTATCCACCGCTGGGGCAATTTTAAGTATTGCGTTTCAAACCGCCACGCCGATTTTAGATGGCAATGTGCGGCGCGTATTCGCACGTTTTTGTGCCATTGACGGCTGGACGGGGGAGCGCGACATTATCCAGCAGCTTTGGCAAATCAGCAGATTTTACACGCCGCAACAGCGCGTTGCCGAGTATACACAAGCGATTATGGATTTAGGCGCGACGGTTTGTACGCGCAGTAAACCTGTGTGTAGTATATGCCCATTAATTAAAAATTGTCTTGCCTATCAACAACATAAAACAGCATTATTACCTACAGCAAAAAAATCAAAACCACTGCCGACTAAAACGGTCGTGTTATTAGCACTAAAACACCAGCAACAATTATATTTAGAAAAACGCCCACCGGTTGGTATTTGGGGAGGATTATGGAGCTTGCCCGAATTTACCGATTTCGCAGCCGCGCGGACGTGGTGTTATGCGCAAAAACTGATGATTAACCATGAAAAAATCTTTCCTCAACAACGACATACCTTTTCCCACTATCATTTAGATTACACACCGTTATTAATTGAAACCGACAACCTTACAAACCGTGTGATGGAACACGGACAAAATTTTTGGTATAACAATACACAAATTCTTACCCTAGCCTTACCAGCCCCCATTAGCAAGCTGATACAGGTTTTTTATCTTTAAAGGCACACTATGACACGCATGATTCACTGTTTAAAATTAGGTACAACCGCAGAGGGTTTAGAGCGGCCACCGTTTCCCGGCGACAAAGGGCAATATATTTTTGACCATATTTCCAAACAAGTTTGGCAGGATTGGTTAAAAGCGCAAACTATCTTAATTAATGAACATCGGCTTGCCAGTTTTGACCCGAAGGCGCGTAAATTTTTAGAAGAAGAACGGACAAAATTTTTGTTCGGCGACCAGTTTCAGATGCCGCAAGGTTATGTGCCACCTAAAGCTTAGAGATTCAGTAATCAAAGCAGGTGGTGGCATCAGAACTAATTCTCCATCAATTAATTCATAACGCTTGTCTGTTTGGTCGCTATAAATAAATTTAGATACACTTCAAACGACATTAACTTGATAAGCGATTGCCGATATGCTTTCGCCAAATTTCATAAAGTTTATTTTAAAATCAAAAACTTATCTAAAATCAGTGCATCCAATTGTGCGGCTTGAAAAGCACGGATGGCATCGTCTGCGGTGCGCACAATCGGTTCTTCGTGCATATTAAAACTGGTATTAATCACACTCGCTACCCCAGTAAGTTGATGATATTCTTGTAAAATTGCGTAATAAGCCGGATTATCCTCAGCGTATAATACTTGTGGACGCGCGGTATCATCCACATGCACTGCCGCTGGAATCGCTTGTTTCGCTAAATCCGATGCAGGATAAGTCAAAGTCATAAAGCGTGCTGCCAGATGTTCCTCACGCCAAGCGGGAAAATATGCCTGCGCGTATTCGGCTAAAATCACCGGCGCAAACGGCATAAACTCAGTGCGAGCAAACTTGTGATTTAGCCATTGATTAATACTCGGGTCATGACATGCCGCCATCACTGTGCGATTACCCAAGGCACGAGGGCCGTATTCCATGCGCCCTGCCGCTCGCGCCACCACTTTTCCGTCCGCCAATAATTGCGCGACCTGCACCGCTAAATTATCCGGCTCAGTAAAATTTAATCCAGCCGCCACCAATGCTGTACGCGCATTGTCTGTATGAATATCCGTGCCTAAATAAATTTGATTAGCTGGATTCGGTTGTAAGCCATTGTTTAATCGAGCATAAACTGCAAATGCCGCGCCGCTGGCTAAACCGCCATCGCCCATATTCGGATGAATGTACAGATTATCAATTTCCGGTAACGCCAACAGGCGTTGGTTTAATTTCACATTCGCGAACACACCGCCAGCTAATGCTAATTTACGCACATTCAGTTTTCGCGCTTGCTGTTGAATCCACGCGCAAATTAACTGTTCGGTATAGGCTTGAATTCCGGCGGCAATATCTTCGCGCGACAACCCTGCGCACAAAGTTTGAATGACATTTTGTCCCATTTCACCGGCAAAGCGAATCGACACCCGTGCCAGCGTTGCATCAAAGAGTTCATTCCAATCGTTGGCATTGGTGTGTTCCAATAATCGCGACAATAAAGGTTCGGGATTGCCATACGCCGCCAATCCTAAAACTTTTCCTTCGTGGCGACTGGCTTTAAAACCAAACGACAAAGTGACCGCCGAATACAACAAGCCAATGCTATTGAGATAATGCAAATGTTCGTGATGGTGCAATTTACCCTGTTCACCCGTCCACACCGACCCCCACGAAAAATCGCCGACCCCATCTAAGGTAATCACAGCAATTTTTTCATCCGCAAACGGACAGGCATAATACGCCGAAGCCGCATGAGCTAAATGATGCTCCACCGTTTGCGTCGGTTTTTGCGCCAATACGCCCGAAGGTTGCGGACGCGATTTTAATAAGCGACTAAAACGGGAAAACTGCTGTTTCCAAAAAAACTGTTTAATCAGCGGGTCGGTTTTGGCATGTTGCGCAACGTGGCGAAAAAAACGGTCTAAATACGGGCGTTGTTGCCAACGGGATAAATTTGCCAACGCCACCCCATCGACTTCATGCTCCGCAACGCCGGCTAAGGCTAACACTTCGGCAATTGCTTGATGCGGATAGGCACTGTCATTTTTGATTCTGGAAATCCGCTCCTGCTCAACGGCAGCGACAATGTTGCCGTCAATTAAAACGCTCGCCGCAGAATTGTGATGGTGACTATCATTAATGCCGAGAATAATCATAAAAGCTCCAAAACCTGTGTTAAATCAAGGGGAAAGTCACGCGATGACGTGAAAAGATGAAAAAGACTGACGTATCCGTCAATGATGATAGGCTATTTTAACGTGATTTTGTGTTGCCTAGACATTAATCCGAATCGTATCTTTTAAAATGCCTTCCAAGCCACCGAATACGGTCAATTTATCCACTTTTTCAGTGATTTTTTCCAAGGTTTCCAATTCTTTTAATCGCAATAACGTTGGGTTTTCCTCCATCAACTTGGCGGTATTGAGCAGCGAACGGGTAGCGGCAGTTTCTTCACGGCGTTTGATAATATTCGCCTGCGCGGCTTTTTCAGCCGCAACGACTTGATTTAAAATGTCTTTCATCTCGCCCGGCAAAATAATGTCTTTAATGCCCACCGTGCGCAAACTAAATCCGTGTGGTTCAATTTTTGCCGCGACATACTGATAAATCTCGCTTTCACATTCGCCTTTGTCGCTCAACAAACTGTCCAAGGTGCGCGTACCAATCGCTTGCCGCAAACCAAACTGCAATTCGCGGTATAAATAATCGAACATATCTTTAAACGCTGAACGCGCGGCAATCGGGTCAGTTAATTGAAACGCGGCGGATAAATTAATGCGCAACGACACTTTGTCGCGGCTTAAAATTTCTTGCCCCGACACCTCGGTGACTTGCAGGCGCGTATCCACCAACTCGATTTTAAGTGTGCGATTAAACCGCCAATACACACTAACACCGGCAGTTAAGGTTTTTACTAAACAGCCGTCCACAATCAGCAACCCTAGGCTATCGTCTTTGACTTCAGCAATCTGAATAAATTGGCTTAATTTGTTTTTTAACGCCGCTTGATTAACCGCTAACAAGCGTTTGGCAAGTGCCGGACTGAGCTGATATTCTTCTTTAATATCAATTACTTCTATCTTAATATCAAATAAATGCCGCCAATAAATTTTGCAACTGGTGGGCGGTAATATATCGGTTAATACACCATTTTGATAAACCAAGCCCACTTCAAATTCGCTTAATTGCACGACTTGAAAATGGGCTTCGCACAATGCAGGCTGTTGTTTTAACAGCACTTGTTCGTTGGGGTGGGTAAATTCCGGGTTGGTTAAATCATAAATCTGCACCTGAATTTTGTTTTGCCAGTCAAAAATAGAATGCACACCGGGCGGTAAAATTTTTTTGATGTCGCGATTTTCTGAATATAAGCCGCGTTCGTGTTGGGCGATAATAATGCGTTGATATAATGGCATGATTTTCCTCATAAAGTTTAAGTTTAGCTCCACAGCCACCCCGCGGATTAAGAAGGTTAAACGGCAGTTCGGTTTAAATCACCGCTGTTTTTTTCATCCTGAAAGTGACTTTACGCCATCGTTGGCAAAAACAGGGACTTTTAACCGTTTCCCCCGTTTGCACATTTCAAAATGCAAAGCTTGGTGGCTGGTGTCGTTGGTGATCCGTTACCGCTCACACAACCGCAGTGAAAACGACCGGAGCTAAAGCAAAATGCCCGTAGGCTAAGTGGAGAGAACGACAGGAATCGAACCTGTGTACATGGATTAATAGTCCATTGCTTAACCATTAAGCGACCTTCTCAAGGCTCAAAGCAAAGGAGTCGAACCTTTTGCCGACTGATAATGATCAGTTGCTCTACCGATGAGCTAGCTTTGACTGTTAAATTGCGGTCACCCCTTGATACACCCGCCTGCGATTGAGCTTGGGGGTGTCAGACAGGCGGTTTGAACCTGAGCCGCTAAGGGGAAACCGCGCTTTTTAACATCGGTAACTACAGCTTTACTGTAGCGATTTTGTGGATTATAAAATACAACAGGCTTAGGTCAATTCTTATTTTTAAGCGATAAGTTATTGCGCCTGTTTTAAATCCTGCTGATATTGGTCATAACTTTGTCGCTGATTACATTGCGTTGCGCGGTTTTTTTCACATTGTTGCTGGCGTAAGTTCTGAATAGTCTCATAACTAAGGCGTTGTACAGTGTCAGCACTACAGCCATAAAGATTAACAAAAACAGTTGCCGTAACAATAAGATAAGTAAGTCGCATGATAAAATCAGTTCAGTCGCTTAAAAAAATAGTTTGCTATGATAAGCTGAAACCTTCACCTTGTGCGATAAATTAAAACCTAAGCTGACCGTAGTGGATTAAGACAGTGAAGCGAAACGAACAGAATGCTGACGTTTAGCGTGACGTTTTTTTAGCCAATGAATAATCCCCGTAACCATTAAAAGCAATGGCGCAAAGCCGGCAACAATATATAAAATGCGTCCGGGGGTGCCGAATATTTCGCCATTATGTAGCGATAATTGCAGATTGATAAAACTGTCACCGCCACTAAACTGATTAGGATCACGCACATGTAAAATATTGCCACTGTATTGGTCAACCCACACCATCGTTGCACCTTTGTGTCGAATTTCATTAGCTTGACGTAAGGATACCATAAAGCTGCCTTTTGCATTGTCGGGTAAAGACAAACGCTGGATTTGTGCTTGTGGAAAGCGTTGTGTAACTTGCTGTAAAACCGATTCAGGACGCACAGCAGAACCTGTGGCGGTAGATTTAACGTCCCGCGGCATCTCCGTTACTGAAGAGAAAAAGTTCACTGCCGGTTTAAATAAAAATGGGAAGTTAAAATAACTCCCCGATAACGACACCACAAATAAAATAATGGCGGTATAAAAGCCGATGGTTTTATGCAGGTCAAAATTAAAGCGCGTAAAACTGGCATTGCGTTTAATCACCAAAGCTTGTTTTAATTTATTTAATTTAGGCCACCACAAATACAGCCCGGAAAGAGTTAAAATCAACGTCATTAGCGCAGTTATGCCCATGATTAATTTGCCAATTTCTCCGGCGAGTAATTTAAAATGCAGCTGTAAAATTATCGTCATAAATGCGTCATTACGATCGCGTTGTCCTAAAACCTGTCCTGAATAAGGATTAATCATCACCTCATAAAAATGGTGATTATGACCGTGATGATTTTTTCCCGCCGGCATTGGCACTTGATAACGCACAATCAGCGCGTCTTCAGCTTGTTTAGGCAGTTGTAAATGCACAGGTTGCGATTTAATCGGTGATACTTGATTAGCGATAGTGATTAAATCGGCTAACGGGCGTACTTTTTCCCCTGCTGCTACTGTCATCATGTCGGCATTCAACCATTTATCCAATTCTGTGCCGTACACCAGTAAACTACCGGTTAAACCTGCGATGACTAAAAATGCCCCTAGCCATAAACTGATATATAAATGCAGCTTTAACAATACTTTGCGCAAAGTGATTTTTTTTAATATCGCCAAGCCCGGATGAGGCGATTTTTCGCATGTTGAAAAAGAAAGTTCAAGATTAGATTTATCAAATGATGACATTGACATAGATTTGCCTAAAAATACGGAGTGATTTTTAAGGCTTAAAGCAAAAATTGCGCCATTAATTTTACAGCATTAACGTGTTGTTATTAAAGACTAAATTAACAAAAAACCAAAAAAACAGGTTATATCCCATATTTTTAAGGGATATAACATAAAGTTTTTAGCCTTTTAAATATTCTACCGATTATATATTTTATAAGCTAACGCATCGTTTACACGGATTTTTCAATTAATGCTAAGGTTTTTTCGGGTAAAGCATGAATAGCCCCTTCTTGCAAATACAAACGCGATTCTTCATGTACGGTAGTCATAAACTGCAATAATTGCATTTCCAATTGCAACTTTGTTTTTATATCCTCGGTTTCCCACATTTGATTTAATAATTGTTTTGCATGATGATGAATAGCAAATGCCATAGCGGCGGGTAATTGCTGATAGCTTTTTTGTATCGAGGTTTTTAATTCCTCTAATGCGTGCAAATATTGTTTATAGTCTTTTATATCTTGGCGATATTTAGTTTTTAATATTGCCAACTGAGCGGTATGTTCAGTTGTTAATAATTCAAGATCATGCGCAAGTTGAATGCTTTTTTTATGTAACTCATTTTCTAATTGTTTTTCCGCCAAAATTTGCGCCTGTTTTAAAGCGATTTGCTGTGCTTGATGTTGTTGTTTCCAATGTAAATTTTGCGTTTGTGTCGCTTGAAAAATCTCTTGTAAAGCTAAAATGCAACGTTTTAAAAATACCATAATAAATCAGTGCAGATGGGTGTTTAATTGATTTTGTAATGCGCATAAACGCGCAATTGCACGTTGACGCAAGGCTTGTTTTATTTGCTGTTGGTAATGTTGATAAACGCTGGGGGATAATTGCGTTTTGTGTTGTGTTAATTGTGTCAATAAAATTTTTGCCAATAGTTGACATTGTTTGGCATTATCACGAGCAAATAAACGATTGCGTTTTATTGCATTGACATAGCCTAATTGTTTTTTTTGACTGCTAAATAATCGCTGTAAAGAATCGTTTTTAATGAGACGATATAAAAATTGTCGCTGAATACGTTGTTTACGCGAAAAATAGGTGACAATGGATTTAAAACTGTGGTTGGCGATGATTTTGAAGATTATCCACCATAGCATGGCGAATGAAATTAATAATAATGTATCGCCAATACGGATTATTAATGTTGCAAAAAGGCTAAAGGATAATGCGTTGAGGATATCGGCGGTTATTAAACAGAGTAATGCACTTGAAAACAAGGTTAAGGCGATTTTGATCAGCATGTTATCGTCTTAGGCTTTAACAAGATCAGTGAGTGCGCTAATGCGCAGGCGGCGGATGTCTTCACCAATTTGCGCGCCGCGTTTGCCGCTGTTGATAATGGCTTGGGTATCAATTGCGCTGGCGATTTGTACGGCGCGACGAATGTAATCAGCTTGCGGATAAGGGCGGTTTTGTTGTCCTAAACGACCTTGCGCATCGGCAGTACAGGCGAGTAAAAAATCTTCAATGCAATGATTTTTTTTAAATGCACCTAAATTAAGTAACATGTCGATTAAAGTCGCAGCACGCAGTTCAAACACTTTGTGACAGTGGGTGTGGTATGTCATAACTTGTAGAGCTAGATTTTTAAATTCATTCGGTATGCGTAAGCGTTGGCACAATGCAAGTAACACTGGAATTCCGGCTTGCTCATGGCCATAATGATGCGGCAAAACTTTCGCCGGAGTTTGAGCTTTGCCTAAATCATGTAGCAAGGCTGCCAGACGCACTTGCGGTTTCGCAGATAATTTGGCAGCTTGTTCTAAACACAGTAGGGTATGAATGCCGGTATCAATTTCAGGATGATAATCCGCCACTTGGGGGATGCCGAATAAGGCATTTAGCTCTGGGAAAATTTGCGCCAGCGCGTGACAGTCTTTTAAAACGCTAAAAAAAGCTTGTGGTGTGTATTCATGTAATGCTTTGTGTAATTCAGCCCACACCCGTTCTGGCACTAAATGCGTAACTTCGCCGGCTGCGACCATGTTTTGCATTAACTGTTGGGTTTCGGCGGCTATTGTAAAACCTAAATGAGCATAACGCGCGGCAAAGCGTGCTACCCGCAATACGCGCACAGGGTCTTCGCAAAACGCCGGTGAAACATGGCGAAAGATTTTAGCGCGTAAATCCGCTTGACCACCGTAAGGGTCAATTAACTCGCCTTCTGCGCTCAACGCCATCGCGTTAATAGTTAAATCACGCCGTTGTAGGTCAGCTTCTAAACTGACTTCAGGGCTGGCATGTACGGTAAACCCCTTATAACCGGAGGCGGTTTTGCGTTCGGTTCGTGCCAGAGCATATTCTTCATGGGTTTGCGGGTGTAAAAACACCGGAAAATCTTTGCCTACCGCGATAAAACCGCGTTCACGCATGGCTTGTTCGGTTTCACCGATGACGACCCAATCGCGTTCTTGGCTAGGATAACCGAGTAACTTATCGCGCACCGCGCCACCGACTAAAAATATTTTCATATTGCCATGAGGTCTATTGCTGAAGATGTAGGTAGAATAGCATAAATAGTTATTTTTTAGCGGGGCAGGCGCAGTGGGTGTGGATACGTTTTTTATCAGCAGTTTAGTATTGGGGGCGGCGGCAGGATTGTCAGCGGGGCTATTTGGTATCGGCGGCGGGATTATTATTGTGCCGATTTTAGCATGGATGCTAAAAGATCAGGGCATTGCCGATGATTTAGTGATGATTATGGCGATTGCTACCTCTTTAGCAACAATTATTTTTACCTCTATTTCTTCGGTTGTCGCACATCATCAAAAAAAAGCTGTGTGGTGGCGGTCGGTATTGTATCTAAGTTGGGGAATTGTGATGGGTGTAGCCGGCGGGGCTGTGCTTGCCGAACATATTAACGCCGATCATTTACGCTTGATTTTCGCCATTTTTTTGTTTTATGTTGGTATGCAAATGCTGCTACAAATAACGCCGCGTCCGGGCGAAGACGAAGAATCCGCATTTAGCGATTATATAATGGGTATTATTACCGGCGTGGTTTCTTCCATTTTAGGCATTGGCGGTGGTGTATTAACAGTTCCTTATCTAGTGATTCGGCGTGTACCGATGCAAAATGCAGTAGCAATTTCCAGTGCCTGCGGTTTACCGATTGCCATCACCGCCAGTATTAGCTATGCAATATTGGGTTTGAAGCATGGCAGCTTACCGCCACACAGTTTTGGGTATATTTATCTACCCGCGTTCTGGGGAATTGCCATTGTTAGCGTTTTCACCGCTCCCTTTGGAGCAAAATTAGCCCATCGCCTGCCCGCTGAAAATTTAAAACGTTACTTTGCTATCGTATTATTTATGTTATCAGCAAAAATGCTATGGCATTAAATTATCAGATTAGCACAGGTTTTACAGCGACAGATTTGCGATCTGCGCCATGATTTTTTTTATTAGCAATGTTAGAATTCCCTGCAATAATCCATTTAGGCGTGCCTAATCAAGATGTCTATTCATACTGCCTTGTCCACCCAGCAAAAACCCGCATTAGAATTTAAAAGCAGTTCTTTTAATATTTTAGCCTTAGTGTTAGCCAGTGGTGAACTCGTTGAAATTAAACGCTTATTACAAGAAAAAGTAGCGCAAGCCCCTGAGTTATTTAAAAATTCATGGGTACTAATTGATTTACACGAATTAACGCAACAAAAAGCTGAGCTTGAATTAGTCTCTTTTATTGATCTACTGCGTTCTGTGCAATTAGTACCGATAGCTATTTCAGGCGCAACATCAAGACAAAACGCTATTGCAATCGAATTAGGCATGGCTATTCAATCTGAACGTTTACTGCCACAGATTAAACACAAAGTTGCGGTAGCAGCGGCTCCGCCGCCAGCGATAACAGAAAATCCGGAGTCATTATCGCCATTAATTAAACGTGCGGTGATTGTCGAAAATAAAATTATTACCCATCCGGTGCGTTCCGGGCAGCGCATTTACGCGAAAGGTGATTTAACCGTGCTAGCACCGGTCAGTTCCAGTGCTGAATTAATGGCAGAAGGCAATATTCATATCTACGCACCACTACGCGGACGCGCTTTAGCAGGGGTACAAGGCAATACCGACTGTCGGATTTTTTGTTCGGATTTGCAAGCTGAACTGGTTTCCGTGGCCGGCGTGTATAAACTCAGTGATGAATTGGATAATCAATTTAAGCGTAAAAAATTAGTACAAATTTATTTACAGGATCAAGCTTTGATTATTGAAGAGCTTTGATGTCGTGGTTTTTTAGAGGAACACACTTTGGCTAGAATTATTGTAGTAACATCAGGAAAGGGCGGCGTAGGAAAAACGACGACCAGTGCTGCTATCGCGATGGGCTTGGCAAAAAAAGGTTTTAAAACAGCAGTTATTGATTTTGATGTGGGGTTGCGCAATTTAGATTTAATCATGGGTTGTGAACGGCGTGTGGTTTATGATATTGTCAATGTTATCAACAAGGAAGCGACGCTAAACCAGGCTTTAATTCGTGATAAACGCTGTAATGAATTATATATTTTACCCGCTTCGCAAACCCGCGATAAAGATGCTTTAACCCAAGAAGGGGTGGGCAGAATTTTAGAAGAGCTGAGCAAGGATTTTAGTTATATTATCTGCGATTCGCCAGCAGGAATTGAACGCGGCGCGCATTTGGCGATGTATTTTGCCGATGATGCGTTTATTGTAACCAACCCTGAAGTTTCATCTGTTAGAGATTCCGACAGAATGTTAGGTATTTTATCCAGTAAGTCGCGCCGCGCTGAAAAAGGCGAAGAGCCAATTAAAGAATATCTCTTATTATCGCGTTATAGTCCAGAGCGGGTTAAACTCGGCGAGATGCTTAGCGTAGATGATGTACAAGAAATTTTAGCCTTACATTTACTCGGCGTGATTCCAGAATCAAAATCTGTATTGAATGCGTCAAACTCAGGTACGCCAGTAATATTAGATGAACAAAGTGACGCAGGAGCCGCTTACACGGATATTGTTGCGCGTTATTTAGGGGAAACCGTGCCGCACCGTTTTATCGCGCTAGAAAAAAAAGGGCTTTTTGGTAAATTGTTTAGGAGTAAATAATGCGTTTACTCGACTATTTTAGAACCGCTAAACCCAGTTCCGCAGCCATTGCCAAAGAAAGATTGCAAATTTTAGTCGCCCATGAACGCTCCTCACGCAATCAGCCCTCGTATTTACCACAACTGAAAAAAGAATTATTGGAAGTCATCCAGCGTTATTTTAAAGTCAGTGAGGAAACTATTTCTGTCAGTTTAGAACAAGATGATGAACGGGAAACCTTAGAACTTAATATTACCTTGCCTGATGAAGAATACAGTAAAAAAAATTAACTTTAACTTAAATTAGGAAAATACTATGTCTACAAATATAGGTGAAGCGGCGGGAAAACTGTGGGCTTTCTTACATGAACATGGGCCTTCAAGTCCCTCAAAAATCGAAAAAGAATCCGGTTTATCACGGGCGGATTTACAACGCGCAATTGGCTGGTTAGCCAAAGAAGATAAATTGCTGATTGCAATGAATGGTCGTACAGAAACGTTGTCATTAAAATAATGTTTTCACTGCCCCTATCCTGCGTTTAAATAAGGGTAGGGGAATTTAACGTTAGCCACAATTCATATAACTGATCATATTCGTCATCACCTAACCCGTTAATTTCTAATACTTTATTTTGTTCATTTACAAAAATTAACGAGGCTTTATCAAACCCTTTTAATACAATCACATCCGGTTTTTGGTTAAAATTCAAGCTATTTTGTTTGCGCTTTGAAATACGGTATTGAAGACGATGATTATGAATAATAATTTCATAATGTCGATTTTGTTTATAAATTTCAATTAGCATCATTACTACAGTAATGGCGAAAATTAACAACGACAAAATATTAAAATCAGGCGCGAATAGATGCCAGATATTTAAATCAATAAAGATAAATTCGGGTAATTGTAAGCCTAGTTGATTACCAAACAATAATAATAACAATAAACCGTAACGTGACATAAATCCGGCTAATATTGCAATAAATAAAAAATCTTGCGTGCGGTTAATTAAATCTTTTAGCCAACGCAATAGTGACATGGTAGAAAAGTTTTTATAAATAGTTATGCGGTTTCCATTATCCATTTTTTTCCAAATCGGTGAAATGAACTCCTGCGGTTCAACCTGCATATCAGGAAAACTTCCCGTGCCATAACTTTCGGCAATTTTTACCGTAGTATTTAATTGTACGGCTAATTCAACCGCTTTATTTAAAGCGTTTTGAATAGATACATCTTGATAAACAACCCATTGTTGCTCATCGGTGGTTTGAATGGTGATATGCCAAATTTGTAACACTTGATTTTTAAAGCTATTATCACCGTAAGTGGCAGCGATAATAAGTATATTTTTAATTTGCTGTAGATAAAGTGCTTTATGCTGTTGATGCTGATTATTGGCAATTAAATCCCATTGCCAATAATCAGTTTTTTTTTCTAATCGCACCCAAGCATTTTTATGGACATATAAGCCGGTTTTAAATGTGGTGCATAAATAATTAATTCCCCATAAACTGTATAAGATGAATGAAATATACATGTCTAGGGTTTTGTAATATGCCAGTAAGCAAAAAGCGGAAAAGCAGATAAAGGCTAATAAATGTGTCAGTTGTGTGTATTTAGCATTGTCTTGGGTATTAAATAATTCGGCGTATAAAAATGCACATAGCCACGCTTCGAGAGCAAAAAAATATAGCTGTAGCCAAATAAATGGGGCGAGTAAGAAGGCGATAATGCCTTTGTGATAATGGGAAATTTTTGCGGTAATACGCATGAGGCATTAGATAAATGCGGCAAACGGTTCAACCGTTACCCAATCGCCAATGTTTACCCCTTCACAATCTTGGCTTAAGACGATATAGCAATTGGCATGACTTAAGCTGCTCAGTAAGTGCGACCCCTGTTTGCCAACGGATTGTACGCTGAATTGACCATTGGTGTGTTGATGTAAAATGCCGCGTTGATATTCTTGCCGACCTGCGGTTTTTTTTAAGTTACTGGTGCTAATTGCTTGAATTTGTAAAGGTTTTAAGCGTGGATAACCACATAATTGTTGCAGAGCGGGTTTGACAAATTTATCAAAAGTAATCATAACGGCGACCGGATTACCGGGTAAACCGAAAAAAACACAGTTATTAAGATGACCAAACAGCAGTGGTTTGCCCGGTTTCATAGCGACTTTCCAAAAATTTATTTTCCCACAGCGTTTTAAAATGGCGGCCATATAATCTGCCGCTCCTATGGACGCGCCGCCGGTAGAAATAATCACGTCTAATGATGTTGCGGCGGTTTTTAAGTGCTGCTCTAAGAGTGCTTCATCATCGGTAATTGTGCCGAGATTGTGTAAGTTTACGCATGGGTCAGTTAATAACCCTTGTAATAAATAACGATTACTGTCATAAATTTGTCCGCTGGTCAACGGTTGTTCTAAACTGACCAGCTCATCACCGGTGGAAAAAAAACCAATCTCTAGCTTGCGTGTGACAGATACGTTGGCCACGCCCGCTGAAGCGAGTAAACCTAAATCGGCGGCGGTTAATACTTTCGGTGCAGCCAGTAAAAGTTCATGCTGCTTAATTTCTTCACCCGCTTCACGAATATTTTGTCGCACTCGACACGCGGCGGGGAACACAACCTTTTCCCCCACAACGGTCACAGCTTCTTGCATCACCACACTGTCTGCGGCGGCTGGAACCACTGCGCCAGTAAATATTCTCACGCATTGTCCAGCTTGTAGCGGCTGACAAAAAGGTCGTCCTGCCCACGATGTCCCGGCAATATTTAAACCGAATTCATGCCCAGAAACGGCATCAGTGCTGGCAAAGGCATAACCGTCCATTGCCGCATTGCGTTCATAAGGCAGGTTAATCGCAGAATACACATCCAACGCCAGCACTCGTCCTAGTGCCTGTGCTAACGCAACGGTTTCATTTGCATTAATAATCTGTAACTGAGCATGAATTTTAGCAATGGCGTTGTCAACCGATAATAATTCAACGGCATCTGCGCTACAACTGTCTGTATGTATCATGCTGATATTTCCTCAGGCTGTGTTTGGATATTTAATAGGGTATGCAAAATAAACTCGGCAATTTGAGTAGGATTATTTAAATTAAGCCACATAATGGAATCCGGCAATTCTAAAACTGCATCGCTGGCAAGGGCAATAATGGTTTCGTCGTTTGGATAGTAAAACGGTTGTTTTAAGATTGCACGGTGTAATTCGATTTTTGGAAATCGCTCGTGTTTAAAACCTTCGACTAAAATTAAATCCAACTCCTGCTGTGAAAAAGCAGTTAACTGCTCATGCAAGCGCGGTTCTTGTGCGGGAATAAACTCACTAATCACCGCACGTCGATACGCAGAAACCAGCATCACTTGCTGTGCGCCAGCTTTACGCAGACGAAAACTGTCTTTACCCGGCTGGTCAATTTCAAAATCGTGATGACTGTGTTTAATCAGACCCAGGCGGACACCGGATGCCGTTAACAGCGGAATTAACTGAGTTAATAAAGTCGTTTTGCCAGTGCCGCTGGCGGCGACAAAACCTAAAATTGGCAGGTGAGCGTTTTGCATCCATTTTTAACGGTTAACTTAAGGAATTGATATTTTAAGCTATTCTTTAAAGCACTCAACACATTTAGCAGGATACCGCATTGATTAGAATTTACTTACTTTTTGCTTTACTGTTAGCGGCACTTTGGATTTGGCACAGTTATCGTGCTTTGCCGGCACCATTACGGCAACAATGGCGACAAAAAAACACTATCTGGTTGATTATCGCTGGATTATTGGTGTTGCTGCTGAGCGGAAAATTAAATTGGCTACTTGCGTTATGCGGCGTAGCATTAACCTTTATCGCCCGAAGCATTCCTTTTTTGCTACGCCATCTACCGCATTTTCATCAATTATGGTCTATGTTTACGCAAGCGAAAGCCGCACAATTTGAGCAATCCTCGGCGGCAGCACAAGCCCCGATGACGGTTGATGAAGCGTATAAAGTGCTAGGATTGCCCAAAGGAGCCAGCGAAGAGGACATTCTTTTAGCGCACAAACGGTTAATGCAAAAACTACACCCTGACCGTGGCGGCTCCGACTATTTAGCCAGCAAAATTAATCTTGCCAAAACGGTATTATTAAAAAAATAAGCTAAAAATTTTGATGACGTGTGGAAAGTAACGCCTGCCACTGGGGTTAAAACGGTGGTTTTTATGTCTTTTTCTCTCGATTTTTCACCCGCAATGTTCGCTATTTTCCGCTTTTTATGTCTATTTTTGCCATTAACCGTATTGTTATGCGCGTGTAATGGCGATGAACATACCGTCCCTATAAGCCCTAACAGAACCGCGCCTGCCCAACATCATGTTTACACGGTTAAATCGGGTGATACGCTATACAGCATTGGTGTTAAACATAAGCTTAATTATCAATTGCTTGCAAAAATGAATGCGATTTCCCCACCGTATACACTCGCCATCGGGCAACAACTAAAATTACCCGCCACAGTGCGCGCTACGCCATCTGTTAACCTGAACGACAAACCGGATACCGCTGCCTCTTCGTTAATTTATTCAGCCAATTTGTCGCAATCTGAATTGAAGAAGCAACATGCGCTTGCAACGGCGCTTGATGCGACTGCTCAACCACTTGCTGCGGCGTTAGCGGCTGAAGAATCGGTTAGCGCAACGGTTTATGTGGTACAAAAAAATGACACGTTGTATTCAATCAGTCGTCGGTTTGGTGTAACGCCTCAGTTTTTGGCTGCGTTTAACAATATTACTGCGCCTGAGCAGTTATATGCGGGGCAGAAATTAAAAATAGCTAAAGCTAAACAAAAACATAGCCGCGCCACACCTTTAGAGGCTTCAGCAAAATTTGCCGAAAATGCGCGAGATTTATCACATAAAACTTCAATAATTTCAATTAATAACGAAAGCATGTTAAAGTTATACAATCAGTTAGCTACCAATGGGAAAATCCTAAAAAACTTTGATGCCAGTGATCATCACAGCATTGAAATTGGTGGAAAACTGGGGCAAGCGGTTAAAGCGGTGGCGGCGGGAAAAGTTCTCGCGGTAAAACCGGCTATTTATGGTTATGGGGTGTTTGTCGTGATTCAACACGCTAATGGCTATATCAGCTCGTATGCCAATAACAGTGCCGTATTAGTGCAAGTCGGACAAAAAGTAAAACAAGGTCAAGTGATTGCACAAATGGGGCAAATTGGGCGCAACCTGCCGTCGGTTAAGTTTCAGGTGAAAAAAGACCGGCAGTTTATTGATCCATTACAGTTTTTAGCCCAACAGAAATAGGTCAGCCTTAGGCAATCGTTTAAGAATTTGGAGGTTAAGATGAATGAAGATTTAGTAGAGTTGGTCAGGCAAGAAGTCGATTTGGGCTTTAGCGAAGATGGGGTTTTTGATGTGGATATATTAGCGGGGGAAGATACGCTAGACGTTGATTTGACCGATGATACGAAAATTAATGATATAGAAACCCTTGATTTACAAAATGAAAGTCATTTTGATGCGACACGGATTTATTTAAACCAACTGGCAAAATCAAAATTACTCAGTGTGGAACAGGAAAAGTTTTATGGTAAACGGGCATTGCGCGGTGATGCAGAGGCGCGTAATGTGATGATTGAAAGTAATTTGCGGTTGGTTGTGAAAATTTCCCGCCGTTACTTAAATCGCGGTTTGCCATTGTTGGATTTAATTGAAGAAGGAAATTTGGGTTTAATTCGCGCGGTGGAAAAATTTGACCCTGACCGGGGCTTTCGTTTTTCTACTTATGCAACGTGGTGGATTCGGCAAACGATTGAACGGGCGATTATGAATCAAACCCGTACGATTCGCTTACCGATTCATATTGTGAAAGAAATGAATGTGTATTTAAAAGCGCAACGTTATTTAACACAGAAGTTAAATCAGGAACCGAGTATGGAGGAGATTGCGGTCTATGTGAACAAGCCTGTGAAAACCGTGGAGAAAATCTTAAAGCTGAATGAGAAAGTGACCTCAGTGGATGTGGCGTATAGTGAAGATTTTGATAAATCGTTAATTGAGTCGATTTCTGATGATGAGAGTAAATCCGCGCCTGAGTCGTTACAGGAGGAAGGTATTCGCCACAATATCGCCAATTGGATTTATCAATTGTCAGAAAAACAGCGCGAGGTGATTTGTCGCCGCTATGGTTTGTGTGGTTATGAAAATGGTACGTTAGAAGATGTGGCAAGTGAATTAGGGGTCACGCGCGAGCGGGTGCGGCAAATTCAAATGGACGGTTTAAAACGCTTAAAAGAAATTTTGGAATATGGCGGTTATTCCTATGAAGCGATTTTTCATTAATAAACAATAAGCTATTTGGCTTGTTAGTATAAATTGCGCTGTTAGTTGACCGACTTTCGTTAAACGATTATAGTTTTTGCCTATTTTTTGCAATTTGACGGCTTTAGATTATGTATGTAGCCACCACTCGTTTTCAAATTATGTTGGGACAAGAGCTGTTGTTTGAAACCACTTGGCGTGAGCGTGAAAGTTATTTAACCACAATGAAAGGCTATCGCGGTTTGTTGTTGTTACGCGGGGCAAAGGAAGTGGATCATACCGTGTATTTTTCGCAGTTCATTTGGCAATGCAAAGAAGATTTTGAAAACTGGACAAAATCCGAAGCGTTCATTAAAGCGCATATTCAATTTGGCGATACGTCTATTTTGTTTCATAAAAAACCGGTTTTTGAGGAGTTTGTTGTCGTACTACAAGAATCAGCACACAAAGGGAAATAATTAATCCCCGGTTAAGGTCACTAATAATCGCCGTGCGCCGCCGTGGTTGCGGTGTTCGCCTAAATAAAGCCCCTGCCAAGTGCCTAATGCTAAATGCCCATTATGAATCGGAATGCTGACTTGTGTCCCTAAGAGGGCGGCTTTTAAATGCGCCGGCATATCGTCAGCCCCTTCTAAAATATGCGTAAAATACGGTGCGTGTTCGGGGCTTAAGCGATTGAAATAGCTTTCAAAATCTTGGCGAACGCTGGGGTCGGCGTTTTCGTTAATGGTTAAGGAAGCGGACGTATGTTGTAAGAAAAAATGCGCCAGTCCGATGTGCAGAGTGTGTAATTCCGGCAGTTGTTTAAGCACTTCGGCGGTAATCAAATGAAAACCGCGCTGTTTTGCCGATAAAATTAAATTTTTTTGTAACCACATGATAATTAAAATAATTTATTAGGCTTTAGGTAAGGTCACGCCGGTTTGCCCTTGGTATTTTCCCCCGCGGTCTTTATAAGAGGTTTCACAAGGTTCATCGCCGCCGAAAAACAGCATTTGTGCCACGCCTTCATGCGCATAAATTTTGGCAGGCAGCGGGGTGGTATTGGAAAACTCCAAGGTGACATGTCCCTCCCATTCGGGTTCTAAGGGCGTTACATTTACCACTATGCCTACTCGCGCATACGTTGATTTTCCTAAACACACCACCAGCACATCCCGCGGAATTTTGAAATATTCCACGGTGCGTGCCAAGGCAAACGAGTTAGGCGGAATAATGCACACATCGGCTGTGACATCAACAAAACTGCTGGTATCAAAATTTTTCGGGTCAACAATCACCGAGTTAATATTGGTGAATACTTTAAATTCATTGGCACACCGCACATCGTAGCCATAACTGGACGTGCCGTAAGAAATGACTTTGCCCTGTTCACCGTGCCGCACTTGCGAAGGTTCAAACGGGCTAATCATACCGTGTTCTTGCGCCATCTGGCGTATCCAGTTGTCGGATTTAATGCTCATAATTTATTGTTTAGTAAGTTGGAAAATAATGAATAGTTTTTTTGTGTCCGGCAATTTTTTACACAAACATTTGTTGTAAAAACCTGTTGAGTTTTTTAATTATAAAATCAATCATTTAACGTTTATTGATGCAGCATAGCTTACAGAATTTTAATCTGCTTTTTAAAAACGCAACATCTGCTTTTCCCGCGCTGATTTCAGCCACAAAGAATATGCCACCGTCAGCGCATCATACAGCTCGGCATCGCTTAATTCTTCGGGGTCTTCGACACTGAAAAAATCAATATTATTCAGATAACGCGCCGCTAAGTTGTCCAAACTTTCAAGAAAACTAAAATCACTCGCAAACGACTTGGATATAAAGCTCTTGTTTTTAATAGATTTTGTTGTCTTACCGATCACCATAAATTGCCAAAAAATCGGCTCATATGAAGAGCCTTTAAGCTGTCGGCGGGTTTCTTCACTATCATCGGTATTACTATCGGTAATAAACACAACATAGACAGGAGAATGCGCTTGTGTTATCAATGGCTTATGCGGATTAATTTCCGTTGGAAAATAAAAATTGCGCAGCATTTTCATCACTTTACCATAACAAATAGGCTTGTCTAAGGGCGCGTGATTAGGCAAAAGCTGACAAAATCCGTCAAAGTTATGCAGATGAAGCGCGGGGAGGTGATGCGCTTTATCGTTGCATAAAAACACTTCAACGGTGACAGTTTCCTGCCATTGACAGGCTAAAGCTAATATTTTTTCGCTTAATTGCTGAATTCTACCATTGCTATACAATTTAGCCATTGCGGTAGAAATAGCCAAGCAAATAGCGACCCGCGCTTGCTGTGTACTCAGGTGGTTTTTTTCTAAGGATACGCGCGCTTGTTTAGCAAATGCAAGTAATGTCGGCGCGTGTCGTAGCTTTTTTTCTAATAAAATCAAGTCATTGCGATTCATTACTGGCGGTTGAGCCGATTCGTCTTCAGCGACAGTCACACCATAATATTGGCACATAGCCGCTAAACCACCATGAAAACCTTGTCCAATGGCGCGGAGTTTCCATTGTCCCTTATTTAAATACAATTCAGCAATAATCAGTGCGGTTTCCTGCTGAAGAGTTGTATTTGATACCACATAACGGGCAATGATTTGTGAGTTGATGCGCACTTGCAGAGTTGCTTGTGTTATGTGTTTAAAAGATTGGTGACGCTGCATACCTTGATACAAAGTTAAAGTAAAGGCAATTTTTGTGACTGCCGGATTGAGTTTGGTTAATGCTATGTTAAATAGATGTTGTTCAGGTTGATATTGTACGGCGTGGTCAGCGGAGATTGGCTGATTAAAAAACACCATTCCTGCATCATTTAATACTTGCCGTTGCGTAGTTAATAAAAATGCCGAGGCATCCAATTCGTAAGCAGGGGGGGCTTGCCAAGTTAATTGAATGATTAGGCGGTCGTGTGCAGTGTTAGAAATAAGTGTATTGGCACCTTGGGTTAAGTCGATGGTCATGATGGCATGGCAGGCAAGCTGGAAAGGGGCGTTTAGGTTGCTGCATTGTAACTGATTCGTTATGCACTGATATACAAGGACATATTATTTTTCCAGCCCAGTCAACTATTTGAAGTCAATAGGGTTTTCTGCTATTGTCCTTAGCCTATTATTGACTCGCCATATAGTGAAGGGGATTATTGTGCCAAGTATGTCTAATGATTACCGCATTGATTCGTTGTTAGCGGGGGCAAATCTACGCTGGGGAACGCCAAAAACTACGCCTAATGTGACATATAGTTTTATGACTGGTTTACCGAGCTATTCTATCAGCCCTGATGATGCAAAAAACTTTAGCGTGTTTACCGAAGAGCAAAAAGTTGCAGGTCGCGCTGTGTTTAAAATGTTAAACGATAATTTTAATGTTAATTTTACCGAAGTTGCAGATACCGGTAGCAGTTATGGACAAATTAATTTAGGCAATAGCGATCAGGGCGATGTGTCGGTGGGATATGCGCGTTATCCGACTGATTATACCAGCGCAAGTGTGGATGCAAACGATGGTGATGTTTATATTAATAATTTACCATCAGCCGGACAATTAACCGGAATTGTGGCGGGAAGTAATGCGTGGTCTACGCTGATCCATGAAATAGGTCATGCAATTGGGCTAAAACATCCGGGGAGTTATAACGCCGGTGAGCCAGCGCGCGCGCCGGAGCCGGGTGAGGTGGTGTTACCGAAAGATGAAGACAGTGAAAGTTATACCTTAATGTCTTATACCACGCACCCGCAGAAAATAGAGCGTGTGGATTTAGCCATGTATGACCGGTTGGCGTTGTCTTATTTATATGGCGCAAAACCACAAAATACCGGCGATGATACCTATAAATTGACTGATGCAGACGGACGTTGGCAAAAAATGTTTGTTGATAATGGAGGAACAGATACGATTGATGCCTCTGCTGTGACAACCACGGTCACGATTGATTTAACACCCGGTACGTTTAGTTCCGCCGGAACAACAGCGGCTGGGGAAGCCACGAGTAAAAACTTGTCCATTTATGCTGTTGATACCGTCATCGAAAATCTTATCGGCGGTATGGCAAATGACATCTTAACCGGCAATGCGGCAGATAACGGTCTGAGAGGTATCGATGGAAACGATACGTTAAATGGTGGAAACGGCGTTGATATGGCTTTTTACACTGGCAAGTTATCTAATTTTACAATTACCAAAACCCCCGCTCAATTTACTGTCAAAGATAATATTGGTACAAACGGTACAGATAGCTTAATCAATGTTGAAAAGCTTGTGTTCGATGACATAACAGTTAATTTGACTTTACAAACGCAAGCAGCAAGTATTCCGGCGGCGACGTTAAAAAGTATTGAAGAATTGTATTCGGGTTTTTTTAAACGCATTCCTGATGCCGATGGTTTAGCGTATTGGATTGAGCAATTTAAAACCGGCAAAACATTAAATCAAATTGCCGATGCGTTTTATGATGCCGGTGTGCAGTATTCCGCGCAAACCGGCTTTAGTAGTACGATGAGCAATGATGATTTTGTTAAAATTGTGTATGCAAATGTTTTAGGTCGCAGCGGTACAACCGCTCCCGGAGCGGCGGATATTGCATTTTGGTCAAATAATATTGCCAATGGAGCGGCAACGCGCGGGTCGATGGTAAATGAAATGATTATGAGTGCGCATAATACTTATGCAAACGATGCCACTTGGGGGTGGGTCGATAAACTGTTAAATAACAGAGCAACGGTAGCGGATAGTTTTGCCGTGCAGTGGGGGCTTAGTTATGCTACGCCAGAAACGTCTATTCTTAAGGGCATGGAAATTGCCTCGGCGGTCACAGCAACAGATACCGTTGCAGCAATTAACTTGATTGGTTTAAGTTCAGTATTTGCTTAAAAAATTAAAGCCATGACTGCCAGTTTTTATCGGACAGTCATGGCATTGTATTAAATATTAAGCAACAAATGTGCCGGTGCTTCTAAGCATTCTTTAATGGTGACTAAAAACTGCACTGCTTCACGGCCATCAATTAAACGGTGGTCATAAGACAACGCTAAATACATAATAGGGCGAATCACAATTTGCCCATTTTCCACTATCGGACGTTCTTTGATTGCGTGCATACCTAAAATGGCGCATTGTGGCGGGTTTAAAATCGGTGTTGATAACATTGAACCGAAAATACCGCCATTGGTGATGGTGAAAGTACCGCCGGTTAAATCTTCATAGGTTAACTTCCCCGCCCGTCCGCGACTACCAAAATCGGCAATGCTTTTTTCAATGCCGGCAAAATCGAGTTGATCCGCATCTTTTAACACGGGGACGATTAAGCCACGCTCGGTGGTGACGGCAATGCCAATATCATAATAGCCGTGATAAATAATATCTTGATTATCAATCGAGGCATTTAACGCCGGAAACCGTTTTAAACCTTCAATTGCAGCCTTTACAAAAAACGACATGAATCCTAACTTAATAGTGTGTTTTTGTTCAAAACGGGCTTTGTATTGCTGACGCAGATCAATCACCGCCTGCATATTCACCTCATTAAACGTAGTGAGCATCGCGGCATTTTGTTGTGCCTGCAATAAGCGTTCGGCAATTTTCGCGCGTAAGCGGGTCATCGGTACGCGCTGTTCAGGGCGTAAGCTGCTCGCTTTGGTGATAGAATCAACACCGACAAAATCCGCCGCTTCGTCAGCTAATAAAGTTTCAAGCGGCTTGGCTACAGGGTCTGTTGCTGCGCTTTGTTGGCGTTTTAAAAACGTTTCGACATCGGTTTTAGTAATCCGCCCACTTTTGCCGGAGGCGGGAATTTCGTTAGGGTCAAGCTGCTTTTCGGTCACTAAACGTCGCACTGCGGGGCTTAATACTGCCATATTCAGCGTTTCTGTCGGCATTACTTCAGGTTGTGTAGCGTGTGCAAACGGGTCAAAGCGTGCCAACACATCACCAGCCATCACAATATCATCTTTATTTTTGATAATTTCCGTCAGTACCCCCGCTTCCGGAGCCGGTACTTCAAGAATCACTTTATCCGTTTCAAGATCGAGTAAATTTTCATTTTTTTCGACAAAATCCCCGACTTTTTTATACCAAATCGCTAATGTTGCATTCGCTACCGATTCGGGCAATTGTGGAACTATAATTTCCAAAGCCATATTTTTTCCTTATTTTTTAATTATTTACCGTATAGAGCTGTATTAACGACCTGTTTTTGCTGTCTGACATGTTCTGCAAAATTACCCACCGCAGGGGCGGCGGAAGCAACCCGCCCACAATAACTTAACGGCATAGCGGCGGGAAGATTATTCGTAAAATGGTGATTGGATTGATACCACGCCCCTTGATTTTTCGGCTCTTCCTGACACCAAACCACTTCTTTAAGTTGTGGGTACTTATCAATTTCCAATTTAAACAATTGGTTAGGGAAAGGATATAATTGCTCAATACGCACTATCGCAACTTGCGTCAACTTTGCCTCTCTACGCGCCTCAAGTAAATCGTAATAAACTTTTCCTGCACATAAGATTAATCGCGTCACTTGCGTAGGGTCAATCGCATCTATTTCGCCCATAATCGGTTGAAATTGCCCGTCGATAAGTTCGTGTAAACTGGACACGGCTAACTTATGTCGCAACAGACTTTTAGGACTCATAATAATCAACGGTTTACGATAAGGGCGTAAAATCTGCCGCCGTAATAGATGAAAAATTTGTGCGGGTGTGGTTGGGTTGCATACTTGGATGTTTTGGTCTGCGCACAATTGCAAATAGCGTTCTAAACGTGCCGAAGAATGTTCGGGGCCTTGCCCTTCTAAGCCATGCGGTAAGAGCATAATTAAACCACTTAAACGCCCCCATTTGGTTTCGCCGGAGCTGATAAACTGGTCAATTAGCACTTGCGCACCGTTGGCAAAATCACCAAATTGCGCTTCCCAAATGACTTGCGTTTCCGGTTCTGAAGAGCTGTAACCGTATTCAAACCCTAATACCCCCGCTTCAGAAAGCAACGAATTAAAAATATGCGCTTGACCTTGCGTGGGATGCAGGTGCTTAAGCGGAATATGTATATCGCCATTAATTTGATTATGCAAAATCGCATGTCGATGCGAAAACGTACCGCGTCCTACGTCCTGTCCGGTTAAACGTAAATTATGTTGTTCCAGTAATAAAGTTGCATAAGCTAAATTTTCCGCAAACCCCCAATCAATCGGCATTTCTCCGTTTGCCATTTTCGCGCGGTTTTCCATCACTTTTGCCACGCGGCTGTGTAGCTCAAAATTATCCGGCAGCTTTTGCATTTGTTGATCACAAAACTGAATGGTTTCTAAGCTAACGGTTGTATCACAAGGCACATCCCACGGTACGCCGAAATATTTTTGCCATTTTTTAGTGTAAGCCTGTGAGGTATCAATCACTTTTTGCGGAATAATACAGCCCTGTTCTAATTGTTTAGGATATTCTTTTTCCATTGCCAACACGTCTTGTTCGCTGATAACTTTTTGACTTATAAGCTTTTGTGCGTAAAGTTGGCGCGTGGTAGGGTGATGCTGGATTTTTTGATACATCATAGGCTGTGTCGCGGCTGGCTCGTCGGCTTCATTATGTCCCAACCGACGGTAGCAAATTAAATCAATCACCACATCTTTATTAAATGTCATGCGATAATCTAATGCTAATTGCGCCACAAATAATACCGCTTCAGGGTCATCGCCGTTCACATGAAATACCGGGGCTTGAATCATGTTCGCAACATCAGTGCAGTACAGTGTAGACCGCGCTTCAAACGGATTACTGGTAGTAAAGCCAATTTGATTATTGATCACGATATGGATTGTGCCGCCGGTGTGAAATGCGGTGGTTTCCGCCATATTTAAAGTTTCCATAACAATGCCCTGCCCTGCAAATGCGGCATCACCGTGGATTAAAATCGGTACGACTTGATTGATGCTGTTTTTGCCGCGTCGGTCTTGGCGGGCTTTAACCGAGCCTTCTACTACCGGATTGATGATTTCTAAATGCGATGGATTAAATGCTAACGCTAAATGGACAATGCCGCCGGGGGTGGCGATGTCGGAAGAAAAACCCATATGATATTTTACGTCACCGGATAATACACCCGGTGAGGTAGAAACATGTGTGCCTTCAAATTCGCCAAACAACACCGCCGGTGATTTGCCCAACAAGTTAATTAATACATTTAAGCGACCGCGATGCGCCATCCCTAACACCATTTCTTTGACCTGCTGTTCGCCGCCGCGTTGAATTAAACAATCCAAAATCGGAATTAAACATTCGCCGCCTTCTAAGGAAAAACGTTTTTGCCCAACATAACGGCGGTGTAAATATTTTTCAATGCCCTCGGCGGCGGTTAATTGTTTTAATAACTCGCGGCGTTTTTCCACGGTCAATTTAGGTTTGGGTTTTTCTAAATAAATTTTAATCCAGCGTTTAATTTCATCGCTGACGATGTGCATATATTCAGTGCCGATGCTGCCGCAATAGACCTCTTTTAAAATGGCGATAATTTTGCGCAATGATAATTGATCCACACCATACATCGTGGGAGTATAAAAGCGCGTGTCCATGTCTGTTTCGCTAAGGCCATAATAAGCGGGCTGTAATTCGACCGGCATTTGTGGCGAATGCCCCAGCGGGTTATTTTTCGCAATTTGATGACCACAGACGCGGTAATTGTTAATCAAACGCGCCACTGCTGCCTGTTTGCGCACCACTTCTTCAGTAAATACCTGTAATTTTGCTAAACGTCCGGAAGTCACTAAGGCTAAGGTTGCAAACCGCTCAACAATCGGACTGTGCGGCGTATCGCTCGCGCCTGTGCTAAGGGTGTCAAAGTGTTCGCGCCAACTATCGGCGACGGCGTGCGGATTTTCTAAATACTGTTCATACAAATCCTCAATGTAATAGGCATTGCTACCGTACAAAGCCGAGGATTCTTGAAATTGTTTTAACAAACCACTCATTGATAGGATTTCCATGATCAAATACGTTGTAGTCAACGGCACAGGCTTAAAAAAGTTGACCGCCTAAGTTATTTAATGAATAAATTTAACATTATAGTCGTTAATAGTCGATTTACCCGCTACACATCCGTTACGCACTCGACACTTTAGCTGCGTTTTTAATTTAAGCAATCGCCTATTAAAAGGCTAAAATACGCTTTTTGTTTCAACAGTAAAGGAAAGTTTAATGGGACAATTTGAATCGTTTGCCGATTTTTTACAAATGGGTAAACATGGGTTGTATGTATGGTTAAGTTACGGCATTGCTTGTGCAATTTTTTTGTTCAACATTGTGGCGGTGAAATTGCAAAAACGGCGGTTTTTTAATGAAGCAAAACGCAGATTGCGCCGTGAGTCAAGATGATGAATCCCAAACGAAAACAACGTCTTATTATTATCCTGTGTATTGTGTTGGGGTCTGCGTTGGCTGTCGGTTTAACTTTATACGCGCTTAAGCAAAACATTAATTTATTTTATTCCACCAGCCAAGTGGCAAGCGGTGCAGTGCCAGTCGGTACGCGGATTCGTGTCGGCGGGATGGTGGTTAAAGGCAGCGTCAAACGCGCCAGTGATTCGTTGCAGGTCAGTTTTCAAATTACTGATTACGCGCATCCGGTGACAGTGGTGTTTACCGGTATTTTGCCGGATTTATTCCGCGAAGGCCAAGGCATTATCGCGCAAGGCACTTGGGGCGAAAATCAAGTATTTGCCGCTGATGAAGTGTTGGCAAAACATGATGAAAACTACATGCCACCGGAAATTAAAGACAGCTTAAAACATAAGCCGCAGGGGGCAAAATGATTCCTGAAATTGGCGAATTTGCTTTGATTTTGGCTTTTTGTTTGTCGGTGTTATTGGCGGTAATCCCGTTATACGGCGCAAGTTGCAACAATGCGTTGTGGATGGGATTTGCTAAACCGCTGGCAGGCGGACAATTTCTATTCATCAGTATTAGCTTTGTCTGCTTAGGCTACGCTTTTGCGCACGATGACTTTTCGGTTAAGTATGTTGCCGACCATTCCAACAGCCACCTACCGATTTATTTTAAACTCAGCGCGATTTGGGGAGGACACGAAGGCTCGCTGCTGTTGTGGGGATTTATTTTAAGCGGTTGGACATTAGCGGTAAGTTTATTTAGCCGCGCCTTGCCACTGGATATGTTGGCGCGGGTATTAGGCGTAATGGGCTTGATTGCAGTCGGTTTTTTATTGTTTCTG
>JACCEE010128206.1_pt1 | contig 35296 bp, 20 predicted proteins | sample 7449931 | NCBI WGS metagenome assembly JACCEE01 (sample SAMN15323457, study PRJNA562643) | freshwater metagenome | isolation source: river surface water | place: USA:Blue River Watershed | collected 2017-08-19 | reverse complement strand
TGCGGTAACTCTCAAAGGTCTGATCTGCTGCCACGGCCAGGGTCTGCTGTTTCATTTGAGTCCTCCATGAGCGGTGCATTTGTACATGCAAGTCACGGGCCAGCTGGGGGACTTATTCAGCATTGCCCTAGCCTGGACTTTGGCCACAAGGGTTTCAACTTGGCCGACCGAAACGGTATCGAATTCGAGACCTACCGATTCGAGACCCTCGAATACCTGTACGGGATGGCGGAAAGAACACGAATAAGGAGAGCAGCGTGAGTGAATCCAGGAAAAAACCTCAATTGAAAATAATCCCTCTGAGTGCCATTGAGGTGCTCAATCCCAGGGAGCGAAACCAGCGCATCTTTGATGACATCGTTAGCAACATCAGCAAGATTGGCCTGAAGAAACCTATAACCGTCACCAACCGTCCTGGTGCTAATGGAGAGGAGCACTACCTGCTCGTTTGTGGCGAGGGTCGCATGAAAGCGTTCATGGCCCTTGGTGAAACCGAGATTCCGGCCATGGTGATCGAGGTGGACGATGACGAAGCATTCATCATGAGCCTTGCAGAGAACATCGCCAGAAGGCAGGGGCGTTCCATTGAGCTGCTGGCTGGTGTTCTGCGACTCAAGGATCAGGGGTACGACAAGAAGACCATTGCCGAGAAAACGGGCCTGAGTGTCGATTACATCCATGGCATCTTGCAACTTCTCGAAAGTGGTGAAGATCGACTCCTGATTGCAGTTGAGACTGGCAAGATTCCGCTCTATGTGGCCATAGATATCAACAAGGCAAACAACGATGACAAGGCCATCCAGAGAGCCCTTCAAGATGCCTACGAATCTGGCCACTTGCGTGGCAAGCAACTCATGATGGCCAGACGGGTGGTTGAGAAACGTCATACCCTTGGAAAAACGGTTCGCCACCACGTCAAACCCAGGGCCACGGGGGAAGTGACCTCGATGAGTCTGATTCGCAGCTATCAGCGGGAGGTCGAGCGACAAAAGCTCGTCGTCAAGAAGTCTAATTTCGCCCAGCAACGACTCATGTTCGTCATTGGCGCCCTGCGCTCCTTGCTGACGAATGAGAACTTCACTAACCTGTTGCGGGCTGAAGGATTGGATACTCTGCCGACATTCTTGGCCGAACGCGTCTGGCCAAACGGAGTGGCAGCGTGAGTCAGATTGCACTTGGGTTCATTCCTGATCCAATTACCGTGTCTATCGACAAACTGCTTCCAAGCCGTAAATTGCCAGAAAACGTCACCAATTCGAAGAAGTACAAGCAGATCATCGAGTCGTTGCGCTCAGTAGGGTTGATAGAGCCGCTGACCATCTGCCCCTCGGCAGGAGATGGCACACATGTTCTCCTGGATGGGCACGCCCGCCTTCTAGCAATGAAAGAACTCGGTCTGACTGAGAGCCTTTGCCTTATCTCCACGGATGATGAGACCTACACATACAACAACCGGATCAATCGCCTATCGACTGTGCAAGAGCACATGATGATCAAACGGGCGATCACCCGAGGGGTGTCGCCGGAGAAGTTGGCCAAGAGCCTGCATGTGGACATCGGGCACATCATGAAAAAGGCCAAGCTCCTCGACGGCATATGCGCCGAAGCGGCCGAATTGCTTCGCGATCAGGTGTTCTCTGCAAAGCTCAGCGATGTCTTGCGTCGGATGAAGTCCACCCGGCAGGTCGAGTGCGTGGAATTGATGATCTCGGCCAACAACATCACCATTCCCTACGCCGAAGCGTTACTCGCGGCCTCCCCAGCCCACCTCCTGATCGGGGAAGTCAAGCCCAAGAAGATCCGTGGGGTCAACGCAGAGCAGATGCTCAGGATGGAGCGCGAGATGACTAACCTGCAGGAGCAGTACAAACTGATCGAAGAATCCTATGGCCAGGATGTCCTGAACCTGGTACTGGCAAAAGGCTATCTGGTCCGCTTGCTTGAAAACAAATCCGTGGCCCGGTTCATCCAGCAGAACCATCCTGACGTGTACTCTGAATTCGTGAGCATCGTTGAAACCGTCTCCATGGACAAATGATGCGTCCGGCCCAGTCAACAACCACAACCCAAGAACACCCTTCCATCAGCGAAGAGTCCTACATACACTGCAATGCACCAGTCCCGGATCCGGTCTGCCTGTACGGTTTGGTCGGGGAACTTTCTTGCCGATTGGCAATACGGAGCATCACCCAAGGAATTTCAGCCCGCATGTAGGCCCCCTCCACTTCATGCGGTAGTACTGGTGCCTCCTACGTGGATCCTGCAAGCCACTTACAAGCCACCTCGAAAAACATCTTAAAAATTTATTGAGGCGCACCCTATAAAACGCGTTTTCCCGAACGTATACGTGATTAAGGGGGTCTCAATATGAGCAAAATCTTTGATCAAAAATCGTCGGGCTATTCATTTGCACTTCATATCCTGCGGGAGCTCGAACAGCATGAAGGTGATCTGGCATTACAGGGGGGAATGGGGATTTCGCTTGCGATTGACCATACCCGCTTGACTGGTGATATCGATTTGTCTGTCAGTACCAGTTGCCTCATGCAGCTTGAAGCTGAGTTGCCAAGGTTAGTTGACCAGATGTTCAACAAGAAACCATTGCGATGGACGCGTTGTTCGTCTCGTGATCCTGAGTTCAACATCCACTGGGGTGGTCAAAATCGGAGTCGCAGGTTGCGTCTGAGTTGGTGGCCAGATGATGCGGCGACAGTCAAGGAGCGGATCGAGCTCCAGTTCTATGCGGTACCAGAAGATGTTCTGAGCAACTATCCACCTCAGTTCTTGTGCATTCATGATGCATACACCGGAAAGACACTTGAGTTCCAGCTGAGCATGACTTCTCCGATCAGTGCGCTGGCTGACAAAGTGGTGGCGATTGTCAACAGTCCACGGATTCGCTTGATCGACTACGTTGACGCAATGAACTTGATGAAAGACCAGTCAGAGGGGGACTTGGTCTCAACCGCAAGAGCCATCGAGTCAATCATGTCTGCGTATACCGATGAGCCAATTGATGTCATGTTGCGCCGTTGCTTTACAAATCGCCCCGTGCTCGAGGAGTCAGAGCTGGAGCGTCAGAAACTGGCTATATCGAAAAAAGTGCCGTGGGCACGAATTGCCGAGCATGTCGGTGATGTGAACAGATTCAACGAAACCCGTTCGCACATTCTTGGTCAAACGTTTGCACTACTTGTGGGTGTCGCGTATATCCGAGGGAGCGGAGGCCCCGCACTCTATCGATCGCCAGGAGGTGTGTGCACCGGTTCTTCATTGAGCATGTAGCGCCAAATGGTGTTTGTTGTACGGATGAGACGCGTGGATCGTGCCCTGAATTTTCAGTACACGATTAACCGTGAAAACCGCTCGACAGCGTTCAATGTCACGCATAGGCTTGTTCTCCGAATTCGGTTTTTGGAGGCACTATGCAGCACGATGCAGTCCCGCACACCATTGCTATTTGGTGCGGAAATCGACATCTCACAGGGGTGGCGACCGTTGGCCGTGGCGATCGAAATGAGTTCGCGAACAGATCAGCACATACACGTTTTGATCAAGTCGGAGTGTATGGGTGATGCGGATAGCGAACTGCACGATAGCGTTTACAAGATCATCGGTAACTATCGTCACCCAGCAAATTGCAGGTTTGGCTTGTGGTCAGGATCGCAATGGGCTGAGTGCCCAATTTCCGATGCTGCCCAGACTCGAATCCAGAACGAGCTGGGTGCTCTTGATCAAGCGCTAGATGCAGAAATTAACTGCCGCAAGGGTCAGTTAAGAGGACTACAGGTAGCTCCAAATCAAAGAAAGATTTGACAGCCTAGCTTTTCTTTATGTATAGAACCGACCCCGATTTCGAGAGTCAGGAGCTCGTTTATGCACGGCTTGACGCGGTACAGAACCTCTCGACCGCGATGTGTGAAAACGCTGTATCCATGCGGGTTGGCGGACGATGCTATGCAATGAGCACGTTCACATTGGCGCTTAAACCTCTGCTGAGAATTGCATATAAAAAGAATACTTAAGTGTTTTCGAATTACACAAATAATTCAGAAATCTGTCAAATAAATAAATTTGAATTCACCTGCTTGCATAAATGAAATTTGCTTCCATGTTGCATCCATGATCGAGCACGAACACCGCCAGCTTCGGCTGGAACGCAATCTGAAACAACGCTGCATTGAGCGTAGGCGGCTGCATTGCCTGTTGAATATCGGAGGTCGACATGCTCACTAAATTTGAGTTGGTCGATCTCTTTGATCGGATTGGCATCCCTCCAGCAGGGCGGAGCATGATTGATCGGGCCCGTGCATGTGCACCTGTGCGTGACGTGCAATCGCGCGGTGGAAATGTGATCACGCTGCTTGCCAGTCGCAAGATGGGTAAAGAGGTTCGCACGGAAAGCCGTCACATTGAGTTTGCGGCGGCGGTTAACCATGAATACGATACTGCGGTGCTGGAGTACTACGCCCAGCCGTGCGAGCTCAAGCTCGAATTGATTGTCGATTCAAGCGGTGAAATCCGTTCGATCCAGCACTTCCCGGACTTTTTGGTGATCCGCCAGGACGGCATCACGCTCGAAGAGTGGAAATCACAGGACAAGCTCGAACGCCTGGCGCAACGCTATCCGTATCGATACCAAAAGGGCAGCGATGGGCTGTGGCACAGCCCGCAGATCGAGCGTCAGTTGGCGGAGCTTGGCATCCGCTACCGCATCTACAGCGACAAGGCCATCCCGCGTAAGCGCGTCGAGAACCTGCTCCATCTTGCAGACTATTTCCATCCCGCAACGTCCCCTTGCCCTCAAACAACGGTGGATCGGCTTCACGCAGTCTTGCGCGAGCACGGTGCTGTGTACCTGTCGGAGCTGCTTGCCCAACCATTTAGCTTTGATGCTGACGAAGTCAACAAAGCCATTGCGGACCAGCTTGTCGAAGTGGATCTGGATCGGGAAGCGCTGACGCAGCCCACACGCGCCCGCTTGTACCGCGATGCCACGCTGCGTGAATTTTTGGCTGCCGACATCAAAGCTGGTCAGGTGCCCGGCCAGCAGCACTTCGTCGTAGATATTGCACCCGATGCAGTTTTTAGTTTCGAAAGCCAGAAGTTCACGGTCAGCCTCGTCGGCGAAAACGACTTCGTTTGTTCTGTCGACGACGGCAGCACCCGAACACTGTCCCGGGACTGGCTGCTCGAAGCTGTCGAAAAACAGCGTGTCCAGCCCATTGAAGGGATCACGCCGGCCAATTTGAACTTGTCGCGTTACAGCGAGAGTGATCTGAAAATCGCGGCGAACCGGTCCGTCATGCTCCATTCGACATCCGCGCCAGTCAGCGATCGAACGCTGCGGCGGTGGGCCGCGCGTCAGCATGCTGCGGTGGCTAACGGTGGCCACGAAGTTTTGGCGTTGGTGCCACGTACAGCGGCAAAAGGCAATCGCACAGCCCGGTTGTCGGATGATCAGGAGCATTGGCTCACGCACATCATCAACACCAAGTGGATCAGCCACGAAGCCAAGAACTTCAAAGCTTGCTACCGCGAGCTTGTGGTGCTGTTTGACAAGAAAGGCATAAAAGCACCGTCATATCCCACTGTGATTGAGCGCATTAAAGCGGTAGAAGATGCACGCACATTGCGCGCCCGTTACGGCAAGCGCATGGCGTATCAGCTTAGCGAATTCGTCGATGTTCTGTACCTCGATACGCCCGCGCATGGCAGCCGACCGTTCCAATATGTACACATCGACCACACCCAACTCGACATTGAGTTGGTGTCTGGTCGAACGGGTAAGCCGCTTGGCCGTCCGTGGCTGTCGTTTGCCGTGGACGCTTACTCACGTCGCATCGTTGCGCTTTATCTGACGTTTGATCCGCCTTCGTACCACTCGGTCATGATGACTGTGCGAGACATGGTGCAGCGACATTCCCGCCTGCCTGAGTTCGTTGTTGTAGATAACGGTCGCGATTTCATGTCGTCCGCGTTCGAGTCGTTCCTCGAAGCCATGGGCGTGCATTTGCGATTCCGGCCGGCCGGTCAACCGCGCCATGGTGCGGTGCTGGAGCGCGTGTTCGGTCGTGCAAATACGGAGTACATCCACAACCTCAGCGGCAATACCAAAGCGACCAAGAACGTCCGAATGACCACTGGCAAACATCTCCCAGTCAACTTTGCCGAATGGACGCTGGAGTCGATGTACTACGGCATCTCCTACTGGGCAACCGAGTTTTACGAGCAGCAACCGCATCCCGCTCTTGATTGCAGCCCGCGTGAAGCATTTCAGCGCGGTATGAGGCACAGTGGAGCGCGTCCCCAACGCCGGATTCTGTTCAACGAGGATTTCCTGATCGCGACGTGCCCTCCGGTAGACCGCGCTGGCGTCCGCCAAGTGCACAACCAGCGCGGCGTAAAAGTCAATGAGATGCTGTACTGGCATGCGGATTTCCGAGATCCACGCTACTCCGGCCAAAAATGGGCTGTTCGTTACGACCCATGGGATGCGTCCTCTGTTTATGTGCTGTTGAAAGATCGCTGGGTGCGCGCGCAGTGTCGCAACCTGATCGGACTGGGGCAGCTGACTGAGCTCGAGCGGCGTGCCTTGACGGAGGAATACACGCACCGCAGTGGTTCGCTCAATGATGACCGTGCGCGGCAGCGTTTGCGTGAGTTCATGCAAGTGTTCACGCCTGAGGGAGCGCTGGTAGCAGCGCTGGATCGTCAGCAGGAAAACAAGGCGCTCTACAACACTCTGCAGCTCAGCAACATTCAGCCAGTGCCATCAGCAGCCAAGACTTGGTTGATCGAGGGCATGACTGCCCCTGCATGCGTCGTGACAGATGAGCGTGTCCAGGCGATTGCGCTGCCTGAGCCCGTACAACCAATTCACTTTGCCATGACGGCTGACGAACTACCTGACTTCGATACTTTCTGAATATGACCAATACAGCCCAAATTACTACTCCTGACCTGAGCTTGATCAAGACTGTCAAACACGCCACGGTTTTGCAGAATCTGAGAATCAAACACACGCGCATCAAACAAGTGATAGACGACCTTGGGTGCTTGATTTACCCGGGCAGTCAGGACAGCATCCTGATGGTGTGCGGTCCGACGGGGGCAGGTAAGAGTACGCTGGCGAAACACATGGTCGCGGAGGAGATCGAACGCAGTGCCCGGGAAATGGAGACAAATGCAGGCATCATCCCTGCGGTCTATGTTGAAGCCAGGGCATCAGGGGAAGACGATTTCTCCTGGCGGCTCTTTTATCAGAGCATTTTGGATCAGCTGGAGGCTGATGTGGATATGCCGAAATACCAATATGGGGTAGATCCTCAGACTGGACGGATGGTGGTCTCGCGCAATCCCAAGGACAGAACATTGGCCGGCTTGCGCACATCAGTCGAACGTGCACTGCTGCATCGAAAAACCAAGTTCCTGGTCATTGACGAGGCTGCACACATCATTCGGCAGACGCGTCGAAACAGGCTGGAGATCCAGCTCGATACGCTGAAGTCACTGGCCAACCAAGCTGGGGTTCAGATTGTGCTTGTGGGCTCTTATGACTTGTTCCAGCTGATGTCCTTGTCCGGGCAGTTGGCGCGCCGCACTCACGTGCTTCATCTCGAACGATATCGACAGGACGTCGAAAGTGACATCAGGGCGTTCAGAGCCTGTGTGCAGAAGTTCCAAGATGCAGCGCCTGCGCTATGGGAGAAAAATCTGATGTCTTATGCCGATGTCTTGCATGAGAACACCTTGGGCTGTGTAGGGACTCTGAGTGCTGTGCTGACTCGTGCAGCTAACCTGGTCGAGAAAAAGGGAGGTTGGTCCGTAGAGCATCTGCGCACGGCGCTCCTGTCTGAGTTGCAGCGCGAGCGCATTCTCAAAGAGATCGTGGATGGCGAAGAAGCCATCAATCCTGGCTTGATCCGGGTCATGCGCAAACCGAAAAATTCTTCCTCGCAGCAACGGAGTGCGGCATGATCGATACGATTAAAAATCCCCGGTCCGTCTTGCATGCCTTGCAGCCCATGGGGCTGGGCACAGGGAACGTGGAAAGTCTGCTCAGCTATTTTTGTCGACTGGCGGTGTCCCACAGCACTTCGACATTGAGTCTGTCGCGAACAGTCGCGCAGCGGTTTGAGCACGACGTAGACCGAAATTTTGATTGGCACGAAAGACAGTTGTCAGGCATTCGCGAGTCTGCACTGACGTGGTCCTCCGCTTTGTCCGCAATGACCAGCGTGCCACGACTGGACAGGCTGACCTTCTTGCCATGGCGGCATGTGATTTCCCAAAATGGCCTGTCGATGGTCAGCAAGGGGCAGTTTTGTCCGCTGTGCTTGGCTGAAGACAAGGCTGCGGGACGCAGCCCGTATTACCGTTTGGCGTGGGAGTCCAAGGCCGTCTCCATGTGCCATATCCATGGCACTCGACTGACACAGCACTGCCCATCGTGCGGCAAGGACAATATCCGTCATTCGGCAGCGTTTGTAGTTCCTGGGTGGTGCACAAAATGCGGCGAGTTCCTGGGCTGCCAAACACCTAACCATTCGAACAATGTAGGCGTTGAGACGCTGGAGCGTTGGAAAACAGAACAAATCGCGAAGCTGCTTGAGGCACAACAGCGAATGGATGCTGCGCCAATGCGGCAAGATCTGTTGAATGCCATCCAGCACATCATGGATGAGATGGACGGCGGGCGCAGTTCGCATTTTGCGAGGCGAGTGGGCTTGTCCAAGAGTACGGTTCACCATTGGCTGCAGTCTGAAGGCAGGCCTACTCTTGAGATGAGCATGCAAGTGGCCAGCCAATCGGGCATGAACCTGACAGAGTTGCTCTGCGGTGACACACATTCGTGGAAGGCACCTTCTGACGGTCAGCAGCTGACACTGAAGTTGCTGCTCCCGCCTGCCAAGCGTCGAGGATCACCACGAGAAATTGATTGGGCCGATGTCGAGCTGCAATTGCAGCGGTTTTTGCAGCATCCGACACCTATTTCTGTGCTCGAGGCGGCGAGAGAGCTGGACGTAGAAGCCAGGCAACTGTATCTGCATGCAAATCAGACCACGCGACAAGTAGGTAAGCGCTGGGAGGCGTACAGAAAACGACGTGGCCAAGCTAACCTCGAGCAAGCCATGCCCATTCTGGAAGCGGTTGGTAGGGAGCTGGTATTAAGCGGTCGGGCTGTTACTCGCCGAGAAATCGAGGCGCGGGTTCCACCAGAGGTTCTGTCCACCGTACCCAGGCTTTTCGATGTACTGCGGGATGTTCAGGCGCGCCTGGAGTCTGCAGTGTATGGCCCCAATTTGTAAGTCAAAATCCGGCCGTGGGCACTGTCTAGCGGTTAAGAGCATTTCGGTGCTGGTCAACAAAATGAAGGTGACGGGGGGAGTTGATGACGGTGTGTCTGTGCGCTTTGTTCAGAAATTCATATTCCGGCTTTTCTCATTTTGACCGTTTCTGATGGCAGCTCATCATAGGTTTCTCGGTAAGCGTGTGCGAACAGGGATAGTGAGGGAAACCCACACTCCAATGCAATTTGCGTGATGCTTTCGCCAGGCTGGAACGCGAGCAAACGCGTTCGCGCCATAGCCATACGCCGTTGTCTGATCCAGGCCATTGGGCTGCACGAAAATTGCGCCATGAAGATGTTCTGCAGTGTGCGTGCAGAAACCTGGCACGCCTCCTCCAGATCCGATATGGTGATTCGCTGAGTCAGGTGATGCTCAATGTGCGAAATTGCAACATCCAGAGCATGTGGGTTGCGCACTTTAGGATCAATGCGCCCGGATTTGGGCACAGATGAACTGATGAACAGGTCAGGCCGTAATTGAAGTACCGCATAGCGGTACAAAATATCATCTACACCTAGATGCGCCAGCATTTGAGGGCGTTCGCACAGGCCGTCGATGAGGTGAAACAGATGGTGTAGCGCGGCATCGAAGGTCACGCCCCCTTGACGCCACGGCAACACGCGGCTTTGCTGCAGTCGCATTTCAATGGATTCAGAAACGGGTATACCCAGCATCGCCTGAGCAGTTTGTTGTACGCGTTGCGGATCAAGTGTCACCATAATCGTTCCACCCAGTGTGCTTTGTCCTTGGCGGCCAGTGGCTGCCAATAGCATCCCCCCTTGCGCAACCCCATAGTGGTGCGTCTGGCCATCTACTGTTTGGGTGACGCTGCCGGCAAAGGGGAGCACCCAATGGATTTCGCTGCTATGACGGGTTTCCATCTGGACAGGCGTATTTGCACCGGCGGCTAGCTTCATGCCATTGATGTCAATGAAAGTGACCTTGCTGTTGAATGCATGAGCATTTTCGGCCGGCTCATAGCCACAAAGAGAAGGGTTGCTGCGCCCGAGCCGGTCGGCATAACTCTTGTGGTCACGGCTGATCATTGCCAATTTTTCACCAAAGGGCAGTGATGGAAGAGGCGGTAACGATGAGCGCACTGAAGTCTGAGTTTTATAGATTCGGCAATTAAGGGTTGAAATATGTGAGGTCGCCCATATGTTGATTTCATGGACCAAACTGAAGATGGACGGCGCCTGTCCAGACAGGCGCAACACGAACGCAGAAAGCAAGCGGTTCGCTTGCATCGGCGAGGCATGAAAACGACAGACATTGCGCAAGCATTGAGCATGTCGCCCACAACTGTTTATGCCGCCATCAAGGCGGCCGACGAAGGCGGTGGCATTCGTGCTTTGGCACCCAAACCTACGGGGCGTCAACTCGGCCAAAAACGACAGCTCACAGCCGAGCAAGAGCTACACATTCAGCGCTTGATTTGTGAAAAGCGCCCTGAGCAACTCAAGATGCAGTTTGCGCTTTGGACTCGTGCTGCGGTGATGCAACTGCTCGAACAAGAATTCAATATCAGCATGCCTGTACGTAGCGTTGGCGAGTACCTCAAGCGCTGGGGTTTTACCCCGCAAAAGCCCACCGTTCGCGCCTACGAGCAAAGGCCAGAGGCGGTGAAGCAGTGGCTCGATGAACACTACCCAGCCATTGCTGAGCGAGCCAAACAAGAGGGCGCAGAGATTCATTGGGGCGATGAAACCGCCGTGGTCAACACAGATGTGCGTGGACGTGGTTACCACCCCAAAGGTCAAACGCCTGTGGCCATGGCCGTTGGCGGCACACGCCACAAACTGTCAATGATCTCCACTGTCACCAACCAGGGCAAAGCAAGCTGGATGATCGTCGAAGACGCCTTCAACAGCGACAAGCTCATCGAGTTTCTGCAAGCGTTGATCAAAGACGCCAAGAGGAAAATCTTTCTGATCCTGGACAACTTGCGTGTTCATCACAGCAAGCCAGTCAAGGCCTGGTTGGCTGAGCATGAGCAGCAAGTTGAAGTGTTCTATCTGCCCAGCTACAGCCCTCAGTTGAATCCCGACGAGAGGCTCAACGCCGACCTGAAACAAGCGCTAGGCTCACGCGTGCAAGTTCGCACCAAAGACAAACTCAGAGCAGCCACCGAACGACACATGCAGGCGCTGGACGAGGACCCTGATCGGGTCAAGTCCTACTTCCAGGATCCCATCGTCAAATATGCAGCCTGATCATTCAACCCTTAATTGCCGGAGCAATAGGCATGGAAAATGTGGCCGAGGAAAGCTTCAATAATCCGGATATTGTGCTTGAACACCTGCGCACCGGGCTGACCAAGGGCATCGCGCCTTCCCAAGTGAGCTAAGCCCTGCATTTGATATGCTGATGTTGTCTCAACGTTTATTTTTCCGATGGTTGCCTCCAAAAAATTAGCACTGCCCCCCCTGCTCTTTGGTAATGAGCGGGCGCAGTTGCACACCTCGGCAAGGTTGTTCGCCGAGCAGGTAGATGCCCTGTTCCCAGGAGTCAATGCCTATGATCCCTTGCCGCAAACTGAAGGCGCTTTTCGCAGCACGTCGGCTCAGGTCAAGCTCGATGGCGTGAGCTTGCTCAGCGCTTCGATTAGCCCTACCTATGTGGACCGCTTCAAAAACCAGGTTCTGACCCTTTTGTTGCCCGTCTCGGGCGACCCTTGGTGCACGGCGAAAGTGGGCAGAGACAGTGTCCACTGGGGGCTCCAGGAGGGTGGCGTGTTGCTCCCCGTTACTGACGAACGCGTGTCTGGTACGGGTGGTTTTCGAAACCAAATCATGATCCAGGTCGACGTACGGCACCTCCTGCAACATGCTCGGGCCATGCTAGGACAAGACGCACCCGCGCCGGATCTGAGGCTGGATCACATCCGACGGATTCCCCTGCATTACGGTAAAACACCACTGTTGCAAGGCATCTTTCAGACCATTCCCCTTATACGCAATTACGCCGAGCAGCCAGCGCTACTCAACACCCTGGGGATCAATGACCTGATCTTGCGCCAAGTGGCCATCTTGTTGCGGCCAGACCTTTTCCTGGTTCAGGAGCCGACGCAAGCAGAGACCAGTTTGTCTACCCGACAACAGCTGGTCAAGCAACTGTGTGAACACATGAAAGGACACATTGCCGAGCCTCTCACCATGAAAGATCTGGAAAACCATTCTGGGCTGTCTGCTCGGACCATCCAATATGCCTTTATGCATATTCACGCTTGCTCCCCAATGGTCTGGCTGCGCGACCAGAGACTGGCACTTGCCCAATCTCTCCTAATGGGGAGGTCAGGTTTGAACATCAGCCAAATTGCACAGTGTTGCGGTTTCCCCAACGCTTCGCTTTTTTCAGCCAGTTACCGCAAGAAATTTGGTGTCACACCAAGTCAGGCCATGCGCTGACGCTGTTAACTTGCCGGTGAGTGATGTTTGCGTAAATTTGATATCAAGTTGCGCATTCTGCATAGACGTCTAAACCATCAAAAACAAGAATACCGCCAGTTTATTTTTATCTGGCAAGGGTGGACGAGTGCGGTAACACGGTTCGAAATGCTCTTGTGGAGTTTTCCGAATGAGCATTTATTCTTTTTCGAAGCCTTTTGTGGCGGGTTTCGGTGTTCTGTTTTCCCAAGTGGCGCTGTCCCAATCGCTACCATCTACGGGCGAAATTCTTCGTGACAGCCGCAGTGCAGTGCAGCCTGTACCCGCGCCACAAGCGCCTGCATTGCCAGCCCCAATTGCGACCCCGTTGCCTGCGCCCACAGGGCCCACCTTCCGTGTTCAGCATTTTGAAATTGAGGGCAATACCGTTTTTGGGGCCCAAGTACTCTCGACTCAGTTAGCCGATCTGACGGGGAAATCGCTGGGCATGGCAGAGTTGCAGTCGGCTGCCGATCGCTTGACTTTGTATTACAGACAGCGTGGCTATCACGCTGTTGCGTTGTTGCCCGAACAAAGTCTGCAGGATGGTGTGCTGCGAATCGTGATTGTTGAAGCACGGTTAGGCCAATTACAAGTTGAGAAGGCCCCAGGCAGCACGCCAGTGCCGCTGACTCTGGCGAATGCCATCCTCGCACGGGGACAGCAAGCAGACCAGTTATTGCAGTTGGGCCAACTTGACCAAGCCAATTTGATTTTGAGCGATGTACCCGGCATCAAGTCAGAGACTGCTTTGCGGCAAGGTGCAGGTCCAGGGCAGACCGATGTGTACGCCGTCGTGTCAGCGTTGCCTGTGTGGGCAGGCAACTTGTCATTGGACATGAACGATGCGCGCACCACCGGTCGTACCAAAGCGGGCATGGGCTTGGCAGCATCCAACGCGCTGGGCTGGGGCGAGCAAACCACGCTTGCATTGCAAAAAACCGAAGGCAAAACATTTGCATTGCTCGGCTATAGCCACCCACTGCACCCCAGTGGCACTCGCGCTGCGTTGTCACTTGGACAGCTGAAATACCGACTGGTCAATGGCAGTCAAGTTGAAGGCGACGCCAACACATGGTCTTTGTCGATCAGTCAACCCTGGATCAGGTCTGAGGGATACAACCTGTCTTCCACGCTGACGTACAACGCCAGTGACTCTAATACCTACAGTGCCACAGACACTCGTAGTCAAGTGGGCACATCCACGCTGGGACTCCAAGGCAATTGGCTTGATGCTTTGGGTGGTGCCAGCTTCAACAGCTGGGGACTGCAATGGGCCACAGGCAAAGAGGATAAAACCGAGCTCTCGACCCATACCGTAAACGCTTTCCGCAAGTGGATCTACAACGCCTTGCGCATGCAACGGGTGAGCCCCCTGGGGACCTTGTCCCTGAGTTTCAATGGTCAGTGGACTGGTCACGCACTGCCATCGAGCGAAACCTTTTCTTTGGGGGGGGGCAATGCTGTGCGCGCCTATCCCGCGTTTGAAGGCAATGGCGACAGAGGCTGGGTGGGGGCGTTGGAGTACCGGCACGACCTGAGCAACGGCCATGTCCTCAAAGCCTTTTATGACCATGGTCGCATTCATCGCTTGACCGACACGACTGGCCCCGCGCGATACGCACTCAAAGGTGCCGGTTTGGGCTGGGATGCCACCGTTCATAAAAACTTGCAAATCAAGTCGGCAGTGGCCTGGCGCTTGGGCAGCAACCCTTATCCCAGCACGAACGGACAAGACGCTGATGGCAGCCTGCGCCGCCCGCAATTCTGGCTGAACGCCGTGCACACCTTCTGAATTCGATAAGCCCATGAACCACGTTTACCGCCTCGTTTTCAATGCTGCCTTGGGCGCATTTGTTGTCGTTTCAGAAATCACCAAAGGCCACAAAAAGAGCAGCCGATCAGGCAAAGCCGCTGCTGTGGCGGCAGCGGTGCTGTCCGCAGGCATAGCACAAGCCCAGCTCAGTGCAACTGCCTTGCCGCAAGGTTCACAGCTGAGCGCTGGCCAGGCCAGCGTCAGCACGGCGGGCGCTGTCATGAACATCCAGCAGTCAACCGCCAAGGCGGCGCTCAACTGGCAAAGCTTCAACATTGGCAGTCAGGCCACGGTGAACATTACCCAGCCTGGGGCCACGTCAGTGCTGCTCAACCGCGTGACGGGTGCAGACCCCAGTCAAATTCTGGGTTCGCTCAATGCCAACGGCCAAGTTTTCCTGGTCAATCCGCAGGGTGTGATGTTTGGCCAAAGTAGCCGCGTTAACGTAGGTGCCTTGGTCGCCTCGACGATGAACATCAGCGATGCCGATTTCATGGCCGGGCAATGGCGGTTTAACCGTGGCAACAGCACCGCCACGGTGCTCAACCAAGGCGATATACAAGCCAGCTTGGGTGGGTATGTCGCACTGCTGGCCCCCACAGTACAAAACGAGGGCGTGATCAGTGCCCAGCGCGGCTCCATTGCCATGGCCGCAGGCGAAGCGGTCACATTGAGCCTGACGGGCGCGGGCTCTTTGTCTGTGCAAGTCGATCCTGCCCAAGTGCAAACGCAGATCGACAACCGCCAACTCGTGCAGGCCGAAGGTGGGCAAGTGGTCATGACCGCACGAGCAGCCAGCAGCTTAATTGGTGCTTCGATCAACAACAGCGGTGTGGTCACCGCTTCTAGCTTGAACAGCCAGGGTGGCAGCGTCAGTCTGACCGCCAACCATGTGGCCAACACCGGAGCTATTAGCGCCGATGGCACGCAAGGTGGTCGTGTAACCATTGTCGCCACACAGCATGATGCATTTGGCGTGGTCAGTGCCACAGGCACACAAACCACAGGCGGCAGCGTTGAGGTCGAAGCGCAGCGCACGGTTATGCTGCAAAGCGCCAGCATCCGCGCTGATGGCGCTACAGACGGCGGCAGCGTGCGCTTGACCCAAGGCCAAACCGGAAACGGTGGTGCCTATCTCTCGGGCACGCTGAGTGCTGATGGTGCCAGTGGTCTTGGCGGTGACGTGCAAATCACGGGCCGCAAGCTGGATTTGTTCGGTACTCGGATTTCTGCAACAGGCACCACAGGTGGCGGTCAACTGCGTGTAGGCGGCGATTACCAGGGGGCAAACGCTTCTGTGGCTAATGCGGACACCCTGGATGTAAATGCTGTGCAGGTGGATGTGTCGGCCACGCAGAACGGTACTGGTGGTCGCGCCATTTTTTGGTCGGAAAACACTACCTTGTTTGCCGGCAGTGTGGATGCCCGTGGCGCCACGAATGGCGTGAAGGCCACCAGCAATGGCGGCTTGGTCGAAGTTTCCAGCCGTGGGGATCTCGGATTCGGAGGCACGGTGCAAGCCAACCGCTTGTTGCTTGACCCGCGCACACTGAACATCATTGAGCCGGGGATGGGCTTCGAGATCACGAATTTCGTTGACCCGGATGCGGCATCTACGGGTTTCGGGAGCGTCGTCTATGACGTGACCAATACCAATCTGCTGGTGTTATCGCCCAACCAGAATGCCGTAGGTAGTGGTGCGGGGTATGTCTTCCAGCGCGATGGGACGCTGGTTTCCGCCTTACGAGATACCGGTGCAACGAGCAACTGGCATGTGCTGGGTAGTGATCGATATTTGATTGCCAACCAAGGGGCCAACAGTGGTTTAGGTGCCATCAGCTACTTCAACGCCTTGTCTTCGACGGTGAATGGCCGCATGGACGCGACTAACAGTCTGGTCGGTGATGGCACCTACGGTCGTGGCTTCGGCAATTTGTTTGATCTGGGCGGGGGCTATTACGGCGCAACGATCGCCACCGATCAGATCGGCTTGAATGCCTTTGTTCTGCAACGGGGTGCATGGAACTTTTTCAAGGCAGACAGCACAGGCACGAACCTTGCGACGGGAACTGTTGGTAGCAGTAACTCTCTAGTCGGCAGTACTGCAGGCACGGCACCAGCTACCGACCCCAGCCCTTCGTCCTTTCAAAATACCTGGCTGGCATCTACGCGCGGTGATGCCATTGGTTTCTTTGCCTCTGATGACTTGCGCAATAGTACGAATACATCGGATACGGAACCTTACGTCTCACGGACCCTCACCAGCATTGGCGCTGGTAACTGGGTGATGAGCAGCCCGCTGTGGAATGGCAATACGGGCGCGGTGACGCTGATCAGTCCGACACTGATCGACAATGGCAACTTGCGCGGTGCCATCAGTGCTTCCAACAGCATTCTTGGTACAACTTACAACGAGAATCTTGGCCTGGCTTTGCGTCACGATGGCCGCGGTGGTACGGCACTCCTGCAATTTGGCGGTAACAACAGCACGGACTATTTGCTGAATCTGAATACCTATGGTGGCACGGGTGCATTTGTTGCTTTGAACCCCAGCGTGGCCTCGACGGGTATTTTCGGCAGCCTGAACAGTAGTAATTCTCTGCAGTTCCAGAGTGGTGATGCAGCCAGTGGGATAACGCAGCTTTCAAACGGTTCCATGGTGCTGAGTAATTCCACGTGGAGTAGCGGTAAAGGCTACGTGCGCATCCTGCCGTTCAATACCGATTTCGTGACCACCATGCGCGGTTCCCTGAGCGCCGTTAGTTCATCGAACAGTTTCATCGGTGGCACTACGGCTGACGGTGTCGGTGCGGGTGGTATCACCGATCTTGGCAGTGGCAACTTTCTGGTGTCGTCTAACTACAGCCGTTCGTTTACCAAATGGACAGGGGGTAGTGCCACGACCAACCTTGGTGCCCTGACTTTCATGAATTCATCATCGCCTGTCTTTGGCGCCCTGAGTTCCTCGAATAGTCTTTTGGGGCGGACAAACAGTAGCACGACGACAGGCATTTTTGCTCTTGGTGCTGTGACGGTGCTTGCCGATGGCTCATATGTGGTCAAAGGCAGAGATACCACTAATGTAATGAGCCTAGGTTGGGGCTTTGCTGCCTATGGACGTGCGGGTGTAGGTGTAAGCGGGGTAGCAGGTCCAGGCGCAGGTACCGTCGGCGTGTATGACGCCGTGGACTATTCCGGACTGCGAGATGCAGTTGTGACAGACTTGGGTGGTGGTGCCTGGGCGCTAAAATCACCCGCTCTCAATTGGTCTGCCAATAACTGGAATGGTGATCCCTACTTGATCTGGGGAAGCAGTACCAACATTCCCGCTGGTCAGGTGACCAGTTCAAACACCTTCTCGTTGGTAAACCCCGGTTCAGCCAACATCGGCGCTCTAGGCAGCGGTCGTTTCGTCGTCGGTATTCCCAATTACGGGGCCAATGCCACGGAAGGGGCCATTACCGTCATTGATGCTAACAGCTCGACCATTCCGACGCTGAGCAGCGCGAACGCCTTGCTAGGCAGTGCTGGTGATCACTTGGGCGCAGGTGTTGCATCCCTGGGTAATCAGCGATATGCCTTGTACAACCCCGATTGGAACAGCGGCACAGGTGCTGTGATGGTGGTCGATAGCAGCAATGCGGCGACTCGCTTGCAAGGCAGTATCACCACCGCCAATGCCTTCATCGGTTCAACGGCGGGTGACCGTGTGGGTAGCGGCGGCGTCACCACCGTTGGCAACAGTGCTATGTCTGCCCTGATTTCTTCTGATTGGGATGGTGGCAAAGGGGCGGTTACTTTCTTCAATACGGCTTCCGGCGATTTGCTGGGCACGCTGAGCGCCAGCAATAGCCTTGTTGGCAGGAGTGCCGGCGACCGTGTTGGTGATGCAAATTACAATGTCTCGCTTGCTACCAGTGATCTATTCAGGGATTTGGGAAGCGGATACTTCGCTATGCGGTCGGCCAATTGGAAGGCGAATGCGTCAGATAATACGGCCGCTGGTGCTATTACGTGGATCAATACGGCAGGTGCCTTGCCGACAGGTGTCGTTGGGGCAAGCAACAGCTTGGTCGGTGCCAGCGCGGGCGACCGTCTAGGCCTGGACGATGGCTTGCGCAGTGTCACTTTAGATTTCAACTTCAACCCGACTTACCATGACCTTGCACCACTCTTTGAGAGCATAGGAAATGGTTACTTTGCGCTCCGCAATACCCACTTTAATGGTGACCAAGGGGCGCTGACGGTGGTTAACCGATCCCAACTGCCTGTTGGGGTAGTGAGTTCGAGCAATAGCCTGGTTAACAACAGCAACACGACGGATTTATTTACTGCTGCAAACTCAACCCTGGCCGCCGTCAGCGGTGGTTATGTGTTGATGACGCCAACCTGGAACAACAGTACCGGCGCCGTGACTTTCATGCCCTCCAATACCGTGACTTCAGGCGTGATTTCCAGTGCGACTAGCTTGGTCGGTGGTTCTGCTGGAGATGCGCTGGGTGGAACGATCAAATTGCTGGCTAACGGCAAACTGCTGATCGGTAGCCCTGGCTGGAACAGCAACCGCGGCGCGGCGACTTTGCTCGCCAATACCAATGGCCTGGCTAGCACCTTGCACGGTACGCTGAGCCTGAATGCTCTGAATTCCTTTGTCGGCAACGATGTGGGCGATCGCCTGAGTTCGGGCGGTTTCTCTGACCTGGGCAACGATATTTTTGTGGTCAATAGCCCGAATGTCGGCAGTGGGGCGGGTGTGCGCTCGGTGTTTGGCGCGGTCACCTTGGGTGACAGCGTGACCAATGCGCTTAAGGGTGAAATCAACGCCACCAACTCTTTCTTTTCAAGTGTCCAGGGGCAAGCGGCTGCGCCGTATATTTCGGGTGAGGGCCTGACCGGTGCGATCCTGTCGACGGGCAGTGAGGTTGGGATTGTTTCTGTCGTGCAACCTGTGCCACTGGTCAGCGGTGGCCTGACGTATACCGACTACGCCGGCCGAAACTCCAACATGCGGCCGATGACCATTGAGGCAGTTCTCAATACGGGCACCGATGTGACCTTGCAGGCGACCGATGCCATCAACGTGCTTTCGCCCATCGTGGTCAATAACGCCAGCGGCAATGGCGGCCATCTGACCCTACAAACCAATAATGCTAATGGTGCCGGTATCAAGATTGGTTCGGCTGGCAGCATTACGACGGATAACGGTGAACTGACCCTCATCTCGGCCAGCAACTTCATCAACAATTCCACAAGCGTATCCTCACCGTTTAATACTGGAACGGCACGCTGGACGGTGTACGCCAACAATCCGACGACAAGCAGTACGGGTAATAACCTCGGCTTCGATTTCAAGGAATACGGCAAGACGTTTGGACAGACGCTGGATGGACGGACAGCGTTGGGGGCGAATGCCAACGGGGTCGTCTTTGCCATTCAGCCGACACTGAGCGTTTCGGCACCGTCGGACTCAAAGGTCTATGACGGCACAACGGCCTTAAGTACGCCGTACACCATTTCTGGCTTAGTCGGCGGCGATACGGTGGATGTGACGGCGGCGTATGCCAGTGCTCACGTAGGTATTGACCAGACAACAGGAACGCATTACGACAGTAACTGGAACACTGTGATGTCCGACATCGTGGTTACGGTTGGTTCCGGTGGTGTGACCAGTAGCCTGGCGACAGGCAGAAAACCTGTGTTTGGTTATGGGAACCAAAACCAAGTTACCCCGGGCAGCACAACCTTTGCGGGAGCCGGGGAAATTACGCCCTTCCGTTTCGACGTCGATCTTAATCAGAATGCGGTAGTTACTAAGGTTTACGATGGTTTGGCGGAGGCTCCTAGCAACTGGGTTCCGACGTTTGATAAAACATCGCGTGAGCGAGTCCGGATCAACAATCAGTGGGTAACGATCGCCTTGCCAGAGTCGTTTACCATCGCAATTGATCCGAATAGCGGTCAGACCGCACAATACATCGATTCGAACTGGAGTCCTACGGCCAATGTCGCTAGCGCAACGCAAATCCAGGTCCCGTTCTGGGGTGGGGCCTATCTGCTGAGTAACTTCTCTAATGGTGGGCGGGCAACGGATTACGACTTCCAGGGGATCAACAACTACAACACTGCCCCTGCGCAAATCACGCCTCGAGCGATCAGTGGCGGTTTGACGGTCAGCAACAAGGTTTATGACGGTACGACGGCGGCGACCGTCTCCGGTACATTGAGTGCATCAGGTATATTGACGAGCAGTTACAACTCGACCAGTGGTGCCAGCCAGGATGATGTGCAGATTTCTGGCTCTGCCGTGGTGGGTGCAGCGACCTTCGCGGATGCCAATGCGGGCAATGGCAAGACGGTGACCATTAACCTGAGTGGCGCTACGCTGACCGGGGCAGATGCTTCCAACTACACTATAAGCAGCACGACAGCGACGGCTAACATTACACCGAAGGCGCTGACCATTTCAGGTAGCACCATCGCCAACAAACAATACGACGGTACGGCGGCTGCCACGGTCAACGTCGGCACGCTGTCCGGTTTCGTCGGCAGCGAAACCGTGAGCGCGACCGGTGCCGGTACGTTTGCCAGTGTCAACGTCGCCAACGGCATTAACGTGGCGACGACCTATTCGCTGGCCAATGGCACGAACGGCGGCCTGGCCTCGAACTACACGCTGGCCTCGGAAACCCTCACCGGAAACATCACCCCGGCCTGGCTGGCGGTGATCGTCGGTAGCCTGACCGGAAGTACAAGTAAGGTTTATGACGGCTCCACAACCGCAGTGTTGAATGCGGGCAACTTCCTGCTCACTGGCTGGGTCAACGGCGACGGTACGGATGTGACTGTGACCAAAACTTCCGGTGTTTTTGCCGATAAGAACGTTGGTGCCAATAAGCTGGTCACGGTGAGCCTGACTAGCGCTGATTTTGCCGCTAGCGGTTCTACGGTGCTCAGCAACTACGGCCTGCCGACTACGGCTAGTGGCAATATCGGGGAGATTACTGCAAAGAGCCTGACGGCGAGCTATGCTGGCAGCAACAAGGTGTACAGCGGCAATACAACAGCGACGGTGACTGGCACTTCGAGTGACATCGTCAACGGTGATACGGTCAACTTTGCACAAACGGCCAATTTCACCGACAAGAACGTGGCCAACGGCAAGACCATCAACATCTCAGGCATCAGCCTGAGCGGTGCCGATGCAGGCAACTACAGCCTGCAGAACACCACCGCGACGACCACGGCGAACATCACGGCCAAAGCCTTGACGGCCAGCTACGCTGGTACCAACAAGGTGTATGACCAGCTGACGGGCGCGACGGTGACCGGCTCCTCAAGCGACATCGTGAACGGTGATGCGGTGACCTTTGCTCAGACAGCAGCATTCACCAACAAGAACGTGGGCACGGGTAAGACGATCAACATCAGCAGCATCGTCCTGGGCGGTGCCGATGCAGGCAACTACAGCCTGCAGAACACGACTGCGACAACGACGGCGAGCATTACAGCCAAGACTTTGACGGTAGCCTACACCGGCAATAACCGCGTGTATGACCAGTCGACCGCAGCCACCGTGAGCGACACGATCAGCGGCATCATCAGCGGCGATACGGTCAGTGTTTCAGAGACGGCCTCTTTCGCTGACAAGAATGTCGGTACGGCCAAGACCGTGAGCATCACCAGCATGGCACTGGCGGGTGCAGATGCTGGCAACTATACGCTGGCCAGCACGACGGCAATGACCACGGCGAACATCACAGCCAAGGCCTTGACTGCCAGTTTCTCCGGCACGAACCATGTATATGATGCGACGACGGGTGCAACGGTAAGTGGTACTTCGAGCGACATCATCAGTGGCGATACGGTCACGGTCAGCCAGAGCGCGGCGGCATTCACCACCAAGAACGTCGGCACCGGCAAGACGATCAACGTCAGTGGCATCAGCCTCAGCGGTGCCGATGCTGCCAACTACAGCCTGCAGAACACCACTGCGACAACGACCGCCAACATCACCCAGGCCAGCCTGACGGTAAGCGGGGCCAGTGCCGCTAACAAGGTTTACGACGGCACGACCACGGCCACTGTGACGGGTGGCGGTGTGACCGCATTGCTGTCTGACAGTGTGACCTTGTCCGCCGCCAATGCCACCTACGCTGACAAGAACGTTGCCAACGGCAAGGCCATCACGACGGCCTATACCCTGTCCGGCACCGATGCGGCGAACTATACGGTCGTGCAGCAGGCAGGTTTGACCGCCGACATCACGCCGAAGACCGTTTCTGCGGCCTACACCGGGGTGAACAAGGTGTATGACGCCGGCACGACGGCGAGCGTCACCGGCAGCCTGACGGGCGGCATCGTTGGTGACACGATTACCTACAGCCAGACATCCACTTTCGCCGACAAGAACGTCGGCACCGGCAAGACGGTGAACATCACCGGTATTTCCCTCGGGGGCACCGATGCGGGTAACTACACCCTGAGCAACACCACGGCAACAACGACAGCGAATATCACGCCTTACGCTCTCAGTATTGGCGGTATCACCGCCAATAACAAGGTCTACGATGGGTCGACATCAGCAACACTGAGTGGCACGGCCAGCCTGAGCGGGATTCTGGGTTCGGATACCGTCAACGTCAGCGGCTCGGGTAGCGGTGCGTTCTCCGACAAGAACGTGGGCACCGGCAAATCCATTCTGGTGAGCGGTTTGAGCCTGTCTGGCACGGATGCCGCCAACTACACGGTGGGTGCCTTGTCGGCCACGGCTGACATCACTGCCAAAGCCTTGACGGCAACCTATACGGCCAGCAACAAGGTTTATGACGCAACGACTGCCGCCACAGTGTCTGGCAGCTCCAGTGATGTGATCGGCAACGATGTGGTGACGTTCAGCCAGAACGCAGCGTTTGCCAACAAGAACGTGGGCACTGGTAAGACGGTGAACATCACCGGTATTTCCCTCGGGGGCACAGATGCAGGCAACTACAGCCTGCAAAACAGTACGGCCAGCACCACGGCAGACATCAGCCGTGCCAGCTTGACCGTGACGGGTGCGAGCGCTAACAACAAGGTGTACGACGCTACCACTGCCGCGACGGTCAGCGGTGGCGCCGTCACGGCCTTGGGTAGCGATAGTGTGACCTTGTCTGGGGCCAATGCTACGTTTGCCAACAAGAACGTGGGCACAGGCAAAACGGTGACTGCGGCGTACACTTTGTCGGGCACGGATGCGGGCAACTACACCTTGGTCCAGCCCTCCGGCATGTTGGCCGATATCACACCGGCAAGCTTGAGTGTGACGGGTGCTAGTGCTGCCAACAAAGTGTATGACGGTTCAGACAGCGCCACCGTCAGCGGTGGCAGTGTGACGGCCTTGGGCAGCGACAGTGTGACGCTGACTGCAGGCAGTGCAGCATTCGCTGACAAGAACGCGGGCAGTGCCAAAGCGGTGACAAGCAACTTTGCGCTAACCGGTAATGATGCTGCCAACTATGTGCTGGCACAGCCAAGCCTGAGCGCCAACATCACACCTAAGAGCGTCACGATCACTGGTTTTACGGCAAGCGACAAAACCTATGATGCGACCGACGCCGTTACGGTGACCCAATGGGGCAGCGTAAGCACGGGCGTGGGCGCAGAAACACTGGTCCTGAACTCTGGTAGCGCAACGTTCAACAACGCCAATGCTGGTAACGGCAAAACGGTTACGGCCGTTGGCTATAGCTTGGCCGATGGCGGCAACGGCGGGCTGGCGAGCAACTATGTGTTGAGCGCCTCGACTGCTACAACCACAGCCAATATCGCCAAGGCCGCGTTGACGATGACTGCACAAAACGCCACGAAGGCGTTTTCTGATACGGACCCTACACTTAACGCGATTTACAGCGGCTTTGTAGGTGCTGAAACAAGCAGTGTGTTGACAGGCGTCGGTGTAAGCCGTGTGGCTGGTGAGGCAGCAGGAACGTATGCCATCACCCCGACAGCGAGTGCAGCCAACTACATCATCACGCCGGTGAGCGGTACGTTTACTGTTGCCCCTGCAGATCAGTTGGTGATTCAGTTCGGTAACGTCAATGCGGTGTACGGTTCAACCCCCACGTTTACTGTGACGAGTGCCAAATACTATTCATCCAGCGGTTCTGCATTGCGCACGTTGTCTTTGGCTCAAAACAATGGGGTGTACACCGTTGACGATGGTTTGGGGACGACAGCCAGTTTTACCATCACCGCCACTGGCGCAGGGACAAGTGGGGCTGGGTATTACCGCGCAGGCAATCATACGATCACTGGCACGGGGTTCCAATTGCTGGGTGGCAATAACTTCAACTCCAGCAGTTTCTCAGCAGGTAATCTGGCGATCAGTCGCTTGGCGGTTGATTTGACTGACAGCGGCTTTTCTTCTGTGGCTGATGCAGGGTCCGTCACGGTACGCCGTACCTATGACGGCACCACGAGTGCTGCATTGCAATCGTTGGCCAACATTGATAACCGGTTGACGGGGGATGCTGTAGCGCTTGATGTCACCCATGCCACGGGTGCTTATGCAAACGCCCATGCGGGTAACGGCAAGTTGGCCACATTCACAGGGGTTACCTTGAGCGGGGCTGATGCCGCTAACTACTCGTTTGGGGGCACCTTGTTGGCAGAGGGCAAGGTGGATGTGCGTGAATTGACTTGGACTGGTGTTGCGGTTCAAAACCGAACTTATGACACGACGACCAACGCCACCGTGACTGGCAACGGTGTGCTAGGCAACATTGTTGCGGCAGATATTGGTCAGGTGAGCCTGGATGCCAGCACGGTTGGCGCCGCTTTCCATCTCAAAGATGCAGGCACTCAACGGGCAGTTGCAGTTTGGGGCAACCTCACTGGCAGCGCTGCCAGTGGCTATTCTTTGCTTGGAGCAACCGCTTACGCCGACATTGCGCGCGCGCAATTGCAGGTAACAGGCGCGAGCGCAAGCAACAAGGTCTATGACGGCACTACCACGGCGACAGTTTCGGGTGGCACGGTGACTGCCTTGGCGGGGGACGTGGTCTCACTGTCAACGGCTGCCAATGCCAATTTTGCAGACAAGAACGTGGGCACGGCCAAGGCTGTGACGACGGCTTACACTTTGTCCGGCACTGACGCCGATAACTACAACTTGGTACAAGCCAGTGGTTTGACGGCCAATATCACGCCCAAAGCCTTGACTGCAGCCTATACAGCCAGCAACAAGGTATATGACGCTAGCACAATGGCTACGGTTGTTGGCAGCTCCAGCGATGTAGTGGGCAGCGATGTGGTGACGTTCAGTCAAAGCGCGGCGTTTGCCAACAAGAACGTGGGCACTGGCAAGACAATCAACGTCAGCGGCATCAACCTGGGTGGTACTGATGCGGGTAACTACAGCTTGCAAAACAGCACCGCCACAACCACGGCCAACATCACACCTTTTGCCTTGAGCATCGGCGGGGTGACGGCTGCCAACCGTACGTATGATGGAACCACTTCCGCAGCATTGACGGGTACAGCAAGTCTCGCAGGCGTTTTGGGCAATGATGCGGTAAGCGTTAGTGGCACAGCTAGCGGTACGTTTGCTGACAAAAACGTGGGTTTAGCGAAAACCGTCCAGGTAACTGGTTTGAGTTTGAGTGGCGCAGACGCAGGGAACTACACAGTGGGCGCACTTTCTGCAACCGCAGACATCACTGCCAAGGCCTTGACTGCCAGCTATAGCGGCAGCAATAAGGTGTACGACGCGTTGACCGGTGCAACCGTTTCAGGTAGCTCCAGTGACGTAATCGGTAACGATGTGGTGACGTTCAGTCAGACTGCTGCTTTCACTGATAAGAACGTGGGTACAGCTAAGACGGTGAACGTGACCGGTATCGGCTTGGGGGGTACAGATGCAGGCAACTATAGCCTGCAAAACAGCACGGCCAGCACCACGGCAGACATCACCGCCAAGACTTTGACTGCCAGCTATAGCAGCAGCAATAAGGTGTACGACGCGTTGACCGGTGCAATCGTTACGGGTAGCTCCAGTGATGTGATCGGCAACGATGTGGTGACGTTCAGCCAAAACGCAGCGTTTGCCAACAAAAACGTGGGCACAGGCAAGACGGTGAACGTGACGGGCATCAACCTGGGTGGTACTGATGCGGGTAACTACAGCCTGCAAAACACCACGGCCACGACCACGGCTGACATCACTGCCAAGGCCTTCACGGCAACCTATACAGCCAGCAACAAGGTTTATGACGCAACGACTGCCGCCACAGTGTCTGGCAGTTCCAGTGATGTGATTGGCAGCGATGTGGTGACGTTCAGTCAGAGCGCAGCGTTCGTCAACAAGAACGTGGGCACAGGCAAGACGGTGAACATCACCGGTATCAGCCTGAGTGGCGCAGATGCAGGCAATTATTCCTTGCAGAATTCCAGTGCGGTTGCCGTTGCTGACATTACGCCGCGTTTACTGACATTGACGGGATTGACAGTCAACAGCCGGCCATACAACGGCAGTACGGCAGCCACACTACTCGGGGCACCGAATTTGCAGGGGCTTCTGGCTGGCGACATGGTTGGCTTGGGGGGCTCAATGTCGGGGACTTTCTCGAGCCCCAATATAGGTACAGGCACTTTGGTCTCTCTTACGGGGCTGTCTTTAACAGGACCAGACGCGCAAAATTACGCGCTTCCCTCATTGATGGGGACAATTCTGCCACCTGTGCCAAGCAGTTCTAATTCTGCTGGTTTGATGCTTGGATCTGCGATTCAGTCCAACAACCCTGGAACGAGCAGTGTTGGTGGGGCGCAGGTCGGGGCTATGTCTGGCGGCCAATCGGCGTTCAATACCTCGCGCTCGAATAGTGGGGTGACTCCAGCTTCGGGTTCTTCGACAGGTATGGGGCTACCTTCCTCAAGCATCAACCTTGCTGGGATGACTGGCGTGGGGGGAATAAGCCCGGCCGCGCAGGCTGGACCAGGACTCGGCGGTGCTAATTCGCCTGTGGCGCTTCCTTCGGCTATGTTTATCAGTGCAGTTCCAGGTGTGGTCTCCAGGGCGACTGCCATGGCCCCGTCGTCGGGATTCGTGGAAGTCAAGAGCTTTGATGCTGTGGCGCTTCCCTCACCTGGTGCAGGCGTCGTTGCATATGCATTGCCGCACGATACGTTTGTGCATGTGGTGAGTGAAACCAAGCTCTCCTACAGTGCACGTCAAACGGATGGATCGCCTTTGCCTGAGTGGGTGCGATTCAATACTGCGACAGGTGAAATCACAATGAATCCTCCGGCTGATTTATCACTGGAAGCACTGAGCCTGACTGTGACAGCTGTTGATCCTACTGGGAATGCGGCCAACACCAATCTTCAATTCAAACTCAAACGGTGATCAAAATATGACTTCTTCAGAAATTAAAAAATCGACCGATGAGAAATCGACACAGTCTCCGGAGGCTATACGAGGCCGAAGTCTTTTTGTGGTTGAGACCACCGCTGCTGGGATAGCTGTGCACACCGCGCTGCTGACGGAGGAAAACAAACTCCTTGGCGCGCCGGCCGTGTTTCCAGATGTCAGCTATGCCTTGACACAAATTGACGAGTTGCGCGCCATGGTTTTGCAGCATTTCACGCATGCAGCACAGGTGGGAGCGCAGGTGTTGGCCGCACAGGCGCAAGCTACTGAGCAGGAGGCGAAAAACTCCCGCGAGGCGGCGAAAGATGTCAAAGCAGCCTAATTAGCACGAGTAGGATGAACGATGAAATTGAAGTTTCGGAATATTTCCGCTGGGGCATTGATACTTTGGTGGGCTACAACGGTTTACGCTCAGTCGTCAGATGCAGCGACAGGGTTCAAAGTTAACGGTCAACCGATTGATCCCCTTGCTTTTGCCGCGATGTTGGATGCGGCCACAAAATCTGGTGCGACCGACGGCGCTCAACTCCGGAAGGTGATTCGCGATGAGTTGGTAGCGCGCCAACTGTTCCTACAGGAGGCGGCTTCTCGTGGTCTTGATAAAGCGCCAGAGAATCAACGGGCGTTGCAACAGGCACATGAAAATGTCCTGATTGAATTATTGATTGCTGACGAATTCACTCGTCACCCGATCGATGATGCGCGCATTCGTGCTGAATACGAACGTCAGGTGACAGAGCTGCGCGGTGTTGAAGAAACACGCTTGCAAGCCATAGTGCTGAAGACCGAGGTGGACGCCAAGGACGTGGTGGCTCGATTGAAAAAGGGCGAGTCATTCGAGAAGCTGGCACGTGAAAAATCACAAGACCCCAGTCGAGAGCAGGGCGGTTTGATCGGTTGGGTACTGCCTGCCGTCGTGGCACCACAGTTGTCGGGCGTGATGACTAATCTAGCCAAAGGTGCTTTTTCTGCCGCCCCCATCCAGACGCCAGCAGGTTGGAACGTGATCCGTGTCGATGATCGCCGCGCGTTCAAGGCACCCAGCCTTGAAGAAGCTCGCCCACGTATTGCCCAAGGTTTGCTGCAGCGTCAGCGAACAGAGTTGCTGCAACGCCTGGCGTCTTCTGCCAAGCTGGAGTGAGAGGGTAATGGCACCAAGGCGGCATGGCCAACTACTAACAGTCGCTGACCATCCAATGTAACCGATGCGCAGATCACGATTGAACAATCTGGCCCTGGGTACATGGGGCAACGGAGGTCTAGTCAGCAACTACAAGGCTCAGAGCCCTGTGCAGTGGCCCAAAGGGTGCCTTCCTAATGTAGGTGGTGGTACCAGCTGGTGGCCAGCAGATGCTGGTGGTTATTTCGGAACGGATGGAGTAAATGAACCACTCTTGTAGGAGTGATATCCCAGCGCAGCCTTAAGGATGCTTAACACAAACCTCTGATAAAGCGAAATGTGTCCGACCGGGAAGTAAGGCATAAGCTGTCCAAGTGGCCAACTTATGCTTAACGGCACACACGGCCCGCAGGCCGTTTTGAAATTGAGGTGGCGGAAGAGGTGAGATTCGAACTCACGGACCCTTGCGGGTCGACGGTTTTCAAGACCGTTGCAATCGACCACTCTGCCACTCTTCCGAAGCCGCCATTGTAGCGGCTGGCTTGTCGCTTATTCGCCCTGCGAGCCGCGGTGTGCCCAGGCGGTGGTGTGCTTTTCCACGTAGCTGAAGAGTTCGTACATGGCCATGGCCATGGCGCCCACCACCAGCAGGCCTGCAAACGCCAGACCCATCTGCATGGCCGAGCCGGCCGAGATCAGCAGGTAGCCGATGCCTTCGTTGGCAGCGGTCATCTCCGACACGGTGGTGCCGACAAACGCGAGCGTGATGGCGACCTTGAGTGAGCCGTAGAAGTAAGGCATGGAGCGCGGCAGGCCGACCTTGACCAGCACGTCCCAGCGCTTGGCACCCAGCACGCGCAGCACGTCTTCGAGTTCGGGCTCGAGTGTGGCCAGGCCGGTGGCGATGTTCACCATGATGGGGAAGAAGCTGATCAGGAAAGCGGTGAGGATGGCCGGGCCAATGCCGATGCCGAACCACACCACCAGGATCGGCACGAAGGCTGCCTTGGGCAGGGCATTGAAGGCGGTCATCAGCGGGTAGACCGCGGCGTAGGCGATGCGCGAGCTGCCGATCACGAAGCCCAGCAGAACGCCCACCACGATGGCGATGCCAAAACCCGCCATGGTGACCCAGAAGGTGCGCCAGGCGTGGCCAGCGATCACTTCCTTGAATTCCATGAACTGCTGCCAGATGCGCGAGGGGCTCGGGAACACAAATTCCGAGACCTGGAAGGCGCGGCACAGCACTTCCCAGATAACGAGCGTGATGACCAGCAGGATCCAGGGGGACCAGCGTTCCAGTGTTTTCTTGTTCATGTGGGTGTCCTCGTCACTGGTTGATCACGGCGCCGCTCTTGCGCATGGCGCCGATGTGGCCGCGCAGCTCGTGCACGATGTTGGTGAACTCGGGGGTGTAGGTCACCTCCAGGTCGCGCGGTCGCGGCAGATCGATTTCGCGCTTGACCACGAAGCGGCCCGGGCCCTTGCTCATCACATAGACTGTGTCGGCCAGGAAGACCGATTCGCGCAGGTCGTGCGTGACCAGGATCACGTTGAAGCGCTGCTCGGTCCAGAGGTCGCGCAGCGTGCACCACAGTTCCTCGCGGGTGAAGGCGTCGAGCGCGCCGAAGGGCTCGTCGAGCAGCAGCATCTTGGGCTCGTGGATGAGTGCGCGGCAGATGCTGGCGCGCTGCTGCATGCCGCCCGACAGTTGCCAGGGGTATTTGTCTTCGTAGCCGCCCAGACCCACGGTCTGCAGCAGCTTGCGGGCACGGGTCACGTACTCGTCTTTCTTCTGCTTGAAGCTGGAGCGGTAGGGCTCGACGATCTCCAGCGGCAGCAAAACGTTGTCGAGCGTGCTGCGCCAGGGCAGCAGCGAAGGGGCCTGAAAGGCCATGCCGCTGATCTTGAGGGGACCGGTGACCGGCTGGCCGTCGACCAGGATCCGCCCTTTGCTGGGCATCTTCAGGCCGGTGGTGAGTTTCATGAAGGTGGACTTGCCGCAACCCGAGGGGCCGACGATGGCGATGAACTCGCCCTGGCGCACTTGCAGGTTGATGTCTTCCACCGCGAAGTGGTTTTCGGCCAGCAGCGCCTCGTTGTAGGCGAGCCAGACATTCTGGAAATCGACGAAAGCGTCTTGGGACATGGGAAAAGTCCTGAGCAGGTTCAGGCACGGACCCTGCCGGGTCCGGTCATGGATAGGCGGTGACCACAGCGGTCACCGGGGGAATCTTGCAGATTACTTCTTGCCCTTGGGCAGGATGTCCAGCTCTTTGGACGACGGCAGGTAGGAGCCGTTCCAGATGTCGTCCACCTTGACGCGCGTCTTGGTGTTGAAGGCGTCAGACACTTGCGAGGCCATGAGCGACAGACGACCGGGGTTGACCTGCCCGAAACCTTCGGTGCGTGCATCGGGGCTGTTGATCACGGTGTCAATGGCCAGCTTGAGACGACGGGTTTCGAGCTCGGTGTTGATGATGCCGTCGCGGGCCTTGACGGCCTCAATGGCTTTGGCCGGGTCGGCAATCACGTCCTTGGCGCCCTTGGTGAAGGCAGCCAGGAAAGCTTTCACGGCGGCCGGGTTTTCCTTGAGGATCTTGGGCGTGGCGATGATGGCGTTGCCGTAGAGCTTGACGCCGTAGTCGGGGTACTGCAGCACGGTCACGTCCTCGGCCTTGACACCGCGCGCCTCGATGTTGAGCAGCGAAGTGAAGGTGAAACCGGTGATGGCGTCCACGTCGCCGCGCACCAGCATGGTCTCGCGCAGCGGCGGGTCCATGGCGGTCCAGGCCACGTTGCCCACGCCGTTGGCCTTGGCAAAGATCGGGAAGGCGCGGCGACCGGCGTCAAAGACCGGGGCGCCCAGCTTCTTGCCGGTCAGGTCGGCCGGGCTCTTGATGCCGCTTTTCTTGAGCGCCATCACTGAAGCCGGGGTGTTGTTGTAGACCATCATGATGGCCACTGGCTTGTTGGGGGCGTCGGGGTTGTTGGCGTGGAATTCCATCAGGGCGGCCAGATCGGCAAAGCCCAGGTCGTAGGTGCCCGAGGCCACGCGCGTGACTGCGCCGCCCGAGCCGTTGCCGGCGTCCACGGTCACATCCAGCTTGGCGTCCTTGAAATAACCCTTGGCCGCTGGCACCAGGAAGAGCGCGGACGGTCCCTCGAAACGCCAGTCGAGCTGGAACTTGATCGGCGTGGTCTGTGCCTGCACAGAACCGAAGGCGGCAGCGGCAGCCAGTGCAGTGCTGGCCTTGAGGAAAAAGCGCTTGTTCATGGGGACTCCTGGGCTTTGATAAACGGTGAACTCGATTAGCAAGTTCGATGCCCATTATCAGGGATGGCCCTGACGTGATTTGTCAGGGCCATCCCCTAGAAAGTGCCCCCATGTGGTGCGTCGTGCACCAGGTGCGTGAACGGCGGGGTCAGCGCTTCTGGGCTGCGGCCAGGGCCGTCATGTTGAACACCCGGCGTACCGTGGCCGCCGGGGTCAGGATGTGGGCGGAGCCGGCGGTGCCCATCAGGATGGGGCCGACGGTCACGCCTCCGCTGGTGGTGGTCTTGAGCACGTTGTAGAGGATGTTGGCCGCGTCCAGGTTGGGACAGACCAGCAGGTTGGCCGAGCCGGTCAGGGTGCTGTCTTCCATGTACACGTTGCGGATTTCAGGCTCGAGCGCCGCGTCCCCATGCAGTTCGCCATCGCATTCGATGTCGGGGTGCTGCGCCACGAACAGGTCGCGGGCCAGACGCATCTTGCGTGCGCTGGCGCGCTTGGACGAGCCGTAGGTCGAGTGCGACAGGAAGGCCACCTTGGGCACGATGCCAAAGCGCTGGATTTCCGCGGCAGCCATGGCCGCGATTTCGGCCAGCTGTTCAGCGCTGGGGTCCTCGTTCACATAGGTGTCGGTGATGAAGAGCGGACCGCGCGGGGTCATCAGGGCGTTGACGGCGGCGTAGTTGGAGGCGTCGGCGCGGCGACCCAGGATGGAGTCGATGCGCTCGAGGTGCGTCATGTAGCTGCCGGCCAGGCCGCAGATCAGGGCGTCGGCGTCCTTGAGGGCCACCATCAGCGAGCCGATCACGGTGTTGGAGCGGCGCACGGTGGCTTTGGCCACGGCCGGGCTCACGCCGTTGCGCTTCATGAGCTGGTGGTAGTGCTCCCAGTACTGACGGAAACGCGCGTCTTCTTCGGGGTTGACGTTCTCCACGTCCACGCCCAGGCGCATGCGCAGGCCGGCTTTTTCGATGCGGGCGGCGATCACGGCGGGACGGCCGATCAGGATCGGTTGGGCGATTTTTTCGTCGATCGCCATCTGGGCCGCGCGCAGTGCACGTTCGTCTTCGCCATCGGCATAAGCCACACGCTTGAGGCTGTTGGGCACCGCCTTGGCGGCGTTGAAGATGGGACGCATCAGGATGCCAGTCTGCGTCACGAAGCTTTGCAGCTGCTGGCGGTAGGCATCCATGTCGGTGATGGCGCGCGTGGCCACGCCGGACTCGGCTGCAGCCTGTGCCACGGCCGGCGCGATGCGCAGGATCAGGCGCGAGTCAAATGGCTTGGGGATGAGGTAGTCGGCGCCGAAGGTCAGTTCCTGGCCGGCGTAGGCGCTGGCCACTTCTTCGCTGATGTCGGCCTTGGCCAGATCGGCGATCTGGCGCACGCAGGCAATCTTCATGGCCTCGGTGATCTTGGTGGCGCCGCAGTCGAGCGCGCCCCGGAAGATGTAGGGGAAGCACAGGACGTTGTTGACCTGGTTGGGGTAGTCCGAACGGCCGGTGGCGATGATGCAGTCCGGACGCGCGGCCTTGGCCACCTCGGGGCGGATCTCGGGTTCAGGGTTGGCCAGGGCGAGGATGATGGGCTGGTTCGCCATGGTTTTGACCATGTCGCCAGTCAGCACGCCTGGGGCCGAGCAGCCCAGGAACACGTCGGCGCCATTGACGGCATCGGCCAGCGTGCGGGCTTCGGTCTTTTGGGCGTAGCGGGCCTTGGACTCGTCGTAACCGCCAGGACGGCCTTCGTAGACCACGCCCTTGGAGTCGCACATGAAGACGTTTTTCGGGTTCACGCCCAGACCGACGAACACGTCCAGACAGGCAATGGCGGCAGCACCGGCCCCAGAGACAGCCACCTTGACTTGGGTGATGTCCTTGCCCACCAGCTCCAGGCCGTTGACGAGGGCGGCGGCCGAGATGATGGCCGTGCCGTGCTGGTCGTCGTGGAAGACCGGAATGTTCATGCGCTCACGCAGCTTCTTCTCGATGTAGAAGCACTCGGGCGCCTTGATGTCTTCGAGGTTGATGCCGCCCAGCGTGGGCTCCATGGCGGCAATGATGTCCACCAGCTTGTCGGGGTCGCGTTCGTCGAGCTCGATGTCGAACACATCGATGCCGGCGAACTTCTTGAACAGGCCGCCCTTGCCTTCCATGACCGGCTTGCCAGCCAGTGGGCCGATGTCGCCCAGACCCAGCACGGCGGTGCCGTTGGTGATCACGGCCACCAGGTTGCCGCGGCTGGTGTAGTCGTAGGCCTTGCTGGGGTCGGCAGCGATGTCCAGGCAGGGGTAGGCCACGCCGGGGGAATAAGCCAGCGACAGGTCGCGCTGGTTGGACATGGGCTTGGTCGGATTGACTGAAATCTTGCCGCGCGTGGGCAGGCGGTGGTAGTCACGGGCTGCGTCGCGCAGGGCTTCTTCTGCAGGGGAAAGTTTCTGGCTCATTCGGTTGTCTCTTTTCAGGGGGACGTGACGGTGGACACAAGCAACAGCGTAACCCATTTGATTCGTCAAACGGGTGTGGATTACCACCATAAAAAGCAAAAGGCCAGGCACTGGCCTGGCCTTTTTCTGCAGGAGGCAGCCCCTGCTGCCGAACCTTTCGCGAGCAGGGGCTCGCTCCTGCACAGGCATCGCAAGCTTCAGTGCGCTTCGGCCTGCTTGGCGGCTTCGATGGCGTCGCGGTTGTCGCCGCTGGCACCATTGAAGAACAGGTTCAGGATCACGGCGCTCAGCGAAGCGAGCAGGATGCCCGACTCGATCAGCGGGTGCAGCCCGTGCGGGAACCACTGCAGGTAGCGCGGAGCAATCAGCGGGATCATGCCGATGCCGATCGACACGGCCACGATGAAGAGGTTGTTGCGGTTGTTCTTGTAGTCGACAGAGCCCAGGATGCGGATGC
>JACCEE012156303.1_pt1 | contig 35298 bp, 27 predicted proteins | sample 7449931 | NCBI WGS metagenome assembly JACCEE01 (sample SAMN15323457, study PRJNA562643) | freshwater metagenome | isolation source: river surface water | place: USA:Blue River Watershed | collected 2017-08-19 | reverse complement strand
AACAAATACGGGCCAATTCTTGATCAAAAGATTCTTCTTCTTGATTTTGAGGACGAAGTTCAGGATTTTTATTTACGCTTAAAACGTAATCATGAAAACGCTTAAGAGTTTCTTCATCAAAACGTTCTTTTAAAACATCCTTCGCCTGTTCAAAACAAGTCACAGCATTGATACGCATGCCGAGGTCTCCCTCAACAGTGCGTTTGGCATCGGGTTCCTTCACTCCACGATAGATCACTTTATCTTCCGGGACATAGCCTGTGAGATAAGAATAGTAATCAGTGGTCGCGCCTCCCATATCAACGAGGGAGAAATGCTCAAAACTTTTATCTTCGTGATGAGAAGTCGCTAGAACTTTCATGTACTCATAAACGGAGTAAGGAGTAGGAAAGGGTCCCTTCCCTTCAGATTCGACAATCTTAGAAATCCCTTTGCTCACAGTAATTTGCTTTAAGAAAACTTCACGAATAAGTTCTCTCGCTGGTTCTGGATTAGGATTTTCCAAGTCAGGAAGGATATTTTTAGAAAGAACCACATCGTGATCCTTTAAAATTTCCTTCACGTCGTCTGACAGGTTTTCATTGCCAGCATAGATGATCACAGGCCCACGAGCGAGCTTCGCGAGTACTTCAGCATTGTGAAGAACAATCGATTCATTGCCGCCATCAGTCCCTCCAGAAAAAAGGATGATGTCAGGCTTAATCGCAGTGATGGCCTTTAAGTCGCTAGGCTTAAGACGATAAGCAAAAACCTTATTGATTTTTGCTCCTGCAGAATAAGCAGTCAGTTTGGCCATTTGCAAAGTGAGTTCAGGAACAACGCCAAGGGCGACAACGGAAAGTCCCCCTTTCGCTGAGGATGAATAAAAAACCTCACAGTCATTTGGACTGACAACATGCTTAAGCAAAGCCTCTTTGACTTTATAGAAACATTCAGTGAGATCGTTCACTGTTGTAGGAGTTTCTTCACGGCATACAAAAGATAATTCTCTCTTCTCATCAAGAGTAAAAAGAACACCTTTGGTGTAAGTCGAGCCTATATCAATGCTTAACAGGCTTTTCATTGGGGGAATTAACCTTTTTTAGCGATATCTTCTTTAAGAAGTCTTACAACTTCAGAAAGTTCTGTATCAGGCATAAACACACGATCATAACCCATTGCTAAGAAATCTTTCTTCACGAGTTCAGGATCGGTTTTACCAATCACGAGGTTCCCCCCCACGTAGATAATCATATCTTCAAGGCCGCGCTCAATACAACGCTCACGGAAACCTTGGCAGTCAAGCTTACCTTGCCCATAAAGAGAAGACACTAAAATGGCCTTGGCACCAGTTTCAATCGCAGCAGAGATATATTCATCTTGAGAAACCATCACACCGAGATTAACAACCTTGAAGCCTGCATCGGTAAAAACCTTATCTAAGATCTTATTTCCAACAGCGTGGCAATCTGCACCAATAACACCAATCACAATCGTCGTCTGCTTTTCTGTCATAAATAACCTTCCTAATAATTAAATAGAGCTGACCTGTCTTTTATAATTTCGTTAATTTTATCTTCTATTTGATGAAGAGTTCCCCGATCAATTTGATAGTTAAAATAAATTAAATTCCCCCCACGAGATAAAAACTCTCCAACTGAGGACATCGGGGTGCTCTGTCCACTGAATGATTGTGGCTTACAAATAACAACTTGTTTTCTGGCCAAAAACGCTCTGATTCTATCTAAATCGCTATTTTCGCTCAAATAAGCAATATTGATAGGAGAAATTTGCATCTCAACAAGATGTCTTTGAACAATATCAAAAAACCTACGTGTTTCGCACAGTATTCCAATTTTAGCGTCAACAGGAATTTGAACTAAATCAAGAATTGTTTGCTGAGCCAGAGTCAAAGAACATTGCAGAAATTTATCTTTGAACTTCGGAGCTTTTAAAACAATTTCTCTATGATGAGTTGTCGTTGTTAAAATCAAATCGTAGACATCGAGTTTCTCATCAAGCGAATCATCTTTCAAAAAATCGGATACTAGCATTTTAGTAATCTTAAGATTTTTTATATAAAAAAATTGCTTTTCAAAAAGAGAAAGTGACTCCGTATTGCAATCAACGGCAAGAATTCTTACCTCACAATCGATATCCTCTCTCTTAGAAAGGAGAAGATGAAAAAAAGTAGAAATTTCTTGAGAGGTAAAACGAAGACGACTTAATTCATCTATGGCGCCTTCAAGAACGCGAATCGCAACACCTTTGCGCTCACCTTCAATGACGTCTTGTTTTTTTGAAACAAAACTTCCTGACCCCTGTATCACCTCAATGACAGATTCGCGAACAAGTGTTTCGTAAGCTTTTGAAACCGTCCCTCGGGCCACATCAAGCTGCTCGGCAAGTTCACGCTCAGTTGGTAATTGATCGCCAACATTTAAACTTCCCTTCTTGATGAGCTCAACAACTCCCAGACTAATTTGTCGGTAAACAGGAGTTTTAGAATCTTTTTTAATGGCGATTTTTAGTTGTGTAGCCAAGGGGGTTACCTCAAATGGACTAGTCCAATAATCTTGGACCAATCCATTTGGAAAAGCAAGGGAAGCTTTTTTCCCCGGTATTATTTTTTTTGCCTTTAATATCAGCACTTTACGAATGAATAACTTTTGAATTTTATGCTTGGCTAGTCCAAAAAAATCACTCTAGAATAATTAAAATCATTTTTATCAACAAAACGAGGAACTCATTCTATGAGCGACGAACAAAAACTACTCAAAACAATCACTGGCAAAATTCTTAAGGCCCACCTTGTAGAAGGTGAAATGGTGAAAGGAAAAGAGATCGGTATACGTATCGATCAAACCCTTACCCAAGACGCTACTGGAACAATGGCTTACCTCCAAGCTGAAGCCCTCGGTATCAGCAAGGCACAAACTGAAGTTTCTGTAAGCTATATCGATCACAACACCATTGGGGAAGATTTCAAAAACCCAGACGACCATGCTTACCTCCAATCTATCGCAAACAAATTTGGACTCTATCTTTCTAAGGCCGGTAACGGAATTTGCCACCAAGTTCACCTCGAGCGTTTCGCTCGCCCTGGAAGAACTCTTCTTGGTTCTGACTCCCACACTCCAACTGCTGGTGGTCTTGGTTCTATCGCTATCGGCGCTGGTGGTTTAGATGTGGCCCTTGCGATGGGTGGCCGTCCCTTCTACGTAAAAGTCCCAACAGTTGTTGGTGTTCACTTAACTGGAAAACTTAAACCGATGGTTGCCGCTAAGGACGTGATCCTTGAAATTCTTCGCCGCATCTCTGTGAAAGGTGGCGTGAATAAAGTTTTAGAATTCTATGGCCCAGGTGTGAGCACCCTCACCGTTCCTCAGAGAGCAACAATTACCAATATGGGAGCTGAAACAGGGGCCACCACCTCTATTTTCCCTTCAGACGAACAAACTCTTGCCTTCCTCAAGTGCGTAGGAAGAGAGAACGAATATGTTGAACTTAAAGCCGATGCTGATGTTCAATATGATGAGACTATCGAAATCAATCTTTCTCTTCTTGAGCCTATGGTTGCGAAGCCTCATAGCCCAGGAAACGTAGTGGCCGTAAAAGAATGTACTTCTATTAAGGTTGATCAAGTTTGTGTTGGCTCTTGCACCAACTCTTCCTATGAAGACCTTGTGACCGCAGCTTGCATGCTTAAAGGAAAAAAAGTAAGAGAAGATGTGACCCTCACCATCTCTCCTGGCTCAATGAGCGTTTATCACATGCTTGCAGAAAATGGTTACCTTGCTGATCTTATCGGTGCAGGCGCTCGTATTCTCGAGTGTACTTGTGGCCCATGTATTGGCCAGGGTTCAGCTCCAAGAAGTAACGGTGTTTCAGTCAGAACTTTCAACCGTAACTTCGAAGGCCGCTCTGGAACAAAGAATGGTCAGATCTATCTTTCAAGCGTTCAGACAGCAATCGCTTGTGCTCTTACAGGCCACATTACTGATCCACGCGATATGGGTGAGCTAAGAGAAATCCCAATGCCAGAAACACTACGTATGAAGACTGCTCTTCTTGTGAAGCCTCTTGAAACTCAAGAAGAAAGAAATGAAGTGAAAATTTCTTACGGCCCAAACATTCAGCCTATCGAGCCTAAGAAGGAACTTCCTAATAATCTCGAAGGTGAAGTCATCCTTAAAGTAGAAAATGATATTACAACTGACCATATCATGCCTGCTGGTAAGTACCTTCCACTTCGCTCTAACGTTCCTGAATATGCTAAGCATGTTTTTGAACCATGTGATCCAAAATTCCATGACCGCGCAAAAGAGAAAAATGGTGGTTTCGTTGTGGCCGGTGAAAACTATGGCCAAGGTAGTTCACGTGAGCACGCCGCTCTTTGTCCAAGCTATCTTGGTGTGAAGGCCATTATAGCAAAGAGTTTTGCTCGCATTCACCTCGCCAACCTCATCAACTTCGGCATTATCCCTCTCACTTTCAAAAATGCAGCAGATTATGACAAAGTTGCTCAGGGCGATAAACTCTCTATCGACATCACCAAGTTTGGTGGAGAATTTACTCTCGTCAACCACTCTAAAGATGCTCGTATTCCACTCGTTCACACTTTAAACGAATCAAACTTCAAAATTTTGAAAAATGGTGGCCTCCTTTCTCATATTAGAAAGGAAAATCAAACCAGCACTTGCTGCGGTTGTAAGTAATCTTTTTTGGAAGGCCCCTAGGGGCCTTCCTTGTTTTAAAAACTATGAACGATTATGAATTCACATTGGAGAAACTTCATCTCTCTTCTCAGAAAGAAAGAGAAGAGCTCGAAATGTTTCTCACATCACATCAGCTTAGTATCGATCCAGATATTGAACTCACACTCGTTCTTCGTCATAGCTCAACAGGAAAAATAGTAGGGACAGCTTCCGCAGCAGGGAAAGTCCTCAAAGGCTTTGCGATCTCCTCTGAATTTCAAGGAGAAGGTTTTACCAATCGCCTCATAAGCGAACTCATCCACGAAAGAGCAGAAGCGGGATATAAAAATCTTTTCGTTTTCACAAAACCTGAAAATGGGACCCTCTTTCAAAGCTTAGGATTTTTTGAATTGGCCACTGTCCCTGGTGTTGTGACTCTTCTTGAAAATTCCTCGACTCGTTTTCAAAAGTATCTAAGAGATCTTGCTCAAAAGAAAGTTGAAGGGAAGCGCGTTTCTAGTATTGTCGTGAATTGTAATCCCTTTACTCTCGGTCATCGCTACCTCATTGAGAAGGCGTCTGAGGCTTCTGATGTGCTCCACCTCTTCGTGGTTTGGGAAAATGCCTCGCTCTTTCCGAATGAAGTCAGATTTAAACTGGTCCAAGAAGGCACGGCTCATTTGAAAAATGTCATCCTCCACAAAGGGGAAGACTACATCATCTCAAAAGCGACCTTCCCAACCTATTTTATAAAAAGCCCAGGCAAGATTCTTGAGACACATGCTCGTCTCGATCTTGAACTTTTTTCAAAATATATAGCACCGACTTTAGGCATACAAAAACGCTTCGTAGGAACTGAGCCCTACTGTCTTGCGACGAGCACCTACAACAAAATCATGCACGAGGTTCTCCCCTCCTATGGACTTTCAGTGGAAGAAATTTCACGCAAAGAAATTCACGAGGAGGCCATTAGCGCTTCAAGAGTCAGAGAATTGATTCACACGAATCAAATTGAAAAATGCCAAGAACTCATTCCAGAGACCACATGGATTTTTTTAAATAGTCCCGAAGCTAAACCTATTATTGAAAATATAAAACGAACCCTTACACGTCACTAGAGGTTATTATGGAAATAAAAAATGAGGCCATCGCAGGAACGCTTGAATCAAGCGACGCCATGGTCACGATCTCTCCTAATCCAGCTAGAGCAATTGAAATAGAGCTTAAGAGTGTTGTCGAAAGACAGTTCGGAAGACAAATAAGAAAACTTGCTGAAGAAACTCTTAAAGGACTTAAAATTAAATCGGCCATTTTGAAAATTGAAGACAAGGGTGCCCTTGATGCCGTTCTTCGCGCTCGCATTCAAGCAGCTGCTGACCGCGCCAGTGGTGAAAAAATTATTTGGAAGGAGCGTGCCTAATGGAAAATATGAAACTTAGAAGAAGTATGCTCTTTATTCCAGGCAGTAATGCAGGAATGCTTAAAAACTCCTACATCTATCGTCCTGATGCTGTGATGTTTGACCTTGAAGACTCAGTATCTGTAAGAGAAAAAGATACGGCCCGCCTTATGGTTTTTCATACTCTCAAGTCGATTGACTATCATGGAATTGAACGTGTTGTACGTATTAATCCTATTGAAGGCCCTCATGGACTCGATGATATAGAAGCTGCTGTACGTGCTGGAACCGATGTCATTCGTCTTCCCAAGACAGAAACAGCTCAAGATGTCATTGATGTAGAGAGAGTGATTGAGTCTGTAGAAAAAGATGCCAAGATTCCTGTCGGCAAGACCAAAATTCTTGCAGCGATTGAAGGGCCTCTCGGCATTGTGAATGCGATGGAAATCGCTAAATGCTCTAAGCGTCTAATGGGGATCGCTCTTGGTGCCGAAGACTATGTGACCAATATGCACACGACAAGAAGCGTAGAGGGTTCCGAACTTTTTCAGGCACGTTCACAAATAGTGATCGCTGCACGAGCCGCTGGTCTTTACGCCTTCGACACTGTTTTCTCTGATGTCTCTGACACTGAAGGATTTTTAAGAGAAGTCTCCATTATTAAGCAGCTCGGTTTCGATGGAAAATCTCTCATTAATCCTCGTCAAATCGAACTTCTCCACGAAGCCTTTACACCTTCTGAAAAAGAAATAGAAAAGGCCAAAAAGATTGTTCGTGCAATTAAAGAAGCTGAAGCGAAAGGCTCAGGTGTCGTAAGCCTTGATGGACGCATGGTAGATAAACCTGTCGTCGATCGTGCTTTAAGAGCTATTGCGTTGGCCCGTGCATCTGGAATTCGTATAGAGGAGGCAGAATGAAAATTTTAACAAATGGCATAGGAAGAAGTATCCCCTCTCAGATAGAAGGCTTAGGCGATCTTAACGCTTTTTCTTCTCCTTATAAAAATACAAAGTTCATGTCCTCTGAATCAGCCCTTAAGCCTCGCCCTATAAAAAGCAAGGTCGTCTCAGACCTTGAAGAGGCCATCAAAAGATCAGGCCTTAAAGATGGCATGACCATTTCTTTTCACCACCACTTTCGTGGTGGCGATTACATCGTTAACATGGTGATGGAAGTTATTGCCAAGATGGGAATTAAAAATCTTACTTTAGCTCCATCCTCGCTTCAAGATTGTCACAAGCCTCTTATTGATCATATCAAAAGTGGCGTCATCAAAAGAATCTACACCTCAGGCTTAAGAGGGCCGCTCGCTGATGCTATTAGCAGAGGGCTCATGAACGTCCCTGTCGTGATTCACTCTCATGGTGGACGCGCTCAACTGATTGAATCCGGCGAAATCAAAATAGATGTGGCCTTCCTCGGTGTCACAGAAACTGACGTCTACGGAAATTCTAACGGACGTTTTGGAAAAAGTGCTTGTGGCTCACTTGGCTACGCGATGATTGATGCCAAATACGCCAAGAATGTAGTTCTTCTTGCCGATAACATTGTCGACTATCCGAACGCTCACGCCAGCATCACTCAAGATCAAGTTGATTATATTGTCGAAGTTCCAGCTGTCGGAGACCCTAAGAAAATTGGTGCTGGTGCGACACGCCTTACAAAAAACCCTCAAGACCTCCTCATCTCTCGCCTTACAGCGAACGTGATTGAACACTCAGGAGCTTTCGTTGATGGCTTCTCCATGCAGACTGGCTCTGGAGGGGCTTCACTTTCTGTTACCAAATTTTTACGCGACAAGATGATTGCTAAAAACATCAAGTCGTCTTTTGCTCTCGGTGGAATCACCGGCATGATGGTTGAGCTTCATGAAGAAGGACTCATCAAAAAACTTATCGATGTTCAAAGCTTTGATGCAGAAGCAGCGACTTCTCTCCAAAGAAACCCCAATCACCTTGAGGTCTCTGCTTCCTACTACGCCAATGCTCTTGCCAAAGGCTGCGCTGTCAATCAACTCGATATTGTGATTCTCTCCGCACTTGAAATTGATACGAACTTCAATGTCAACGTCATCACAGGTTCCGATGGTGTTATTCGGGGAGCTTCTGGTGGTCACTGCGATACGGCCGCGGGTGCTGGCCTTTCTATCGTGGTTGCTCCTCTTGTAAGAGGCGGTCGTCTCCCTTCCATAATGGAACAAGTCTCAACAGTGATCACCCCTGGTGACACCGTTGACGTGCTCGTCACTGATCACGGAATAGCAGTGAATCCCAAGAGAACAGATCTCAAAGAAAAATTAAAATTTGTCCCAGATCTTCCACTTTATACAATCGAAGAGCTCAAGGCGATGGCCTACAAAATCACGGGCACACCAGATCCACTTGAATTTGGTGAAAAGATTGTAGGAGTTGTGAAGTACCGTGATGGCAGTGTGATCGATGTCATTCGTCAGATCAAAGAATGAGTTTAGAAAAAGTTTTAAGAGATAGGGAGTCTCGCTCCCTCATTCAAAAAGAAATGAACAAGCGCTGGAATTCAGCGCTTGTTTCTCTCTCACTTAACCTACCAGGGAAAGAAAAATCTCCCACATGGAGTCGTCCACTATTCGAAGTAGGAAAGCAACTTTGCCTTAATCTTCCTTATCCCATTTTAGAGGTCCAGGAATTTAATCAAAATCTCATTATCGCAGTAAATGGGCCTCATCAAGAAATCAAAAAAAAATTTTTCATAATAGAAGAGAATCACCCCCTAGGTCGTTTTTGGGATTTTGATGTTTTTGATCCAAAACTTCAAAAGCTTTCAAGAAAATCACCCCGCTCTTGCTATCTATGTCGTAATGATGCTTGGATTTGCGCCAAAACAAGAACACACTCTCAAGAATCTCTTGTCCGCTTTATAAAAAAAAGAATCAAATATTATTTCACCTCAGTCTATGCGAACTATGCCTATGAAGCACTTCTTGAAGAAGTCGATTGCACCCCTAAACCGGGATTAGTGGATAAAAGGAATACAGGCGCTCATAAGGATATGGACCATGCTCTCTTTGTCAAAAGCGCCCAAACTCTTAAAATATATTTTCACGAATGTGTAGAACGAGGTTTCTCATTGAAAGAAAGTAATCCTAAAACTTTTTTTCTGACTTTAAGACCCATAGGACTAGAAGCAGAAAAACTCATGCTTCAGACTACCCAAGGAGTCAACACACATAAGGGGGCCATCTTTACTCTAGGCCTTCACTGTGCGGCTTTTGGTCACCTTGTATCTCGAGGTCGAATTCCGAACATTGAAAACCTTCATTCTCTCAATAAGTTCATACGAAAAATGTGTGCAAGCACACTAAAACGTGAATTACAAGGTTCCAGCGATACTGCTGGTGAGAAAGCCTATCAAAAATATAAGATAGCGGGAATTAGAGATGAAGCAGCTCGGGGATATCCTTTCCCTTACTTTAATGCACTCCCTTTTTATCTAAATGAACTTAAGTTATGTAACGAGAACACTGCTCTTGTTAAAACTTTTCTATTTCTTCTCATGAACACGCAGGATACGAATATTATTAAACGTGGGGGGATCGATTCACTTTTTCAAGTTCAAGCAATGGCCAAATTTGCTCTTGGGCAAGAACCTTTCGAACTCGAGCCTATCGTAAAAATGGACAACTTTTTTATTGAAAACAACCTAAGTCCTGGAGGGACGGCAGACCTCTTGGCGCTAGTGATTTTCCTTAGAAAAAGTTTACTAACATCCAATACACTTTTGTTTGAAACTTTAAAGATGCACTGTTAGACTTTTCGAGCCTTAATTTTACCAGGGAGACATTATGGCAAATGAAAACACTATTTATTACACAAAGACGGATGAAGCACCAGCACTCGCTACTTATGCCTTTTTACCAATTGTAAGAAAGTTTACAGCCCAAGCAGGAATTAATGTTGAGCTTAAAGATATCTCCCTGGCCGGACGTATTCTTGCCAACTTTCCTGAAAACCTTACCCCTAACCAAAAACATTCGGATGCCCTCTCAGAGCTTGGCGCTTTAGCGAAGACTCCTGATGCGAATATCATTAAGCTTCCAAATATCAGTGCCTCCATCCCCCAACTTCAAGAGGCCATTGCTGAGCTTCAGGAACAAGGTTACAAAGTTCCAAACTACCCTCAAGAACCCAAAACTCAAGAAGAAAAAGATATTCAAGCACGCTACTCAAAAGTATTAGGAAGTGCCGTTAATCCCGTATTGCGTGAGGGTAACTCTGATCGACGTGTGGCAAAATCTGTAAAAGATTACGCCAAAAATCATCCTCACCGTATGGGTGAATGGAAAGCAGACTCTCGCACCCATGTTGCTCATATGCAAAAAGGTGATTATTACGACAGCGAAAGATCAGCAATCATCGACTCAGACAATGAACTGAGAGTCGAACTTAACACGAGTGCAGGTCAGAAAATTGTTCTCAAGGATAAAATCAAAGTAAAAAAAGCAGAAGTTGTCGATGCTTCGGTAATGAGTTGTAAAGAATTAACGTCGTTTTATGCCGAAGAGATGAGAAAAGCAAAAGAAAAAAACATTCTCCTTTCTCTCCATCTCAAAGCAACCATGATGAAAGTTTCTGACCCAATTTTCTTTGGACATGCAATTACCACTTATTTCAAGCCTGTTTTTGAGAAGTACGGCAACACTTTCAAAGAGCTCGGTGTCAACCCCAATAACGGTCTTGCCGAACTTTATACCAAGCTTGAAAAACTTCCTGCTACTCAAAAAACAGAAATAGAAAATGCTCTCAAATCTTGCCTTGAGAATGGCGCACGTCTGGCCATGGTTAACTCAGATAAAGGTATCACAAACTTTCATGTTCCAAGTGACGTGATTGTTGATGCCTCTATGCCTGCGATGATCAGAGACGGTGGAAAAATGTGGGGAGCAGATGGCAAATCATACGAGACCAAGGCCATGATCCCTGATCGTTGCTACGCCGGTATCTACCAAGAAACAATCAGCTTCTGTAAGAAAAATGGCGCTTTCAATCCTCGCACAATGGGAAGTGTTGCCAACGTTGGTCTTATGGCCCAGAAGGCTGAAGAGTATGGTTCACACGATAAGACCTTTCTTATTCCCCAAAATGGAACAGTACAAGTTCTCGACAACCAAAACAATGTTCTCTTCTCACATAACGTAGAAGCCGGAGATGTGTGGAGAATGTGCCAAACTAAAGATGTGGCCATTCGTGACTGGGTTAAACTTGCTGTCACAAGAGCGAGCCTGACTCAAACGCCAGCAGTATTCTGGCTTGATATAAATAGAGGCCATGATGCGAAACTCATCGAGAAAGTGAACACCTACCTCAAGGATCACAACACAACTGGACTCGAAATTAAAATTATGCCTCCTGTTGAGGCAATAAGATACTCACTTGAAAGATGTAAGGAAGGGAAAGACACCATCTCTGTCACAGGTAACGTGCTCAGAGATTACCTCACTGACCTTTTTCCAATTATGGAACTTGGCACAAGCGCTAAAATGCTTTCTATCGTTCCTCTCTTAGATGGTGGAGGTCTTTTTGAAACTGGCGCTGGGGGCTCTGCTCCTAAGCACGTTGAGCAATTCCTTGAGGAAAATCATCTCCGTTGGGATTCCCTTGGCGAATATCTTGCTCTTGCTGTTTCCATTGAAGATTTGGCCATTAAAAAGAAAAATACAAAAGCCAAAATTCTTGCAAAAGCCCTCGATGATGCGAACGGACTTCTACTCCAAAATAATAAGTCCCCACAGCGTGACGTCCATCAAATGGATAACCGAGGAAGCCACTACTACATCACCCTGTACTGGGCCGAAGCTTTGGCCAAGCAAACAGATGATACTGATCTTCAAAAGAAGTTTGCCCCTGTTGCAAAAGAGTTGAAGGCCAATGAACAAAATATCCTTAATGAACTCAATGCAATCCAAGGTAAACCTGTTGATATTGGTGGCTACTACGCCCCTATTTTTGAGAAAGCTGAGGCAGCTATGCGTCCAAGCCAAACTTTTAATGCGATAGTTAACTCTATATAGTATAAATTAGACATTAAAGTTATTTTCAGAAAGGAGAACTGATGTTCTCCTTTCTTATTTTCGCTACAATAATCACGCTATGAAAAATGATGTTTTTAATCTTTCGCTAACACTTTTAAGTGCCCCAGAGGTAAAACCGGTGCTTTTTATTGCATCGGAATCTGAAGTGTTTTTAGCCTGGGGTGAATCAAATCAAAGTAAAGACTTACCTTTATGCTGCTCACGTTTTTTTACTCCCTCTCAAACGACAAATTCAGTTTGGGATCAGTTCTCTGCGAATAAAAGCTTCACTCCTCAACACTACGTATTCCTTAATCAAAAAGGTGAAATTTCAACAAATGATCCTCATTGGAATACACACCATCACTTCGAAGCCCGAAATACTACTTGTTCTTATTCAAACGAAAATGAAGATTTTTCAAACTGGAATAAATACTGTAAAGAAATTGAAGAGAGAATTACTCAAGGAAAAATAGAAAAAGTTGTCCCTGCAAGAACGAAAACGCTTTCTTTCAGTTCCAAAATTTCATTAATTCACAAAACAACTTTTTTTCAAAAGCTTCTTATTCAATCTCCTGCAAACGTTCATTTGTTTGCCTTCAAAGAGAACGGCGACTTATTCATTGGGGCTACACCAGAGCTATTATTTAAAACAGATCACAATGAACTTACAGTGCCCGCAATAGCCGGCACCAAACCAAGGTTAGTCAATAACGATTTGAATCAACAAATGATCAACGAACTGATCTCATCACCAAAGGAAAGACAAGAACACCAATATGTTGTCGATTATATTGAAAACAAACTCAAAGCTTTAGGTCTCACTCCACAGTTTTCAAAAAATCCTCAGCTACTCACCTTAAAAACACTTCAACACTTACAAACATTAATTAAAGCACCTCTCACCAATCACAACATAAATGCGTTAACTATTTTAGAGCAACTTCACCCAACTCCCGCCACAGCAGGAATCCCTAAAACCGAAGCCTTGGAATTGATTAAGTCATTCGAAAATTTCACAAGAGGACTTTATGCGTCACCACTTGGTTATATTCTTCCCAATGGAAACTCACGTTTTGTTGTTTGTTTAAGATCACTGCTTTTAAAGGATCATTCTGCTCACCTATTCGCAGGAGCAGGTTTTGTCAAAGGGTCTGATTCAGAATCAGAGTGGGCAGAGACCTCAGAAAAGATGCAGACGATGGCACAACTTTTTGGTAAAAATTCTGCATGAACTCCAGCCCCGAAGAGCAAGCTTTTATTAATGCCATAAGCCTCATCTCCCCACTCATAAAAAGTGGAGTTAAACACTTTGTCGTTTCGCCTGGCTTTAGAAATTCCCCTCTCATTTTAAGTCTTCTCAATCTAAAAAAGAAAGAAGAAGGGAAAGACTTAAATATCCATACCCATATTGATGAAAGAGGGGCTGCCTTTTTTGCCTTGGGACTTGCGAAAGTTTCTAAAAGTCCAGCCGCAATTATTTGTACATCTGGAACAGCTTTGGCCAATTATCATCCAGCTGTTTTAGAGGCTTACTACTCCCATACGCCACTTATTGTCATCAGTGCTGACAGACCCAAAGAACTCATTGGAGTTGGTGCCAATCAGGCCATGATACAAAAAGATTTTTTTGGAAAACAAGTACGTTTCCATCGACATTTTGAAGCAGATGACAGTCAAAAAACGATTAGCGAAGAAAGCTTCAATGCTTTTACAAAAACTCTTTTCCCAACACCTGGTCCAATTCATCTCAACATCGCTTTTCGCGAACCTTTTTTCCTAAGCACTGCTAAGGCCAGCTCTCTTCTCCTTCCTCAGATTGAAAAACAAGTTCCCTTTCTAGAGAACGTAAAAAAGCACGAGCTCACTCAACTTGCTCAGAAACTTAAAGAAGCTAAGAATCCTATTTTCTCATTGGGTCCAGAGCCCTTAAGTCAAAATTTGTTTCAACTAATAAAAAATCTTGCAGATAAAATCAATGCTCCACTTTTTATTGAGAAAAGCTCAGGTATATCTTTCCACTTAAGCAATAACGATTTGATCTCCCACTTTGATTTTTTTCTTAGAAATCAAGCTACACGTAAAGCCTTAAAGCCAGATTTCGTTTTAAGAATCGGTGCTCCTTTAACAAATAAATTTTGGAATATGTGGTTAGATGAATCCCTCTCTCATGAATTCATTTTTGACCATCATGGTGAAAAAAGAAATCCTGGCAAGCACCCAGCAACTTTTCTTGAGTGTCATTTGAGTGCGGAGTTAGAAGAGATTCTAAATCAGCTCATTTTTCTTACCCAGGAAAAAACTTCTCACGATTGGAAATCTTCAGTTCTTGAACTTGAACATAAAGCTCAAAACCAACTCAAGCATTACCTTAAAACACTTTCTGATTTTACAGAATGGCAAATCCATCAAGAACTCACCAAGCTTCTTCCCAACAAGTCTCAACTTTTCTTAGGTAACAGCATGGCCATCAGAGACTTCGATGCCGTTGCGACAGCACTTCCTAATGAACTGAGTATCTTTTCCAATCGAGGTTTAAGTGGCATTGATGGACTCATTGCCTCAGCTCTAGGAGTGACCCAAAAAAGTGGAATTCAGACTTTTCTTCTTTTGGGAGATCTCTCAGCACTTCACGATTTAAACAGCCTTATTCTTTTAAAGAAACTCAAACTTCCTTTTACCATCATGGTTGTTAATAATAAGGGAGGAGAAATCTTCCGTCTCATTAAAACAGCCGAGGAAAAAGAAGAAGCTCACTATTTTACCACTCCTCAAGAAACTAATTTCAAAGGTCTGGCTCAGGCCTTTGAACTCCACTATGAAGAGGTCCACAGTATCAATCAAATGAGACAGTGCTTTACACAAAAGACTCTTCCTCAGTTCATCGAATTTTTTGTCGATACCCAAACCAACACTCAAACAAGGTTAGACTTTTGGAAAATCTGTCAAAACTAACCCTCATTTTTTTACATGGCTTCGGGGGTGGTCCATCAGATTATGATGAACTCATTTCTCACCTACCTCTTACCCTTCGTGTAAAATGTCTAACTTTATCTGGCCATGAAACCCAAGGTCCAGTACTCCCCTTAGAAGAAGAAATCAGCAAACTAACCAAAGAATTCGCTCGTGAAGAGAATCTGGTTCTTTGCGGTTATTCAATGGGGGGGCGTCTGGCCTGTCTTTTATCAGAAAAACTAAAACTAAAAGGTCTCATTCTTTTATCTTCTGGTCTCGGTGGAGAGGGACCTGAAAGACTCACAAAAGATCAAGAATGGGCAAAACTTTTAAAAAATAATAAAGAAGAATTTTGGAAAAGATGGTACGAACAAAAACTTTTTGCCTCTTTAAAAAATCTTCCTCAAGACAAATGGCTTTCCTTTCTTAAGAAGAAAGACAAGCACAATGCTTTAAAACTTGCCGAAGCCTTGGAGCAATTTAGTCCGGCCCACCATAAAACCCTTCTTCCACTCTTAAAAAATCAAAAGCATTTTTTATATTTAGCAGGAAGTTTAGACACCAAATATGCGAGGCTCGCTGAACTTATAAAAAATGAAATACCTCAAGCACAAACAGCACTTATTCCGAGCGCGGGTCATCACTTGCCTTTAGAAGCGCCAACTCTTTGTGCTCAACATATTCATGAATATCTTTTGTCTTTATCTTTATAAGGAGACTCTATGAAAAATACGACTCGAAAAATTACTCCTGCCGACATAAAATGGAAAAAAGTTGCAGACTTTCAAGATATCAAATATGAAAAATCAGAAGAAGGGATTGCCAAGATTACGATCAATCGCCCTGAAGTGAGAAATGCCTTCCGCCCTCAAACAGTAAACGAGCTCATCTCCGTTTTTAATGATGCCAGAGAAGACTCTGATGTAGGGGTTATTATCCTCACTGGCGAAGGGGCTGATGCTTTCTGTAGCGGTGGAGATCAGAAAATCAGAGGTGACCAGGGCTACGTCGGTTATGATGGAGTCCCTCGCCTCAATATCCTCGATGTTCAAAAACAAATCAGAAGTATTCCTAAGCCAGTGGTCGCCATGGTAGCCGGTTATGCCATTGGCGGAGGCCACGTTCTTCATGTTGTTTGTGACCTTACAATAGCAGCCGACAATGCCCGCTTTGGCCAAACAGGTCCCAAAGTGGGAAGTTTTGATGCAGGCTTTGGGTCCAACTATCTTGCCAGTATCATCGGAATGAAAAAGGCCAGAGAGATTTGGTACCTTTGTCGCCAATACGATGCCAAGCAAGCTCAAGATATGGGACTTGTGAATACCGTTGTCCCTCTCGAAGAATTAGAAATTGAAACAGTAAAGTGGTGTCGTGAAATGCTCGAGCATAGCCCCATGGCCCTACGTTGCCTAAAATCAGCTTTCAACGCCACTCTTGATGGCCAGGCTGGGATTCAAGAACTCGCAGGAAACACAACCCTTCTTTACTACATGAGCGAAGAAGCCCAAGAGGGAAAAAAAGCCTTTGTAGAAAAAAGAAAACCAAACTTTAAAAAATTCAAAAGAGTTCCTAATGTCACCTTGGTTTTTAGCAGCGAGACCTAAGACTTTAAGCGCCGGCGTAGTTCCTGTCCTCGTCGGCTCTGCTTTAGCATTTAAAATGCAAAGTTTTCATTGGCCTATCTTGGGAGCCTGTCTTGTCGGTTCTCTCGCCTTGCAGATTGCCTCCAATTTTATTAATGACGCTTCTGATTTTTTAAGAGGGGCAGATACAGAAATGCGCGTGGGCCCTTTGCGTATGGCTCAAGCTGGTTTACTTAGCCCCAAAGCCCTCTACTTAGGAGCAGGACTATTTTTTCTTATCGCTTCGCTCTGTGGAGTGTACCTCGTGCTTCAGGCAGGTCTTCCTATTCTTGCTATAGGTGTGCTCAGTATCATTTGTGCTACGGCCTACACAGCTGGTCCTTTCCCCTTGGCTTACTATGGACTGGGAGATCTTTTTGTGATGATCTTTTTTGGTCTGGCCGCTGTCTGTGGAACCTATTTTTCACATACCCTTAAAATCGACGCCCCAGCATTTATGGCCGCGGTGATTGTAGGTCTACATGCTATGGGAATCTTGGTCGTCAATAACACAAGAGATATTGAGCAAGACCGCCAAGTGAGCAAAATGACTGTTTGTGTGCGCTTGGGCCTTATGAACTCTAAACTTTATTATCTTTTTCTTTTAGCTCTAAGCTATCTCTTACTCATCAACCTTGCACTGGATCTCACATCTTGGTGGTTAGCTTTGCCTCTTCTTACAATTCCTCTTGCCGTGCTCAATTGTAAAAAAATTCTTAAAGCTCAAAAGGGCGAACAGTACAATCAACTTCTCGCCTCTACAGCCAAACTACAAATCATCTTCGGCTTTCTCTTTAGCCTAAGCCTTGCCCTCTCTTAATGGTGACTCATGACTTTATTTTATGCTCCCTACGAAAGAAAATTTAAAAAACCTTTTAAAAATGCAGCATTCACGGTCAAAGAAAGGAAAGGATTCATTTTTAAACAAGTGAATGCTCAAAGTTCTTTTTATAGTGAAGCCTCCCCTCTTCCTGGACTATCTCTTGAAACGCTAGAAGATATTGAAAAAGGAAAAACCTGTCCTTCTTTAGATTTTGCTCTAAGTACTCTTCAAGAAGATAAACTCTATCATCCCATCAAGCTTTCAGCAGTCATCGGTCTTGATGACACTCAAAAAGCTTTTGATGCTATAAAAAGTGGTTTCAAAACCTTTAAGCTTAAAATCTCCCCAGAGAATCAAGAAATTTGTCTTGAGCTCATGGAAAGTTTGAAAATCCAATATCCAGATCTTAAGCTACGCCTTGATGCGAACGGGACCTTCAACCTCGATCAAATGAAACGCCTTCTAACTTCACTAGAAAATTTTCAAATTGAGTATTTTGAAGACCCACTCAAAAACATGAGCGATATAGAAAAGTTAAAAAAGTTAAGCCCTATCCCTCTTGCTGTAGATAATCCTCTACACTCTTTAGAACATATTGATGAACTCCTCAGCCTCCCCTTTCAATACTACATTCTCAAGCCAAGCCTTATTGGTTCACTCAGGGAAATTCATAAACTTGCGGATAAAATTGAAGGAATGAAAAAAAACTTTATTATGAGTAGTCTTTTTGAAAGTGAAGTCGGCTTAAGAAAAATTTTTGAACTTGCTTCCTACTTTAATAAAGGAACAGATCAAGGGCTGGCCACACTTTCCTATTTTGCAGATCATTTTCACCTAGACAGCCCTGAGTTAAGCAGCATCCCTCATTACTCTCCTCAAGAATTAGATTATTTGAATCAGCTTCCTTGGAAAAAGTGGCCTCATGTTTAAAATAGGTGCCTTTCATATACCCAGTTTTATTTTAAGAGAGGGGGAACTTTCTTCTGACAAAGTGTCTCAAGAAATTGAAAAAAGGATTGCTTATCTAGACGAACTTCAAGTTCCCAGACAAGGCCCTTTCTGTGTCAACGCAACGGCAGAGCTCTCGACCATTTTCTGGATGCTGGCGTCTTTTTTAAGTGGACGCATTTTTGTCCCCCTTCCCCCCAAATTAACTCCAACAGAAGAAGCACATTACTTGTCTTTTTTTGCTAAAACGACTCCCTTTATTAAGGGTGAAATTCAATTTAAAAATTCTTTTCTGGCCCCCAAATTTTCTCCCTGTACTAGTGAAGATACGATGGCCTTTGTTTTTAGTTCTGGATCAACTTCCAAAGCCATTCCCATGGCACTCAGTTTTAATAATTTTTTTTCTCAAGCGAAAGCCCACCAAGTTCATAATCAACAAGATGAAAAAGATGTTTGGCTTGCCTCTCTTCCCTTTTTTCATGTGGGGGGAATCAACATCATCACTCGCGCCATGTTTCTTCATCAAAAGATTGCCTTTGATGGAACTTTTGATTTATCAAAATACTCCTATTGGCTTGAATCAAATCTCATTACAGCGCTATCCTTAGTTCCAACTCAACTTTATCGCCTTCTTCACGTAAAACCAGAAATTCATCCAAGCCCTTCTCTTAAAATGATTCTGGTGGGAGGCGGGCCTGTTGATTCAGCACTCAAAGAACTCTACACCCAAAAAAAATGGCCCGTGATTCTAAGCTACGGAATGACTGAGACCTGCTCACAAATTTATACAGGGACCTCTCCTCTTCCTGGAGTGACTTTAAAAATATCAGATTCAGGTGAGGTTCTTATTAAAAGCCCCACCCTTTCTCCCTCGCTTACTCTCGACAAAGACGGTTATTTTGCCTCAGGCGATATTGGTCTCATAGACGAAAAAGGATTACTTCAAATCCTTGGACGCCTTAAAACAATTATTAATTCTGGAGGCTTTAAAATTGCTCCAGAAGAAATCGAAGCCACTCTTCTTAAATATCCTCAGATAGAAGAAGCTGCCGTTTGGGGAACACCACATCCTGAATGGGGTGAAGCCTTGACGGCTGCTTTTGTCTCAAAAGAAAAAATAGAAACTTCAAACCTTATAGATTTTCTAAAAGTAGAACTCTCTTCCAAAAAGATCCCCAAAATTATTTTTCAGGTGAACGCCATTCCCAAAACCCAAAATGGAAAAATTAAAAGAGACGAGCTAATCAAGCTTTCGGCAAATGGTGGGGATAATCGCTGGCCAAGAGATTTAAAATAACTTCTCGAGAATAAGGGCCGCCATGAGCACCATAAAAGGTATGCGCCTTTTTTAAAAGAAACTTCACACTCTCAAAAAGAGCAAGCTCATCACTGACAATAATGGCCACATCAACTTTACCCGTATAAGGCGAAGTCGTAAAAATATCGTTGATAAAAGCCTCGCCACTTTCTAAAAGCAAAGAAAGGCAACAGTCACTATGCCCTGGTGTAGGAATCAGTTTCCCTTCAATCCCAAAAGCTAAAAGATCAAAAACATCATCAATTAAAATCTCTGGTTTGTAAGGATAGTGAGGGGGAAGTTTGTCTCTATTGATAGAAGATTTAAAGCGTCTTCCGCATTCGTTGCGTGCTTGCACATCAATAATCTGCCCAGTGACTAAAGTATGCTCAGCTTTCTTGTGAGCGAGTATAGGCGCCTGGGTCAACTCACGCAGGGCCTTAATACCAGAATAATGATCGGGATGAGCATGAGTCACAATGATGAGACTAATTTCAGAAGCCTTAACTCCACACTCAGAAAAAAGCTCTTCAAAACGCTTTTTACTCATATGAAGCCCGGTATCAATTAAAACATATCCCTGGCTTCCCTTTAAAAGATAGAGTCTCGTAATGCCTGTATGAAGAGTGTGAATCTGGGTACTCATTGGCCAAATCATAAGCCTTTTTCACTGAAGCGACAAAGCAAAATCCTTCATTTAGAGGGCTTCAACAAAAATATTGATCAAATAAAACTAGGTAAGAAAGACCTGTTTTTCTAAGGCAAGTCGCTGAAAACGCGAGAAGAAAAAATTAAACCCTTTTTACCCAAAACTTTGATAGAATTGTAATGTCCTAAAGTTCGAAAGTCCTTTCGTATTTACCTGCAATGTTTTTTGTTCGTTTGATATTTTGCGTACTTTGCATGCTCTATCCGTTTGTGTGTTTGGTCAGGAAGATCGTCATCAAGGGAGAAGCATATGAAGATTTTCAAGCAAACGACTGCACAGATTCTCGCTGAACGCTCCCATGTCTATCGCCAAAATAATTCCAGACGTGATCTGGAGGTGATAAACCGCGAACTCGAACAGGAGCTCAGTCACAACTACCAAGCCTATGGCCCACTTAAAATCACGTGGGCAGCCAACATGATGTTCCTAGGAAAATTTCCATCTTTAGTTGATGATAGCGACTACTACTCACTTCATAAGGCTTTTTGCCTTATCGCCTGTCCTTTTCCTAAGACCTTTTCCAAAAAAGATAAACTCTCATTGATAGGGATGTATTCAGGTTATCTCAATGTCCAAAAAGGAAAACAGCCCCTTCCCCAAGCTATCCTCCGTGAGTTATTTTATATTTTCATGCGTGAAAGATACTTTCTTGGAGCCCAAACGGTATTTTCCAAGCTTGCCCCGGACCTTCCAGAATTTCGTGATTTAAAATTCTATGGTCAAAAGCCAGCCGCTTAGTTTACAAGTAGCTTCATGCCTTCTAGAATTTCGTCATGAAAAAGGTTATTCCATTTTACGTTTTGCTTACAGCGCTGCTTATCGCAGTCTATTGGCAAGGCTTGGGGGCTCCGTATTTTTCCATTGATGATCGCACCCTCATCGAAATTCCTCAGATCTCATCAGGTCTTCAATGGACAACTTTCAAAACCCTTTTGACTCCAGGAACCCATATCGATTATTACCCGATAAGGGATTTCAGTTATCTTGTTGATCAAACTTTTTGGCCTCACTCTCTTTGGGGGGCAAGAGTTCACCAACTTCTCTATTTCTCACTCGGGGCAACGGTCTTACTTCTTATCGCTCTTGAACTAGGCATCAGTTTTTTTTGGTCTTCAGGCTTAAGTTTCCTTTGGGCCCTTCATCCTTATCATGCAGAAAGCATACTCTGGCTGAGTGGCAGAAAAGATGTCATGGCCCTCTCTTTTGCCCTTCTCTCAACGTACTTTTTCATCAAAACGCTTAAAACAAATCGTGGAGCTTTCTTAAGTCTTCTCTTTTTTTGTTTGAGTTTATGCTGCAAGGCCAGTTTCATCCTCCTTCCCTTCATTCCCTTAGCAGCAGTCATTCTTAAGTTCGATTTATTTAAAAAGAAAAAAATTGTTTTCTTAAGTCTTTCAAGCGCCCTTATCGCCTGCCTTTATTCTCTTGGACAAACTTGGTTCTACTCAACGCTAAATCCAATGCACAAGATCATTCCTATGCTGGAGCGCCTCCTCTCCTCGCTTGTCGCTTTAGGAAGAATGCTCTGGGGCTGGTTCAATCCCTACGCCAATATCGTCGATATAGAAAATCTTCCTCCTTGGTACCAATACCACCTTGCCCTTCTCCCCCTCGTCTTTTGTTTTTTGACCATAGTTGGTATGGGTGTTTATTGGATTCTGAAACAAAAAAAGTACATTTACCTACTTCTCCCTATCAGTTTTTTACTCCTCTATCTTCCTATCTCTGGTTTAGTTTTCCCTCATCAAAACTTTTATAGCCCTCGCTATTTTGAGCCTGCCAGTATCGTTTTTTGGCTCACCCTCATGCTTAGCTTCAATCATTTCAAGTTAAAAAAGATATACATCATTCCCTTTGTTATTTGCGCCCTCATCTTTTCATTTTTAAGCTTCAAAGAAGGTATCACTTGGTCTTCACCACTAAATGTTAGAAAAAAAGCTTTTCAAGAAGTCCCAGAAAGTCTCTCACTCAAATCGCAGTATTTTGAAGAATTAATCTATGCCACAAAATCTCAAGTAGAAAACGACAAGCACTACCAAGAGAAAAACTCGCTGGCCAGTGCTCTAGACGAAGCCTGCGCTCAAAAATCGCTTGAAGAACTCATCGAATGTAAAACATTCTACGAAACGGCCTACTATGTTCATCGTTACAACGGTCGTCTTCCCGAAGCTGAAAAATACTTAAAACTCTACGCAAAATCTTTAAGCACTTTGAAGCCAGCCCCCTTAAGTGTCTTAAGATTAAGAGTGGAGCAGAAACTTCTCGAAAGGAAAATCAATGAAATTGACTTGAAGCTTTGGCAAAGCCAAGTCCCTGCTCTTCTCAATCCTCAGTACCGTCTACTTGATATTACGTTACAATGCCTCAGGGGTGATAAAATAAAAGCACGGCGGGACTACCAAAAATACAAATCCAAAAAACTTTTAACAGCAGAAGAGCTAAAACTCTTTACCGATGAAACTCTTCCTTCAGAACTCACTAAAGAACTTCACACCTGCATAGAAATATAAAATCCCTTATGCGTGGCGCATGAAATAAAAGTTTCTCACAAAATCAAACTTTATATTTTTTTGACTATTTTCATATTGCATCCCCATATCATTAGGATGAAAATTAAAAGACAAAGTTATTAGCAAGGGGAAGACTATGTTTAAGTTACGTGAACACAACACATCCGTAAAAACTGAAGTTCTTGCCGGAATCACTACTTTTGCAGCAATGATGTATGTGCTAGTCGTGAATCCTGCCATTCTATCACAAACAGGCATGCCTAAAGATGCAGTTCTAGCTGCAACGATTTGGGCCAGTGCCATCATGACCTTAGTTATGGGTCTTTGGACCAATCTACCATTGGCCCTCGCACCAGGTATGGGTCTTAATGCTTTTTTTACTTATACAGTATGCCTTAGCATGCAAATCCCTTGGCAAGCAACTTTAGGCTTTGTTTTCTATAGCGGCGTTCTCTTTTTTATTTTAACTATGACTGGCATGAGAAGAAAGATTCTTGATGCCATCCCCAAAGAAATTCGCCTCGCCCTCACTGCTGGGATTGGTCTTTTTATCACTTTGATAGGCCTTAAAAATGCTGGTCTCGTGGCCCCACATCCAGCCACTATTTTAAGTCTTGGCTCACTTCACGAACCTGCTCACCTTCTTATTTGGGGCGGTATTTTTCTCGCAGCCTATCTCACCTATAAGCGTATTTCAGCAAGTCTTCTTATCACGATGCTTGTCATTGCTATTGCCGGCTTATTTATTACTGGTTCTGATGGTAAGCACCTCACCGAATGGAGCGGAGTCGTTGTCAGCGCACCTCCATCCTTAAGCTCAACTTTCTTTCAATTAGACTTTAAATACTTCTGGAGCCATCTCGGTCAGGCACTCCCTATTGTTCTTAGCCTTTTCTTTGTCGAACTCTTTGATAACATGGGAACACTTATTGGTGTTTGTACTCGTGCTGGCCTAGCAAACGAAAAGGGTGAAATTAAAAATTTGGAAAAAGCCCTCCAAGCTGACGCTTTCGCTGCCATGCTCGGAGCTAATCTCGGCACGTCTTCAGTCACAACTTATGTTGAATCAGCTGCTGGTGTCGAACAAGGTGGTAGAACAGGCTTAACCTCTCTTGTGGTTTCTGGACTCTTTCTTGTGTCTTTATTTTTTGCACCTTTCTTTATGATGATTCCAATAGCAGCGACAACTCCGGCGCTATTTCTCGTTGGTGTTTTCATGCTTTCTGAGATTAAAGAAGTCTCATGGAAAGACCTCACTGTAGCAGTTCCAACTTTCGTGACTCTTATCATGATCCCCTTTTCATTCAGTATTGCAGAAGGATTTGGTTTGGGTCTTATTACTCACTCCATTTTAAAACTCTGCTCAGGCCATAGAAAAGACGTCTCATGGATTACACTTGTCTTGTCTGTACTTTTTGCAGTCTTTTTTATCTGGTTTTAAATTTAAAATGACTTACAAAATGGAAGGGGCTCATTGAGCCCCTTTTTTTTATTATTTAATCTCTTGTAAGAAGGGATTGGTATCACTCTTAGGCAACTCTGCTTCACTTAAAGCATATTTTTGAATCTCCAGTGCTGAAACTTGATAAAACTGAGTCAGTTTTTTTTGAGCAAGCTGCAACTGAGCATATTCTGGCTTGTCTTTAAACTGTTCAGGATTCTGAGTAAACAAAAGACATAGCTGATATGAGGCCATGGCTTCATTCTCTTTTTTAAGTCCTTTTGTATGACAGTAACGCATACCTTTTTCTTTTAAAGCGATCTCTTTCAAATCATTATAAACATCACTGGAAATTTTTTCATTTCCAGCTCGTTTTTCAGCTTGTAAATCAGGAACAGAAAAACGTCCTTCTTTAATTCCATTGACATCGCTAGGCTGAACACCTTCTAAAATCTCTCCCTCTTTTCTGGTCACTTTATATTCAAGTGTTTTAAGTGGGACAAGTGTGTTTTCTTTATTATCGAGCATACGCTCCTCTACTCGAAGATAAAGATTCACTCCGACTTTATATTGACGATAAGTATAATCACTGATGATATTTTCTTGTATATAACGAGGAGTAGCATTCAACTTGGCTCGAGCATTATCAACTCCTGCTGTACTTAAACTTCCCCATGCCCCTTTACAAAGTCCAGCAGCAAAGGGATTACTCATATTATTACACTGGCTCATCATTTGCTGATTATACTGATAGCTTTGATTATAATCAGCCTGGGCTTTTTGAAACTGCTGTTGGGCCACAAACCAGTCAGGATTATCAAGCATTCTTGTCCCTGAGACATATCGAGAAGACTTATAATAAGGCTGATTGGCACCATACTCTTCGGCCTTATAATCAAGAAGGTTCAACCAAAGGACGTAATCATAAGTGCTGACTTGTTTTTTGATAGAAGCAGGAGCACGAGAGATGTCCTGTAATTGCTTAAGTCCGTTGATATATTCTTCTCCTAGGGCTTCGTTACCAAAGACAGTAACAAACTCTGTATTGGCCGGCGTAGGCGAAGCTGTTACAACCTGTGCACGGATTTGCTGTTCTAACTGAGAATAAAGCTCTCCTTCATTTTTCTTCAGAATCAAAAGAGTTCTAAATTCTTTTTTTCCTTCCAAATACTTCCAAGCTTCTTCAAGCACAGGCTTCATTTTTTCAGTGGCCACGGGATCAAAGCGGTAGGCCCACTTAAGCAAAGTCCAAACAAGGGGAGAATTCTCTTTGGCTGTAGAAAGTGATTTGGCTTTGTTTATTAAAAGAGCTGCAGCAAGACCACGGGCTTCAGTAAGTTTTTGGGCAGTATTTTTTCTTTGTTCTTCATTAAGCTCTGAAAGATTAATAAGGAAATTATAATGATCAATAGCTTCAAAAACAGAATTAATTTTTTTCTCTTTTTCTTTTTTCTGAGCTAAAGAAAATTCACTTTTGATTAACCTCTCGATTAGGTTTTTTTCCAGTTTCCCCACACACACGGCACTAGCATTACCTTTTTTAATTTCCTGCATAATACCAAATGCAGTCTTGTAATCCTGCTTTTTAGTATTCTCAGAAATCTTCACACACAAAGAACCATCAGTACCAGTTAAATCACCTGGAAAATATTTTAAAATCTTATCAAAAGAAGAACGAGCATCTGAGAGCTTCTCTTTATCAAATGAAGCCCATCCCTTCTCACTTAGTTCCTTGATCAGCTGAGCAGAAATAAAATCATAAGCTTCTTTCACCTCTGGGATATACTCTTTAAAGGGAGACAAAGTATGGCAATCAAGATAGGCATTTTCTGTTTTATTTTTTGGAATAACCTTTAAAGATTGGGCCTTCGATACAACTTTGTTTTTCTCTTCTGTTCTAAGTTCAAGTTCTTTTGAAATTTGCTCTAATAATTCTTTCTTTGCAGTGATATTTTTTAAACCCTCCTCAACCTTAGGAATAGAATTTAATTCATCTAAAGCCCCTGTCGCATTAAGCTTTGCGCTTTCGAGTAAGGAAATCACTCCAGGCAAATCATTTTTATTAAACTCTTTAGCCTTACTTAATTGATCTTGTGCATTTTTAAATCGAGCATCAGAAAGTTGTATGTAGAGTTCATCGTTTGTATCACCAGCCGCCTTTGCTGCCTCTAATGAAGCTTGAGCTTCAAAAAAACTACCCGCACTTAATTTATCGGCACCCAACTTTTGCTGGGGAGAAATACCGGAACAAGCAGACAAGAAACATAGAAGTAAAATGAAAGATGAAGACTTCATACATCCTCGCAAGTTTAATAAGATGTATGTTCTTCGGAATATTTCTAGAATAATCTTATAAAAGTTTAAGCTTTTAAGTTTATACTTGAGTAAACGAAACCTAAGCTTATTATGCTGAAACAAAGTATTAAGGTTTTCCTGGAGGCAATAAAATCGCAAAGGTGGACCCAGAGCCAGGCCCATCACTGAAAACTCTCATATCTCCACCAAGCTCTTTCATACCCAAGAGACTCATATGAAGTCCTAAACCATTCCCTTCTTTTTTGGTCGTAAATCCATGAGTGAAAATTTTAGAAATATGGTCAGAATGAATTCCTACCCCAGTATCAGACACCTCTAAATATAAATAGCCTTCCGTTTCAACTTTCCAATGAAAACGAATCTTTCTTTCGATTGGATTTTGAGACTGAATAGCATGAATTGCATTCCGAATAAGATTGACTAATACTTGAAGGAGCTTATGTTTATCAGTCAAAAACTGTATATCTTCGCCATTTTGTTCTATTGTAATATTGTACTTAGAAATTGAATCAGCGTTCATCGCAATGGCCATTTCGACAACTTCAGCAACATGCAATGGCTCGATAAAACTCTTCACTTTGCAATAAGCTTGTTGCATATGAATAACATTAGTCACGTGATCGACACTTTTTTTAAGATCATTGATTTCATGAAAAAGCTCTTGCCTTCGTCTTTCGAAATCTTCTTGTAGTTTGTTCACATAAGTAGGAACCAAACGACCCTTTTCATCATTTTTGAAAAACTCTGGATTTCTTTCTTCTAAGAGTTTCAAAAGTTTTATCAAGGAATCATTTTCTAAAGCATCGACTTTATTTTTTAACACTTGAGTTGAGGTGTTAATACTATTTAAGACATTTCCAACATTATGAAGCACTCCGCTGGCCACTTCAAACATACCAGCTTCTCGTGAAAGCGAAACCAATTGTTGCCCTAAATCTTTCAACTCCGTTTCGGCCTTTTCTCTTTTTTCAATTTCTTTAAGTAAGTTTGAATTTATCGCAAATAATTCCTGAATTTTATTTTTCAATTCAGTAATCATAAATGCAAAAGATCGCCCTAAATCACCAAGTTCATCATCCCTTTGAATAATAGACTCACTAATCTTAACATCTAAATCCCCTGAGGATGCAGTTTCTGCAACTTTTTTCAATGTCAAAATCGGCTTAGAAATAAGAAGAGCAAAGAAATAGGCAACAACACTACCAATAATAATTGAGGCGATAATGATGGCAACAATGCTTCGTTTAATATCATCTAAACCTTTGTATACATCCTCATAGTAAGTGCTTACACCAATAATCCAATCCCAGTCTTTAACGTAGCTGCCGACAACAATTTTTTCTCTTGTCGCTTTTTCTCCAAAATTTTGCCAAGGATAACTCATCGTAAACGTCTCATAATTATCCAAGCTACGAGCCTGAATGATAATCTCTTTAACAAAAAAGCGGCCTGTTGCATCTTTTGAGTCTAAGACATTTTCACCATCACGCATTCTTCCTTTAGAAACGATATAATTCCCAAGAGAGTCAATAACGAATATATAGCCATTTTCCCCAATACTTTGCTGAGCTATTTTATACTTCAATTCATCTTGCAAATTACTCTTTAGTTCATAACTTTTGTAATCCGAATACAAGGAATAAGCACAAAGGACGAGATTCCACTTAGGAAGATAGAGAAACGCGCCCACTGCGGGCAGACTCCTATCCCCATCTTCAAGAATACGAAAGTGCATTGTGACAGAGTCGCCATCACTATTATGTAAATTTTTGCTCATCAAGATTTTGAGAGAATCTTTTTCATCAGCTGGCAAATAATCAAAGATTAGAGTCTTTTTCCAACCACTTCGTTCGGAGGCCAGTATTTCTCCTTGTGGGCTTAGCAAAAGAAAACGACCTCCATAACCAATTTTGAACTGATTGGCCAAGGACGAGAAATATGCGATAATTTCACTACGCCCATGTTTTTTTTCTTCATGAAAAATTAAATCCCGCCCAAAGTTCACGAGCGAATGAAGTTTTTTTTCAACAAGAAACTCTTCACGTTTTAAGATGCGTCGATTTTGTTGGATATAGAGATTTGTAATATCTCGCCAGTCTTTTGCAATCACTTGCATAGACTCTTCCACTTTACGAAAAGTTTCACGCTTAAAAATATCGTAAGCCAACCATCCTGAAAGAAGTCCAGGTATTGTCACGAGTAGCATACAAATCAGAAGTAACTTCCAGCGTATGCTTTTTAAATTATTCTTTATAATATCCAGCTTGCTCAAGAATATGTTCCCATTTTTTTGCAATATTTCTCAGTACAGAATACGCCTCTACTTTATTATTTTTAATATATTGAACTAAATCCTCATCCATTGCATCAACTAAGTCAAAATACTCGGGTAACATCATCATGCGCTGTGCCCCCTCAATCCCTTGCATTAGCTCCTTACGATACATCCCATCATTATAAAAAGGTGCCCCTGATAGAATCTTCTGATTTGGTCCAACTTCTCCCATGCGACTCCAGAGGATTTGAGTTTCTTCTTTGGTAAACCACTCAAGGAATTCAAAAGTTTGATCTTTGTTTGGCGCATATCCGACAACGACAAAAATTTTCCCTTTAATGGTTGCTCGTTGATTCATTCTATTTTTAAAAAATGGAACAAAGCCTAATTGATTTTTTGTCCCATCTCTTGAAAGCATTTTTTGAAAATTGGAGTATTTATCAAAAGACATGACGATAGTTTGATTTTTTTTGTTCATTTCTCTTGGCACGACTAATGCTTTTTTGTACATGTCTTTAAAACGTTTTAAAACTTCTGCATTTTCTCTTGTATTTAGATATCCTCTCACAACATTTTTTTGCTCACTTACAAATGAGCCTCCAGAATAAGAAACCAATGAATAATACAAGGCACTCAAAAAGCCGAAGGGAGCCTTCGTAAAATCCTCGAGTGGGTAGACATCTTTTTCAGGACGGAAAAAGAACGACATTAAATCTTCAAGTTCCTCCAAACTCTGAGGAGGACTCAAATCTTTTTTATACTTTTCTCGAAAAACTTTTTTCTCTACCGAATGATCAAAAATGTCCTTTCGGTAAATAATCCCCAGAGCGTCATAACTTGCCGGTATCCCCCAAATCTTACCACTTTCACTGGGATACTCTGTGTATAGTTTTTGTAAATGGCCTTGGAAATTCTGGTCAATTTTTTTATCTAAAAGCCAGTTAGTAAATTCAATAAAATAGCCATTTTTGACACCGTAACCTAACCACAGTGGATCGATCAAAACAAGGTTGTATTGATCACTGCGCAATTTCATTTCATCAGTAAATTCATTGCGAAAAGATTCCTTTTTACGAATGGACAATATGACACGGTTCCCAGTTTGATGAGTATATAAATCAACCATTTTCTGCAAATGATCGCTTAGAGGACCCTCTTCCGTCATAATTGTGATCGGAGAAACAGTCACATTGTGACTATAGTCTGCACGCTGACAAACAACGACTGCCACCGAAACAGCTAAAAGAAGTAAAATTATTCTAATATTTGGCATCAAAACCTCACTTACATGATATGCGATGTTCAACTCTAGACAATGGGAGAAAAATGCCACAGATTATCAGAAGAAATTACTCACCCTTTAACGACATAAAGAAGTTTTTCCCCTTGTTAAAAAAAACCAAACGACTAAGATAAAGCCATGCAAAACGAGAAAAAAAGAATCCTCATCGTCGATGACAATCCATCCATTCATGAAGACTTTCGCAAGGTATTCGAATTAGATAATTCTCCTACAACTCATCATGGAGATTTGGATAGTATAGAAATTCAACTTTTTGGAACTCCTAAATCTAAAAAATCACATTCGATTTTAAATGTTGATTTAGTATCAGCTCATCAAGGCGAAGAAGCCTTAGCTATTATCAAAGAAGCTAAAGAGCAAGGCACCCCTTTCCAAGTTGCTTTCATCGATATGCGTATGCCTCCCGGCTGGGATGGACTTAAAACGATTGAAGAAGTTTCAAAAATTGATCCAGAACTTCAATTTGTGGTTTGTACAGCCTACTCAGATCATGGTGCCAACGATTTTCTAAATCTCAAAGATATTCAAGATCGCCTACTTCTAATAAAAAAACCCTTCGATCATTTAGAAATTTTATTAGTAAGTAACGCTCTATCAAAGAAATGGGAACTTACCCGTTTGGCCAAAGCCAAGATGGAAGATCTCGAAGATACGGTCAAACAAAGAACGGCCATGCTTGAAAATTCTAATCGCTTGGCTGCTTTGGGAGAAATGGCCGCAGGGATCGCTCATGAGGTCAATAACCCACTGACCATAATCAATGCCAACTGCTCTATTCTTCAAACACTTTTGAGAACTAACAAGTTCGATGAAGAGCGTTTTCATAAAAGTCTTCGCCAAATTCAAGATACGGTTTTTAGAATTACAAAAATTATTCAAGGTCTTCGAATTTTCTCAAGAGATGGGGCAAATGACAGCTTCGAGAATTGTGAAATAGAAGTCATCCTTAATGACACCTTTGAACTTTGTCAGAAGAAACTTGAAAATTCTGAAATCACAATTTATAAACAACTTCCAGACGCTCCCTTATCAATTCCAGTCAATCGTGTACAACTCTCTCAAGTCTTTTTGAATCTAATTATTAATGCCAAGGATGCCATCGAAGAGTTTACTGGAGATAAGTGGATCAAAATCGTTGTTCAAGAACAAGACCAAAATGTAGTGATTTCTTTTATTGATTCAGGACCAGGAATCCCTGAGGAAATTCAAAGAAAAATCATGAATCCTTTTTTTACGACAAAACCTGTCGGCAAGGGCACAGGGTTGGGATTAAGCATCTCCCACAGTATTATTGCAGCTCACCAAGGGCGCTTTACTCTAGATACCCAATCTCCCAATACAAAGTTTGACATCATTCTGCCAAAAATTCGTAAAAATTAATGAACTCAAAACTGTCAAAAAAAATTTTGATCGTTGATGACGAGTTTGAAATTGTCCAAACTATTAAAATTTTTTTAGAACTTTCAGGATACGAACATATTTTTGAAGCCTGCTCAGGAAAAGAAGCCCTTCGTATCATCCAAACAGAAGATGTTGATCTCATCATCAGCGATGTTCGTATGCCTGAGATGGACGGAATTGATCTGATAAAATTGGCCAAAGAACTTTATCCTGAAAAGCCTATTTTTCTTATGATCAGTGGTTATTCTGAACTCACATCAGAAAAGGCTAAAGAACTTGGAGCTAAAGAACTGCTTGTCAAACCTCTTGATCTCGATCATTTTATAGAGACTATTGATAGCAACTTACAAGATTAGTATGCCCAAGGCACTGCCCTATTCAGAAAACTACCTAAAGCATTTAAACCTTGTTTCTCCCTTTGAGAAACTTTGGAATAATGAAGTCCTCAACTGTTATCCCGAATCTTTACCTCACTACCCTGAAGAGTGGCTCGAGTTGCTTGACTCTCTCTCAGAAGAAGAACTCCACAAGATTGATGCCTGTATTGATTATACATCGATTAAAGGAACGACCTTAGGTAATCTCTGCCAAAAACTACAAGAAATTGTAAAACTTCCGACTCAACAAGTGTCAAAACACACTCTTCCCATTCATGCCTTTCATAAAATTAATGATAAAAAAGAGTATGAAATAGGAATACTGGCCTCATTTATCAATGAAATCCATCGCACAAGCGGTTTCAGCCAAGTGATTGACATTGGAAGTGGGGTTGGAAATCTTTCAAGAGTCTTGGCCACACACTTCAACATAAAAACACTGTGCTTAGAAAAAGACGATTATTTTCATGGTCTGGCAAAAAAATATGTCGAAGCGTTCTCAACACCTCAAGGCATCAAAAATATCGAGTTCAAACAAGTTGCGTTAGATGAATGGCATGATGATGCTTTGAATCTTATTGACTCTGAAGCCCTCGTTCTAGGCCTTCATGCTTGCGGCAATTTGAGCCAGCGCATTTTAGAGACAGCAAAATTGCGAAAACCAAAATTCATTCTTAATTTCGGTTGTTGCTATCTTCTCATGAATCCCACAGAAGATCTCAACGTTTCATCTTTTGCAAAAAAGTATCCTCATATCATTAAGCATCATGGTTTGACCCTTGCGGCACGCTACAGAACACATTTTGACTTGGCTGAGTTTCAACTCAAAAATCGGGTCAAAGCGTACCGCTATGCCCTCCATCTTTTCTTCTACCATGAACTCGGTCTCAAGGAATTTATCAGTGTTGGTGACTCCAAAGATAAAGATTATCATCAAGATTTTGCTATCTATGCTCAAAAGAAATTAAAGAAGTTGAACCTCCCACTCCAGTATAAGGCAGATGAACTCAATAATTTCTTTAGTGATCTTGAGCGCCAGAAGCTCTTACGAAAAATGTTTCTGTGCAATGTCATACGCTCCCAATTTGGTCGAGCAATTGAACAGTTAATCCTCCTTGATCGAGCTATGTATCTCGAAGAACAGGGATACAAAGTGACCCTCAGTATCTTTTTCGATGAAGCCCTAAGTCCTCGCAACAGGGGCCTCTTTGCTCAGAGAGAATATTAGGGTCAGTTTCATTGCAAAATAGTGAAACCTTTTCTACGATAGGATAGCCTCAATAATCTGGAGCCTATTATGAAAAAACTTCTTCTTGTTTTCATTTTTTCTGTCTGTTCAATAGCGGCCCTTGCTCACCCTACAAATGACATGCCAATTAGTCGCATGGGCAAAGGTACAAAAGTCACTTTTCTTCAAGACATCAATGTTCCACCTTTGTACCAATACTTCTTTTTCGAAAAAGGCCAAGTCGTTCCTTACATGATTCCAGAAGACAAACCTGCGACAGGTTGTTTTCTTTACATGCTTGCCCCAGCAAGCACTGACCGTATCGTCAAGGCAGGTCGTGTGGCAGAGATTACAGAATACGCAAACTATTTTGGATCAATCATCAATATGAGAATGACTCCAGACACCCCTTTTAGCGTCATCTGTCAGCCTGTCGATATCACGATTGGTGATTTCAAAGATTTCTCCAAGGATATTCTTGAAGTCACGTTACCAAATCCAATCGAAGTAAAATAAAAAAAGAGAATCAAATGCGTATGAGTTGTAGAGTTGTTCTTTTGTCTGCCTTACTCACTTTAGTTTCTTGCGTACAACAAGCTGATGCGAATAGGGAAGCTACAACTCTCTCTCCTACCATTATCATTCCGACTCCTACGCCAATTCCTACTGCAACACAAACAGCGGCGACACCTACAGATAAAGAAATTTTCCGCGAAACTCTTGATGAAATGAACAAGACTCCTGGAAAAAAAATTTGCTGGGTTGGCGACTCTATTACGGAACAAGGCAAAGCAGGAATGGGGAACGGCATCGGCCATACAACCCTCATTCAGGGACTTTACCCCAACATAGAATACTTCAATGAAGGGATTGGCGGAAACACAACTAAAAATATTATTGATCGCATCGACTCCATTAAAGCCCATAGCGCCGATTTATATGTTGTCGCTGCTGGAATCAATGATGCTCGCTACAACGACGCTCGTGGGGCAACAAACACTGCTCAATATATTGAAAATATCAATACGATTGTCAGCTCACTTCAATCAACAGGGGCTGAAGTGGCGCTTGTTTCTATCTTTCCCTCATTTTGGAAAGACCAATTCTCTAGTTTGTTAAGGGCCAATACAGATCTCCGTTTTGTTGAATGGAATAATGCAGCTAAAGAATACGCCAAAAACCACAACATCCTTTTCTTAGATGCCTATACCAACATAAGAAAATATATTAACCTCTCTAATGTTTTGACCCTTATTCCGGATGGCGTACACCCCAACTACTCTACAGTCTCAGGGAAACAACTCTACGCTGACAGCATACTCTACGACACCCTCCCGACAAGCAACTACGCTGGCCCCTACCTTCCTTTCGGTAGCCACTATTACAAACTTGTCATTGGTGACAATATGAATCCCGATAAACTCTGCGGGATCAAAAACATCCAAACCTCAACTCCAATTCTTGATATTTTTGCCCAATCGGCAAATGCTCCCTATTCGCTTATTTCCCCGGGACTTGGCAATTTTGATGCCAGCTTTGCTGGGTACTACAATAAAGCTAATGACTATCCCATGTTCATGACCTTTTCGACCGCTATCCCTCTTCAAAGTATGGCCATCACTGGAGCCATTAAAACAGGCACAAATATCAACAGAGGGATACGAAATTTTGATCTTTATTATTCAACAGAAGAAGATGCTCTTGTTGACCTCAATCACTCTTCATGGAAACTCATACGTCAGGAAAGAACAACTGATGCCGTCACCGTAAACCTCTATCCGACGAAACGTTATGGTGTAAACTACATGCTAAAGATGAGTGACTCCAATGATGCTGGAAATACTGTCAAGCTCAAAAAAATTAGCGGTAGCCTTCCTGTAAGAGTATGGACTCAAAACGTAGTGGCCAATAATCCACAGTACTTTACTGGAATTTTCTCTACCTCTGGTGTGACCTCAGATACTTATGCTTT
>JACCEE011855562.1_pt1 | contig 35318 bp, 53 predicted proteins | sample 7449931 | NCBI WGS metagenome assembly JACCEE01 (sample SAMN15323457, study PRJNA562643) | freshwater metagenome | isolation source: river surface water | place: USA:Blue River Watershed | collected 2017-08-19 | reverse complement strand
TCGGTGGCACCACGCCGCGCATCAAGGGCTTGAGCCACGTCGAGCGCGCCGCCGACAACGCCGAGGGCCTGGTGCGCTTCCACATCGACTGCCCGCACTGCGGCGCCGACCATCCGCTGATCTGGGGCGGCAAGGACAAGGCGCACGGCTTCAAGTGGGAGCGCGGCCAGCCCGACACCGTGCGTCACGTCTGCCCGCACTGCCACGGCAGCATCACCCAGGCCGACTACCTCAAGGGCGGCCAGCCGCTGGCCGGCGCCTGGGTCTGCGGCAAAACCGGCAAGCGCTACGGCGTCGACCGCGTCTGGCGCGACCAGGCCGGCATGCCGACACGCCCGCCGCGCACCCTGGGCCTGCATGTGTGGGCGGCCTACAGCCCGCAGCGCAGCTGGCCCAGCATCGCCATGGAATGCGAGCAGGCGGCGGGCGCCATGGAGCGTGGTGACGTCGGCCCGATGCAGTTGTTTCGCAACGAGACACTGGGCGAGACCTGGGAGATCAACGGCCAGCGCAGCGACGAGCATGCGCTGCAGGCCCGCGCCGAAAACTACCCGCTGTGCACCGTGCCAGCGGGCGGCCTGGTGCTGACGGCGGGCATCGACGTGCAGCGCGACCGCTGGGAGATCGCGGTCTGGGCATGGGGCCGGGGGCTGGAGTCGTGGGTGGTCGATCACCACGTCATCGAGGGCAATCCGGCAAGTGACGCTGACTGGGAGCAGGTCACTGCCTACCTCCAGCGCCGCTACACGCAGGCCTGGCACGGCGGCAGCCTGGGTATTAGCGCGATCAGCATCGACTCGTCCGACCAGACGCAGGCGGTCTACAACTGGGTGCGTACGAACCAGACGCGCCTGCCGGCGCTGCGCCCGATCAAGGGCTCGAGCGAGGAGCACAAGCCGGTGCTGGGTCCCAGCAGCAGCCAGGAGGTGAACTGGCGCGGCCAGAAGTGGCCCAACGGCGTCAAGCTCTGGAGCGTGGGCGTGGACACCGCCAAGGACCTGCTGCTGGGCCAGCTGGCGCTCGAGCAGCCCGGGCCTGGCTACGTGCACTTCAGCCGCGAACTGACGCGCGAGTGGTTCGAGCAGTTGACCGCCGAGCAGCGCATCCTGGCCAAGCACAACGGACGCGACACCTACAAGTGGGTCAAGCGCCGCCCGCGCAACGAGGTGCTGGACTGCCGCAACTACGCGCTACACGCGGCCTTCGGCCTGGGGTTGCACAGCCACACCGACCGGCGCTGGCAACAGATCGAGCAGGCTGTGCAGCCGCCGGAGGACCTGTTCTCGATGCCTGCTTCCGACCAGTCGGCGGCGCCCATTCGGGCGCCTGCACAGGCTCATCAGGCCGTCTCCATATCCGAGCCCACCCAGCGCCGCCAGTCTCCTGCCACGGCGTTTGCGCGCAGCTGGTAACCCATCATTCATCACGAAAAATGCCTGAGACGCCACCGCTGTTTGATGCCGAGCCTGACCTGGTTGACCGGATCTTCGACTACATCGCGCAAGAGCTGCCCGAGGTATCTGGCAGTGTTTGCCATCTCAAAACCAAGGTGCGCGCCGAGTTCAGGGGCGAGGAATGTTACATCGCTAACCGCCCCGCCACAGCGCGGCAGCAGCAAGTTGCTCAGGTGCTGGCTTTGTTCAACGGGCGCAACGCCACCGAGGTGGCGCGTCGGCTTGGCATTAGCCGAGTCACGGTATGGCGGATGCTGAAGCAGTCTGGAGACACCAAAACTGTTTCACATTTCCGAGACATGAAACAGGTCCGCCGATAGTTTGTCTTGATGGATAGGAAACCAGCATGGCACTGACAACACACGACATTGACAACCTGGACGCTGCAATCGCTACGGGAGAGCTGGAGGTGGAAGTCAACGGCCGCCGCGTCAAGTACCGCAGCATTTCGGAGCTCAAGGCGGCGCGTGAGCATGTGGCCAGCGTGCTGCAGCGCGATGACAGCACGCCGCGCCGCGCGGTGTTCCGCGTTGGCTTCTCCACCTCGAGGGACTGAGCATGGCCAATATTTTTGATCGCCTGATTGGCGCTTTTGATCCGGTGCGCGGCCTGCGCCGCCATACTGCCCGCGAGCTGCTGCAGCGCGCCTACGAGGGCGCCAGCCGGCGCGATGGCTGGCGGCCCAAGCGGTCCGGCGCCAGTGCCAACACCGACCACGCCATGGATGCCAATGAGCTGCGCGTGCGCGCCCGCGCCCTGGTGCAGAACGTGCCCTACATTGCGCGCGGCCTGGGGTCGCTGGTGGCCAACATGGTCGGCACCGGCATCGTGCCGCGCAGCCTGAGCCCGCAGGCAGCCCGTATCGATGCAATCTGGGACGAGTGGGTAAAAGTCGCGGATGCCGACGGCCGGCTGGATCTCTACGGTCTGCAGGCTGCCGCTTATCGAGCCATGGAGCAGGATGGCGAGGTGTTGATCCGCCTGCGCACGCGCCGATTAGAAGACGGCCTTCCGGTGCCGCTGCAGCTGCAGCTGCTGGAAATCGACTGGCTTGACACCAGCAAAAACGCCACGAATGGCGGCAACGACATCGTAAGCGGCATTGAGCGCGATCCGCTGGGCCGCGTGGTTGCGTACTGGCTGTTCGACCAGCACCCCGGCGAGATCGTGCGCTACCGTCGCGGCCGATCGACGAGTTACCCGGTACCGGCGGCCAGCATCATCCACCTGTTCAATCCGGATCGCCCCGGGCAAGGCCGCGGCGTCAGCCGGCTGGCCCCGGTAATCGCCCGTGTGCGTGACCTGCAGGTGTACGAGGACGCCGAGCTGCAGCGCAAAAACTTGGAAACCCGCTTGTCCGTGCTGGCCAGCGGCGACCTGGCCGCCATGGGCAGTTTCGACCCCAGCGACCAGCGCTCCGAGGCAGAGATCCGGCGTGACGGCAGCCTGGGCAACCTGGCCGGCGGCGGCATCGTGCAGGTGCCCAGCGGCCTGAACCTGACCGTGGTCGAGCCCAAGGTCGCGCCAGGGTACGTCGAGTACGTCAAACACCAGCTGCACCTGATCGCCGCTGGCATGGGCATCACTTACGAGATGCTGACTGGCGACGTGCGCGAGGTAAATTTCAGCAGCGCGCGCGTGGCCATGCTGGAGTTCCGCCGCAATGCCGAGCAGCTGCAGTGGCTGCTGCTGGTGCCTCGGCTGTGCGAGCCGATCTGGCGCGCCTTCCTGCAAGCACTGGAGCTGACCGGATCGGTGCAAGGTCGCATCACCACGTCCTGCGATTGGGCAACGCCCAGGTGGGACTACGTCAACCCGGTGCAGGACGTCGCAGCCGACCTGGACGAGATCAGCGGCGGCCTGAGCAGCATCAGCGAGAAGCTGCGTCGCCGCGGCTACAAGCCCGAGTTGGTGTTCCAAGAACTCAAGAGCGACATGGAGCGCCTACAGGCCGACGGCACGCTGGATCTGCTGCTGATGCTGCAAAAAGGTCGCACCATGGGCATGGCGCAAAGTCAGTCCCAGTCATAGCCAAAATCGTTTCAGTTTTCCTGAACTTGAAACAGCGCTATCTGCACTATAGGCGGCATGAGCAAAGCCACTGCATCAACCGCCGCCACCCGTCGCCAGGAGCTGCCGATTGCCGGCCGTGCGATGGAAGTGCGCAACTTCAGCCGCGCAGCGCCCGGTGCCAATGAGAACGCTCCGCTTGCCACGGCGGAGATCGTGTTCTCGGCCGGCGCTGCGGTGCGCCGCTACGACTGCTGGCGCGAGCGCGCCTACAACGAGGTCCTGGTGGTCGACGACAGCTCGATCCGGATGGACCGCTTCAAGCGCGGCATTCCGCTGCTGGACACGCACAGCTCGTATCGACTCGAGCAGCAGCTCGGCGTGGTCGAGGACCCCAAGATCAAGGCTGGTCGCGGCACCGCCGTCGCCACCTTCAGCCGCCGCGAATCCGTGGCCGGCGTTGTCCAGGACGTGCAGGACGGAATCATCCGCAGCGTCTCGGTCGGCTATGTCCGCCACCGCGTCGAGATGGTGCCGCCCGAGAACGAGGGCGAGCTCTGGACCTACCGCGTCATCGACTGGGAGCCGGTGGAGGTATCCCTGGTGCCGATCCCGGCCGACATGGATAGCCAGATCCTGCGCTCTGCCGGCGAACAGCCCACTGATGACCAGGCCCAGCAGCTGCGCCAGCACCCGTGCGAGTTCATCGAGCTCGCTACCCGAAATGCGCCCACGGCGGGCCGGTCAGCCGGAAATCAAATTTCTCAAGGAGCCCGTCAAATGGACGATCAGAACCCCGCCGGCACTACCATTGCGCCGGCTCAACCCGCTGCTGCCGCAGCATCCGCAGTCGCCCAGCGCGCCGCCGAGCCGGCAGTCGATGCCGCCGCGATCCTGCAGCGCGCTGCTGACATCACCGACCTGTGTGCGCGCCACGGCACGCCGCAGCTGGCCTCGACGCTGATCAAGGGCGGCAGCACTGTAGACCAGGCGCGCGCCGCTATCCTCGACGAGCTGGTCAGGCGCGACGCCGCTATGGGCGGTCACCGCAACGTGCGCGGCATCGAAACCGTGCAGGACGAAATGCAGGTCCGCATGGCCGGCATCGAGCAGGCTATCCTGCACCGCGTGGCAGCCAGCACCAAGCTGGACGACAACGGCAAGCAGTATCGCGGCATGTCGCTGCTCGAAATGGGCCGCGACTTCCTTGAGGCCCACGGCGTCAGCACTCGCGGCCTGGATCGCCTGTCCCTGGCTACCCGAATGCTGCACTTCCGCGCTGGCGGTGCGCACGGCACCAGCGACTTCCCAGGCCTGTTCGCCAACGTCGCCAACAAGCGCCTGCGCGGCGCCTACGACGAAAACCCCGGCACCTACGCACTGTGGGCTCGCCGTGCCCCCAATGCGCCTGACTTCAAGTCGATCCAGGTCACCAGCCTGTCTGGTGCCCCGGCCCTGCTGCAAACCAACGAGCACGGCGAGTTCAAGTACGGCTCGATGTCCGACGGCAAGGAAACCTACCAGGTCATCACCTATGGCCGCATCGTGTCGCTGACCCGTCAGGCCATCATCAACGACGACCTGCGCGCCTTCGACCGTCTGGTGACCGCATTTGGCTTCAGCGCCCGCCGCCTGGAAAACCGCCTGGTCTACTCGCAGCTGACAGACAACGCCAACATGGGCGACAACACCGCGCTGTTCCACGCCAACCACGCCAACCTGGGTACTGGTGCTGGTTCCGCCCTGCAGTTGTCCGCCCTGAGCGCCGGCCGCACTGCCATGCGCCTGCAAAAGGGCCTGGCCAACGAGGAGCTCAACCTGTCGCCGTCCTACCTGATCGTGCCGGCCGCCCTCGAGGCAACCGCCTATCAGCTGACCAGCGCCAACTACGTCCCGGCCAAGCCGGCCGACACCAACGAGTTCCGCGCCGGTGGCCGCACCAGCGTCGAGCCGATCGTCGAGCCGATCCTGGACGGCATCAGCTCCACCGCCTGGTACCTGGCGGCCAACAGCGGCCAGGTCGACACGGTCGAGTATTGCTACCTGGACGGCGCCGAAGGTCCGGTAATCGAGTCCGAAGTCGGCTTCGAGGTTGATGGCGTTTCGTACAAGTGCCGCGAGGACTTCGCCGCCAAGGCCATCGACTATCGCGGCCTCTACAAGGGCGCTGGCGCCTGATGACACCAGCCCCGCCACCCAGCGGGGCTGATCCTACTTTCCAGGAGAAACTCCATGAAAAACCAAGTTCAGGATGGCGACGTCATTACCGTGACGGCTCCCTATGCTGTCACCTCGGGCCAGGGCGTCAAGGTCGGCGCGGCTCTTTTTGGCATTGCCTCCGGCGATGCCGCCAACGGCGCCACGCTGGAGCTGCAGATGGAGGGCGTCTTTGACGTCACCGCCCTGTCCACGGATGTGGTTGCTGTTGGCGATGTCCTGTATTGGGACGACACCAACCGCCGCCTGACAACAACCTCCAGCAGCCACATGACGGCCGGCGTCGCGGTGGCTGCGAAGGCGTCCGGCGTTGCTGTGGCGCGCATCATGCTGCACGGCGCCGCCCACTGATCATGACGTTGCCGCGCTTCGCCGCCTTGGAGTCCCGTGCTACTGGCGCGGTATTCGCGCACCTGTCCAACGCAATTGCCGAAATCGGCGGCGTACAGGTCGCCGGCATCTTTGATCGGCCTACCGATCAGGGGTCCGTCGGGCAGTTGGGCATGGTGACGACGCGACCGACATTCACCCTGCCGTCGGCCAGTGTGCCGGCGGACTGGTGGCCTGGTGTCGAGGCCGGCCCTCTGGACGCGCTGGATGCACCGCTGATCACCATCGGTGGCGTGTCGTATGCCGTCGTCCTGCACGAGCCCGACGGCACCGGCATGAGCCGTCTGATGCTGGAGGTGCAGGCATGACCATCGTCGCGGATGCGGTCTCTGCCGTCATGGCAGCGCTGTCAGCGGCTCCCGCTATCGCCGCCCAGGTGGAGCGGGTACGTCTGCGCCCATTGAGCGCATCGAGCACGACTGCTGTCGTGGTCCGTCCGCTGGCATCCGAGGCACTGGAATCAGAAATGATGAGCGGCTATCCGATCAGCTGGCAGACCGCGATTGCAATCGAGTGCTACGCCAGATCCAGCCGGCCCGTCACCGCCGATGCCTCGGTGGATGCCCTGATAGCGGCTGTTTACGGCCGTCTGATGGCTGACTCAACCCTGGCCGGCGCGGCGATTGTCCTGCAGCCGCAGGGCGTTTCCTACGATTTCGATGTGGACGGCGAGCAGACCGCTTGCGCCACGATGACGTTCATTGCCCGTCAGCGCACGACGGGCGCCAATTTCTGAGGAGCTGACAAATGGCTTACTACTTCCCCGAAGGCTCGAAGATCTACTTTTCGAGCACACTGGCAGCCGCCAAAACGGTGACTGCCGCCACCAATGCTGACCCGTCCGTGCTGACGGCCACCGCGCACGGCTATTCCGATGGCGATGAACTGCTGTTCACGTCGGGATGGGAGGATGCAACAGATTCCGTCTTCAAGGCCGACCAGCTGACCGCTGACACGTTGAGCCTACTGGGCCTGAACACCACCGACACCAATTTTTACCCAGCAGGCACTGGTGCCGGCACGCTGCAGAAAATCAGCAACTGGACCGAAATCCCGCAGGTGGCCTCGATCAGCACCAATGGCGGCGACGCGCGTTTCACCACCATCACGCCGCTGGCGAAACGCAACGACATCAACGTGCCGACGGGTTTCAACGCCATGTCGATGACGGTTTCGATGTATCACGATCCGTCGAATGCCAACTATCAGGCCATGCTGGTGCTGGCCCGCTCGCTGAAAAAAGTGGCGTTCAAGTTGGTTCTGTCGGGCGGCGCTGTCGCCTACGGCTACGGCTATGTGTCGGTGTCCGAGGCACCGACTTTGAACCGCAACCAGGCCAACCAGGTCAATGCCGCACTCACCATGCTGGGTCGATTCATCAGCTACGCCAGCTGATCGCTGAATAGCGCGGCAGGGTGGGGCTTTGCTCCTCCTGACAGGTCGGCCCCGAGCCTGTCATGCCGCGCTTCCAAACTCATCGGGCGTATCATTCACTTAATCGGGCAACATCATGGCAATCAAAATCGAAATTGATGACATCACGCTTTTTCCTGTGACCGGGTTCATCCGCAACAGCAAGGGCGTCAACGAGAAATTCGATTTCCAGCTGAAAGCGCGTCGTTTGCAGTTGGACGAGGTTCAGGAAAAACTGCGCGAGGATTCTGCCGAGACCATTTCCAGTTTCCTGCAGGAAGTTGTCATCGACTGGACTGGCGTCATGGACGTATCCGGCGCAAAAGTGCCATTTTCGTCCGACTCGCTCATGCAGCTTTTCAAAATTCCTGGAGTCGCCATGCTGGCATTTCAGGCGTACCTGCGTGAGATCGGGGCGAAGGAAAAAAACTAATGTCCGTTGCCCAGGCTGTTGCCAAATCGCATGGCGCCAATCAGGCGCCGGCGCTTGATGGTCAAAATGCCTGGGCTGCTGCGCTGTCTAGTCTGGGTGTGTTGGATCAGCCTGACACCACCGAAACGGTCTATCTCTGGCCAGACAATGTGCAGGCGTGGAACTGTTGGCAGGGCGTGCAAACGCAATGGCGCACTGGCATGTCTGGCCCGACCGGCCTGGATTACGCCGGCGTGCGTGCATTCCTGGACATGCAGGGCCTGGAGACTGATGAACAGCGCGAGGCATTCGCCGGGATTCAGGCGTGCGAGCGTGTGACATTGGATGTATGGGCCGAGCAGCGCAACCGGACCGGCGATAACTGAGGACGAGACGATATGAGCAGTGGAACGCAGGTCGGCATCACCCTGACACTGAACGGCGCGCAGCAGGTGGCGGCCGGAATGCAGCACGTGAACCAGGCTGTTCAGCAGGTCGGGGTGTCTGCTGCTCAAACGGCTGCTGCCATGCGCAACGTGCCGGCACAGTTCACGGACATCATCACCAGTTTGCAGGGCGGCATGGACCCGCTGACCGTGCTGGTGCAGCAGGGCGGGCAGCTGCGCGACATGTTCGGCGGCGTTGGTGCCGCGGCGCGCGCGCTGGGCGGTTACGTCGTCGGCCTCATCAATCCGTTTACGGTTCTGGCTGCAACAGCCGGCGCCGTGGCTGTCGCCTATTACCAGGGAAGCAAGGAGGCGGATGCGTTCCGTCGCGCGCTCATCACGACCGGAAACGCAGCGGGCACATCGGCTGATCAGGTGGCCGCAATGGCGCAATCCATGCGCGATACCGGCATGACGACCGGCAAGGCCGCCGAGATCATGACGGCATTTGCCGCCACGGGGCAGGTGGCGTCGTACCAGATGAAGCAGTTCACAACCGCTGCTGCTGACATGGAAAAATATGTCGGTCAGTCGCTGGAGACGACAGTCAAAAATTTTGCCGAGCTGGGCAAGAAACCCGCCGAGGCGGCAAAGAAGTTGACGGAGGAGCAGCATTACTTGAGTGCTGCGATCTACGAGCAGATCAAGGCATTGGAAAAAGAAGGCGAGACGCTGCAAGCTGGCCAACTGGCACAATCCAGCTATGCCGAGGCCATGAAAAAACGCGCCGATGAGGTGAAAAAAAGCCTTGGCACTCTTGAGAGCGCATGGGGGTCCGTGGGCTCATGGGCAAAAAAGGCCTGGGATGCAATGCTCGACATTGGACGGCCTGACTCGCTTGAAGAAAAGCTTGCCAAAACCCGCGAGCGCATCAGCAAAATGCAAAAGCCTGGCGCTGGTTTTGGCATTGATGCCAAAGACATTGCCGCCGCGCAGCTGGAGGCCGATACGCTGCAGGAGGCTATCCTGCGCCGCAATCGCTCATCATCTCGTCAACGAATGGATCAACGTGATCAGGATGCAGCGATTCAGGCAATTGATGATGTCACAAGGATTCAGGAAAAAGGCCTCAGCAAGCAGCAGCAGCTCAATAATGCGCTCGAGGACTATCGCGACAACATTGCCAAGATCAAGGCCGCCAACCCGGCCAGCGCGCTGGTGACGGATGCTGCCGTCGAGCGCGGCGAGAAGGCGATCCGCGAGCAGTACAAGGAGACCGCATCCACCCGTCTGACGACCGAGCAGACCCATATCGCCGCCATCCGTGCCAAGATCCTGGCCGAGGACGAAGCCATCAAGCGCCTGACCCTGTACGGCGCCGAGGCCGCCAAGCAGACCGAGGGTGAGCGCGAAGTGCTCAAGCTGCAGGAGCAGATCGCCCAGGCCACCAGCAAGAAAACCAGGGCCGAGCTGCAGGCGCAGCTGGTCGTCGCGCAGACACTGGCCGAGAGGCAGAAGGCGCGCCAGCTGATCGAGCTCGAGATCAAGGCCCAGGAGGACGCCGTGCAGGCGCAGGTGCGCTACCAGGAGGGGCTCGACAAGTCGACCATCTCCATTCTCGAGCAGGCCTACAGCCAGGAGCGAGCCAACGCGGTCCACGGCAAGAGCAAGGCGTCGGTTGCCGAGCTGGTGCTTGAAGAAATGAAGCTCAACCTCGAGCTTGAGCGTAACCAGGTTCAGATGCCGGGCGTGATTGAGAAGTTGGAAGCCAGGATCGAGGCGCAGACCCGTCTAGTCGGCGCACTGCGCGACGGCGAAGCCAAGGAGGCCGCCGAAAAGTCTGCCGCCGACGCCGCCAAGGAATGGAAGCGCACGGCAGATGACATCGAGAAGTCCCTAACCGACGCGCTGCTGCGCGGCTTTGAGAACGGCAAGGGCTTCGGCCAAAACCTGGTCGACACGCTGAAAAATATGTTCTCGACGCTGGTCTTGAGGCCGGTGATTCAGGCTGTCATCAATCCGATTTCTGGCGCGCTGGCCGGCACAATGGGCGTCACCCAGGCCGCCCAAGCTGGCCAGGCCGGCGCTGGCGGCGATGTGCTGTCCCTCGCCGGGGCCGCTCAGAGTGCCTATTCCGCCCTGAGCAATGGCATCAGTTCGTCGATCGAGGCTGGGTTCACGCGGCTCATGTCCAGCAGTTTTGGCGAGAGCCTGTACCTGGCGCAGCCAGTGGGCTACACGACCGGATCTGGCGTGCAATATGGCCTGAGCGCGACCGGGGCATCCGTCGGCTCAGCGCTGGGCATGGCCGGCAATGCGTTTGCCGGATACGCCATCAGCCAGGGGCTGTCGGGTGGCTACCAGGTCGGCAACGGGAAAATCGTGGACGCCATCACGCTGGCGGCCAGCGCCTACTTCGGCCCAATTGCTGGCGTAGCGGCTGCAGCGTTCAATCGGGCGTTTGGCCGCAAGCTGGCCGACACGGGCGTGCAGGGGACATTCGGTGGTGCTGAGGGTTTTGCCGGGCAGAACTACCAGTTCTATGAAGGCGGCTGGTTCAGCTCAGACAAAACCAAAACCAGCGAACTGGCGCCCGAGCTGCAGTCCGGGCTGGCGACGCAGTTCAAGACATTGCAGGTGTCCATGGGTCTGATGGCGGACACGCTGGGCCTGTCCACCGATGCAGTGCGCGATTTCACTGCCGACGTCAAAATCAGCTTCAAGGGTCTGACCGAAGAGCAGGTTCAGACCAGGCTGCAGGAGGAGTTTGCCAAGATCGGCAACAGCATGGCCAGCGCCGCACTGGCGACCACGGAATACACGCGCACTGGCGAGACATCGACGCAGACGCTGCATCGCCTGTCCGGCTCTCTGACCACCGTCAATGGGGCATTCGACGTGCTAGGCCTGACGTTGTACGAGGCCAGCGTGCGCGGCGGCGACATGGCCAGCCAGCTGATCGACCTGATGGGCGGCATGGAGAAATTCCAGGCCTCGACCGCCAGCTACTACCAGGACTACTACACCGAGGCCGAGCGCAACGCTGTCGCCACGCGGCAGATGACAGAATCGCTGTCGATGCTGATCCCGGCCTTGCCCGCCACGCGAGAGGGGTTCAGGGCGCTGGTCGAGGCGCAGGACCTGGCCACCGAATCTGGTCGTGCAGCCTACGCGGCGCTAATGAATCTGGCGCCGGCATTCTCTGAGATCGTCCGGTACAGCGAGGCGGCATCCGCTGCCGCCTCGCAGGCGCTGGCCGATAGCCTGCAGTCCTCGATGGGGGCATTCCAGTCGCTCGCCAGCCGCGCGGCCGGCTATGGCAACACCAGCGGGCTGGAATCCTACCTGCAGCGGCTGCGGGGCGCATTCGATGCGGCCGGCAGTCTGAGCGACCGGGTGGCCATCCTGGACTCCATCGCCAGCACCGAGAGCGCCATTGCTGCGGCTCGCCAGGCTGGCCGGCAGGCCGAGATCGACACGCTCAACGCGCGCAAATCGGCGCTGCAGGAGCAGCTGTCCACCGCCAATGGCGTGCTGAGCGCTGCCCAGGGCTTGCGCCGCTATGTCGCCGATCTGCGGGTCAGTGCGGCATCCCCGGCATCGGATGCCGAGCGCATGCAGACGTTGGCTGCGCGCTACCGCATGCAGACCACACTGGCCGCTGCGGGCGATACCGCCTCGCTGTCGTCTGTGCAGGGCACGGCGTCGGCCTATCTGGAATCGGTGCGCGCACAGGCCGCAACGTCCGGGGAGTACGCGCTGATTTTCGCCAAGGTCACGGGCGAACTGGACGCTCTGGGCGCCACGACAGAGGATGCGGCGACGCGGCAGATCAGGCTGCTGCAGGGCCAGCTCGACGGCATTGATCGCCAGGTCGAGGCACTGCAATCGATCCAGGAGACCAGCGAACTCACGCGGGCGCTCACAGAAAAGCTGCTCACGCAGGCCGGCGATCAACTGGCACACGACCTGGAGGCGGCCGCGCTGCAGCTGACGGCCACCGATAACGTGGCGGCCGCCATCGCCAAGCTATCGCCTGAGCTGGCCGCCATTCTGTCGTCTGCCATCAGCTCGCTGGCGGCTGGCATGCAGGCCGGCGCAGGCGGCTCTGGTGGTGGCGCTGGAGGTTCTGGCGGATCGGGCGGATCCTCGTCAGGCGGCGGCTCGGGCGGCATGTCCGTCGGCCTGTCCTACGCTACTGGGCCCGGCGGTATCGGTGCAGACCAGTATTACGACAACATCGCCGCGTACACGTCGCAGCACGATTTCTCCAACCCGGCCGAAGTGGTGGCGCTGGCGTCCGAGGCGGCGCAGTGGGGCATTTCGATGCAGGATCTGGTCACGGCCACCGGGTCCAGCTACCAGGAGGTCAGAGACCTGTTTGCCGGCATCGGCCTGCCCGAGTTCGCCGTCGGCACCAATCGGGTGCCGCGCGACATGATTGCCATGATCCACGAGGGTGAGGCCATTGTCCCCAAACCCTACAACCCGGCGGCATCCGCCGGAGGATTCGGCGCGGCGCCCAACACCGAGCGGCTGGAGCGCCTGGTCGAGAGCCTGACGGCCGAGGTGCAGCGTCTGCAGGCCGTGGTGAGCGAGGGCAATTACCAGGCGCGCCGCGCCGCCGATGCCGTCAACGGCCGACCCGAGCAGCCGATGCCCGTGGAGACCATATGAAATTCATCTCGCCGCTGTCCATCACGGACACGATGATTGCATCTGGCACCACCGTGCCAGAACCGGCAGCCACGGAGACCGCCTGGACCTCAGGCGGCACCTATGCCATCGGCGACAAGCGCATTCTGGCCTCGACCCACCGGGTCTATCTGTGCATCCAGGCCAGCACGGGGCGCACGCAGACGCCTGATGTCGATGTCGAATACTGGCGGGACGATGGCCCGACACAGCGCTGGGCGCCGTTTGACATCTACACCAGCACACCGGCCACGGGCACGACCAGCGTCACATACGTGCTGCGGCCCGGATATGTCAATGCGCTGGCCTTGTACGGCCTGGTCGGCACCCACCTGACCGTGACACTGAAAGACGCGCCGGGCGGAACTGTCATCTACAGCTACGACGGGTCGCTGTTCGAGTACCAGCCCAGCTGGTATGAGTACCTGTTTGTGGCGCCGCGCGCCATCACGCAGTTCAGCGCCCCCAATCTCCCCATTCGTCCCGATGTGGAGTTGACCATCAGTGTGAGTGCAGCCAGTGGGCAGCCAGTGGCCATTGGCATGATCACGCTGGGCGACCTAATTGACCTGGTCGGCATGGATGGAGATGGCGGCACCGAATACGGCGCCACCGCCGAGCCGATGAGCTACAGCTACATCAAAACGGACGAATTTGGCACCACCACCATCGTGCGCCGGCACAAAGCCACCGGCCTGACCGCATCCGTTGCCCTGCCTCAGCAAGCGGCAGATGAGGCGCTGCGACAGATCCAGCAGGTCCTGGATGTGCCTGTGGCCTGGATTGCGACCTCCTCTCCGGGCTACCAGGGGTTGAACGTTTTTGGGCTCGCAACAGCCCGTCTGGTTTACGAGACGGCCGCGACAGCCAGGCTGCAATTGACTGTGAAAGGACTTATTTGATGGCTATTGTCACACCTCCAACCATTGATGCGCTGCCTACGCCGCCGGACCCCAATGACCGCAGCACGTTCAATGCGCGCGCCTACCCGTGGAGCGCGGCGCAGCAGGTGTTTGGCACGCAGGTGTCGGCAGCAGTCAGCAACGTACACGGCAACGCCCTCGAGGCCCACGCCAGCGCCATTGATGCACAGGGGAGTGCCGAAAGCGCGCGGGTCAGTGTGCTGGATGCACAGGCCATCGTGCAGACTGCTACGGCCATCGTCGATGCCGAAAAATGGGTCAGCGGCTCCACGTACAGCGAGGGCGCCGTCGTCTGGTCCCCGGTGAACTATTTGTCATACCGCAGAAAAACCGCAGGAGGCGGCACCATAGACCCCAGCTCCGATGGCGCAAACTGGGCGTTCCTCTCCGCATCCGTCATGATTGCCCCTGCGCTCAGCGGCAACGCCCTGGCCATCGTTGGCCAGAGCTACGTGCTGTCCATGTCTGCCACGCCAGGCATTGCCGGCACCAGCATCGCCTCGTTTGATGTCGGCCTGCCTGACGGCACTGTGCAGACGGTCGCTGCCACGTCCAATGCCGGCAGCTACACCTGGTCGGTGACGGGCACTGTCGGGCAGCAAAAAACATTCTCCGTGGTCGCCACCGACAGCCTCGGCAACAAATCTGCGACGGCACAGAAAACCGTCACCCTGGCTAACGTGTATGTGAATGCGCCCAGCATCACCAGCCCGGCCAGTGGCGCCGTCAACATCGGATCGGGACCGACCCTGGCCACCAGCTCGTTTGCCGTCACTGGCGGCACCGATACTCACGCTGCCACCGACTGGGAGATTCGCACGGGAGCCAACGGCGCCGGCACCCTGATCTGGTCATCGGCCAACGACTCGAACAACAAAACTGGCGTGACGGTGCCGACGGGAACGCTGTCGGTTTCGACTACGTACTACGTACGCGCCCGTCACCGCGGGACAACCTACGGCTATGGCGCCTGGGGAGAGTCATATTTCACCACTGCCAGCAGTTTTGTCCCGACTGTGGCCGGAACCGCGTACGCGGGCGGATTCTATGCCGGGCGGATCGTCATTGGCGGCAGCACCTACGCCCTGGTCGTGGCCCCGAAATCGTCCGGCCACAGCACATCGAAGCAGTGGAAAACCTCCGACAGCACAACCAGCGGCACGACATCGCTCAACGACGGACTGGCCAACAGCAATGCCATGAACAACAGCAGCCACCCGGCGGCGCAGTTCTGCCGTGCATTGACAATCGGTGGCTACAGCGACTGGTATCTGCCGGCAAAAGATGAGCTGGAAATCTGCTACCGGAACCTGAAGCCGACGACGGACGCAAACAACACATCATCCGGCGCCAATACCAATTCATCTCCGGCCGGATCGGCCTACACGTCTGGCAGCCCGACTCAGACCTCGGATACGGCATTCAAAACCGGAGGTGCTGAAGCGTTTGATTCTGCGTATTACTGGACCAGCACCGAGATCTATGCCCTGGACGCCTGGGGCCAGGAATTCGGGTATGGCGGCCAGGGCGGCGTCACCAAGAGCGCCAGTACCTATGTTCGGGCGGTCCGCAAAGTCCTGATTTAACCATTTACCTATTTCTCGGCCGCTGTGCGGCCGGGTTTACCGTCTGCCTGGAGCAATTTTGCATGGCGCGTGCCACTGAACTTCCGATTTACCGCGAGGCGTATGAGTTGCTGGTGTTGGTCACCCGGCTCACGCAGCAGTACCCGCGCGGCTATCGGCAGGGACTGGCGCGGGATGTCTCCATGAGCGCACAAATCTTGGTGAATTTGATTTTCCAGGCCAACTGCACCACGGAGAAAGCCCCTGTTCTGGAAAGGCTGCGTGAGCAGCTGCAGATCCTGCAGTTGCAAATGCGGCTTTCCAAGGACTTGCGCCTGATTTCTGCCGGACAGTTTGGAGACACGGTGGCCCTCCTGGAGGCTGTCGGCAGGCAGCTGACCGGGTGGCTCAAGTACGCAAGGAAAAGCGCCTGATGGTCGCGTGTTACGGCGCGCGCCCCTGTGCGCATCATTTGGTCGGGGTAGCTCCTCACGAGGGGGCTCCAGGCGCTGTTCGGATACGGCGGCACTGCAGTGGCCGCGCGTCCATGCGCAGTTTGGTCGGTGTCGATGCTACGGGCAATCGCCGATCCGACGTGTATACCTCCGATATGACCGAGTTCAATGCCACGAACGCCTGGAAACAGAACTTCGGGAATGGCAACCAGAACAACAACAACAAGAGCAACAGTAACTCTGTTCGGGCGGTCCGCAAATGATGCTTCATTACTTCCCTCCGCTTGCCGTGTCTTATCTTTTTGAGGCGTACTACGATTGCCGCCAGAACAAGCGAAACAAGGTCGCCTCTTTGGCGTTCGAGCAGGATCTTGAGGCCAACCTCATGGAGCTCTACTGGGAACTGAGAGGCCAGACTTGGAAACCCTCTCCGGCGACGGTATTTGCCATCACCCACCCAAAGCCCCGCGAGGTGTGGGCGGCCAACTTCAGGGATCGGATCGTCCATCACCTTGTCTATCGCGCCATTGGCCCGCTGTTCGAGCAATCCTTCATTCATGATTCGTGCGCCTGCATCCAGGGGCGTGGCGCACTCTACGGCGCCCAGCGAATGTCAATGCACCTTCGCAGCGCCACGCAGAACTGGACAAAGAGGGCCTTCGTGCTGAAAGCTGACGTTGCAAATTTTTTTGGCAGCATTCGGCAGGACTTGCTGTTCGACATGCTGCAGCATCGGGTGCAGGACGAATTTCTCTTGTACCTGCTGGAGCAACTGGTGTTTCAGGATGTTCGCGCTGGCGCCATCATCAGGGGTGATCCGCGCCACCTGGCCGCCGTGCCGCCGCACAAAAGTCTGTTCAGGGCTCAGCCCGGCGTTGGCCTGCCGATCGGCAACCTGTCCAGTCAGTTTTTCGCCAACGTCTATCTCGACAGCCTGGACCAGATAATCAAGCGCCGTCTCGGCATGCGTCGTTACGTCCGCTACGTTGATGATTTCGTTCTTGTCCACGAGTCGTCGTCAGCGCTCACTGAGGCTGCAGACGTGATACGCGAGCATCTGGCCGGACTGGGGATGCAGCTCGCCGAGCGCAAAACCTCCATTTTCCCAGCCGACCGGGGGCTGGATTTTGTGGGTCACGTGATTCGACCCCATCGAGCATCCGGCAGAGCAAAAACGCACCGCCACGCCATCCGCATGCTGGAGGAGGCCCCCGGCGAGCGTTTGTGGCAAACCTGCAACAGCTACCTGGGGCTGTTTCGCCACTCCGGCAGTCGCCAGCAATCTGCATCCATATGCCAGGCCGCATTGCGCCGCGGCCTCTCTGTTGATTCCAACCTGACCAGAAGTTTCAAACCATGCTGATCCAGTACACCTACGTCGATGCCAACACCCGCCGCCCACTGACCGAGGAGCCGGCTGCGGCCGGCCCGGTGGTGCCAGATGTGCCGGGCCTGGCATTCGATTTTGCTAACGAGTCAGAGTGGCCGTGCCTGGTGCCAATTTTCTACGGCCGGTGCGACGATGATGCCGACCCCATCACGCCCGGCGTCCTGGATGTGCTGACGCGGGAGATCTACGAGGCCACCAGATCAACGGAAATGGCGCGCCGCATCGAGCGGAAAAAATCGGAGTTGCGCAGCTTCCGTGGGCAGCTCCTGGCGCAGTCCGACTGGACGCAGCTCGTTGATGCACCGCTGACCGAGGACCAAAAATCCGAATGGCGCAGCTATCGTCAGGCGTTGCGCGACGTGACGGGCCAGGCCGGATTCCCCGAATCCGTCGTCTGGCCCACTGCGCCTAGCATGACGCAGCCCGCTATGGCGTGAGACGTGCGGCCCCAACACTAGGATCATCATGAGCGAATGCAATGATTCCTCCGCATGGGCGGAGTTCACCAAACAGCTGAGCGCCCTGCACGCCGATGTGGGCGACATCAAGGCTGGGATGAGCGAGTTTCGTGACGGGATGAAGGAGCTGTCCGCCGCCATCCTGAAACTCGCCCTGGTCGAGGAGCGCCAGGCTCAGGCCATGCAGGCCATGGAGCGAATTTTCAAGGCCCTCGAAAAAGTCGAGCAGCGGATCGAGCAGCACAACGAGCGCTTGATGGAGCTGGAGAAATCCGAGCCAGCACAGACGCGCACCGCTGAATGGGTAGATCGGGCGGTATGGGCGGCAGCCGCGGCGGCCTGCGCTGCACTGGCATCCAAGCTGGGGGTGATCGGGTGACGCGCGCCAGGATTGCCGGCCTGGCCCTGAGCGCGGCCGCCCTGGTGGGTATTGCCGGCTGGGAGCGCTACAGCGCCGACGCCTACCTGCCCACGCCGCAGGACGTGCCGACGATCGGCTGGGGCGCGACCGACGGCGTCAGGCCAGGCGACCGCACCACGCCGGATCGCGCCCTGATCCGCCTGCTGGCCGATGCCGACCGGCACCAGCGCGAGCTGCGCGACTGCCTGGGCGACGTGGCGCTCTACCAGCACGAGTGGGACGCCTACGTGTCGTGGGCCTACAACGTCGGGACCGGCGCGGCCTGCTCCAGCACGCTGGTGCGTAAGCTCAAGGCCGATCCGCCCGACTACGCTGGCGCCTGCCGCGAGCTGCTGCGCTGGGACCGTCAGGCCGGGCGCGTGCTGCCAGGCTTGACCAAGCGGCGTCAGGCCGAATATCAACTCTGCATGGGAACATCATGAATATTCAAATCGTCGCCGCCATCGTGCGCCATCTGCTGACCATTGCTGGCGGCGCCATTGCATCGCGCTACTCCATCGACGGCGCGACCATCGAGGCCATTGCCGGCGGTGCTGCTGCGCTGGCCGGCGTGGTCTGGTCGATCGCTGACAAGCGCCGGCCATAACGTGTAACATGGCGACCTCATCTCGCCACACTACCCGGTGTTAGCGACCGGTCAACTCTTCGAGAAACTGACAAGGCATTCACAAAGGCTGCTTCATGCCGGCGAGATGGGAAAATGGGCCTTGCGCCCATTTTCTACTTGGCTTGTGCAGCCTCTTGCTGTGCGATATAGGCCTCTCCGCTGCCAGCGTGCATGCAGCCGGCGCAGGCGCCGTCTGACAGACTGCGGTCGTAGCGGCATTCGCGCGACATGCGGAAGGACCAAGAGACCGGGCCACGCCACCCCTCTGTGGTCACGGTCTCGCGGAAAGGAGCGCGGTTGTGGCAGCCGTACCGATGTTCGGCGTCGCGCACGCCGTGCTGGTGGACAGGGTGGTCGGCTACTGGCATGTCGCGCCCTCCAGTGGAAACACGCGCGGCGCGTGCTGGTTGAGCTGACGCAAGACTTCCTGCGCGACCTCGCGGACCTCCCACTGCGCCTTCGGCGCGGCGCGGTTTCCCAAGAGGTCGTGCCACATCTGAAAGTTGCCACAGATGCGCAGCGACGTGGTGCAGCCTTGGGGTAGGATGTAGCGGGCGTCCTCCTTCTTCATGCCGGCGTCGATGCTGCGGTGGTACAGCAGCTCAGCGTCGGCCTGTAGCATCTTCCAGCTGTGGCGCAGATACCGCGGCAGCTCGGCAATGGCCGGAGGATCAACAAATTCGACAGCCGTCTCTTTGACGTAGCGCTGGCTGCGCTGAAGGATGCCGGCGTGGGCCACGCGCACGAGCTGGTGACTGGCCACGCGCGAGATGCCGCTGATGTGGAAGTCGGCGTAGGCAAAGCGCAAAACCGCGAGGTGGCTTACGGTGAGGCAGTGCGCGGCTCGGCGCAGGCAGGCTTCGCGCTCGGTGTTGGAGTCGTAGCACTCGGCAGCGGCGGCACCGATATGTGCCTCCGCGTCGGGGGTGATGAACTTGAGCTCAACCTTCACTTCTTTTCCTTCTCGGGCAAAGCCCGCAGTTTCTTGGCGCACTCGGAGCAGACGTGGTGCGCGCGGAATTTGACCGACCCAGCCTGCGGCTTCTGCTGGTCGCAGGAAGCACTGGATCGTGGTGTTTGGCCGGAGACCGGCTACGGTTCCGGTTTTCAATCTCGCCTCACCAACGGACCATGGTCGTGCGGATCTTGTCGCGCCCGGAGGATTTCTGCTGCCGCTTGTAGCGGCGCTTGGCGTCGGCGTAGGCGCTGTTGAGCTCGCGAGACCTGTCCCGCAGCATACCGATCATGGCCTTGTCCTTGCTGCGGTATGCCGCCGCGAGGTCGCTGTTCGCCTGGTTGGCGGCGTGGTATAGGTGGGCTAACTGTTCGTCGGTCATTGATCGCTCCTTGCGCGGATGGCATCCGTGACATGGTCAGAAATCACTTTGCTACCCCCCCAGCAATGCAACCTCCGCCACCTTCGCGCACGCCTCGCGCTCTTCCTCGATAGCCTTTCGCATGACTCCGAGGTAGTGCTCAGCGCAGGCGGCGCGCTCGGCTGCTGCGACCAGGGCGGCGAAGCGTTCAAGCTCTTTCGTTATGTTGTGCTGTCCTGCCCATGTTGATACGCTTGTGCCTACTGAATCAAAGCCAGCTTCCAGCGCCATTGAAATGATGTCGTCGCGATTCATCACAGCACCTTGCCCCCTGCAGCCCTTACAGCCGCTTTCACGTCGTCTAGCTTGGACTTATCGCACTCGACCATGACGACCGCCGTGGTCTGACGCTTGCGCCACGCTTTGAAATAGCCCTCGAACGAGCAATTTTTGCCATCTGGGAAATACACCCCACCATCCTCGATCTGGACTTTTGCGCTATCTGGTATGGCTTCGTACCCGTCGGCGGAATCCCACTCGACGCCGTCAACCAGCACCAAGTCATCATCGTGGTACACATCTTCTGGCCATATGCTGTTGTCGGCGTAGAAACGCTTGAACTCAGCGCCGTTGGTTTTTGCAGTCATTTCACAATCTCCCGCTCCAGCACAGCGACCATCTCGTACAGCTCTTCCTGCAGATAGTCTGGCAGGCGAGGTTGGTGCATGACGCCGACAGCCTCAAGGGCGCTAAGCAGGCGCATCATGCGCAGCATTTCTTCACGAGTCATTTCATTTCCCTGTTGCGATTGCCCACGCTAGAGCCAGGCAGATGAAAAACAATCCGAGTTCAAGCATGATCACCCCCGATGCCGTGCATAGCCTCGATGGCGCGGGTTATGTCCACCTCATACCCAAGCAGCTCGTCGCCTTCCTCGAACAGATCGACATTGAGAAATGCTGTCTTGATCTGCTCCCCCGTCAGCGGCTGCTGCGCTGGCTGCGGGTGGGTGTAGAGAGGCATCCACACAGGACGCATTACCTCATCGCGCACGGACGGCTCACGACGATCAAAGTGAAGATGCCGAAGACCTGACCCGCTCCACTCATGCTCGATCCACGCCACCGGCTGCGCTGGCTGCTCGGCCTGCTGCGCGGCCTCAATCCGCTTGGCCATGTCCATTTCCGCTTGACCGGCATACTCGCTGCCGCAGGTGTCACAGATCCGGGTCACGGACAGACGGCTATTGCCATCGCCGCAGCACGCGCACGGCTTCGTGTCGGCCTCAAGGGCCTGGCGCAGGGTGGCAATGGTTGCCTTGTTGTTGGCGTGACCGCTGATCTTGTCGGCGCGCTCAAGGGAAATTAACGCCTGCTCGGCGGCTTGTCGTAGTGTGGTCATTCTTGTTCTCCTGTTGCTTTTTCGATAGCCATACGAGCGATGGACAGCGCGTCATTCGGCTGCTCCAGCCCATCATGGAATCCTCGGCACTCCCCCCAGTGGAGCCAGGCCAGTGACTGCGCCGTGATGCGCAGCGCCTCCAGCAGCTCGTCGCGTTGCGCGCGCAGTCCGTCGATCATGTCGCCGTCCTCTTCGTCGGCTGCTTGTGCAAATGCACTCATGTTTTGATCTCCACAGGCCGCGACTTTGGCGGCCAAAACGGTTGCAGTTTGGCCGACTGCAGCACATTCGTGCGCTCGGCTCCTTTGGTCCCGGCCTTGCTGGAGAGATAGCTCTTGCGCATGGCCTTGGCGAACGCGGACAGCGATCGCTCAGTCTTTTGCTGCATCACTGGCTCCCCCACTTGGCCCACCAGATTGCCACCGTCCCAGCCGCGCACATTAGGGCGGCAATCAGCACGCCGTAGCCGGCCAGCGCAGCGGCCAGGTTCATCGCACGGCGGCGCGGGCAGTTGCGGCCCTCGCGGCAGTTGTGGTTGCAGCAGGTCATGCGGCCACCTCATCGCACTGCAGGCACTCGATCACGTCGGCGTGCGACAGGTGCAGCGCCTGCGCCACACTGGCGATGGCCTCGTCGTGCGACGCGCCCAGGTTGATCACGCGGCGAACAGCGGCCAGCACTTGCTCTCTGGTGGTGATGCTCATCAGTAGCTCCTTGCCGGGACGCGACATGCGTAGTCGTCGCTGTCTCGGATCAGGAAAATTTCGGCGCGAGGACCGTTCAGCGTCCGGCAGCGCGCCAGCATTTCGGCCTCGTGGCGCGCGCGGGTCTTGGCATCCGCCAGGTCGGCGGCGGTCGCCTGGGCCACGTCGGCGTCGCTGGGGCCGTCAAGCAGTGCGCCGCCTGCGGCCAGCAGGGCGGCAATGGCAGCCGCCAGGGTGATGTTTTGGACGGTGTTCATTGTTGTTGCTCCAGTTTGTCGGCTTGCTGCACCAGCAGCGCGGCCAGTTGACGCGCCATCTCGGGGCGCATGGAAAAATTGAGGTACAGGCTGCCGGCTTGATGAGTCAGCGAAACCAGCTGGCCACAGTCGGGGTGCACGTTGCTCTTGACCTCAAGGATCGAGCTTTTTGTGAAGTTCTGGATCTGGTTCATGGCTCAGTCTCCGTATGCGTCGCGGAACGCCTGGCGCTCCTCTGCAATGCTCTCTCCGATGGCGGCGCTCAGTTCGCGCAGCACGTCGGCGTGGCCGACTTCAATTTGGCTGGCCATTGCCTCGATCTGCGCCAGGTCGAAAATGCCGACCGGGATCTCACGGCCCTCGTATTTGATGCGAGTGATGACGGCGTAGGCGTCCTCTTCCATCTCGTATTCCACGACGACGCGCAAGGCGTCCTCGCCGGTATGTATGACTTGGTGGTACATGGTGTGCTCCTGTTGGTGATTTGGTTACAGCCCGAACGCCTGATTCAGCAGCGCGACGCGAGAGTCAATGGTCATGCTGTCGAACTCGTCCTCGGTCATGTTGCCATCGGTGTCGAAATACTCGACCCACAGGCGATAGTCGGCTGCGATTTGTTGAATGGTGAACTGGGTCATATGTTGCTCCTGCGGTTGGTGGGTAGTGTGATGGGCCTGGCGGCCCGGTGGGGTGATTAGATGGCGGCTACAGCCTTGATGCTGATGCGCTCCTTGACCTGACCGCCGATGTGGTTGCCGCGCAGCCATTCGCCATCGGTGGCGCTGCGAATGATCCAGACGCCGTTACGGGCGATTTCGAGAACTCGTGCACGGGTCTTGCCGTTGATCATCACTACCTGCCCGGGGCGGATAGCTGCGGTGCTGGCCTTGGCCGGCGCGGAAGCTTCGAGCATTGCCTGAGCCAGTGCCTCGCCATATTCGCGGCTCATGGGCTTGCTGATGGCCAGGGTGTGCAGCTTTACCAGAGTGGCGGCGGTGATGTTGGCGGTGTTCATGTTTTCTACTCCGTGGTGTGTTGGTGTGCCTCCAGTGTACGCCAGTTTTTGACCTGTGCGCGAAAAACTTGCGAAATTTTTGCGAAGTTTTCCGCGTCTGTGCGTTACACTAGCGACATGACTACTCAACCCATCATCCTGCATGCCATTGCGGTGGAGGGCGGCAAGTCGAGGCTGGCCCAAGCGCTCGGCGTTGCACCTTCCACTGTATCGACATGGCTCGCGCGCGGCCTGCCGCAACGCGTTGCATACAAACTCGTGCGGCTGTATGGCCGCCGACGCATCCCCGCAGACCCGCGTAAGTGGGCGCCACCAAAGGAGAAAATTGCATGACTCACGCATTGCGTCAGAACGATGCATTGACCATGCATCGATGCACCGACCATGACAATGCATCGATGCATCCATGTAGCGACACCCATGTATCGATGCATCGATGCACCAGCGACAGCGACTATGCATCGCTACTCGCACGACTCCATGCCATACCGACAGCGCAGCCGCAGCGCCGCACCTACACCCGCGCCCAAGAGCGCGAACATCTGATCTGGGATCTCATCGAAGCAAACGGAGAAGCATTGTGGTGAAAATTGACCCGACCTGGCTGGCGCAGCACTGCGACCCGGAGGTGCCGTTCGAGGTGGCGTGCGCCAAAGCGCTGATGCGCCAACAGGCTGAAATCGCGCAACTCAAGGCCGTGCTGATGAAGCACATCGTCCTGTATCGCGTGGACGACGACGCCTACGATCCGCGCGCTGAGGCCCAGCGCATCTATGAACGTGAAATGGGGATGTACGCATCATGAAACTGCCCACCTACCTGCGTCGTCGTCAATCGGTACCAATGCATCGCGCCACGTCTCTGCGCCGTCATGCGTGCGCCACACCGGCAGCGCAGCAGTGGCGCATCACACAACACGCCGGTCTGCTGCGTCGGGCGGATCGCATCATTAGAGGCATCCGCGCTGCCGGCGTGATCAATCGGTCGCGCCCGATGGGCGAGGCGGAACCTGATCTGGTGCGCAACCTGATGTTGAAGGCGCACACGCACCTGGAGATGCTGTGCATGGGGTCTGTGCCGGCTAACGATGCAGCGACGCATGACTACCTGGCGCACATCGTGGCAATCTCGCAAATCCGCGTGATCCAGATCGGCGCAGCCGACTCGAACGGCATCGGCCAGGCCAACGAGCTGCTGGCCGTGCTCAACGAAGCCGCGCGTGGTCTGATGAGCGCTCGCCAGCGCCACGAGAAGGCCGGGCGATGGGGATTGGATGGGCCAGCTCTGGAGCCGATGCGGGAGAGCCTAGGCATCTATGAGGACATCCTGCGGGCCTCCAGTCCGCTGCAGATGGAGCACGCGCAAAACCTGCGCGTGGCAGAAATCAAGCGGCTGGTGGCCAGCACACGCGGAAAGGTGGCATAATGGCCGTGTGATTTCTGCGATGGGTGTATGTCTCACTCTTGACCCGGCCTGGTGCCGGGTTTTTTTTGGTATGATGGCATCATTGCAAATGACCGGGAAGTCAAGAGCGAGTCCCAGACGCATCGGGTCACAATAGGATGCTGACACCTCGGAATAGACGAGGACCATCACGCATGCGGATTGATCGGGAAAGCTGCCGATGACCAGCGCCCGGACCGGGCGACACAGTCCGCAGCCGTGATGGTCAAGCAGCGCAAGCGGCGCTGTCGGGTTGGGATTTCCTGGTCGCCATCAACAGGAAACCCGCCAAGTGCGGGTTTTTTTGTGGTCAGAACGGGATTTCGTTGTCCCAATGCTCGCAGTCGTTGGGCTGGTATCGGTACTCTGGCGGGATGGGTCCGAACTTTTCGCATGTGTTGTTTGCAAACAACATGCAACTAGCGCAGCGCGGCTTGCTGGTGAAGGCAATCAGGCGATCACGCTCGCGCACGGCGGCTTCGTAGTCTTGCTGGTCTTTGTTCATTTGGTCATCACCTCAATGTGTGCAATGGCGTCGGCGCATCCGTGCGCGACGATCACTGTGTCCTCAATCTCCGTCAGGTAGGCGATAACCTGGCGCTGCTCCTCGCTCAGTCGCCCGCCCTTCTGGCGCTTCATCTCGACCCAGACACGCCACGCCGGGATGTAGAGGTCTGGGATGCCGCGAACGGCTCCGGTGGCCTTCAAACGCGTGGCCGTGGCAATGTGTCGGTGTCCACCGTTCGGGATGGCGAAGATCAGCACGCCAGGATAGGTGCGGCGGAACCACGCCACAAAACGGGCCTGCTCCTGATCCTCCGATGGCACTGCTACGGTCATGCCCAACTCCTATTCAAAACGCGGTAGAACTTGCCTTCCTTGCGGTACTCGATGGACTCGGGAGGCTTGGCATGCGTCATAACCATGGCGATGTGATCCAGCCCATCAGCTCCTCCCAGGTCGGCAGCGCCGGCCAGCGATGCGCCAGCAGATTCGGCCATGTCCAGCAGGACGCGCATGGACTTTTGCCCAGCATAGCCGATGTTCAGCACGGGCAGGTATTCGGTGACGGGGCGATCCGACAACGCGCCGTAATACGTAACGGCCAGCATCTCCTGTCCGCTGGCCTTGCTGGTGTGGCGACGCCAGGACCAGCTAGACACTTCCAGCGTACGGCCTTCCAGCCCCATGATGTCGTCGGCGCGCAGCTTCATTTCTTTTGGCGCTGGCGGTGGGAACTGGTGCAGGCAGGCCGGGCACTCGCGCGTGGAGATGGCGACCAGCTCGCCGCAGTCCGGGCATGCCTTTACGGGCGCAGTACCGTCGCCGCTGCCGGCCTTCTTGGGTGGCTGCACGGCTGTGATGGGGCCATGCGTCTCGACTACTCCGGCGAAATCGAGTACGAGGCAATCGGCCTTGCCTTCGGCGATGCGTAGGCCGCGACCGGCCATCTGAACATACAGGCTCGCGCTCATGGTCGGGCGCAGCATGGCGATTAGGTCGATGCCTGGATGGTCAAAGCCCGTCGTCAGCACGTTGGCGTTAGTCAGGGCGCGGATGTTGCCGGCCTTGAACTCGCGCAGGATGCGCTCGCGCTCGGCCTTCGGCGTGGCCCCAGTCACGCATTCGGCCGTGATGCCGTGCTTACGCAAGACCTCTGCGATGTGTTCGGAGTGCTGGACGCCGGAACAGAAGAACAGCCAGCTCCGACGATCACCCGCCACGCGCATGACTTCTTGCACCACGGCGCGGTTCTGGTCGTCGGTATCGACTGCGGCTTGCAGCTCGGACTCGATAAACTCACCGCCGCGCTTGTGCACGCCAGCAATGGACAGCTTCGCGCCGGTGATCTTGCTGCGCAGCGTGGACAGGTAGCCGCCTGCGATCAGCTCCGTGATGGTGACAGGCTCAATCAGGTCATCGAACAGCGCCGACCCGTCGGTGATCAGGCCGTGCCCCAGGCGGTAAGGCGTGGCCGTCAGCCCCACGACACGCAGCGCCGGATTGATGGCTTGCAACGCAGCGATCAGCTTGCGGTAGCCGCCTTCGTCCTTGTGGCTGACCAGATGGCATTCGTCGATGATCACCAGATCAATGTGGCCCAGCAGCGCGGCCTTGTCACGCACCGACTGGATGCCGGCAAACGTGATCGGCTCGCCAAGCTGGCGCTTGCCGATGCTGGCGCTGTAGATGCCCATCGGAGCGCCTGGCCAGTGCTGACGCATCTTCTCGGCGCTCTGCTCGATCAGCTCCTTGACGTGCGTCAACATCAGGATGCGCGTGGCCGGCCAGCGCTGCACCGCGTCTTTGCACAATGCCGCGACGATGTGGCTCTTGCCTGCCCCGGTCGGAAGCACGACGCACGGGTTTCCTTCGTTGCCTGCCGCGAACCAGTCGTAGAGCTGGTCTATGCTTCGGCGTTGGTAGTCACGCAACATGGCCCCTTACCCCACGATTCGACCATCAAACCTGGCGCGCATTTCTGCCACGAACGCATCACCGCCAGCACACGCCGCCGGATTGGCCAGTAGCTCACGGCTGCTGAACACGCCTTGTCGCGGCTCTCCGTTGCCGACTGGCTTGCCGTCGATCACATAGACTGCCGTCCACTCGTCGCGGCCTTCCTGCAACATCCACGGCACCAGGTCGGGATGCAGCACATGACTGTCGCAGCCCTGGCGCTGGAACTCCACCGGAATGCCATCGGCCTGGTGGCGCTCGCAGCGCCAGGTGCTGTCAGGCGTGGCGGTGCTGTGCGAACAGGTGCGGCAGTTGACGTGCTTAGTCGTCAGCGTGTCGTGGCAGAATTGGTGCGCGTCGCACCAGCGGCACTGATACCAGCTTGGGTCAGTGCTGAGGGGTGGCGGCATGCGGTCCTCAAGCGCCAGCCTGCGGCCTCGCTCGATGTACATTTCGGCCACATCATTCTCGTGGCGCACGCGCTCGGTGTAGATGCGGTCGTCGTCTTTGCAGACCGCCACGTACAAGGCCCGGTCAATCTCGGTGCCGTGCATGTAGAGCTGCATCTGGACGTAGTGCATGGGCTTGGCCTTTTCGACGCCGCACTTCACCAGCTCATCAAACGACTTCTTGCTATGCGTCTTGAACTCGGCAATGTGGCGCTTCTTCGGTGCCTCCGGCACGCCGGATTCGATGATCCCATCCACGCTGCCTGAGACGTGGCAGCCCAGATCCACGCGCGCTTGTGCGGCGCTTGTGTTGCGGATGTCCACGCCGATGGCGCGCAGGTCGCTCACGATGGTGGCTTCCTCCAGGTGGCCGCGCCGGAACAGGCGCAGGATACGGCCTGGGAAGGTGGGCTGCACCGCCCAGCGAAATGACAGCCACAGATAGCGGTCGCAGGGGTGGCCGAGCTGGCTACAGCCCATGTGCGAACGCGGAGGCTCGGCGCGGGATTCGTGGTGCCGGTCGATCAGTGCGGCGATGGTGTTTTGTGATTCTGGGATTTTGCTCATTGCATGATCCTCGCAAAAACGCCCCAGCCTAGCGACTGGGGCATCGTGCTATCAGCTCGGGAAATTCCCCCTGATCGTCGTTTTTACCGGCTCAGGAAACACCAGCCAGACGCGCGGCAGGCCGTCTGCGGGATAGTGGCCGGTCGTGCGGACCTTGCATCCAGGCTTGTGCCTCTTGGCCCAGTCTTCCAGCTGCTGCGAAATGCTGTTGACGTGTTTCTTGTCTTCCAGAATGAGGCAATTGTTCTCCGGGGTGAGCTGAGCGAACACCGCAGTGTTTTTGCCTGGAGTTATGCCGCCACGTTGAATGATGGGATCGTTGCTGATTTTCATTGGGTGCTTTTGCGTGAGTGAAAGTGGCCCGGCACATTCGCCGGGTATTTTTTTGCCTATCGCTTAACGCTTGGCCCAGGGCGGAGCGGCGGCTGCGGTGGCTTGTTGCGGTGCAGGTGCTGCTGCCGGTGTAAAGGCAGGCGCTTGGCTGCCGCTGGCGGCTTTGTAGCCTCGCACTTCGTTCTGCGGTCCGTACTGGCCGTTGCCTTCGCGGATGTCCAACTTGATCGAGAGGCTGCCGCCCACCAGTTGATCCGTGTCAGTGACTCGCGCCAGACCGATGGCGCGCATCAGCTCGGCCAGTTGCGACCTGCCGATCTCCTCCGCCTTGGCACTGGCGTTCTTGATGTTGAGGTTGCCGAACACCACGCGGCCCTGGTGGCTCGGCCCGGTGATGTCGTAGCGCACGCGGATGTATTGGCCTTGGCCGTCTTTGGTCGTTTTCAGTTCGGCGTCGGTGATCGTCGCCATGTACCAGCCAGCAGGCAGCGGTTCGTAGTTGTTGGTGGCCTGCGGCAGGGTGTTGACGTCAAATGCTTCGTTCAGAAAGGCCATGTCTTACTCCTTGGGTGTGATGGCGAAAGAAGGGCGGCCAGGCTTGGCCGTGATTGCAGGCGCGAGAACTCGCGTGATGCTCGGGTCGGCGGCTTTCCATGCCGTCATGTTGATTTCTGGCTTCCAGCGGAAGAGCCGCGCCAGATGGTCGGACAGGCCATGCTCGGCAGCGATTTCCTGCACCAGATCGGCATCGACCTTGCGATCAATGCGGCCCGTCACCTTGATGGTGAAGTGATCCGGGCTGGCCGTCTCGGTTCCGTCCAGCGTCTCGGCAATGCCGATCATGGACTTCAGGCGGTCTTCGATGCGGCGGCGCTGCTCGATGGCTTCGCGCTCTTCGGCTTTGGCTGCCAGCCAGAGCTGGCTGAGTTGGTTGAGGTCGTCGGGTAGAGTCATGCCGCGCCTCCAATCTTGGCAATGATCGCGCCCAGGTCAGGCGATTCCCATGCGGCGAGCTTGCCGCTGCGATCCTTGGCCAGCCAGAGGCCGTCTGAGTCGCACATCAGGGCGCGTTGCGTGTTGCCTTCGCCGTCCTTCTCGACTCGCAGCGCCAGCACCTCGTCAAAGAAGTAGGGCAGTTGCTGGCCGGTCTTGTTGCCCGGCATTGACGGCGCGTACAGCACGCGGCCCATTTCGTCTTGCGTCTTCTCCAGCTTGGCGCTCATGTAAACATGTCGGCCGGGCAAGTCGCGGAAAGCGCGGATGATGTCGGCCATCTGCTCCTGCATGGCACCGTAGGCTTGGCGCGGGTCTTTTGTCGCCTTCTTCTCGGCATTGAGCACCACCTCTGCGATCTCGCTGATCGAGTCCAAGGCCACCGACTGGAACTCGCGCGCCTCGGCGGACTGCGCCAGCCACGAGTAAGCCTCGCGCAGCGTGGCCATGTCGCTGATCTCAATATAAGGCAGGTCGGCATCTTGGATGGACAGCAGGCCACCCTCGGCAGACAATACCACCGGGGCCGGCAGCGTCTTGATCAGGCTGGTCTTGCCTGCGCCGGCTTGGCCGTAGACCAAGAGCTTGACGCCTTCGGCGCGCAATGCGCTAGTGCGCTTGAGTGAAATAGCCATGTTGGCTCTCCTTCTGAGTTGCTGCACCCTCAGACGTTCTGTTCGTGCAGTGCTGCCAGTTTACAGCGAAGTGCGTGCATAATGTCAACGTCATTGAAAAATTTTTCAAGGAGATGCAAAGATGTTGACGCTAGACGAGCTGATCAGTCGGCTCAAGGATCGAAACCTAAGCGCCGTGGCGCGAGCGTGTGGCGTGCGCTACAGCTCACTGTGGCGACTCATCAACGGCAAGACGCACATGATGGACGTTCGCGCGTTGCAGCGCATCAGCGACTATCTGCAAGACAAGCAGGAGGCGGAATAGATGACGAGCTTGACCAACATCCTCGGCGGCCCGTGGGCACCACCAGCAGAACAGCGCGTGGACCCGCCAGAAACGCAGCTACGCGACGCCATGCTGGCCGTGGGGCTGGAGCCGCCAGAGGTGATCCACTTCGACGGCAAGATCCACCGCTTCCGCTCCGGCACTAAGGGCAAGCCGGGCCACGACAAGCCCGGCTGGTATCTGGCGTTCGGTGACGGTGTTCCTGCCGGCAGATTTGGCTGCTGGCGGGCCGGGATTGAGGTGCCGTGGCGCGCCGACATTGGGCGCCGACTATCCGAGCACGAGGAGGCCGCATACAGCCGCCGCATGGCAGAGGCGCAGGCTCTGCGAGATGCAGCCTTGAAGCGCCAGCACGACATCGCGGCTGAGACGGTCCTGAGCATCTGGACGGCCGCTCAGGCCGCGCACCCGGATCACCCATATCTGGCGCGCAAAGGCATCCAGACGCACGGCGCAAGGGTTACGGGAGATGGCCGCCTGATCGTTCCGCTCTACGACGACGACGGCACGTTGTCCAGCCTCCAATACATCGGCCCGGAAGGCGGCAAGATGTATCACCCTGGCGGCCAGACGGGCGGCAAGTTCTGGATCGTGGGCACGATGGATGAACCTGGAACGATCTACATCGCCGAGGGATTCGCTACCGCCGCCACCATCCATGAGGCCACAGGAAGACCGTGCATCGTGGCCTACAGCGCTTCTAGCCTGGTGCCGGTGACTGAGGCCATGCGCGAGCGTTACGGCGCGGCGCAGGACATCGTGATCGTGGCGGACCACGACAGCTCAGGCGTCGGCCAAAAGTACGCCGACCAGGCCAGCGCCAAGTTCGGCGCGCGCGTGCTGATGCCGCCGATCCCAGGCATGGACGCCAACGACTACGCCAAGGCCGGGCATGATCTGGCGGGGTTGTTGACCATTTCCGAGGATGACGACTGGCTGATCCGGGCCGATGACTTCTCGGCACAACCAGCACCGATATCCTGGCTTGTGAAGCGATGGGTGCAGGATCAGGCGCTGGTCATGGTTCATGGCCCATCTGGCGGCGGCAAGACGTTCGTGGTCCTGGACTGGTGCCTTCGCATGGCATCGGAAACGCTGGACTGGCATGGCCACAAAGTCAAGCCTGGGACGGTGGTCTATCTGGCCGGCGAGGGGCATCACGGCCTTCGCAGCCGGATCGCAGCTTGGAAGCATAGGCACAAGGCGGACAAGCTCAATATGTGGTTGTCACGCGAGGGATGCGACCTGAACACGGCAGCTGGCTATCTCAAAGTGGTTGAGCAGGTGCGAAAGCTACCGACGCCGCCACGCGTCATTGTGGTGGATACCTTGCACCGATTCCTGAACGGAGACGAGAACAGCGCCCAAGACGCAAAGACCATGCTTGATGCCTGCGGCGCACTGATGCGCGAGTTCAACTGCACAGTGATCTTGGTGCACCACACTGGCGTGAGCGAGGATGCGCAGCACCGGGCGCGCGGATCATCGGCGTGGCGCGGTGCGCTTGACATCGAAATCAGCATCATCCCAGCCAAGGGCGACGACCCCATGCAAGTGGTGCAGCGCAAGAGCAAGGATGCCGAGCTTGCTGAGGCCGTCTTTGTGCGGCTGGAATCGGTGGAAATTCCGGGCTGGTTTGATGAAGACGGGCAGGCCGTCACATCGGCAGTGGTGGCGGCCGCAGAAGGTCCGGCTCCCAAAGCATCCAAGGTCGATGACAGGCTCGCCACGCACCGCCGCACGTTTGAGGCTGCTTGGGTGTCTGGCGGGCAAGAGGATCGACAAGGCAGGCCGTATCTCAGCAGATCGGCCATGATGAACCACCTGACTACAGTTGGCGTAGTTGGCGGGAAAAAGCTGACGCCTGGGTCTGCCGAGGTCTACATTAAGCCAGGCAGTCGCGGCAAGGCCATAGCAGAGCTGCTTGAGGCCGGTGTGATCGAACAATTTGAGCATGGCTGGCTGGTGGTCAACGAGGAGCACGCAAGCTCGATGCTGATGCAGCGTAACAGCGGAACGGAACGTAACTTTTCGTAATTCCGTTACGGTGGCAAAACAGCGGGAAAACGGAACGGAACGGAACTACTACCTTTAGGTAGTTCCGACAGTTCCGCCCGATGCGGCGGTTTTTGTTACTGCGTTGGGTGGCGGTTTGTGGTACAGTGGACACACCGCTTGGCAGCGGACATGAGTAAGCCCTTGGGGCGCATCTGCCAGTGACTCGCTGGTCTGCCAACAAGCCGCAAGGCTTGAGATGCGTGCCAAGGGCTTTTGTTTTGGAGTTTAAACAATGAGCGAAAAATTCAATGACGGCCCGGCGTTTCCGGTCTATGACGACAACGGGAGATACGTCAGCGGCGGCGGGCTCTCGGTGCGCGACTACTTCGCCGCCAAGGTAATCCTGGGCATGTATTGCGATGGCTCCATGAAGGACGGCTTGGACTTCGCAGACGAGCAAACCAGCATGCACAAGGCTGCCGCGTGGGCTTATGCGCAGGCAGACGCCATGTTGCTGGCGAGGGAGGCATGACGACCATGCACGAACCCTACCGCGCCACCACGGCGGACAGCTACCAGGTTGGCGGCACGCACTACGCAAGCAAAACGGTGCAACCGTGGGCCGCTATGGAAGCATGGATGAGTCGGGAAGCGTTCATGGGTTTCCTGCGAGGCTCAGCGATCAAATACCTGGCGCGCTGTGACGATAAGGGCGGCCTCGAAGATCTGCAAAAGGCCCGACACTATCTGGACAAGCTGCTTGAAGTCGCGTGCGCAAAATGACTGAACAACCGGTAAAAAAAACTGGCGGAAACTTGAAAGGTGCCGGGCCAGGGCGGCCGAAGGGCGTGCCGAACAAGCTTACTGCCAGCGTAAAAGAGGCCATCGAGGCCGCTTTTCATGGCGTCGGCGGTGCCGAGTACCTGATGCGCCAGGCGGAGGAAAACCCGCAGGCTTTCATGACGCTGCTGGGCAAGATCATCCCGGCGCAGGTGCAGGCCGAGTTGACCGGCAAGAATGGCGGCCCTGTGGCTGTGGCGGCGCTGGATGCGTCCAAGCTGCCGACGGATGTGCTGGCGCAGATCATGGCGGCGAAGGATTCGACCGAATGAGCGATCCGTTCAAGATCACAGAGCCAACCTGCATCAGCTTTAGCGGCGGCAGGACGAGCGCCTACATGCTGTGGCGTGTGCTTCAGGCTCACCAGATGAGCCTACCCGAGGACGCGGTCGTCTGCTTTGCCAATACGGGCAAGGAGGATGAGTCGACCCTGCGGTTTGTTCAAAACTGTTCCGAGCGTTGGGGAGTTCACATTACATGGCTTGAATATCAACGCGATAAGCCTGGCTACAAGGTTGTGACGTTTGAGACAGCCAGCCGCAATGGTGAGCCGTTTGAAGCGCTCATCAAAAAGAAAAACTACCTGCCAAACCCTGTCACTCGGTTTTGCACCATAGAAATGAAAATTCGGCCGATGGGCAAATACCTTGTCGACATCGGCTTTGCAGAAACCAAGAGCGAAGGCGAAAACATGTCGATGGTCGGCATCAGGGCTGATGAGCCACGCAGGGCGGCCAAGATCAAAGAGCGCAACCGCATCCCACTGGTGACTGCTGGCGTGACCAAGGAAATGGTCGGGCAGTTTTGGGCCAGCCAGCCGTTTGACTTGGAGTTGCCCAACATCGCTGGAGTAACATACCATGGCAATTGCGACCTTTGCTTTCTCAAGGGCGCGTCTCAAACCATGTCCTTAATTGCCGAAAAACCAGAGCGCGCTGTCTGGTGGGCAAAGATGGAGCAGACCACGCTTGCATCCAAGCCGCTGGGCGCTCGATTCCGATCTGATCGGCCAAGCTATGCCGAGATGTCAAAGTTCGCTGCCGAGCAGCGCGATATGTTCGACAACTACGAGGAATCCATCGCATGTTTCTGTGGGGACTGACATGCAACTGACGCAGGCTGACATCGACGCGGTTGAGCGCGAGTTGTGCAGGCGCAGCCTGGCCGAGTTTGCAAAGCGCGCATGGCGCGTGCTGGAGCCTGCGGCAGAGCTGAAGTGGGGCTGGGCGCTCGATGCCATCTGCTTGCACCTGGAGGCCGTGACAGACGGGCGCATCACGCGCCTGCTCATGAACGTCCCGCCAGGCTCGATGAAGTCGCTCCTGACCGGCGTCATCTGGCCAGCCTGGGAGTGGGGACCGCGCGCCATGCCGCACATGCGATACATCGGCACCGCGCACGAGGAAACGCTTGCCATCCGTGACAGCCGAAAATGCCGAGACCTGGTGAAATCTGAATGGTTTCAGCGCTTGTGGCCGCTGCCGCTGGCGTCCGACCTAGACGGCAAGCGCGAGTTCGGCAACACCAAGAAGGGCGTGCGCCAGGCACGCGCCTTCACCTCCATGACTGGCGTGCGCGGCGACCGCGTCATTTTGGACGACCCGATCAGCGCAGACAACGCCAACAGCCAGGCCAAGCTGGAGGCCGCACGCATTGCCTTCACCGAGACGCTGCCGACCCGGATCAACTCGGACAAGTCGGCCATCGTTGTCATCATGCAGCGCCTGAACGAGAAGGACATTTCCGGCGTCATCCTGGAGATGGGCCTGCCCTACGTGCATCTGTG
>JACCEE011167566.1_pt1 | contig 35348 bp, 34 predicted proteins | sample 7449931 | NCBI WGS metagenome assembly JACCEE01 (sample SAMN15323457, study PRJNA562643) | freshwater metagenome | isolation source: river surface water | place: USA:Blue River Watershed | collected 2017-08-19 | reverse complement strand
GATACTTACTTGGACGGGCAGAATGCCCTCCTCCTGCGCAATCTGATTGACTGTCTTGATGCCCTTGAGCGCTTCCAGCGCAACTCGGGCCTTGAATTCGGCACTGTGCGTTCTTCTTTTTCTTTTCGTCGGTTCTTTGGGATTCTAGCACCCCTGAACCTCCGCATCCATAGCTAAGACACTGGCTCCGTTTTGCGGGACCGCTTCAATTTGAGGCTGACATTTTTCCACCCTTCTTTGCCCAATATGTCGATTCGCGCTTCGTGACCGCAGTCCGGCACGACCGAGAGAAAGCCCATTTGCTGCCAATCATCAGAATTGAACATTGCTACATAGTAACCCGGTTGGTTATCGGGCCTATTGTGTCCCAAGATCACAAAGGATAAGGCCCGATTGTCATCTGCGGATGATCCTTCGACAACCAAGCGCCAAAATGGCTTGTATCGCCCAAGAAGGTCTAAACATCTCCGCACTTGGTTGACCGAAATTTTCTCGACTGCCTCAACCGACTCACAGCGGGTGCAGTAGATGATATGAAACAGACACCTGCCCCACTCGCTATTCTGAAGCCACGCATCCATGATGCCCGAAATCGTTTCTCGTTCAGATGGAAACTCTTCATCCGTTCCGGAGATTTGCGACAGAGCGCGTGCTTTGAGGCGCCCGATTTGCGTCTTTTGAAACTCTTTGAATGCGGGATGCATTATGGTGACTATGCGTTCAATCAAAACTCATCGGTTCAGGAACTTTGTGAAAGATGACTTGATGATGGCCTGGAATTCCGGCCTTTCTCATCACCTCCAAACACATGCATTCGTGGGTGCCCAAGAGGGGAACATCTTCGGAAATTTTTTCTGACAAGCTTATGATTGGAGGTTCGCCAGCGGATCGTATCAGATTCACGGGTAAGATTAGAATATTTGCTTTATTGAGAGTTGGATACTCGATCACGAAAGCTAGTGCCATCAGGGATTGGTCTCCTAATGTGTGAATGAGATAGCGTGTTGTATTCATGTTTTTCTAGGATTGATGCTGGATTCTTTTCGGATTTAGTGAGCCTTTAAGGGCAATGGCTATTCTATTTTTGCGCCGGGAGGTGGGAAGGTATGTCAAATCAGTTTTAGCACCCAAATCACAAGCTTGTTCGTTGAGTTTCGTGCAAATTTGTTATAGGTCACATCTGGTCATAATCAAATTCAATTCGCGTAAGAAGCAAGCTGGTATCCAAGGGATCGCGCCGTCGTGTTTGGTGGCCAGACTCGGCAATCAAGTAGAGCTGGCGCTTCGCTCGCGACGCCACCACGTAAAGTAGCTTTGACTCTCGCTGGTTTGCATCCTCTTGACTGCCATTGATAATGACATCCCAATGTGGGACGAAACCTCGAAGCAGCCCAAATGCAATGACAGTATCAAACTCTTCTCCTTTAACTCCGTGGCAGGTATTGACGACTACCCCAGATGGGTGGCTGAACATAGTCTTGAAGCTTTCTACGCTCGCTGGCATGGCAACGGCGGCTTCAGCTATGCGACTTTCCGCCTTCTCGAAGAAGACCTCGAATGACTCATTCAGCGCTCCGTAAATATCGAGGGAGATTCCACATTGATCTAGGAACTGCATGAACAAGTCCCGAAGGTATGGCAAGCCTTCCGTCTCGGAACTTTGTAGTTGATTGACCATACGCAAAAGTCGCCTAGCGGAACAAATTTTCTCAGGAGCTTCAGTGCCAAGTAGGAATTCGAGATCAACTAGTACTTCATGTGCACAGCGGTTTCTGGAACGAATGCGAGCTGGAACTGGATCGGTGAGCAACAATCTCGCAAGCTTGTACCAAACACTATCTCGCACGCTGTAAATTGGCGAAAGACCTGGAGCATCGAAGTTCACGCCTGGCAGGGCTTCTACCAGCTTGCGTGCCAGCGCTCGCACATGCTCCCACCTTGGTGCGATGATGCAGATTTCCTCTTCGGAAACTCCCGAATCCAAGGCGGATCCCACTATACATGCAATGCGGTCCGTGAGGTTGTCTTTGTGGACTGTTTGGTTTTCGAAGGAAATGTGGCCATGCTCACCAGGATTATTGACCCGAGACTCGCACCGGGCGACGTTTGGCCGGAGAATCCGACAGAAGTCGATTATTCTTTGCGTCGAGCGGTAGTTTCCAACAAGTTCGAAGTGCTTAAGATTGGTCATGCCAAATTCGTCGGCAAGCTCCTCGGGTGATTTCGTGAGGGCTCCAAGAGACTCATAAATCGACTGGTTAGCGTCCCCGACAAAAAACATCTCGGGCCGCCTCGAAGAAGCTCTATAGATTTCCGAAAGGATGCCAAACTGGAGATCCTGAACGTCTTGCACCTCGTCAACGCAAAAGACGCGGAATATCGAACCGAGATTCGCTGCGATTTCAGGGTTGTCGACTAGCAGACGATAAGCGAGGTATAGCACCTGATCGTAATCAATGAACTTAGCACGCCGCAATTCTTTGGTGTAGCTTTCATAAGCATCATCAATCGCGGAGTTGGCATTCTCCACAACGCCATCTCTTCTGTAGGAGGTGTTGATATTCGCGAAACGATCAAGTCCGTGCTGTTTGTGAATTTCACGAAGCAAGCGTCCACAATAATACTCGTCCGCTACCGAAAAACCGCATCGAATCCTCTCCGAATATGGTGCGTAGGGGCGAAGCAACCACTCGAGCGCGAAGGCGTGTATTGTGCCCGCCCAAAGGCAGTCTGTTGGAACACCTTCTTGATCAAGACGAGTTCGGATTTCATCGGCAGCACGGTTCGTGAAAGTGAGCGCTGCAACCCGCTCCCGCGCTGACTTCATCTCATCGACACCTCGAATAACACGGGCCGTCAAGACTCTCGTCTTGCCGCTACCAGGACAGGCTGTGACCACGACATCGCCGCTGCAACCTACCGCATCGCGCTGTTCTAGATTCAACTCTATCATCTGTCGCGGAACTCGAGTATGTAGTTGCGGAAAAGCGTGAGTGAGTCGTCGGGCTCTTCGTCAGAGTATTGCTGTAAGAAGTCCTCAGCGCTGAATTCTTCGTAATCCTCGGTATTTCGAAGCTCAGTAGCTAGCTCCTCGTCTTTTATCATCCGGAAAAGAGCGATCTGACGCAAAGCAGAATCGGTCACGCTGAGGTGGCAAGAGAACGCAATGGCTCGTAGGACGTATTCCGGAAAGTAAGTGAGGTTTGTCAGCTTCTCACCGAGCAACAGGGCAAACCAGCCCTTTCCCTGCTTGTTGGCAAGTCTAAGAACCTCTTTCCCGTAGATTGCTACATCGGTCGAATTAAGCCGCTCCTCGCTGCGATCTATGAATACCTGCTGCTTAAACAGCTGTGGCAGAATCGCAATGACTTCCTGTTCATTGTTAGCGGTGACGAAGTCGACCTCGAAAGTGTGATCTGCGAAGAACGGGGCTAGCCAAGGATTGTTGTTAGTGATCTCCGCGAGCCTCTTGTAGCGCGCCTCACCGCTGGCGTCTGCCACCCTAGCGTGGGCTTGTTCTTCGTTATCGTCATTTGGATCTACTGGCAGCTCGAAAATCGACGCATCGCGATCCGTAACGATGGCACAGGGCCTGCGAATGCGTTCGTTAGCGAAAATGATTGAAATGTGTTCAAAGAATGCTGAGCTCATTGAGACGACGCTGAAACCTAGCTGGTCGGGCGAGAGGCCAAAGATGGCGTTTAGCATCGCCGGAATCAGGATCTGTTCAGCATCGCCCTCGACCAACAGCACCCCTTTGGCGAAAAGCATCGTCGAACGCATGGCATCTAGATAGCGCTCCACCCTCGCAATTGTGGGGTCATCAAGCTCATTTGCCGGATGATACACCTCGACGTGGTCATTGTGCTTCGCCAAAACATTGACACTGGCTATCCGAGAAGCCGATGAGATGTGTGTCGAGTGCGTCGAAACAATGACCTGCGTCTTTTCAGAGGGCAAATTCGCGAATAGGGTTTTCTGAATGTGAGTGTGGATGTGGGCTTCCGGTTCCTCGATTAAAAGGAAGTGCGCCACCCGGTCGCTAGATAGTTTGATTTCGTATTCAAGCAGTTTGAGCGCAAGGTAAATGAGGTTTGCTCCGCCAAGGCTTTGCTCCTGAATTTCACCGCGATAGCTGGAGTGCCTTTGATCGCCGACGAGCACACTCAATCGCTGTAGGATCTTCTCTAGCGAATTGGGTAGAGCAGACTCGATTGACACCCCGGCACCGTAGGTGAACCCCACTGCTTTGCGCAGGGCAGTCTCAATTCCGATTGCTAGTTCCCGAATCTCTTTCAGTCCTGAAATGTCATCATTAAGATCATCCACCTTCTGAATGATCGCTTCTGCGTCCTCCAGTTTGATGTCACTTTCCATACCTCGCAAAAGAGTGAGGAGAGGATTGTTCCGATAGCCGCGCAGCTCAGCGACGACATCACGAAGTGCCGTTACGAAGGTGCAGGCAACTTCCTGGTAAATTAGACCTGTTCGCACGCCGATCCGGTCTTGGTCATCATCGTCCGGATTTGGATACTCGCCTGTATCAGGATTGCCCGCAAATCTCCAATACTCCGCATCGTCGAGAAAATTGCCATTACCGCGTCCAGTCAAGATCGGTTCGTAGTCGTCAATTGTGATCGTGTTTCGATATTGAGCGAGATCGTCGGGTTCATCCTCTGCAAGTTCGTGGAGCTTCTTTCGCACCTCCTTCTTCGGACGAAAAATGAAGGAATACGTCCCTGAATTTGTCGCGTTCATGTGGCCGGCTGTATGCCTAAGCATTTGGCAACCATCTGAAGGGTCCAAGTCGGCAAAATCTGCCGAAATGACTATCCAGTGGCCCTTCCATTGGCCAAGATCACGGCAGAAATCCGTATCTCTGAGGTTCAGTGCGTTCCGGCTCAGTGTTTCATCCAGCAAGAAGCGTATTGCCTGGAATGCATTGGTCTTTCCAGAACCGTTCTCACCAATGAGAGTATTGACCCCCGGTTTGAGCACAAAGCGCCCTTTTAAGAAATTACGGAAATTTCTAATTCTTACTTCAGTGATGTGCATGCTTGTGTGATCTCCTAAGTGGGTTGGTTGCAAGTTTCAGTCCAGATTGCCTTCCACACGTCAAACTCGGAAGATATTAACCTGTAGCGGGCGAAGTTTCCCTCGTTGATGCCGACTAGGGTTTCCTCTGCAGCGGCGACGAAGTGTTTGCGGTCGGTTTCGATCAAGGATTCTTTGGCCCAGTGGCGCACGCGGGCACGGACGATTTTCGCCATTTGCTCAGCGATGGCGTGGCAGTATTTCACCCGGAATGGATCGGAACCGCCGACAGCACCACGGATCACCATGCAGCGCTGGGCGGAGCGTTCGTAGGTCCGGGCAGTCCGACGAGGCAGGCGTGGATTGAAAGCCGCCTCGTAATCCGCGGTTCTAAGTTCCTCGCTCATTTGGAACGGTTCGTGCCACTCTTTCAGATTGAGTCGGTTCATGGGAACAAAATGGCAAATCAGCTGCCAGATGACAAGAAAATGGCGAGATAGAGGAACATAACGGTTCGCCACTTTTCACTTCGATTCCGCCGGATTGTATTTCAAATTGACCGGGCAATACTAGATACTATGGTCCTCCCACCATCGGATGTTAGGTTTTCAAAGTCATCCCACAGCTTGAGAACGAAGCCGCTCAATCTGTGAGATGACTGTGCAAAAAATTGGTTCTAGTGGCGTCGGGCTGCGATCAATTCGTTCCTTTTTAGCTAGATTTTGGCGGTTGAGTTACCGCGTCCCTTGACTTCGATAAACCGGGAGACCTAGCCAAGGTTTTAGGCGCGAGCGGGGCGTGAACGTCGGATGAGATGGGCGGTAAGGATTTAGGGATTGAAGAACGCAGGCATAAAATTATGCTACTCAAATGAAAGATAAACGAAACCTAATTCGCGCTAAAATTGCCGATGAATCGGTATGGCTGGGCCAAAATTTTTTTGATGACGAGGTTCTAGAAAAGCGTCTTTCTACAGCCGCGGCATTGAATCACGGGATCAAGCACATCGCTTTCAATACCGAAAACGAAGCACTCAGATGGCTGGAAGAATCCTCGAACCTAAGCTTATTGTATCACGCGACCTTCCATTCGATTTTCCTCAAATGGGCTGTCGCCGGGAACGGATTGCACGTGGCTGCCGACAAATACAAGGGCTGGAAGGAAGGCCAAGTCTTCCGGATTTCAGGTTACCGCTGCGACGGCAAGGCGATCGTTCCGGTCTGCCTCCACGACTATCCCGGCACATCGCCTCCCAGCTTCATTTGGAGGCACCCCTATTCTTGCCGGGTGGGGATTCTGCAGTCTGTACTCGGGAATCGAGGAAATGCTTTTTTTGCTATTCAAGCTCTACTACTCTCACGATCCTCGCAACCTACTCCAAGGAGAAGAGCAAAAGACCCTCAAAACTCTATATCGAGAGAGGGGGAAAGACGAATCATCAAAGTTAGCTTGGGAAACGGCTTTTACGGAGAGATTCGACCAATGGAGGTTGAAAAAAGTCTATAAGGGGATTGAGAATAATTTCACTAATTACGTGGAAATTTCTAATCTCGACTTCACGTTCGCCTCGATCGTTCCGGTGGAAAAATGGGGTAAGACGTTGAACATCGTTTCCGAGATCAGGAACTGCTTTGTTCATGGGGCAAGAACAGTTAGCTCCAGATTGGCAGGACTGTGTGCAACACCTGAGTCTTTTGGCTTCTCTTTCATCGAAGGCGAACCTTTTCAAATCAACACAAATGATCTGGCCATTCTTGAGATGTTTCTCGACGAGTTTACTACCATGTTGAATCACGCATTCCATGATACCTATGCTAAGGCATGCGGATTGGATTTGAAGACCTTATTCGCGGACCGAAGAACAAGGTTCGGTTGAGAATTGATTGGTAGCGCCCAAGCAGCGGCAATCCTTCTATCAGAACCGGTAGAACTGCTTAGTCATAGTTTTGGAGCAGACATCTAAAAAATTCCCAAATCCCCTGAGCCCGGAATGGGCTCAGGGGCGGTGCTTCACGCGGCGGCTTGGTTGGGGATGGGCGGTGGTTGGAGTTTGCGGGGAGTGTCAATGGTTATCCGCATGGGCATGACGACGCAGAAACGACCTGAGGGGTGGCGGAAGAGGCCGGGGTTCATTTCTTCGCTGAGGCAGATGGTGCTGCCGAGTTCGAGGGCATCGGCCAGGAAGCCGGGCTTGAAGGCGATGAGCGGCGGCGTGCCGTGGATTTCCACAGGCACTTCCAGCACGGTGCTTTCTCCGCCGGCTTCTTGGTGGATCAGTGTCAGATGATCTTCCGACGCGTCGAGGCGCACGGAGCATTGGCTTTTTCCGAGACCACGCAGCCAGCGGATGAGGCCGGCTGTGTGATGGGGTGGTATCACGATTTGCTCAGGCGCTTGCTTGGGAATGACTTGGCGGTAGTGTGGATACTGCCCGGTGACTAGCTTGCAGATGAGCAAATGCTCTCCGGTCCTGAAGGCTACCTGACATTTGTCCGGATCTTTGTTTTCGATCCAGGTGACTTGTGAGGGGGATTTCAGGAAGTCCACATGGCCAAGGATGTGACAGGCGGAACTGGGCAGGATGAACGACTGCGACGGCACAGTGACCGGGCTACAGGCAAGGCGTCTGCCGTCGGTCGCTACGAGCCATCCGCCGTCTTCTGGTGTGAAGAAGACACTGTTGAGGATGTAGCGAGTGGGATCGGTGGAGGCGCAGTGGGCGATATCGGCCAGGCCTTGCAGGGTGGTGGCGGGGATTTGTGTAGTGGTTCCCTGTGCTGAGGGGCGAGCGGGCATTTCCGCTGGATCCAGCGTCGGGTGACGTGATGTGGATACGATGCCGCCGGTTTGCAGGGTGAGCACGAGTTCGCGGTGGGTGCCGTTTTCGTGGACAACCATGGTCACGGTGGAGCCCGGGTCGGCGCGGCATGCGGCATCCAGCGCGGAGGGAGGGATGAGGAAACGTACAGTTTCGGTGGGTTGATCCGAGAGACGCGTTTCCAGCCAGTGATCAAGATCCGTGGCGGCGAGGTGGATGCCATCGTTTCCGGCAGTGAGCAGGAGGTGGTTGAGGACTGGTAGGGTGAGGCGCATGTGTTTCAGGCGGCTGAAGAGTCGCTTGGCATGGCGCAGGTGGTTTACGGGTAGTTTCATGTATTAAGGAATGGTTGTGGTTGTTTGGTTACGGGTTGAGGTCTTCCCAGTGGAGGATGGTGACATTTCCTTTGGCAACGCCGAGGCAATGGATGTCCTCCAGGGTGAGAGGGACTGAGGTTCCGTGATTCCAGTCGGCGAGGCATTGCTGCCGTCCCAGGAGGATGGCGGTATCAAGGTCCGGCGCTTCGACGGTGTCGATGTGGGTCGTGCCTTGATCGTTGGCCTGGCGACAGAATACGGTGAAGGTTTGGGTGCTCATGAGCGGAGATAGGCACGGTCTTTTTGTTGGAAGAGACCGTGAGCCTCCTCTTCGGTGAGCCCCACGAACTCTGATGCCCGGAACATGATTTCGTCCGGGTAAAAGGAGAACAGGGTTTTGTTGGTCCCGTCCTCGAAGGTTGCGATGACTTCGGGCATGGGGTCGAACATGCCAATCGGCATAGGCCGTGGCATGGGGGTGATGGTGACTTGGATGATTTTCATGATGATGAATAGTGGAGCCTACTCGCTGGAGTGAGCCGCCATGAAGGGGGTGATTCCTTCATGGCGGCTGGTGTTACTCCGGCAGCGCTTGGGTGTGTCGTGCACCGGGCCACGGCCCACTTGTGATTGTTGTGGTGGTGGGCGCTGTGTGGCGAGAGGGTTAGGCTGGTTCGGTTTTGTATTTGAGTTGCTCGACGACGCACTCGTTTTCGGGGATGTCGAGACGTTTACCGAGGTAGATGGGTTGGTAGATGCTTCCGCTCTCGCGGAAGGCATACAGATACCGCACCTCCACCACGTCGCCTTTGGCGGGTATGCCGTGGTTGGGCGGTATTGTAACGTTGCCAGCGGCGACCAGGTTGGATCCATCGTAGAGTCCGAGCATGACACTGCGCTGGCTGTTGTGGCCGGTGACGATGAAGGACGCACTCTCGACGAATTTGTATTTCAGCTGTGGACCGCCGGAGTTTGGGCGACCCGGGGTGTAGGGCGCATCCATGTCCTTAAAGACGACTCCCTCGCAGCCAGTGGCTTTGAGTTCCTCGAAGGTATGGATTTTGTCGATGGCCGCGACAGTGGTGCTGGTCCAGCGCAGAGCATTTTGCCCGGGCGGGATCACCATCATCAGGCTGGCGAATCGTTCGATGAATCGTCGTGATCGCATGCAGTTGCCGTCCACTTCCAATAGGTCGAAGGCGTGGAGGGTGTCGCCCACGGCTTCGCCATCGATGAGGACGTCGTGGGGGATTTCTTCCACGGCATCGCGGATGGCGTGAGGGATGGTGACGATGAGACCGCGGCGGTTGATGCCGGTGATTTCATCGCCCTGCTTGCGCACCAGGAGGCGGCGACCATCGTGCTTCTCCTGAAGGCAGTGGCGGTTGTCGCGCAGCAATCGGGAAACGTCGGAGAGGTCGATGGGATTGAGGAGTTGGCAGCGGATGCCGCTGTCGCGTCCTTCGTTGCCATACTGGGCGTAGGGTGCGAATCCGCCTGCGGAGGCGGAAGCGTATTGGTAGCCTTTGGCCAGCTTGGAGGAGACCAGCTTGTGGAAGGCTTTGGTGGCAGCGGCCAAGCTCACCGGGTGGGTGGTCTTGGTGCCGGTGGTGAGCGTGTTGCCGCGTCGGCCATAGGCGAAGGTAACGATGTAGCCTTCGCCGCTGGGTTCGATGGCGGCGTGGTATTCTTTATCGGAGTTGCCTTCACGGAAATGGAGTGAGGCGGATTGGATGGTAGGCAGGGTGGTTGACATGGTTTTATGGTTTGGTTGTTGGTTTGTTTTGTTGTTAGGGGAGAGAGAAAAAGTGACCGTCATGGAGATGGGGATGCTCCATGACGGTCTGTGTGTGCCGACCAGCGCTGAGGCATGTCGAGTGGGCGGCGCTATGCGCAGTATTGCGGGAAAATGATTGCCACCGGAGCGACTGCGATGAGCCGCCCCGGTGGCATGGGTCTAATTTGCCTCCGCAATGCGTCTGCCATTGCGGGATGGCGTGGTGCGGGCGGTGGCTTCGCGGGCGCGGCCTCGGGCCCAGTGGCGCAGGGCGCTGATCTGGCCGTCCATGAGGTTAGCCAAGGGCACGGTATTGGTCATCGCGGCGAGGATGTCCTTTGAGCCGGGTTCGCGGCCTTCGGCAAAGGCCTCGTGCATGGCGTCGATGAAGACAGCTTCGATTTCGGCACCGGTGAACTGCTCACAGGCGCGGGACAACACGACGGTGTCGTAGTCGGTGGGCCGGCGTCCGTGGCGTTTGATGACGATGTCCCAAATCTGTGCGCGTTCCGCGGCATCGGGTAGATCAACGAAGAATAGCTCATCGAAGCGTCCTTTGCGCAGGAACTCGGGTGGCAGTTTGGAAACATCATTCGCGGTGGCGACGACGAACACGGCTTTGGTTTTCTCTTGCATCCAGCTGAGGAAAGAACCGAACACCCGGGAGGAGGTGCCGCCGTCAGTGCTACCGTTGCTTTGACTGCCGGAGAAACCTTTTTCGATTTCATCGATCCACAAGACGCATGGTGCGATCGCTTCGGCAGTTTGGATGACGGCGCGCAGGTTGGCCTCGGATTGGCCGACGATGCCGCCGAAGACGCGGCCCATATCGAGGCGCAGCAATGGCAGGTTGAAGGCACCGGCGGTGGCTTTGGCCGTTAGGGATTTGCCCGTGCCGGGGATACCGACGATGAGCAAGCCCTTGGGCGCGGGCAGGCCGTAGGTTTTGGCGCTTTCGCTGAAGGCTCCGGCACGGCGTTGCAGCCAGTCTTTCAACAAGCCAAGTCCGCCGATGTCATCGAGGGAAGTGCTGGCCTCCACGATTTCCACGAGCCCGTTCTTTTTCAAGGTGCGGGCTTTCTCGCGGGCGATGGTTTTGGGGTCGATGCCCTTGGTTTCCACCACGGAGAGCGCGAAGGCGTTTTCGGCCTCGGTGGTGGTGAGTCCAAGAGCGCTTTGCAACGCAGCTTCCCGGGTAGCGTCGGGGATGTTTTTCAACTTCGCCGATTTCACGATCCCATCCAACACGGTGCCAAGGCCGGCGATGTCGGGCAGGGTGAAGTCCACGGGCGTGATCTCGTGTTCGAGTTCCGGTGGCAGCTTCAGGCGACAGCCGAGCAAGATGATCGCGTGACCGTTGGTCTTGGCCAGACGCAGCGTGTCTTTCAAACGACGCACCAGCATGGGATCGCTTTGATCCATGTGGAGTTGTAGATCGCGCAGCAGCACGACGTGGCTGGGGGTGGTGTTGGCAAACAGGCCTTCGAGCAATTGGAGCGCATCCAAGGGATCGGGGCATGTGGTGACGCGACCTTCTTTCACATCGATCAGGCCCTCGGTGGAGGACCAGGCGTGCAGGTGGCGTTTTAGCGAATTACAAACGGAAACGATTTCCGATTCGGCACGGGCTTCCTCGGAGGTGATGACAGCGAGGCCGGGGTAACCGGCGCGGAGGTAGGTGGTAAGATTCATTCGGTTGGTGGTTGTGAATTTTTGATTAGGGTAGGTTGGGTAAGGTGTGAGCGGGTCTTTCGATCTCCGGGTTGGGAGGTCCCAGATTTTCCCGCTCCCATTGCAGGCAGGCCTCGCGCGAAGGATCGCTGTGGAGGAGTTTGCCGGTAGAGGCGCAGCGGACTTTCCATTGCTGGCTGCGTTCGCAGAAGCGGATGTCCGTGGCCCGGAAGACTTGGAGTCTCCCGAGCGCACGGAGATCGATCGCTTCGGTGTAGAGGCAGTCGATTCGACCACCTTGATGGAAGCGCAGTGTGTTCATCCTTCGCCGAGTTGTTGTTGGTTCTGGTTGCGGTTTTGCTGCCGCCAGAAGTCCGGTTTGCGAGTCCGCTCCCGGGGTTTGCCCAGGGCTTCTTCGATGGCCTTGGTGGAGGCTTCGCAGCCCTTGCCCTGGAAGCCATCCGCTTCGACGGTGATTTCTCCTGCAGGAGAAACACGGACGTGGATGCGACGGGTGCTCATAGTGCACCTCCTTCCAGAGTGAGCAGGATGCTGCCGTCCTGTTCTTGTTTGCGATGGACGCGCAGTCCGCGTGTGCGGGCCTCGCGCATCGTTTTGTGGATGCCGTAGGATTGCAGCAAGCGACCGTAGCCGATGCCGACCTCCTTGGCGACGTGCCCATCCCACCAGTCGGTGGTGAGACCGTAGCTGCCGGTGTTTTCCTGATCAGGCTCGACGGCGATGTCATATGGACCTTTCAGTTGGATGACATGGGGCGCGAGCCGAGTCATGCCGGCATAGCCCCGGCACTTGGCGTTGGTGGCGAAACCGAGACCGAGTTCGGTGCACGCATCGCGCAGGGCATCGAGGTCACGAATCTGAGTTTGAATGGTGGTGAAGTGAGACATGTTTTTGGTTATTGGTGAGTGGTTAGTAGTGATGGGTGGTTGAAACGCGAAAGGCGGCATTCCCGGGTAGAGATGCCGCCTTGCGCGTGGTGGGTTGATGAGTGAGGAAAAGTTCGAGCGTGTTGAGTAAAGTAAGTGCGGTTGTGAGTGAGAGTAGGAGTGGTGGATAAAATCAGGCTACGAGAAGGATAACAACGTGATGGGAGTGAGTGGGTGCGTGGTGGGAGAAAGGGATTTGTGTCCAGGCGCTGGACAACAAAAAGCCCGCTGGGACGAACCGAGCGGGCTTGTGACATGTTAGGTGTAGCAGTAGATCAGGCCGCTACGGCTTCAGGTATTGATGATGTAGAGTTCTTTCGGATTGAGCTCCTCTTTTTCAAAGCGCCGCCATGACCAGGCCTCTTTCGATTGGATAGGCCAGACGGGGTTTACTACATTGCCGACATACACGTGGCGTGGTGAGTGACCGTAAATATACATCCAGTGATCTCCGTCCTCGAACATATCCCCACCTTGTCCAAACAGGATCGGCTGCCCTGCATTGATGAGCTTCACCACTTGGGTGCGACTGCGGTATCGTTTGGTAACTACCTTGAGGCGCAGCGATTTCAGAGCCTTTGCGATCTGATTGATGTCCATGCCTTCATCGGGATGGCATCCTGCCTCGTGGCAGCGCTTAAACCAATCCGCAAGTTTCACATGATAGCCCAATGCGTTAATGATCGACCATGTCGATGTGATGCCGCAGGTGTAGCAGGAAACTTGGCAACGCCCCGGAACATCCAGAAGCACGGCCGTGGAGGGATAGTTGGGATCCGTGCAATCGAGGTGGGGGACAGCGTGGACAAACTCCCCGGCGCTATCTAGCAAAAACCTTCCGATTTTCTGTGGTAGCGATAGGTCTAATTCTGGAGAATCGGCAATCATGGAGAGTATGGTTTTGTGGTAATTTGGGTGAGTTTGTTGTAATCCATATCCTGCGATGGGGCAAGCCCACGGCAATCATTTTCCCAGGCATCCTGCCGCAGCAGGACACCCGGGAGTGGTCGGTTGGTCAGCCCACGGCGGAAAGCCGGCGAGTGCCCTGTTGACCGAAGCGGGCGATCACATCGCGGGCATCGGCGCGGGCGAGCTGCACGGCGTTTTCACGCAGACGATTGAGGCCATCGGTTAGCGATGTCATGGCACCTCGATCATTGCGGTAATCTTCTGCACTGCGATTCAGGAGTTCGCGGCGGAAGCGCTCGAGCGTTTGCTCCAGTTGCTGGTCGCCAGCGAAGTTCAAGGTGCGGAAGCTATCGATGAACGTCGTGAGGCGATTGAGTGTGCGCTGGTGGACGCCGTTTTCAGAGCCGTCGATGGTGGCGAGCACCTCGGTGGCGAGGCGCGCGGTTTCCTCGCGCAAGGAGGCGACACTCTCGCGGATGAATCCATCGAGGTCGGCCTGCAAGCGGCGTGAGGCATCATCAGCGATGCGACGTCGATCTTCTGCAACCGCCAGCTGCTCCATGCCTTCTGCGACTTCCAGACGGATGCTATCGGGCGCGGCAATCTGGAACAACCGGGTCTCGAAGGCGAAACGCTTGGCGATGTCACCGGCGGGCGGGAACGATTGTTCAATGGTAGCGATCAGACGCTCGGCACTGCCATTGAGGTGCTGTGCCGCCTCGCGCCACTCGGCCATGGCGGAGTCGCGCAAGGGACTGTAACCGGCGACAAAGTCCAGAGTCGCTTCGCGAAATTCGTCGCGCAGTTTTTCCAGATTGTCGGTCAGGTCACCGAGGCGAGGGTTGGGAACGAAACGTCCGATGCCTCCCAGGAACGGGAAGCTGGAACTTTCGACCGTTGCCTGCACCCGGGACTCGATCAGCGCAAAGGGCTGAAGCGCTTCCTTGGGGATCAGGCGTTTGTGTCCGAGCTGGATGAGGCGATCGGACACGTGGGTGGGATCCAGCCCGAGGTCTTCGGGACTGAGCTTTTTGCAACCCCGCCAGTAACGGACGGAGGTGGCGACAAGGACTCCACGACGGCATACGGCATCGAGGAGTTGGGTGTTGTTGTTTTGTGGATTCATGATGTTGGTTTTGGTTATTGGTTATGGTTCGGGAGAAAAAGGAATGGCCGCCATGGGAACGATGAGTGATTCACCATGGCGGCGCTTGTGTGGCCTGGCCTGCGCTGAGGCATGTCGGGCGGACAGGCAGTTGTTCGCATAGAAAAGGAAAAGGCGGCTCCGGTGAGGGAGCCGCCTGGGGCGTGGTGTGATGGTAGGTGGTGAACGCAGTGTTACGTCATCCGGGCTAGGCCATGGGACCAGCATGTATCCCAGAGTTCCGCAAGGTCATCCGGCGGGCTCTGGGAAAAGTCGCCATGCGCATACATGAGGCCGATCAGTTCACAAAATCGCTCCTCACCACCACCACGGGCACCATACCACGATGGTTCGCCATGTGGTCTTGGTTTGCCGGGCATCCAAGATAATTTCTTGCCCAAGCTGACGGTCTTGAAGCTTTCGCGTTTGTGGACTTCATCGTAGTCTGGTGGCATAGGCTCGCCAAACTCGGCACGAAATTTTTTCCAGCGCAGCGGGCGATGCAGATGCCAGAGCACATGGCCCAGCTCGTGCATCGCAAACCAATTGCGCAGAAACTTCGTGGGATAGGTTCCCATGTTCAGTCGGAGGGATCCGGTCATTCCGCCGTTGACGTATGAGCCACCGAATGCGAACCATTTTTCTGGCGGCTCGGCGGTCAGCTTAAAGCGGGGTAGGCGAATGCCGCAGGAGCGCAGGTAGGCAGCGGCTTCGTTGACGGCGATTTCACCCTTGGTCGGTTGCTTGGTTTTGATGGTAATACGATTGCAGAATGTCATCATAGTGCAAATGACGCGTTGTCGCAATCGCAGCACAAAACCTCCCAGTGATTTTTTTCCAAGGCATACAGCCTGACGAAAGAAAGAAGCTTCCGTCAGGCTGTTGTGGGGGCTGGTCATCATGCGGCTGAGAGCACTTCGGTTGCCGTCATGCCTGGGAGCCAAGACATGCAATCTTTGCGATGCTGACAACAACTGCAGTGCATGCCGGGCTGAGGGTGATGCCGGTTGTTGGCGATACCCTCGACGGCAGTTTCGAGCAAGGCGGTGACACGACGTTTGCGATGAGCATCGGCCGGTGGTGACTTCACGCGGATGACCTGGGGTGTCTTGGTTTTCACCAGAAACACCAGATCAAGCGATGGTGGCGACTCGCCGATGGCTTCGAGCAGCAATTGGTAGCTCACGAGTTGGATTTCGTGATCGAATGCCGCGTGTGCCGGATCGGGCTTGGCGGCAGCAGACTTGAAATCCACCGGTGTGAAGTTGCCTTCCACCAGGTCCATCGCGCCCGTCAGCGGAACGGATAACCCGGGGATGTCCTCCTTCAGCATCACTTCGACAGCGCGCGGTTTTTCCTGCATCGCCTCCGGGGAGTCGAGGTAGGCAGCAATCACACGCAGTCCGTTCTGGCGGCATTTTTCACGCTCCGCTTCGTCATCGAAGTTGACCGGACCCTCCTCGCGTTCGAGACGCAGGAAGGCGCTTTCGTATGCCGCGGAGACGGCCTCCGCCGAGTCGTCGCCACCCCGCCAGCGGGCGAGGTGGAACGACTGCAAGGCCGCGTGAACAGCCTTGCCCAGATGAAGGGCCGGGGTGGTTGGTTTATGGATGCCGACGACGCGCTCGAACCAGAACCGCAAAGAGCAACTCAGGTAGGATTTCGCCGCCGTGGGGCTGATGTGGTGCGGTAGCGTTTGCGCCCGGGGAGTAAGCCCGGTGCTGAACGGAGCATCATGGAGCGAGGCAATCATGCGGCACTCCTTCCGTTGTTGCCGCGGTAGGCACTGCCACCGCGGCGGTTGTTGTTGTTTGCTGAGCGATGGCCCGCACCATGGGTGTCGAGCAGTTCATCGATCAGTCCGGATGCTTCGATCTTGTTAAGGCTGCGCACGCCTTTGCCAAAGCGCTGGCGGGCCAGGTTGTCGATTCCCACTTTGTCGAGTTGGTGTTCGTCGATGATTTTGAGAATCAGATCCTTCTGCTTGTCGGAGCATTTCCACGGTCCGTTGTTGTGCATGGGCGTGATGACTGCCGTTGCTGGCACAGCGGGGCCGTTGTTATCCTCCATGCCGTAGTCGCCGGGTGGGACGAATCCGGTGCGGAGCATTTGCTCGTCCACGTTGGACTGGAGCAGGTGGTAGAGACGTGCGGACTCGGCGGCGATGTCATCGGCAGTCGTCAGCTCGGTTTCGACCGAGACGGAAAACTGGTGGGATGAGAAGCCGGGAAGCCCAAGCTTTTTACTATACTGGACAATGAGTTTGATAGCCATGGTAATGGTTGGTGGATTTGGTTTGGTTCAGGAAACGCAAAGGCCCAGCGGAATGCCGGGCCTCTGCGCGCAATGATGGTGAATCCCCATTTACCCCACCCCCGGATAGGAAGTGGTGCGATAGGGCGTGATGTTTTCCGCGACGTTGGGCAAAGGCACGAGGATGGGAGCATCCGCGAGTGATTTGCGCAGCAGTTCGTCGGCGACGACAGTCATGGGCTGACGGCGGCGTTTTGCCTCACGATAGAGTGAGCGCACCACGTCGTCTGACAGGCGGGGTGAATACAAATTGCGTGGCATGGTTTGCGTGTTGGTTTCAGTGTTTGGGAATTGCGATCCGAGCTAGCACGGTAACGGTGATCGCACCGATGAGCATCGGAATCCAGAAATCGCTCAGGATCTGCATGGCGAGCGCCGTGATGGACAACCACGCGAAGATCAGGAAGAGAGTCCAAGGTTTCATATTGGGATTGGGTAGTTGGGTGATTGTGCGCCATTCAACGTTGCCGGAGCATTTCGAAAAATGCGATCGGCATCAGCGCGAGATATAGCGCCCAGCCAAGCCCCACGAAGCTGACAAGCAGAAAGGTGAGCAAGGCGACGATGAGAAGCCGGTTTAGGAACCCGCTGAAGGTCATTGGATGAATGACTAGCGGATGAGTTTTCCAAGCACGCTCACGACTGCTGCGCCCAAGAGAGCAAACCCAATGAGCTTCAGTCCCTCGCCAACGGGGGCAGTATTGACCGATACCGGTGGGGGCGGAGGAGGAGGGGTGCTCTCTGAGCAGGAACTCAGGGCCAGTGCAAGGACGAGTCCGGCGAGCGGAATCAGAAACCATTTCCGATTTTTCCGATCCGGGCATCGTCGTGAAGATGCTAGGAACGGTTGGCATGGGTGAGGGTTGTGTTTGATGAGGTGTGGGATCATGGTGTTGTAGTGATGTAGCTGTAGGTTCTAAGAAACGGCATGGGCAAAAGCGCCTACCGTCAAAATATGATGACACCACGATGGCCGGAATTGCGGGTGCACGCTTCTGCACGGGAAGCAGTTACCATTCGCTCTAGGAAATGCACGACGACTCACGGTGCCGGGATGGCGAGAGACTGTCCCGCGCGTGGAGCAGAAATGATCCCGTTCTTCAGCCGGCATCCTGACCGAAGCAGTCGCCACAGGGATTCGTCGCGCCAGGCTACGTGCCTGAGGTGGTTTGCTACTGAGTAGCAGGCACCATGCGATCGGTCCCAACGGGTGCTGGGTTGTCCGGATTTGTAGTCATTTGTATTCAGTCGTACTTAGCCGCCTGACTTGCAGAAGCAGGTCGCTTCGCGATCCTTCGGACGGACTCAGTCGCTCGGTCCGCCCGAAAGCTCCGCTGCGCTCCGCTTCCGTTCGGATCCTTCGACTCCTTCGTCCGCCTGCAACATGCAAGTCTTGGCCGCAAGCGCTCGACGACGTCGCTTCGCTGACGCCGTCGTTAAGAGCTTTCGGAGTGCACACTAGCGGCGGGGGACAAGCCCCCGCCGGGTGTGGTGTTTTCAGCTCCTGAGGGCTTCGCCCTCCGGAGCTGAAACCCCACGGGGGCCGCCAGTCGCTGCGGAACGTAGTCACTGGACTGTAGACGCACCTTAGGGGACCAACGAGCATGACAAGTACGGACGTAGCTGTGATTGCTGCAAAAGTAGTGGTAAACGTTTGGATGTGTTTTACGTCATAACTGTCAATATTCAGGGGTCGAGGATAAAAGCTGATTCGTCAGTTTCCAAGGTTTGCATTCTGCGGCATCAAAGACCTAGCGCCTGGTCTCGCGCCACCATTCATCCAAGCTGGTCGGCGGGGCGAAAATCCCGGACTTCTTGCCCATGTAGACATCTCTGATTTGCCGGTCGGCATGCGGGTCGTTTTCGAATTCCCAAATGGAGTCGATGCCGTAGTGTTGGATAAATATCTTTCCGACTCCGTAAACATCCTTCACATGGATAATGGGTTGGCTGCTCATAGCTGCATCAGACAACAGTTCATCAGCGGTGAGCGTGCTACTTTTTTGAACGTAGCTTTCGATCATGTTCCGCATATCGCGCTGAGCTCGTTTCCGTGCTGCTGCTTCTTCTTCCTTGGACCGCGTCTTTTTTCGATCACGCATGCCAAACTCTGCGTATAAACCGGCCAGCTCTTCGACTGGCACCCCCGTTCGGGAGTGAACGGCAGCCAAGACCGCTGCCATCCCTGCCGTATTGCCGCCTTCTGGCTCTTTGGGAGCATGGTAGATCCCCTTGAGTCCCGCGAAGTAGTGACGAAAAATTGCTTTCAACTGATCCAGCGTGAATCCTTCAAGGTATGCTTTCCCGTCCTCCATCCTGATCAGGGGACGCTCTTCATCAGGAAGAAAGTCGAAAGAAGCTGCTTTCTTGCCCCACAGTTCCACCTCCAAGCGGGTGATTGGATGGTCAGTGGAAGGTTCAAGATTGGCCTTCGTACAAATTTTTTTGGAAACCATTTCAGTCGGCTTGTCGTAGACTTTGATAATAGTTTGGGTGCCCTTGAGACGTACCGTGTTGTCGAAGAGCTCTAGCTTACGCGCATGCTCTGAGCGCATTCGGCTCATCAGTCGATACACAGCCTGTCCCGGATCCTTGATTTGCATGCCTATTTCGATCTTGTGCCAATTTGTCCGGCTGCCGTCTACCAATCCGGGGATCAGGGTAGATGCTTCTTCTGGCCTTATGAGAACACCACGAAGCGCGTGGCGAACGAGTATGAGTAACCCGCACAATTCCTGCGGGTGCCATATGGGAATGGCGTTGTGACCGTGGGCAATTTTGGCTAGGTTGAGTTCGATTCGGTCGATAACGTGCTGGTAGGGGTTCTTGCGTGTGCCGACGTGTTTCGTGCGAAAACGTAAAATTCGTTGACCGAACAGGTCGAAGCTTTGTGTTCTCTTGTGGATAGGACCGTTTTTGTCCCACTTGCGGTAGCAGCTGTCATTGACGCCCGCAAACTGAAGCCAACCGTCTATTGCGAAGTTTTCGTCAGTGAAGATCTCTGGTTTCACGAGGGGACCATTGGTAACATTGATGGTGCATTGATCGAGCATAGTAGTATGAGTTATTGAGAGTTGTAGTGCTTAGTTGTAACTGTTGAAATTCAGGGATCGAGAAGATCATGCTTTACGAGCCTGGAGCGAACTGGATTGATCTGCGGCGCACAGGAGATGCGAATAAGACTTAAAAGCCTGAGGAACCTCCCGGATCCGCAAGTCTTCGGGCCATTCGTCCCAGTCGCTACCGTGGGAATCGACCAGATCATGCGGAAAGCCATCCTCGATGGCGCTCGCTCCGAGCTGCTTTACGAAAAAAGCGGTTCCGGCGCTGCGGCATTGATCCCGCAGCGATCGTGCCCACTCCAAGTCGAAATCTCTCGCGTAATCGCCGCTTTCTCCGCCGACGATGAGCCAGTCGATTTCAGTGAGATTCAGTTCAACGGGCTCGACAAGCGGCTCCACGCTGAGCCCCCTTAGCTTGGCCGGGACTCTCCGCAGCTCGTTGATGCGTGTGCGCGTTGCCTTGTTTGTCACGCTAGCCATGGCGACCAAGTTGTCAGGCCATGGCTGATCGTGATGGGACTTCAGCCAGTCAGAGAATTCCGCCATTCGGGCCGGGCGCTTGGTAAGCCATAACCAGATGTGACGAGATCCTTTCTCGCTCTTGACGACATCAATGATCTCTGTCTTGAGGTAATCGAAGTCGATCTCCTTGCTGAGGGCGTCGCCCATGTCGGACACGAAGATGAGACGTGCGCAGCCGTTCAACCATGGTTTGTCCGGGCGATCGGTGCCGTGGAGGTTAGCCGCTCTGGCAGTTTTGGCCATTCGTCCCGGGAATTTGGTAGTCTTCTCGAAGACCGGTGGGTAGCCACGCTCCTTGACTGAGATGTCCTGTGCTGAGCGTCCTCCCCACCTCATGGTGAGGATACCTGCGTAGCAGCGGAAGAGCCCTTTAACCGCCTCGAGTAATTTGTCCGCTGGCACCGTAACAAACTGTTTTCGGAGTCTCTGGATAAGCTCCTCGGCGTCGCGGGTAACTTCGGAGGGGGCTTCGTATTCGTTGATCAGGGAGACGACGTGGCTCCGAATCTGATCCCGTGGGATATCAGAGAAGCGAGTGATCAGCCTGACCAAAGTCGTAATGATTTGGGGCATGGTCGGCCAGAGCTCGCAGCCGTTACAGCCCATCATTGGATTCTCGGTGTCGTCACACCATTGGATTGATGAATTTTTCATAATATGCATGTAGTTTGCTCCCGGCGACTGGGGGACTAGCGTCCGACCCTCGCCGGGAGCGGTTTGGATATTTAGGTCGAACAGGTTAGGCGATGTGGGATTTGTGGAGGATCTTGCGAATTTCATCCAACGACGACTCGACCAATTCCAATGCAGTGGAGGAGTCGGCTTTGCCACAGGCACGATTGATTCCAGCGGCCAACTGGATAACGACGCGCTGGCGTCGAGCCTCGATTTTTCTGCTCTGCTGATCAGCAGAATCAGTTGGGGCTTCGTTCAACCAAGATTCGATGGCGCTTCGGGGAAGCAAGCCATCGCTCCATTGAATGCGCTCCAATTTGATCCGGCTGCCGTCAGCCAATTTTAGTGCCGGTTGATCATGGGCTTTTTCTGGTGTAGCTGAGGGTGTTGGTTTCACTTCCTCTGTAGCAGCATTTCCGGACTCTTCGACTGCATTCTGCGCCTTCCGTTCGGCCAGTATATCGAGTGCCTCGCGGATTCCGAGCTTTGAAGACGCATCCGAATTCACCAATTCGGAAATTCCCCCCTCGATAGTCGATGCCTCACTGAAAACGCGCATGTAATTGGACGCGGTACGCGGATGGATCTGCAGTTTTTCATGGACGTAGGTTTCCCAACTGACTTTAAGGCTCTGTTTTTTGAGAACTGCTTTGAGCTGGGTGAGCTTAGCGCCAAGCTGGTAGGCTAGTCGGAGTGTAGTCCGGGACGAGCTTACATATTCCCTGTGTAGCTCGCGTATCCCAGCCTCCAGCTGCTCGCAATCATCGAGTGATTGTGTCGACTCGATTTTTTCCAAGCAAGTTGTATCCGATGCCTTGATGTCGTTTCCCCGGCCAAATTGATTCGATTGGCCGGACTGTTTAGTTTGATGAATAGTATTTTTAGTCATAATGTTATCCTTAGGTCCTACTAACTCAGCGACTGACTCAGCCGCTGGACCAACAGACGAGGAAATAACGAAAACCAACAAAAATTATGAGGTAAGCTATTTGCAAAGCTCCACTGTCCAGCGATTTTATCAGATCGCAGGTTAGTAATTTCAGCGGCTGGCATCTCGCCGGGCATCAGCACCCTAGCGGATCGGCCAGAACCGTTCGGCCTTTTGGGCCATTCCTCATACAGACTTCGTGTTGCGCGTGCGATTGCGTAGATGCAACCGCAGACGCTCGACAACTGTGGCCTTTTGGGCCATTACTCAAACGGACGGGGTGTGGCGATTGCGTAGATACAACCGCCAACGATCGACAACTAAGATCGCAAGCCAGTCTTGTCAAGGGGGCAGTCAGATTTACTTGGGCTCGCCGACCGACTAGTTCGAAGACGGTAACTCATTGGTGATGTCACCGACTCAGCCAGTGCCCTTTGCGCGGCAATTCGATGCCGATTTTCACGCAGTGTTTGCGCAGAGCTACGTCGCTGACGCCTATCTCCTTGGCTGCGTGAATCAGAGGCTTCTGCCACACCAATGCTGCCAACGCCTTCTTGTCCGGCCAGCTAACCCGGGTCGGGATTTTGGGGATTACTTGGGGCGGATTGGCCAGAAGGTTTTCAGGAGTGAGACTCCAGAACTCAGCGATGGTTTTTTCGTCATCGATGGTGTCCCGGTAGTGGCGGTTCATCATCGCAATGCTGGTGCCGCAGTTGTAGGCGGTTAGTGCCTCGTTTTTGTCGCGCTCGGTTTGGAAGGTGATCGAGCTGTGCCTGATGATGTCCTGCACCCACTTGCGGGCCTTGGTCGCTTTCTTGAGCCTTTTGAGCTTGCCGTTCCAGCCTTTGGGCAAGCCGGTGAAAGGATAGCGCTTGAGCCACGCGGCAAGCACGGGCGGGATTGGCGTGGAGCGTTTCAATTGCCGACGCAGTTTTCCTCCGGTCACCCGGATTTTGTCCTTGAGGATGTCTTCCTTCTTGAGATCGCGGATTTCACTGGGACGCAGGCCGGCAAACAGACCTATGGCGACCGCCGCGGCGGCTGCGCCGTCTTGCAGTTGCATTGCTGCATAAAGCAGGCGCTTGCTCTCCTCCAGCGACAGAGCCGCAATCTGGCTCATGTCGCGCGGTAATTTGTCCAGACGGTCACAAGGGTTCTCCAAGCAGTAGTGGTGGCGAACGGCCCAGCGAAAAAAAGTAGAAAAAATGGTGCGGAACGTTCTTCGGGAAGCAACGGCACGATACCGTTTGAGTATCTTCTCCAGATCATCGACTGTGAAAGAATGCAGCCACTTGTTTGGATCGGGATGCAACAGAAGCGATAATCCAATCTCGTAGTTCGCTTGAGTAGCGTCGGAAATGCCGTGACGGCTTTCCAAAAACTCGGCTTTGGCGTTGAGCACGGTAATGGTTTTTGTCTCAAGCCTGTAGCGGTTTTCAAAAAAGGTCATGGCGTCATCCAAGCTGCATGACTTTGCCTTGGCTCTCTCCAGAAGATTCAGGTAGTGGGCGACGATGTTCGACACAGTCTGGTCACTTTTCCCTTTGATCTGCTGAAAGGCGGCCTCGGCATCCGCGAGCTCCTCCGGTGATAAAAGAGTGGTCTGCGTCTTCCGGTGATTGGTTGCACCTGCGGCCTTCAGTTCCAAATCGGCGAGCGCCTGTAGCGCATCTGTTTTTTCTTGAAAATTTTTACGGATGCGCGACAGGTCAGGCATGTATCCAGTGATGCGCCAAGACTTGTTTCCCGATGCGTTCGTAAACTCGCGCAATTTGAAATATTGTACTTTTTTGGGCCTCGCCATGCCCGAGTTTTGGGCAACTATTTGGGCAACTGCAACCAATTTTATTTTCAGAGCATGAAAAAACCATTGATATTACAAAAACCGAATCAAAAAATTATTTTGTTCGGGACGAAGAGGCCGTGGGTTCGAATCCCGCCAGCCCGACCAAACACGACACCTCTCAATCAATCTTAATACGACCTAATGGAAAGTGACTGGTGCCAGTCGCAGCCATAAGATCTATCCCAGAAAATGATGATCCTCGTTCGACTATTACTGGTGATTTCGAGCCTCCTCACTGTGGCGCAGGCCGATGATAAGATACTACCTCCTGAGAATTTGCGTGCCGAGTGGACTGAACTGGAAGCACTGAAGTTTTCAGATTGGGGCATCAAGAATTTCCTTGGATGGGATATCCCGTTCGACGGTGGATCGAAGGTTTTTTTCTTTGAGTCTGATGGGGGCGAGCGATTCGATCTGATGGTCGCCAATCCTACCTATTGGACTGCGCAGGACAAGAAGGAGCGTTGCCAAGTGTTTATCGTCATCCACAAGAATCGATTTTACCGCGTCGAACCGAAGAGCGTTGAAGAGAAGAACATGATTGAGAAGCTTAACAAAGCAGCAGGAAAACTTTCAGGCGAGGGCAAGAAGGATCCCAAGCTGCTTACAAGTCTCGCGGAGCGTCTCGAATCCCGAAAGCCAATATTTAATCCCAAGGGATAACCTCAAAGATAGCTTCGAGTGAAGCGTAGCGGAACCTCGATGCTATCGGTTGTTGTACGAGCCCTTGGTGGGATACCAGAGGTGTTTGTTGCGCTGATGCGTTTTCGATTTTTGCCTGATATCACCGGCTTTTCGGCATCTAGATGCTTCGCTTTGACCTGTGGCGGTGCTCATCGGGGACCATGGAATCAATCGCATTGAAGGTCTTTCACGTTCGGAATATCAAGAATCTCATAGCGATCAACCACATTTGATTTCCAGGTGGGTGTGCCGCTACCACCAAACAGAGCGAATTCGTTGGATCTTGGCAGCTGAGAGAGCAAGGGCATTGTTTACGAATGTATCCAGACGACCATGCCGTTGCATGGCCACTACCGCCCCTAGGCGAGCCGCGATTCGACCGCTTACCTCAAGATCTGAATCTGCCGGAATAATCCCCGATTCTTTGTTTCTGAATGCGATTGGCAAACTGTGGAAAATGAGTCAGAAGCAGTGCGAGTGATTGAGGCACAGCAGAGCGATGAAACATCGTCACCCCGGTGGGTGATGTTTCGTCTTTGTGCGATGTTCTTCATGCTGGGTATGGGGCCCGGCATGTGGTTGCCGGGCTTGACGAATGCGATCCGAGCCGCGGGTTGGGGGCATCAGTGGGTGGCTTGGACTTTTTTGATCATGCCCTTGGCATCGCTGCTCTCGCCATTGTTCAGTGGTGCGTTGGCCGATCAAAAAGTGGCGGCACAGCAGCTCGCTGGCTGGATTTGCGTGGTGAGCACGCTGACGATGACAGCGGCTTTTCACGGACTGCGTGCGGAAGGGGCGCCATGGTTTTTCCTGACCATGTTTTTTCTGACCTCTGTCATCGCTGCCCCTCTCTGGAACCTCGTGATCACTGTGGCGATGACGCATCTACACCGCCCCGAACAACAATTCCCCCATGTGCGCCTGTGGTGCACGGTGGGGTGGATCATCGGTGGTTGGATCTCGAGTCTGGTGCTGCATGCTGACGCATCGCCGCTGGCCGGCTATGCGGGGGCGGGCTGCCGTTTAATACTGGCGGCACTGGTATTCTTGTGTCCGCACACACCGCCGCGGGGCGTCGTCGGCTCGTGGCGAAGTCTATTGGGCTTCGATGCTTTCCGACTGCTCCGAGAAAAAGATCTGCGCACCCTCTTGATTGCATCAGCGCTGTTGTCAATGCCCATCGCCTCATTCTACATGCACACTCCCGCCCATCTCGCTGATCTGGGTGACCGGAGGTCGACGTTTACCATGAGTTTCGGCCAATGGAGCGAGGTGGCTGCTATGGCTGTAACGGGATGGTTGATGCTGCGTTACCGGATCAAGACTCTGCTGCTCGCGGGATTGATGTTTTCCGTGGTGCGTTTCGTGATATTTTCATACTCGGGATACCAGAACAGTGTGCCTGGATTATGGGCAGGAATCGCCACGCACGGTATCTGCTACACCTTGTTTTTCATTACCGGACAGATCTTTCTTGATCGTCGTGTCGATGCCGGCATGCGCGGACAAATGCAGGGTTTGCTGGGACTTATGACCAACGGGGTAGGCACCTTGATAGGCACTTTATTACTGAACTGGCTTCATGCCGCCACAGTAGAACGAAACGGTGACTGGGGTGCCTATTGGCTGACACTTGCGGTTTTCACGCTCATTTGCTTGGTGTGGTTTTTACGATCCTTCCAAGAAAAAACCCCACTTCCTTGAGAAGGAGTGGGGTCTTGAAAAAACAGATGGTGTATCGATCAGACTTGGAAAATGGTTTTTTCGCTGCCGGCATCGATGATGGCGAATCGCTCGCGGTGCATCGAGGGATCTGCCCGGAAGATGAGACGCCCGTTGTGCGAACGTTCAAGCTCCATGAGAATCTTCGAATCTTCCGTGCGGAAACGGTTGAGAACATCGGTATTCACCATCACGACCAGATCACCCTGATGGGAATTTTTCTGAATGATGGTGTTGAGTTGGCGCTGTACTTCAACGGACATGCTCATGGTGGTTTTGACCCGGCCTCGACCGGTGCAATACGGGCAGGGCTCGTACATCGAATCTCGTAGTGATTCGTTGAGACGCTGGCGCGTCATTTCCATCAAGCCGATCGCAGAAATTTGGAGAACCTGGGTCTTGGCCTTGTCCTTTTTCACCCGCTCCTTCATCGCCTTGTAAACCGTCATCTGGTCTTTGCGATGGCGCATATCGATGAAGTCGACAACCACCAAACCACCAATGTTGCGCAGTCGCAACTGCCTCGCCACGGCCTGGGCTGCCTCAACGTTGGTTTCAAGAATCATCTTTTCCTGATCCTTGTTGCCTCGATTGCGTCCGGTGTTGACGTCGATGGCGATCAGTGCCTCAGTTTCATCGATCACAATGTAGCCGCCGCAAGGGAGCCACACTTGGCGGGAGAATGCCTCGTCGATCTGCTTTTGGATGCCGATGCGTTCAAACAAGGGCACGGCGCCGCTCATGTAGTTGACGCGGCGTTTCGCACGGCGTGATACTTTGCCGGCCACCTCACGGATCGCTTCCGTGGTATCAGGGCAGTCACAGATCACTTGATCGATGTCATCGGTGAGCAGATCGCGGGCGGTTCGTTCCACTAGTCCGGGTTCCTGAAACACGCAATAGGGTGCGGCGTGGGAATCGCGTTGGCGCTCCACTTCGCGCCATTGCTCCAACAACATTGCGAGATCTCTGATCAGGTGGCGCTTGCGCGTGCCGATGGCAGCAGTGCGCATGATGATGCCCATGCCATCCGGCACGGAGAGTTTCTGAATGATTCCGCGCAAACGAGCGCGTTCTTTCGGGTCCTCGATCTTACGGGAAATGCCGAATTGCTCGGTATAAGGCATGAGCACTAGGTAACGTCCCGCCAGCGAGATATTGGTGGTCACGCGAGGGCCTTTGGTGCCGATCGGCCCTTTGGATACCTGAATCATGATTTCCGATCCGATTGGATAAATGTTAGGGATATCCTTGGAGGTGATTTTTTTCTGCTGTTTTTTCGGTCCGCGGTCGATTTCCTCAAGTCCAGCGTCCAGCGCGGCGGGGATGGCATCCCAGAAATGGAGGAAGGCGTTTTTATCGAGGCCTATGTCCACAAACATGGCCTTCAGTCCTTGTTCGATGTTTTTGACGCGGCCTTTGAAAATGCCGCCGACGATGTTCTGGTCGCCCTCCCGTTCCACGGAATACTCTTCGAGCAGTCCGTTTTCGAGCAAGGCAACCCGGCGCTCGAGTTTCTCTACGTTGATGAGGATGGTGTTTCCTTCCATGGGATTGTTCGAGCCGAATCCGAGGAAGCGTTTGATTTTATTGATCATGGCAATGGGCACAAGAGTAGGGTGTTGATAGGGTTCATGAATTATTCCGGAACCGGAATGGCACGTGGTATGGTGCCAGCGGTATCGATTTCCGGAGTGATGGTTGGTGTTGTCAGATTTTCAGTGGTTGTATCGTTTTCGTTGTGGGGTTGCGTCGGTTCAATGTTGTTTTGCACATCATCGGCCGTTTCGGTGATTTCGACTGCTTCAATGGCAGCGAGAGTGTCTTCCGGGAGGAGAATTTCTTCAATCGGATCAATGTTGCCGATGACTTCATCTTGGGGGTGCAGCGGAAGTTTTAATCCTTCATCGAGGGCGAAAAGTCCACGGTAGATCAAATGCACCAGGGGTCCGCATACTTTACCGCCAGACTTCCCTCCGACCACCAGCACACAGACCGCGTATTTCGGATTATCGTAGGGAGCAAAAGAGAGTGTCCACGAATTGTTGGATTTTTTGCCGAAATCCACGCTTTGGGCCGTGCCGGTTTTGGCGGCCACTTCCACGTTGGGCATTTTGACCCTTCCGGCTGTTCCTCCGGGTTGATTGACCGCCATCCACATGCCTTTGCGAATGCGCTCCATGTCTTCGGATTTGACTCCTTGCTGGATCAAATCCAACAGCAGTTTCGGTTGGTCGGCTACCAGCACTTCGCGGTCGCGGGTGACTTTTTTCACCACCCGCGGTTGATAGTATTTGCCGCCGTTGGCGATGCAACAGCACAGTGCGGCGAGTTGCAGTGGTGATGCGGAACTCACGCCTTGACCGATGGCGAGAAACGCGGTGTCCACAGGCGTGACGGGTGTGGATGGAAAACGGAGTTTCCATGAGGGCGAACCGATCACCATTCCCGGTTTTTCCGAGGGTAGCTCAATGCCTGTCGTTTTGCCGAGATTGAGCATCGTGAAAGTCTCTGCCATTGCCCGCGGACCCACGGCGTTGGCGAGTCGGAAAAAGTAGGGATTGCAGGATTGTTGGATGGCCTTGCTGACATTTTGGGCACCGTGCATGCCCTTATTCTGGTTCCAAATCCAGCAGCCAGCCTTGTGATTGCCGTATGCGACAAAACCATTGCAGCTGTAGACCCGGTCACCCAGTCCGGCGCGGGCCCCGGCGATGGCGGTGGACAGCTTGAATGTGGATCCCGGATCGAAACTTTCGATGGCGCGATTCATCAATGGCAGACAAATGTTTTTCGTTTTGTATTCTTCCCATTTCGTCGCGCTGATCGATGGAATGAAATTGTTCGGATCATAGTTCGGCACCGACGCCATGGCGATCACTTCCCCCGTCTGCACGTTCATCACCACGGCCGCCCCGCGCCCGGCTCTGCGCAAAATGTTTTCTACCAAGTACTGTACGCGGCTGTCGATGGTTAGCGTCACATCAGCGCCCATTTGCGGCTTGGTGTAATCGATCATGCTGACGACGCGTCCTTTTTCATCTTTCAGCACGGTTTTCACCCCTTCCTTGCCCTTGAGATAAGCATCCATCGTCATTTCCACCCCGGCGATTCCCTTTTCTTCGCCGATGTAGTGATTGTAGGTGCGCTCACCGCCGGTGGGGATGTCGCCCTTTTCCCATTCTTTCGTATATCCAAGGATGTGGCAGGCTAAAGTTTTGTAGGGATACTGTCGTTGTGGTCGCAGATTGATGTAAACTCCGGGAAGTTCGAGGTTGAGCTCGGCGAAGCGTGCGAATTGTTCGTATGTGAGATCCGTTCGATAGGAAAACGGCACCAATCCACCATGGGTGTTGTAGTGGCTCTCCATCGCCTTGGCACTGTAGTCTTTGGCCAGACCATAGTGAGTCAGACGCGAAATGATCACTTCGTTGACAATTGCCGCGATGTTTTTCTTTTTGCCTGCCCGACTCATCCCTTTTTCCGAGCGTAAGGTATCGATGAAAGGGGATTCGTCGTGCTGCAGGTGATAGGCGTTGATAATCTCCTCAATGTTGAAAGAGACCTCATAATTGCGGCTGTTTCTGGCCAACAATACTCCGAGAGAGTCACGGATCTCACCTCTTACGCCGGGTTCCCGCACGGATACGTTTCTGGGTGATGGCACGCGGTCACGGTATTTCTGTGTGTCCTCGATTTGCACCTTGTGGAGCCGGTGCAACAGCGTGCCAAAACCCAACACCACCAGAGCGGTGAGCAGGTAAAGTCGCAATCGATAGGCAGTTTCCATGAGGATGGGCTTACGGGGATGGTCTTAGGAAAATCGGCGTTTGGAACGCTTGGTTTCTACGATGGAGTGATTGAAAAGTCGAGCAAGATAGAACAGCGCCATAAAGATCAAAGGTGAGACAACGATGCTGAACAGCGCGGTATATCCTGATTGATACATCACTCCGCGAGAGATTGTGATCGAGCCGCGCACGAAATCGATCGCCGCATACTCCGTGAGACAGTAGAGAAACGTGGCAATTCCTGTCAGCATTGCGGATAGATACCATTTCCCCTGAAGAAAGAGCGGACGGAAACCATGCATGAGCATGCCTGCGAGACCGAACAGCAGAATCGAGCTGCCGAAGCGCAAGCTCGGCACCGGGTTCTGGTAGATGCTGGTATCCACTTCCGGCGAACCCAGGGTGCACTGGGCATCCCATAAAAATCCGCACATCAGCGCATAAAGAAACATCACCGGCAGGGGCACACTCACGGCGATGCACAGAAAAACGATGAGCAGCAGGAAAATCCTCGCGTGATAGAGTAGGGTGAACGACGGCAGGAACTGCTGCGCGATCACCGCGAACAGGAGCAGAAACAGGAGAGTGATGCAGTAACGAAACACGATGCCGGGTTGCTAATTCGCTGAGGGAATCACGAAGACGGTCACCAGATCGTTGAAGTTCACGGCAGGGCGTACGAGAGCTTCGGAATCCTGTGCACCGGCTTCGACCGATTCGATGGTTCCAAGAAGGATGTTGGCCGGGATGATGCCACCACGACCGTTGCTAAAGACCCTTTGGCCTTTTTTGAGATTGGCTTTTTTGGAGAGAAAACGCAGAGCAAGCATGGGCTCCTCGCCGTAATCGGCACGACGACCACTGAGGATTCCCACTTCGGGTGATCCTTCGATTTTCGCGGAGACCTGGCATTTTTCATCGGTCAGAAGAATCACCGTGGCAAATTCCTTACCGGAAAGATCGATTTTTCCCACCAGTCCTTCCGCTGTTACGACGGGATTCTGATTGCCGATGAATGATTCCTCGCCACGGTTGATTTCGATGGTTTTATACCAATTCGTCGTTTGACGGCGGGTGATTCGGGCGGCGATCAGCGTGAACGGCGTGTTTTTTTTGAATTCCAGAGCATCCCTCAGGCGTTCGTTTTCCGCCTCCATTTCGGCGAAGCGTTGTTCCACTTGACGCAGTTTGCTGAGCTCCGCGCGGGTGACTTCCAGTTGGGCTTCCAGTTCCTTGGAGTGTTCGATCTCGCGGGTGAAATTGCGCGCTTTTTCTTCCAACGCAGAACCTGCTTTGAGAAAGGGCATCAATACCGAGTAGTAGCCGTGCTGGATCTCGCGTACGCTGCGGTCGCTCCGCGTCAGCGCCCATGTGGCGCCACCGAGAAAGCAGAGAAGTGCGATGAGATTGAGCGGCTTCATGGCCGGGGTTTATCCACAGAAGGAAACGTAGAAATCAACCAATGTTGGAGATACGCTTGAGCAATGCCATCTCTTGCAGGGCCTTGCCCGTGCCTTCGGCCACTGCACTGAGCGGATCTTCGGCGATGTGCACCGGCAGTCCTGTTTCCTCGCGAATCAATCGATCCAGCCCTTTGAGCAGTGCACCGCCGCCAGCGAGAATGATGCCGCGATCGACCAGATCGGCTGCCAGCTCGGGCGGACAGCGTTCCAGCGTCGTGCGGATGCCATCGATCACTTGTTGCATGGGATCCGCCATCGCGGAGCGCACTTCCTGTGAGGTGATGGTGATGGTTTTGGGCAGGCCGGCGACCAGGTCGCGTCCCTTGACCTCCATGGTCAGTTCCTTGGGAAGGGGAGCTGCGGAGCCGATGCGGATTTTGATGTCCTCAGCCGTGCGTTCGCCGATCATGAGATTGTAGGCCCGCTTCATGTAGGAAATGATCGAGTCGTCCAGTTCGTCTCCGGCAACGCGCACGCTGCGGGAATAGACGATGCCGGAAAGCGAAATGAGTGCCACCTCGGTGGTGCCGCCGCCGATGTCGACAATCATGTTTCCCGCGGCATCTTGCACCGGCAAGCCCACACCGATGGCTGCCGCCATGGGTTCTTCGATGAGATACACCTCGCGCGCTCCGGCCATTTCCGCCGATTCACGCACCGCACGTTTTTCCACTTGGGTGATGCCCGAGGGAACAGCGATCACCACGCGCGAGTTCGAACGGCGGCCGTTGTTCACTTTTTTGATGAAATGCCGCAACATCGCCTCGGTCACACTAAAGTCGGAAATCACGCCGTCCTTGAGCGGACGGATCGCTACGATGTCACCGGGCGTGCGACCGAGCATGCGCTTGGCGTCATCACCCACGGCGAGCACTTCGTTGGTGCCGGCGCGAACCGCGACGACGGAAGGCTCGCGCAAGACGATGCCCTGGTCCTTGACGCACACGAGGGTGTTTGCTGTACCGAGGTCGATGCCAATGTCTTGTGACAGCCAGTGGCCGAAAATACGATGAAAAATGGACATGGAAATAAAATGGTGGAAAATCGAAAAAGGAAACGAACCGGTAACCCGATTTGGAACAGCAAGGGGAGAAAAGGGCGATGCGCAACTGCGCTCAGCCGAGAAATTCTTGGCGCGGATCCAAGGAAAAAACCGGAGAACGAGACAATCAGAAATGCTGGAAAAGTCAACGCATATTTACTATGTCTGATGAGAAAATCGAACAACTCTTGTTTGCGAGATGCAGATTGCGTCCCAAATGTTTAATCCCCATGAATATCAGTGAAAGTTGATCATGGATCCAGCAATTTTAGCACGGCCAATCGATCGGGGAATATTTTCGGAATGGCGGGGGGGCTCCGCTGGTCTCGGTTTGCTATATCGGCTCTCATGACGCATTTTTCCGGCTTCCGTTCGATTTCGCATGCTATCTCGCTTGACAATGATTCGTCCGCCGACTTACGCACTGCCCATGGCCAAACTCTCGATTCAATCCTTGGACGTTCAGCAAAAAGAAGTGCTGATGCGTTGTGACTTCAATGTGCCGCTCAAAAATGGCGCGATTACCGATGACACCCGCATCACCGCAGCACTTCCTTCGATCAAGCATTTGCTTCAGGGGGGTGCCAAGTTGGTTCTGTGCTCGCACCTCGGCCGCCCCAAGGCAGGTGCCACGGCCGAGTTTTCGCTGGCTCCCGTCGCAGCACGTCTCTCGGAGTTGTTAGGCCAGGAAGTCGTTCTCGCTCCCGATTCGATCGGTGAGGCCACCGCTGCTCTGCGCGCGGGCTTGCAGGCGGGACAGGTGCTGCTGCTGGAAAACACACGTTTCTATCCGGAGGAGGAAAAGAACGATGCCGACTACGCCAAACAACTCGCCGGCAGCGCGCAAATTTTTGTCAACGACGCCTTCGGCACCGCACACCGCGCGCATGCTTCCACCGAGGGAGTCACGCATTTCGTGCAACAAAGCGCGATGGGCTTCTTGATGGCTCGCGAGTTGGAATACCTCGTGGACAAACTCGATCAGGCGGAGCGTCCGTTCGTGGTGATCATGGGCGGCGCGAAGGTTTCTGATAAAATCCAGGTGATCAACGCGCTGATGGCCAAGGCGGACACGTTCATCATCGGTGGTGCCATGGCTTACACCTTCCGCAAGGCGCAAGGTTACAAGGTGGGCAAGTCGCTGGTCGAAAATGACAAGCTCGACCTCGCGCTCGACATCCTCAAAAACGCCGAAGCCAAAGGCATCCGCTTCCTGTTGCCCGCCGATACCCGCATCACGCAGGAGTTCAAGGATGGCGCGGAAACGCGTGTCATCGCCCCGTATGCCGACGGTGGTGAAATTCCCGACGACTGGGAAGGCATCGACATCGGCACTGCTGCGATTGCCGAGTTCAGCAAAGAACTGGCATCCGCCAAGACCGTCTTGTGGAACGGCCCCATGGGCGTGTTCGAAATCGGTTCCTTTGCCGAAGGCACACGCGCCATTGCGCAGGCCGTGGCGGACTCGGATGCCCTGTCCATCGTAGGCGGTGGCGACTCCGTGACCGCGGTCAATAAATTCGGTCTCGACGATCAGATGAATTTCATTTCCACCGGTGGTGGCGCTTCCCTCGAACTGCTCGAAGGCAAAGAACTCCCCGGCGTAGCCGCTCTCACCAACGCATAATCCGTTTCATCTTTCACTATTCACTCTTCACCATTCCCTATGTTCCGCCGCCCCATCTTCGCCGCCAACTGGAAAATGAACAAAGGTCCTTCGGACACCCAGGCCTTTGTGAAATCATTTCTCAGCAAACTCACCGGACGCCCCGCATGTGACATCGTCATCGCCGCGCCGTTCATCTCCCTGCCCACACTCTCGGAGTCGCTGCGCGATGCCCGTGGCGTGGAAATGGCCGCACAAAATTGCTCGCAGTTCGACGATGGTGCTTACACGGGCGAGATCAGCGTGAAAATGCTGCGCGAGATTCTCGTCCGCCATGTGATCATCGGTCACAGCGAGCGTCGTTCGATCTTCGGCGAGACCAACGCGGTCATCAATGCCAAGATGAAAAAAGCCCGCGAGGCCGGCCTCAAGCTGATTTTCTGCATTGGGGAAACTCTGGAAGAGCGCAATGCTGGGATTTTGGAAAACGTCTTGCGCACGCAGATCACCGAAGGCCTTGCCGGCATCACGGCGGAGGACATGGACGATACGGTCATCGCCTACGAGCCCGTTTGGGCCATCGGCACAGGCGTTACCGCCACCGCGGCACAAGCACAGGAGGCCCATGCCTTCGTGCGCTCGGTGGTGACCGAACTTTACGGCTCCGAGATCGCCCAGAAGCTCCGCATCCAATACGGCGGCAGCGTGAAACCGAACAATGCCGCGGAACTGATGGCCTGCCCGGACATCGACGGCGCCCTGATCGGCGGTGCCTCGTTGGAGGCCCAGAGCTTCGTCGACATCATCGTCAACGGCTGCCCGGCTGATTGAGATACCGCGGCTGAAGTCAACTCACCATCCATGGGGTCACTGACAAAGTGATCCCATGTTTTTTTTGTGTTGTTTGGTTGCCAGATGTCCCTGAGACGCAGCGGACTCCCGCGTCGATGTGTAGCGCTCCCCTGAGATTTGGACAGCCTTTTTTGTTAATTAGGCTGCTTGGTTGCATAGGTGTTGGTGATATAGGTGAGGTGAGAGGTATTTGAGTGATTGGTGAGGTCTGTCGTTGTTGTAGTG
>JACCEE011429960.1_pt1 | contig 35397 bp, 38 predicted proteins | sample 7449931 | NCBI WGS metagenome assembly JACCEE01 (sample SAMN15323457, study PRJNA562643) | freshwater metagenome | isolation source: river surface water | place: USA:Blue River Watershed | collected 2017-08-19 | reverse complement strand
TCCATTATAATCCGGTAAAACATGGCTATGTAAAACAAGCTACAGAATGGAAATATTCAACTATTCACCAATATATTAATGCGGGATTATTAAATCAAAATTGGAGTTATATTCCAAATAATACGCAGAAAATAATTTATAGGGAAAATGGCTAAAAATGTTGGAGTTCGTTTCTCACTCCAACCTACGCGCTACCCTGAATTAAATCAAAATTGCCCACCACATAAAACGATTTTAATCCCAACAAAATGCTATTGAATAGACAAATGTAATTGTTGAAATAAAGACTCTAATTGCTGAATTTTTTGTTGACAAATCGGCAAACTGTCTGTTAATTGTTTACGCGACCATAAATTCGTTGTTTGATGATCCATTTCTCGGCTGGCATAATCATTCAGTAATTGACAAGCTTGTCGCATTTGTTGTTCAGCTTGCTGTAATTGTAACCATTCAATATTGGAAATCGATTGTTCTTCTAACAACATAAATTGATTGGTTAATTCATTTTGCCGACGAAATATCTTTTCTCCGTAATCCGTTAATTGTGCAGAATTGTTCCATAATGTCCACCAACTACAACCGTTTAAAGTACCAATCGTTAAACCAAATAAGCTATAAATAATTAACGATTTTAGATTCACTTCAATACCTGTTACATTTAAATTGCTAATTTAAATAATCGATAGAAATTTGCCGTAGATTGGGCTGCGATATTATGAACTGTAGTTTGACGTAATTCTGCTAAATATTCTGCAACATAACGTACATACAAAGGATAATTTGGTTTTCCACGAAAAGGTGCTGGTGCTAAATAAGGCGAATCCGTTTCAATTAAAAAACGGTCACTTGGAATTCGTTTAGCAACTTGTTGAATAGCTTTAGCATTTTTAAAAGTGACAATTCCCGAAAAAGAAATATCAAAATTTAATGCCAATGCACGTTCGGCAAACGCCCAATCTTCAGTAAAACAGTGAATCACACCCCCGACTTGATCCGCACCTTGCTCTGCTAAAATCGTTAATGCGTCTTGATTTGCTTGGCGAGTATGAATAATTAACGGTTTATTCACCGCTTTTGCCGCAGTAATATGTGTAATAAATCGTTGATATTGATAATCAAAATCTTCTTTGCTACGAAAATAATCTAATCCGGTTTCACCAATCGCAACCACTTGTGGATTTTGCGCAAAATCAATAAGTTGTTGCACTGTAGGTTCTAAATTTGCCGGCAAATGCACATTAGGATGAACTCCCACCGATAACGAAATCATTGAATAAGGTTTTACCAATTCCGCCATCGCAGGATACGCGGTTAAATCAATTGCAATACATAATAAATGTTGCAATTGTTGTTGAGCAGCCTCCACAAAAACGCTAAAACTATTTTGATAAGGCGTTAAATCTATTTTATCTAAATGACAATGTGAATCTACAAACATATTTTTTTTATTATTTTTTACATGGTATAAGTTGCTTTATCTAATTCTAAAGCTCCAGCTAAATAAGTCTCAATTTTATTTTTTGCCATTCCACCATCTTTATTACTAAACTGAATTCCAATACCTGCGGGTCTATTAGCATCAGAACCTTCTGGTGTTTTCCAAACAACAGTTCCGGCAATTGGAATACGATCCTTACCATCCATTAATACCAATAAAATTAAAACTTCTTCGCCTAATTTATAAATTCTTTTAGTAGGAATAAAAAATCCGCCATTGGTAATAAAAGGCATATACGATTTATATAATTGACGTTTATCTTTAATCGGTACTGTAGAAACAGTAGACTGACGTGGTACATTATTATTGACTTCATTTTCAGCCATGATTATGCTCCAATGTGATTTAAATTAACCCAATCAATTAATAATTCTTCACACAATAATTGTTTATTCACTTGAGTATCAAGTTGTTGATACTTAGTTAATAATTTCTGATAATATCGATCTAGTTTTATTAAATCTAATTGATTAACTAATAGTTTTAATTCTTCTGCTAAATCGATATGATAAATAAAAGGCGGAGTAGAACAATAACTATATTTTATCATGTCACTATTCCAAGTAATTAACCAAAATAATATGATATTCATTTCATATTTAATCCATTTTTCAGCAACGATAATTGGATTTAATTCAGCTCGAGCAACTTTTAACCAATCTGAAAAACATTCTAAACGTTGAGAAAATAATTGATCTGTCGCATATTGCAAGGCTAACAAAGGCGCGCTTTGAGCCAAATGAAACAAAATTTTTACATTATCTTCGGGTCTCTGCGCCATTAACCACGATTCAACTGTAGAAAAAGCAGGTGGGGTAAGTAGAATTTTTTGACAACGACTACGAATAGTCGCCGGTAACTGATTCGGTTTTTCTGTCAACAACACAATACAAGTATGCTGATTCGGCTCTTCCAAAGTTTTTAAAAAACCATTTGCCGCCGCTTGATTTAATTGTTCTGCTAAAGAAATCAGCACAACTCGATAAGTATCAAACTGAGATTTGAGCGTCAGTTGTACGCTAAGTTGACGGATAGCCTCTATGCCAATAATCGTTTTATCCGGCTCAGGAGTAATGACTATCCAATCAGGATGTGTGTTTGCTTGAAACAAGCGACAGCTAACACATTGTCCACAACTATCGCCGTCAACTAATCGTGAATGACATAACAAAGCTTGAGCGAATTGTTGGATTAAAACACGCTTACCTAATCCTTTGATTCCGCTAACTAACAACGCTTGTGGAACCCGTTGTTGTGAAATCATTTGCAACAACCGTTTCCATGTTTCTTGTTGCCAATTAAATATCACACTAGCCATTAAGCAACTTTTGTAAATGCTCTATAATTTGATATTGCACTGCTGCCAGAGATTGTTCCGCTTGAATCACTTTAATTCGTTGTGAATGCCGCCGAGCTTGTTGCAAATACGCCTCTCTAACTCGCTCAAAAAAAGCCAAATCTTGACTTTCAATACGATCTGATTCATCACGTTCGCGCGCACGTTGCAACCCTAGCTCTATCGGTGCGTCCAACAGCAATGTCAAATCTGGTACCAACTCACCCTGAATAAAAAACTCTAACCATTTGATACTACTGACTTTAATCTGTCTTCCGCCACCTTGATACGCATAACTAGAATCCGTGAAGCGATCACAAACTACCCAAGTCCCTCTTTGTAATGCGGGCTGAATAATCTCTGTTAAATGTTGCTCGCGTGCTGCGAACATTAACAACAATTCTGTTTTTTCAGAAACGGTTTCCTGAAACTCTTGCAACAATAATTGTCGCAATTTTTCAGCAAAAACAGTCCCGCCGGGTTCTCTAGTCGTAATAACGCTCACCCCTCTCTGATACAAAAACTGCTGAATGAATTTCAATTGTGTGGTTTTACCAACACCTTCTCCACCTTCTAATGTAATAAATTTCCCTAAACTCATGGTGTACGATGCCGTTGAAACGTATTGACTGCACTATGATGTGCGGTTAATGTTGATGAAAATACATGGCTACCATCTCCGCGAGCCACAAAATATAACTTATCCGTATCTTCTGGATGCAACGCGGCATGAATTGCTGCTCGTCCGGGCATAGCAATTGGCGTTGGCGGTAACCCCTTAATTATATAAGTATTATACGGAGTGAATGTATGCAAATCTTTACTGTGAATATTGCCATGATACTGAGTTCCCATTCCATAAATCACCGTAGGATCGGTTTGCAAAAGCATACCCAACTTCAACCGTTGTATGAATACACCTGCAATTAAAGGACGTTCCTTAGCTAATGCTGCCTCTTTTTCAACTATCGATGCTAAGATTAACCCTTGATAAGCATCAGTTAATGGCAAACCGGTTTGTCGTTGTCGCCATTCCTCAACTAATACTCGCTGCATTTTGTGATAAGCTTTTTTCAAAACCGAAAAATCACTTTCTTGTTGAGCAAAAAAATAAGTATCCGGAAAAAATAAGCCTTCAGGATGTGAATAATCCGAATCCAACCGAGACATAATCATCTGATCATCAACGCCTTCCAAAGTATGTTTTATATCAGGATGTTGTGCCAATCTGGAGCGCATTTGTTTAAACGTCCAACCTTCTGGAAAAGTAATCATATAACGACGAACTTTTCCTGTAGTTAGTACCGTTAAAATATCTGACAACGTAGAACCTGTTTTTAATTCATACACGCCAACTTTTAACTTATCAGTCAGATTTCTTTGATAAGCCAGCCATTTAAACCAAAACGAATTAACCGGAATTTTTTGCTGATGCAACTTGACAACAATCTTTTGGATTGAATCTCCAGATTTAATCTCTATTCGTTGATTTTTCGTAACGACTGACTGAGTAGTCGCCAGATAATAATTAGCTCCAATCGATGCTGTTATTATCGCCAAAAAGCCAACGAATAATCGCCATACCTTGAATTTCATCACGAAACTAATTGCTGTTTATATTCAGATAGACAAGATTGTAACCAACGAGTAACCTCTCCAACACAAAAGCTATGTGATACAAATTGTCTGATCGGCCAAATTCCAATGATTGAATTGGTAACAAAAACTTCATCAGCTTCAAATAAGGACTCAAGAGTAAAATTATTTCGCTGAACAACGCCATAATTAGTTTGCGCTGTACTCAGCACAAAAGCCCGCATGATTCCTAGAATTCCAATATCAGTTAAATCTGGGGTATATAACGTTCGCTGTTTAACCCAAAATAGATTACTCATTGTACCCTCTACCAAATATCCCTGAGCATCTAACATAATCCCTTCTTGATAATCATCAGTCGTCCATTCCAAACGAGCAAGAACCTGCTCCAAACGATTCAAATGTTTAATTCCTGACAAATTTGGATGAACACCCAAACGCTGCTCACACAAAGTAGCGACAACACCTTGCTGCTGAAAATATTCAGGATAATTTGGAAATGGGTATGACCCAATAACAACAGTTGGCACAACAAACCGCGGCGACTGATAGCCACGTCCGCCGCTTCCACGAGTCACGATGACTTTGATTACACCAAAAGTCATCTGTCGAGCTAATTCTACAATCTGAGAGGTCAAATCAACTATATCAACCCCTAATTTTAATCTTGAACAACCTTCAACTAATCTTTGCAAATGTTCATCGATAAAAACCAATTTACTTTGAAAAACCTCTATGGTCTCAAAAACTCCATCACCATAATGTAACCCACGATCTGTGACGGCTATTTCATTCGTTTTTTGTCCATTAATTAAAAACATCAGCCCATAAAAACCATCAAACTAAATTGAATTCAATTTTAACTTGTCAATTATACTTTTTAAAAATTAATGTTCCATTCGTTCCACCAAAACCAAACGAATTTGACATCGCTATATTCATTTCCATATCCCTAGCAATGTTAGGTATATAATCTAAATCACATTCAGGGTCTGGATATTCTAAATTAATTGTTGGAGGAGCAATTTGATGTTTTAAACTCAAAGCTGTCAAAACTGCCTCTATCCCACCAGCAGCACCCAATAAATGCCCCAACATCGATTTAGTCGAACTCACTGCAAGTTTGTAAGCATAATCTCCAAAAGCCGCTTTCATTGCTTGAGTTTCACCCAAATCCCCTGCGGGAGTCGAAGTACCATGAGCATTAACATAATCAATTTGTTCTGGATTGATTCTCGCATCTCGCAAAGCATTACGCATACAACGCGCAGCTCCCTCTCCGCCCTCGGACGGGGTCGTAATATGATAAGCGTCTCCACTCATTCCATAACCAATCAATTCTGCGTAAATCTTAGCACCACGCGCCTTAGCATGTTCCAATTCTTCTAACACAACTACACCGGCACCATCACTCAATACAAATCCATCACGCTCTTTATCCCAAGGACGACTAGCAGCTTGTGGATTGTTATTACGTCTAGATAAAGCTTTCGCCGAAATAAATCCGCCCATCGCTGTCGGTGAAGTAGTACAGCGTTCAGCTCCTCCAGCAAGCATAACATCTGCGTCGCCATATTTGATCAATCTAGCAGCGTCACCAATATTATGAGTTCCGGTAGCACAAGCTGTGACAATAGCAAAGTTAGGACCTTTTAATCCATATTTAATCGATAAATTGCCGGAAATCATGTTAATGATATTACCCGGCACAAAGAACGGAGAAATTTTACGCGCGCCTGATTTTTGATAAACTGCATAACAATCTTCAATTCCAGTAATACCTCCGATCCCGGCACCGATCGCAACTCCAATCCGTTCAGCATTAGCTTCTGTAACCTCAATTCCAGAATCTTCAAACGCTTGGCAACCGGCAGCAATTCCATAATGCACGAATCCATCCATACGTCTGGCATCTTTTTCGGTTATATATTTAGCAATATCAAAATTGCGAATTACTCCTCCAAAAGTCGTAGCAAACGTTGACATATCGAACGAATCAATGTGGCTAATTCCACTTTTTCCGTGAATTATCCCTTCCCAAGTCTCAGCAACTGTATTTGCGATTGGAGTAACAGCACCTAATCCAGTAATAACAACTCGACGTGTATTCAAAATTTTTACCTAAACAATAACCTAACCTGCTAGAAATCAGTGGGTAAATGCCCACTGATTTAGGTCGTTTTAAGTTATAAATGACTATTTTAAATTTTCTTTAATATAGTTAATGGCTAACTGTACGGTAGTAATCTTTTCAGCTTCATCATCAGGAATTTCACACTCAAATTCTTCTTCAAGTGCCATAACCAATTCAACGGTGTCTAAAGAATCAGCCCCCAAATCATCCACAAAAGAAGCATCATTGGAAATATCTTCTTTTACCCCTAATTGTTCAGCGACAATTTTTTTCACACGCTCTTCAACACTGCTCATTTTTTTCCTCAAAAATTATAAGGAATAGCTTTATCGCTTCCTTACTACATATCATGAATCTTAACTAAAATTATCGCTTTTTAACGATTACAACCAGAATCTAAATTATTAATTAACAACGATAAATCGTAAATCTTACTCAATGCCATACTCGATTATTACGATTTATCTGAACCAACAATGTTTAATTCTGAAATAACTTCCTTGCAGAAGCTGAACCAATTATAAACGATGCTTTTATATTTTGACATCTTCTCTATTTCAAATGATAAACATTAACTTTCTAAACACCGCTTTGGCTGTTATTCTAAAGTTCGGAATAACCAACTTCTAAGACATAAACATGCCGCCATTGACATGCAAAGTTTCGCCGGTAATGTAACTAGATTGTTCGGAAACCAAAAACGCTACGGCATGAGCTATTTCATCCGGATGTCCCAATCGATTCATCGCTATTGTATTCAATAACTGTGCTTTATGTTCAGCCGCCAAATTCTGGGTCATATCAGTTTCAATAAACCCGGGAGCAACAGTATTAACCGTAATATTGCGCGTACCTACTTCCTTAGCTAAAGACTTACTAAATGCTATCATTCCGGCTTTAGCTGCCGAATAATTAGCTTGTCCTGCGTTGCCAGTAGCCGCTACAACTGAAGTAATATTCACAATACGACCAAATTTAGCTTTGATCATTCCACGAATCGCGGCTTTAGACATTCGATAAACTGAAGTCAAATTGGTATTGATAACTTGCTCCCAATCCTCATCTTTCATACGCATCAACAGAGTATCTCGAGTAATACCAGCATTATTTACCAACACTAATGGTACACCTACTTGCTCATTAACTTGCTTAAACAACTGCTCAACTGAATCAGGATCAGCTACATCTAATATCCAACCTTGACCTTGATTTCCCAAAAACTGCGAAATAGCTACAGCTCCAGCTTCAGAAGTAGCCGTACCAATTACCCAAAATCCATCTTTAACCAAACGCCCAGCAATCGCTCGTCCAATACCACGACTTGCTCCCGTTATTAATGCGATTTTTTTATCCATTACTCAATTGCTCCAACGCTGTATACAAACTTTTAGGATCATAAATTGCAAAATGCTCCGCACTTTTAACAATTCGCTTATTCAAACCTTGCAAAACCCTACCCGGACCTATTTCGACAAAATAGCTTACACCCTGAGTGGATAAACTTTGGATCGTTTCTACCCAACGCACTGGATGAAATAACTGTCGTCGCAACGCTTGCCGAATCTGCTCTGCATCATCATAACTGCATAAATCAACATTATGAACCAACTTAAACACCGGGGAGTGAATCTGAATTTTTTGTAATTCTGAATACAATTTCTGTGCAGAAGATTGCATTAATACGCAATGAGAGGGAACACTGACTGGCAATTTAACGACTAACTTTGCACCGGACATCTTTGCTGTTGACATCGCACGTTCGACCGCGCATCGATGTCCAGCAATCACAACTTGACCTGGCGCATTAAAATTAACCGGAGTAACTATTTCATGATCTGCAACTTGCTCACAAATTTCAATCACTTGCTGATCTGTCAATCCAATGATTGCTGCCATTGCACCAGTCCCAACAGGTACTGAATCCTGCATTAAGCGTCCACGCTCGGCAACTAAACGTATCGCATCAATAAAACTAATAGACCCTGCACAGACTAAGGCAGTATATTCTCCTAAACTATGTCCAGCCATCCAAAACGGACGAACATCGCTGTACTGGCACCAAATTTGCCATATCGCAAACCCAGCCGCTAACATAATCGGTTGAGTATGATCTGTACTATTAAGCAGATCCACAGGTCCTTGCTGTACAATTGTCCACAAATCAACGTTTAAAACTTCAGATGCTTGCTCAAACACCTGTTGCACAATTGACTGTTCCCTAGCCAAATCAATCAACATTCCTAAAGATTGTGATCCTTGACCGGGAAAAACGAATGCTAAATTTTGTCGTACTACTGTCAAGCTCAATCCTCTATATATTTAATTAATGCAGACCCCCAAGTAAATCCAGCACCAAATGCTTCCAAAAGAATAACTTGGTTATGTTGAATGCGGTTATCAAGAATCGCTTGATTTAAGGCTAATAAAACCGATGCTGAAGAAGTATTGCCTTGATGCTCTAATGTTACAACTACTTGATCCATAGACATTTTCAATTTTTTAGCCGTAGCTGCAATAATGCGAATATTCGCTTGATGAGGCACCAACCAATCTATTTCCGATTTATCCATTTGATTCGCTAACAAAGTCTCATCTACGATGCGCTCTAACGTATTTACCGCAATCTTGAAAACTTCGTTACCCCGCATTTTGATAAATCCAGATTCAGCACTTGCAGCAACACTGGCTTGAGGATTAGGGCAATACAACAATTGTTCATATTCACCATCAGATTGGATATGCGTTGATAATACTCCTGGCTTATCTGAAGCAGTTAACAATAATGCTCCCGCGCCATCGCCAAATAAAACACAAGTTGCTCTATCTGACCAATCAACCAATCTGGAACACAACTCACTACCCACAACTAATGCGGTTTTAATTGCTCCAGACTTTATATATTGCTCCGCAATACTTAACGCAAATAACGATCCTGAACAGGCAGCTTGTATATCAAATGCAATACAATTTTTAATACCCAATCGATATTGTAACAAGCAAGCTGTACTAGGATAGACTCTATGCGGTGTTCCGGTAGCTACAATAATTAAATCAATAACTTGTGCAGATAAACGAGCAGCGTCTAAAGCTTGTCTAGCAGCAATTTCCGCCATTGAATCAGCAGTCTCATGATCGGCTGCAATATGACGACTTCTAATTCCAGTGCGCTCAAAAATCCAGCTATCTGAAGTATCTACAAATTGAGACAAAGCATCATTAGTATAAACCTTCTCAGGTAAATAACCGCCAGTACCAGCAATTTTTGCGTAACGAATCATAGGTTATCTCTCTGAGTTAAAATGCCTTCGATTTTTTCACTGATTCGGCGAATGACATCTTGTGCAACCTCAATTTCCGCTAACTGAATTGCAGTTTTAAAAGCAATCATATCAGCTCCTCCATGACTTTTGATCACTAATCCTCGTAATCCTAGAAAACTCGCGCCGTTATACAATCTAGGGTCTAAACGCTGTTTAAATTGTTTCAATACTGGATAGGCAAACAAAGCTGCCATTTTGGTCAGACTGTTTTGGTTAAAAACCTCTTTCAAAGTCACGCCAAACATCTTAGCTGCCCCTTCAATCGATTTAAGAGCAACATTACCAACAAAACCATCAGCTACGATCAAATCAACTTTAGTTTCACCTGCAGTCAGGGCGTTACCTTCGACATAACCGATATAATTCAGCGTAGAATTTTTCAACAATTTTGCTGCCGCTTTAACTTGCTCATTACCTTTAACTTCCTCTTCACCCACATTCAACAAACCTACCGTTGGATTCTCAATATGCTCAACCGCTTTAACTAACTCAGAACCCATGATAGCAAACTGAAATAAATGTTCAGCACTACAATCAACGTTAGCTCCCAAATCCAAAATATGAGTGTGTCCGAATACTGAAGGCAAAGTTGAGATAATCGCTGGTCTGTCAACTCCGGGAATCATTTTGAGAACAAATCTTGCCGTCGCCATTAATGCACCAGTATTTCCAGCACTGACACAAGCGTCAGCTCGCCCTTCCAATACTAAGTTAATCGCGACGCGCATTGAAGAATCTTTTTTATTTTTTAATGCTTTTGAGGGTGAATCATCCATTTCGACACGCTCTGAAGCGTGAACTATCTGCAAACGTTGCCCGAATTGTTCCTGTTTTCCAGCCACCATAGAATCCAGAACAGACTGATCCCCTACCAGTATCAAATGGAGCTGCGGATTAGCGACCAAACAAGCCAATGATGCAGGCACAGTCACTTCAGGTCCGAAATCTCCTCCCATTGCATCAATCGAAATCGTTACATTCACGCCTAGCAATCACTATCTAAAAATAAAAACAAGCTAAAATGAAGTTCTAACACTGAAAATAATATGTTTTAAAAAGACTTATTAGTCTTCCACTTTACCAAAAATCCGCCGACCCTTAAAAAATCCATCTGGAGTCACATGGTGACGTAAATGCATTTCACCGGTGACTGAATCGCGCGATAAGGTTTGTGCGGTCAATGCGTCATGAGAACGACGTTGACCACGACGAGAACGAGATACTCTACTCTTTTGTACTGCCATTTTTTGTTAATCTCCAATAGTTTTCTTTAATTCAGCCAATACTGAAAACGGACGGTTAGACTCTACAAGATTAGAACAGCGCAATTGATCACCGAAATAACTTCTGCATTCATTTTCATGTCTGGGAAAATCCGGAATAGCCAACAGCAACTCTTCTTCTATCAGCTCATTGACAACAAGCAATTCAGCTTCTAACAACAACGGCTCATAACTGTCAGGCAGATAAGAAATCTCCGCAGCCTCGCAGACAATCGCCAAATGACTTTGAGTTTGAATTGGGTAAGTTATCATTTCCAAACAACTTTGACATTTGAGCGACAAATGGCCTGTGATCTGCACTTTGACAACATTTAACCTGCCTTCTCTAGCAAACTCTAACCGAGCTTGCACAGAACGACAATCGCCATCAACAAGTAAAATATCTGCTAAACGGGTCAGTTCTTCTAACGATACATGACCTTCAAACACGGCTTGTTGTTGCGCTAATAGGGTTGGTTCTAAAGTCTTGGGCAATCTATCCAGCATAGCCTAGTAATGATATAGAGTATTAAGGTCGTCGTCAATTTAAAAAATTGGTCAAAATTTAGCCGCTTGTTCGTTGTTTTTAATTAAATTTTCAGTTGACAAACAGGTTGTTTTACATAGAAACTAGTGATTTAAGCTTAAAAAACAAATTTTTGGAGTGAAGATTATGAACATTGCTAAATGGGGTTTGATATTTGTAGGACTACTATCATTCGATCTCTATGCAGCACCTGTGAATATCAATACTGCTGATGCTAGAACTATTACAGAATCGTTAGCAGGAATTGGTCAAAAAAAGGCTGAGGCGATTGTGGCCGATAGAACAAAAAATGGTCCTTTTAAGTCAATCGAGGATTTAAAGCGAGTTACTGGTATCGGGGACAAAATTATTTCCACAAATCGCGGTAATATTATACTAACTGATAAACCGGAAACTGCACAATCTAAACCAGCAACTACGACTCCAGCTAACATTCAGCCGACTAATACAAATCCCGGTCATTAAAAAAGCTTTATACTTTTTAGTCCCAAAGTCCAAAAATATCGTTTTTTGGACTTTCTATTTTTCGTAAAATTTTTGATTTTTTATCCACTCATTTAAAAATCATCTTTAGTAAATATACATATTTTAAATATTCAAAATATTGTATAATCATTTATTAAATATTTTAAACCCTTTTTAATCATTGCATTTCTATTTTAGCAGGTAATTAAATGTCCGATAGTGTTTCTTTATTCCCCTCTTTCCGTGATTTAGCACTGATTGAACCAGTGTTAAAAGCACTGGATGACATCGGCTATGAGACACCCACCCCTATTCAATCCAAAATTATCCCCTTTATGCTGTCTGGCAAGGATGTTCTTGGGCAAGCGCAAACCGGTACAGGCAAAACAGCCGCTTTTGCTCTGCCACTACTTTCTCGTATTGATTTAAAAGCAAAACAACCGCAGATACTTGTACTAGCACCCACTCGAGAGTTGGCTATCCAAGTTGCTGAAGCTTTTCAAGGCTACGCTTCTCGATTAAAAAATTTTCATGTACTCCCGATTTATGGTGGACAAGATTACAACATTCAGCTACGTCAACTCAGTCGGGGTGCGCATGTTGTGGTTGGAACACCCGGTCGAGTCATGGATCATATGCGTCGCGGTACTTTAAATCTTGATGCACTGCAATGTTTGGTACTGGATGAAGCAGATGAAATGTTGCGGATGGGATTTATTGATGATGTCGAATGGATATTAGATCAAACGCCATCCGATCGACAAACTGCTTTATTTTCCGCCACCATGCCGCCGCCGATTCGTAAAATCGCGCAGCAGTATTTGCGTGACCCTGAAGAAATCACCATCAAAGTTAAAACGACAGAAACTCCAACCATTCGTCAACGATATTGGTTTGTCAGTGGATTACACAAACTGGACGCTTTAACTCGAATCTTAGAAGCAGAAACTTTCGATGGCATGATTATTTTCGTTAAAACGAAAACCGCTACCGTAGAATTGGCTGAAAAATTGGAAGCGCGCGGTTATTCAGCAGCAGCTATCAACGGGGATTTATCTCAAGCTTTGCGCGAACGTACGATAGAGCATTTAAAGAATGGCAAAATTGACATTCTAATTGCTACCGATGTTGCCGCTAGAGGATTGGATGTTGATCGAATTAGCCATGTGATTAACTTCGATATTCCATATGATACCGAAAGTTATATTCACCGAATTGGACGTACTGGACGCGCCGGTCGTACTGGAGATGCTATTTTATTCGTTTCACCGCGTGAAAAACGTTTATTAAACAATATCGAAATTGCCACTAAACAAAAAGTTGAAGAAATGCAATTGCCTTCAACTGAATTAATTAACAATAATCGAATCAGTCGATTTAAACAACGAATTAGCGATACATTAGCTACTGAAGAATTGAGTTTTTATAGCCAATTAATTGAGCAATATGAACAAGAACATGATATTCCTGCGATTGAAATCGCCGCTGCATTAGCTAAATTATTACAAGGTGATGTACCTTTATTATTAAAACATCCGCCTAAAGTCATTAAAGATCGAAAAGAACGTGAAGATAGCAAATCTAAACGTGAACGTCGACGAGACGATTCATTTGAAGAAAAACCCGCTAAAGAACGTCCCTCCAGATCACGTTATACCACCGATATTGAAATGGAGTTATTTCGTATTGAGGTAGGAAATCGTCACGGTGTTAAACCGGGTAATATTGTTGGCGCGATTGCTAATGAAACGGGAATTGACGGCGACCATATTGCGCGAATTAGAATCGAGGAAGAATATAGTACGGTAGAATTACCCGCTGGAATGCCCAAAGATTTAATTCAAGAATTAAAAAAAGTCAGAATTGCAGGTCAGGCATTAAATATTTCTAAAGTTGAATCTGTTTCTAAAAAAAAAGATAGACCTAGAAAAAAAGTAGAGGCTTCACAAAAACCGCTAGGAAAATACTAAACAATCTTAATTAATGCTTTTCTATTCGACCTAAATAAGCTAATAGTAAAGCCGAAATCACAAATATCATGTGAATCGTAATATAGAGAACCACTTTATCATTGGCGATTTGATCAACATTCATAAATATTTTCAATAAATGAATTGATGAGATCGCCACAATTGAAGTGGCGACTTTCATTTTTAATGAATTATAATCGTGTGTACCTAACCATCCTAAACGTTCTGTTTCTTCGGTAATATCTAATTGTGAAACAAAATTTTCATAGCCACTAAACATCACCATCACAACTAAACTTCCCACCAAAGTTAAATCTATTAAATCTAAAATTCTTAAAACCAATTCTGCTTCTTTCATTACAATAATCCTAACGATTATTGAGCTTAATTCCTGAAAAAATTTAACTCCTATGGCTAATAAGGTCAGGCTCATGCCTAAATAAACTGGTGCCATAAACCAACGACTGGCATACATTGATCTTTCTAAACCAAATTCGATAAAACTTAATAAACGTTTCATTTTTATTCTGTTAAATGTGATGATAACCAGCGAGTCACTGTATCCAAAGAGTGTTGTTTTCTTTCTGCATAATCTTGCAACTGATCTTGACGTATTTTACCAACATTAAAATATTGCGCTTGTGGATGAGCAAAATACCATCCACTCACTGAAGCGGCTGGATACATTGCAAAACTTTCGGTTAATTCAATTCCTATTGATTGAGTAACTTGTAATAATTCAAATAATTTAATTTTTTCACTATGATCTGGACAAGCTGGATAGCCCGGGGCGGGTCGAATTCCCTGATAGCTTTCCTCAATTAAGCCCTGATTGGTATAGGTTTCATTTTTAGCATAGCCCCAATAATGAATACGGATTTGCTGATGTAAATATTCCGCAAATGCTTCTGCTAAACGATCGGCTAAAGCTTTTAACATAATTGCACTATAATCATCATGCTGTTCAGCAAATTGTTGTAATTTAATTTCAATGCCAATTCCAGTCGTTACTGCAAATGCACCCAAATAATCCATATAATCGCTATTTACCGGTGCAATAAAATCAGCTAAACAATAATTAGCCCGCCCCGGAGCTTTAATATTTTGTTGACGTAAATGCGATAAAACCATAATAATTTTATCCGGCTGATTTAAATCATATAACAAAATATCTTCATGACGACTTTGAGCTGGAAATAATCCGAATACCGCTTTTGCAGTTAACCATTCTTCTTCAATGATTGTAGATAACATCTGTTGAGCATCAGCAAACAATTTTTGTGCCACTTCTCCGACGGTTTCATCTTGTAAAATTGCCGGATAACGTCCAGACAACTCCCAAGTCTGAAAAAAGGGTGTCCAATCAATAAATTGCGCTAATACTGATAAAGAACCGGTTATCACTTGTACCCCTAAAAACTGCGGTTTAACCGGTAAAATTTCTGCGGTCCATTGCCATTTATGTTGTTGTGCCACCGCAAAACTGTGTTGTGGCGTTTGAGCTTTTCGTCCCTTATGATGTTCACGCACTTGGGCATATTCTCGGCGCAATTTTTGTGCAAAGTCGGTCACTAAATCCTGACTTAATAATTGACTAGCAACCCCAACCGCTCTGGACGCATCAGGAACATAAACCGTAATTCCTTGATAATGCGGTTCAATTTTAACAGCGGTATGCGCCCTAGAAGTGGTCGCGCCACCAATCATTAAAGGAATGCTAAATCCTTGACGTTGCATTTCTTTAGCAATATGCACCATTTCATCTAAAGAGGGCGTAATTAAACCACTTAAACCAATAATATTAACTTGTTGTTCTTTTGCGGTTTTCAAAATAATATCTGCCGGCACCATTACGCCCAAATCAATCACTTGATAATTATTGCATTGCAAAACAACCCCAACAATATTTTTACCAATATCATGAACATCGCCTTTAACCGTTGCCATTAAAATTTTACCCTGATATTGCTGGCTATTTTCAACATCTAATTGCATAAATGGCATTAAATAAGCCACTGCTTTTTTCATCACTCGCGCTGATTTAACCACTTGGGGTAAAAACATTTTTCCCGCGCCAAATAAATCACCAACAACATTCATTCCATCCATTAGTGGGCCTTCAATAACTTCTAAAGGTTTAGTGGCTGCTAAACGGGCTAATTCAGTATCTTGTTCGATAAAATCAGCAATACCTTTAATTAATCCATATTCTAATCTTTTATTGACAGGCAATAATCTCCAAGCTGAATCTTCTTTTTTAATTGTATTAGAATCTCCGCGATATTGTTCTGCTAATTCTAATAATTGTTCAGTCGCTTGCGAATCACGATTTAATACTACATTTTCGACTAAAAAACGTAATTGTTCAGGAATCTCTTGATAAATAGCTAATTGCCCAGCATTGACAATCCCCATATCCATACCCGCTTGAATAGCATGATATAAAAATACCGCATGAATCGCCTCACGAACTGGATTATTACCGCGAAATGAAAATGAAATATTTGATACGCCACCTGAAATTAATGCGTAGGGTAATTGTTGTTTAATAAGTTTAGTTGCTTGAATAAAATCCACTGCATAATTATTATGTTCTTCAATTCCAGTTGCAATCGCAAAAATATTCGGATCAAAAATAATATCTTCAGGCGGAAATTGTAATTGCTCGGTTAAAATTCGATAAGCTCTAGTACAAATTTCAATTTTACGTTTTTCAGTATCAGCTTGACCAATTTCATCAAATGCCATCACAATAACAGCTGCGCCATAACGGCGAACTAATTGAGCTTGTTGAATAAATTTTTCTTCGCCTTCTTTTAAAGAAATTGAATTGACAATTCCTTTACCTTGAATACATTTTAATCCAGCTTCCAAAATCTCCCATTTCGAAGAATCTAACATAATGGGTACTTTGGCAATATCAGGTTCAGCAGCAATTAAATTCAAAAAACGCACCATAGCATTTTTAGAATCTAACATGCCTTCATCCATATTAATATCAATAATTTGCGCCCCATTTTCGACCTGATTTTTTGCAATTTCTAATGCAGCTTCATAATCTTCATTAATAATTAATCGTTTAAAAACAGCCGATCCCGTCACATTAGTACGCTCACCAATATTGACAAATAAAGAATTAGAATCAATATTCATTACCTCTAATCCAGCTAAATGGCATTGCTTGGGTAAATCAGGAATTTTTCTCGGTAAATAATGACCCACTGCTTTAACAATTTCCGCAATAGTTTGTGGTGAAGTGCCGCAACAACCTCCAATAATATTTAAATAACCTTGAGCTGCCCAATCGGCTAATTCCTCTGCCATTTGCTGGGGTGTTTCATCATATTCACCAAATTCATTTGGTAAACCAGCATTCGGATGAGCAGAAACATATGTATCGGCAATTGTGGCTAATTCTTCAATATATTGTCTTAATTCTTTTGCCCCCAAAGCACAATTAAATCCAATTGAAATCGGTTGAATATGACGTAATGAATACCAAAATGCGGCAGCGGTTTGTCCAGATAAAGTTCGTCCAGAAGCATCAGTAATTGTACCGGAAATCATTACTGGTAATCGGACTTGTTTTTGCTCAAAATATTGTTCTAATGCAAAAATAGCAGCTTTTGCATTTAAGGTATCAAATACGGTTTCAATTAAAATAATATCTGTACCGCCATCAATTAACCCTGAAATAGCTTCGGTATAAGCTTCAACTAATTGATCAAATGTAATATTACGAAATCCCGGATCATTAACTTGCGGTGACATGGACGCAGTACGATTAGTGGGTCCTAAAACGCCAGCAACAAATCGAGGTTTTTCTGGGGTTAATTCGGTAAATTGTTGGCAAATTTGTTTCGCTAATTGCGCTGAAGCAAAATTCAATGAGTAAGCCCATTGCTCCATCTGATAATCAGCCATCGCAATTCGAGTCGAATTAAACGTATTGGTTTCAATAATATCTGAACCGGCTTCCAAATAAGCTTGATGAATTGCTTGAATAATTTGAGGTTGAGTTAAGGATAATAAATCATTATTCCCTTTTAAATCACAATTCCAATTTTTAAATTGTGTACCGCGATAATCCTGTTCTTCTAAATGATAACCTTGAATCATCGTTCCCATAGCACCATCTAAAAATAGGATACGTTGATTTAATAATTGAGAGAGTAATAATTGAGTATTCATCATTTTTTATTAAGCAGATAGGAATCAGGGATCAAGTTGGTTATAATATAAATATTGTTTATTTTTTGACTAATAGAAAATAAAATTTATCAATCAGAGGTTAAATAAAAATGACAAAACCTACATTAATACAAGTTATCAAAAGTGTATTGTCGGCTTTTATCGGAATCCAAAGCGATAAAAATCGACAATTTGATTTTAATCAGGGGGCAATAAAAGATTATATCATTGTCGGTTTAATTGCGACGGTATTACTCGTTTCAATGATTATTTTTTTGGTCTCTTTAGTCATTTAATTGAATAAAAAAGCCCAAGTATTCCTTGGGCTTTTAAGATAATGCTTTTTACCAAAAGCAATTTTTTATTCTTCTTTAGCAGTGCTGACAAAACTGTCTTTAATGCTAATGAACATATCGCCTAATCCGTTAAATAAATTTGCCGGCGCTAAAGACAATTTCAAAACAAAATAGGTACGAATAATTGCAACCACGATAAATCCTGCAATTGGCGGCATTAATTCAAAAAAGGTCGATAACAATACCCCTTTAAATCCTTCAAATCCGCCTTCATTTTTACGATCACCTACACTCAAAATGTCTCGCTCGTAACCTGCGGTACTTTCACTACTTCTAAATGTTTCTAAAATATAAATATTTAGCCAATCAAATAGTGTTTGGGTGACAAAAAATGCCACCGCCGCAATTCCCACCCACATTAACGCATTAGGCATTTTTACTTTCATTGTCCCTTGGTACATCCAAATGACTGCAAATACCATTGCAATTCCACCAATCATCTTTCAATTCCCCCTTTACTGATTATTTAGTTATTTATTTTTGTCATAAAAAAATACAGACCCGGACATTTTAATATCATTTCATCGCCGGTTTTTTCTACACCACAATGATCATATTTATCAGGTCGGCCAACTTTTTGCTTCATCACTGCTCCCTCCTGAATAAAATATTTGGTTTCTAAATCCAATGTTTTTGTTCTAGGGTCTTCGGAAATAGCATGTAAAATACAATCCTTTCTAAATTCCCATATATTATCTACCATTTTTTTCTCTTTATCCATGCCAGGACTTTCAGCCCATACTTTCCATTTCCCATGAATTTCTACATCTTCACATTCTGTAGATTGAGCCAAAACCATTGGCGTAGCTAAAGCCAAACCTAGTCCCAAAATAATTATTCTTTTTTTCACGATGCTTGCTCCAAAAATATCCCGCTTGTAACTGGTTTAGTATTATAACAATATGACCATTTACACGGGGATTTTTACTTGGTTTTATTTTTAGGATTGGCTAGAAACACGGATTTAACTTGACTTTAAAATCTTCTAAAGTAACATACTAAGTTCGGATGCCAAAAACTGGCGCGTTTATTTTATTTACAACACATAAAAGGTAGGACACTCATGGGAGCGATCTTAGACTTAACAGAAATGTTAAAAGAACCAGCCGGTATGATTACAGCACTTGTGATAATTGCTGCGGGTTATTTCTTCGTAAAATGGGTTTTCGCAGAACCTGAAGAAGAAGAGTAAATTTTCACCGTACTGAGTTTTATCTCTCTACTCATCGAGACCGCTGTCGATTGCCAAAATAGACAGCGGTTTTTGTTTTTATAGCGAATTTTTGGCTATCCCTTATAATCTGTACACTTTTAGATTCTATCACTATGAAATGTCAAAATGTACAGCTTCCTCCGCTCATTAATTCTGCAACAACTCCGAACTCCCGCTCCAGCCACCGGTTTAGGCTTATTCCGGTTATTATTTGGATTAGTCACTTTTCAAGAAATCGTTTTTCTTTTGTATTTTAATCATTTGATTTTCGATCCTATTCCTTATTTGGATGTGGAATTTCCAATGATTCATTTTTTTCTTTGTCTATGGGCAATCGTTGCTTTTTGTTTAACGATTGGTTATCACTGTCAAATGGCGATTATCAGTAATTATCTGTTTTGGTTAATTTTTGTTAATTTTACTCCCATGCAACGGGATTTTGATGGCGGTTTCGATTTATTTATGATCGGGGTTAATTTTTTTTTATTATTTTTACCTATAGACAAAGCTTGGTCTATCGATCAATTACGTTATAAATTAGCCTCTCCTTTTAAAGCTTATCATAATTATAGCATAAAAAGCATTCCATTATTAGCTTATTCATTACCTGTTACCATTTGTTTGGGTTTTTTATATTTTGATTCTGCGATTCACAAATTATTTGCCCCTCATTGGCGAAATGGTTTAGGAGGATGGTTACCTGCAACTATGCCTTATTATATTTCTGCACTTAATTTATCTTGGTGGTTAAATCAGGAAATTTTGCAAAAAATAATTGGCTATATCATTTTAATTTTTCAATTCAGTTTTATTTTTTTGGTTCATCAAGCTAAACTCAGACCTATTTATGCCTTAATTGGTATCAGTTTACATTTAAGTATTATTTTAACTTTAAATATTTATCCTTTTGGATTTGGCATGTTAATTTGTTATAGTTTAGTCATTCCTTTTTCTTGGTATCAACAATTAGCCAATTGGTTTACTGCTAAAACTGCTTATTTAACCGTATATTACGATCAACAATGTCCTTTATGTAATCGCACCGTATTAACGCTAAATCATTTTGATATTTTTCGCAGAATTGCATTTAAACCGGCGCAATCCGAAGCAAAATTGTCTCCTACATTACAGGATTTTAATTTAGAAACTTTATTAACTGATTTATATGCGGTTGATCAACAACAACGAGTTTATTCGGGAGTCAATACTTACGCGGAAATTTTAATCGCAATGCGATATCCGGCGATATTAGGTTATTTTCTAAAATTACCAATGGTTTTTAACTATGCCAACGCTTATTATCGTAGCATCGCTGATAATCGTTTACGTCTAACTTGTCAAAATAATTGTGAAATTACGCCGATTAAAATACAACCGATGTGGGCTGATCATTTATGGAGCCAATCAGAACATTTTTTAAAAAATGTGCGTATTTTAACCAAAATCATTATGCTACTGATTTTTTTACAATTAAACAGTTCTATTCACTATGGATTACTCTATCGTTTTAAAATCGATTTACATACACCTTTAATTGCACCGATTGCTGCAATCAGTAATTCATTACTTATCATATCAAATAGTTTTGTAGGAATTACGCCTCACGCGCTATATGTTCATGATCATTTTCAAGGTTATAACCATTTATTAGCCATCACTTATTTAGATAATCAAGGTCACGAACAATGGCTACCTTTCATCGATTCTACCGGACGTATGCTTACACCAAATTGGGGACGAGTGCATTCCATGTGGGCAAATATTGCGGTAACGCCAAAAATTGATCCGATTCGCCTACACAAAGGGATTATGCGAATCACCGCTTTTTGGGGAACTCACTTAGGGCTGGATTTAAATCACACTCAATTTTTAGTCAAATATAAACCGATTCATCTGTCAAATGAATGGACTTACGATTTATTAAACAACAATTTATCTGGGCAATGGCAAACCATTGGGCAAGCACATTGGCATCAAAAAACGATTGATATTCAATGGACAAAACCCTCTTATTTAACGTTAGAATAAATTTATTATTGCCTCAACGATTCAGCCATGATATAAATTATCCGTGTTCAACGCTTGGTATTTAGCTGATGAATGGTTCTTTGGATGCGGTAAATCTGAGCATTAATGTGAATTTACAATACTCAAAGCACTAGGTGTTTAACACTCTAAATGTTTACAAAAAATAAAAACCTTTTGTGGAGGATGTTATGAAAAAAGTATTATCTCTCTTGGCATTGACGTTGATGGTTGTTGGTTTAGCAGGTTGTTTAGACGATCCAGATGGTTCTAAACAAAAAGTTGGAACAAGTGCAACTTCTTCTGTTTCAATGTAAGCGTTCGTAATACCCAAAAAGGCTAGTCAATCTTTTTTAAAGTGGCTAGCCTTTTTTATTGTCTTTTTTCCACCGTTGATGCAATAGCTAAACTTAATGCACCAACTAAGTGCGACATTTTGCCTCACTTGTTATTTTTTGTGACATACTTCACAATACGAACCTCGTACTGAATTATGCACCCTAAATAAATGCGTTTATTTCGTAATCCATTGATTTTGAAATTAAGTTTATGCTTAACTGCATTCTCAACTTCTGCTGATGATTCTTTAACTCTTATCAGTCGAGTTCATTTTCAAGGTGGTTATTTCTCCGCTGAATGGGAAGCACCTCAAACCAAGCTATACAAAATATTCGTCTTTGTCCCTAAAGACAGTGAAAACACTGCCGTCATCTATCGAATTTATCCTCAAGGTCACTTTGCCAAAAACCAAACCTGTTCCAGAACTGAGCTTTCTCCAGTCTGTAATGAATTTGTGATTGATCAAGCTCGACATCAAAACCAATGGGTGCAACTAAAACTAAATGCCAATACCGATAGTCAATGGCGTTTTGTAAAGCAATTAGGTTATGTCAGTGTGCATAATTCTGCAAAAACTCTTGAAAGGGTCAGTATTACAGCTATCCGCTTTCAATCTTCATTCGTCCATCCACAATATCCTAAAACAGGCTATAGCAAAATTGCCAACAACGGCAGTTTACTCGCTAATACCGCTCGTTTAGGAACTAATCCTACCGATTGGGCTTGTACTCGTGACAACAAAACCGGATTAATGTGGGAAATTAAAACCTTAGATAAAGGCATTAGAGACATGAGTAATACTTACTCGTGGTATAACACCGATACGAAAACCAATGGCGGTTTAGAAGGTGTCCAAAGTGGCGGAATATGTTCTGGGGGAACGGCTTGTGACAGTGAAAGTTTCAAAAATGCCGTTAACACGCATAAATTATGTGGCTATGATGATTGGAAATTGCCCACTAAAGAGGCTTTAATGACTTTAATTGATACTCATAACACCCCTGCGATTAATCTTGTGTATTTTCCGAATACCCCCAGTGTGCGTTTTTGGACAGCCACTCCATATGCCAATAGTAGTTATGGTGCATGGTTAGTTAATTTTCATTACGGTACGGTAGATTTTGATACTAAACAAGATGCTAATGCAATACGACTGGTTAGAACAGGTTTATAATCCCTTGTTTATTTAAAACTCAACAGTTTATCTAGTCAAATTAGCTATGCAGCAATATATTGAAAAAATTTTACGCGCGAATCGTATTTATGAGGTGGCAGTTGAAACGCCTTTGGATTTTGCTCCGCATTTATCTCAGCGTTTAGATAATGATATTTATTTGAAACGAGAAGATTTACAGCCAGTGTTTTCTTTTAAATTACGCGGTGCTTATAACAAAATTGCGCAGCTAAACGCCGAACAACGAGCTAGAGGCGTGATTGCTGCTTCTGCTGGGAATCATGCGCAGGGCGTAGCTCTTGCTGCTAAGAAATTGGGAATCGAAGCAGTGATTGTAATGCCCAATACCACTCCTGAAATTAAAATTCATTCGGTTAAAGCGCGTGGAGCCACTGCGATTTTATTTGGGGATTCATATGACGAAGCATATGAACATGCCAAAAAGATTGCTATCGAACAAAATCGAACTTTTGTCCATCCATATGACGACGCTGATGTTATCGCTGGTCAAGGGACAATTGCGGTGGAAATTTTACGGCAAAAACATCAAACCATTAACGCAATTTTTGTGCCGGTTGGTGGCGGCGGGTTAATTGCTGGCATTGCGGTTTATGTTAAATTTGTTCGTCCAGAAATTAAAATTATCGGTGTAGAACCTGAAGATTCAGACTGTTTACACCGTGCATTAACGGCTAAACGCAGAGTCATTTTAAGACAAGTCGGCTTATTTGCTGATGGTGTTGCAGTTAAACAAATCGGTAAAGAACCGTTTAAATTAGCTCATCATTATGTTGATGAAGTGATCACGGTCTCTACCGATGAAATTTGTGCGGCGATTAAAGATATTTTTGATGATACACGCTCGATTGCCGAACCCGCCGGAGCTTTAGCTTTAGCGGGTCTAAAACGTTATATTGAAATTAATCAAGCACAAAAACAAACTTTAATTGCGATAGAAAGTGGGGCAAATATCAATTTTGATCGATTACGTTATGTTGCTGAACGAGCGTTAGTTGGCGAACATCGAGAAATTTTATTGGCGGTCTCTATACCTGAAATTCCGGGCAGTTTTTTAAGATTTTGTAAATTACTCGGCGGACGTAGTTTAACCGAATTTAATTATCGTTATTTTGATCGACAAATGGCACAAGTTTTTGTCGGAATCTCTAGTAGCGGTATCGAAGCCGATCGAGCAAATTTAATTCAACAATTAACTAATGAAGGTTTCGCAGTCACAGATATGACTCTCAATGAATTGGCTAAAGAACACATCCGCTACATGGTCGGCGGTCATGCGCCGAGTTCTTTGGGGGAAATTATCTACAGTTTACATTTTCCAGAACGGCCAAATGCGTTATTAAATTTCTTAACCGCCTTGGGTAGCAGTTGGAATATTAGTTTATTCCATTACCGGAATCATGGTGCCGCATTCGGGCGAGTTTTAATGGGAATACAAATGCACAAATCAGAACGCAAAGCTTTTCAATATTGCTTGGATGCTTTAGGATTTGAATATCGTGAAGAAAATCAAAACCCAGCTTATCGTTTATTTGTAGGTGGTAACGAAAGCTCTCGCATACTTCAAGATAAAGAATCTAATATCCTTGATTGAATAATATCGGTGGCGGTGGAAGTAATTGATGTTTAGGTTGAACTAAAATGGGTTTTGACATCGTCTGCCAATGATGGCGCTCATCAATGAATCCTTTACATATCGCCCAACCGACAATCAATCCACAAACGCCCCCTAAACCTAAGCCTAGATAAAATTGGCTAGTCGTCCACGTCGGATTAAACACAGTATTTGTTTGTTTTATTGATACTTTATTCAGGGTAATCGCCTTCGCATCGGTATAACTTATTTCGCCAACACTCACTTCTAAATTCGCCTCAAACAACTGTTGTAACGCGGGTTTTATCGTATCAGCAACATGTTGACTGGTAAAAGAAGTTAATGATTTAGCCATAAATTATCACTCATTCACAATAAAAAATATCACCAATTTCTATCATATATTTTTTAGCGTATTTATTATCATTTTCAACTATAAAAATTTATCGGTTGCTTTATCAAATTCGATAAACTGCGACAATTTGACTCGCGGCAATTTGTCACATTTTCTTATTCATTTAGTTTAGGTACACTATATCCAATTTAGCAATTCTATTCGCCTCCTAAGCCATTTAGATTCTATTTTTTTCATATCCTTCTCTATGCGGTCTTAGCGACCGCATTTTTTTTGCTTACCGAAAAATTAAGCATTTCGACAATTATCTGCGACAATTTGACTCGCGACAATTCACCACATTTTCTTATTCATTGAGTTTAGCTACACTATATCCAATTTAGCAATTCTATTCGCCTCCTAAGCCATTTAGATTCTATTTTTTCATATCCTTTTCTGTGCGGTCTTAATGACCACCTTTTTTTATCCAGAATATTGGTTATTTTTACGGTTATAATTTATTAATTGCTAGTAAATACCATTCAATAATCACAAAAATACTAATGACCATCATTGAGCCAATCATTCCTGCTAATTCATAACCAAAACGACTGCATCCATATAATAAAATAATTAAATTCTGCAACATTCCAATCATGCCCGGCGCACGTAATTGGAGATCATGGTGATAACCTAACCAAAATCCAAATCTTGATCCCATCCACATAATCGTCGCAATTTCAACCAAGCGCATTGATTCAGCAGTGTCACAATAAATAGCCAACATTAATAATGCGGGAATAAATACCAAGATTTGTTCTATAGTTTGTTGTAAATAACGTTGGTTAATTCGTAATCGCAATGATTCACCATCGCCTAATATACTGATGCCGAATGTTCCTAAACGTTCATGAGCAACCGCTTCAATCCCCAATACTAAACAAAACAAGGTCGCTATTCCCCAGCATTTTAAAGCAAAAATCAGCCGGTCTATGGCTAATTCCATATGTGCAATTGGTGATAATACTAAATATAAAAATAACCAGCATAAAATCGTTATTAAACTGGCAACAATCAAACTCCGAATGAAGGTTGTTTTGGTATTATCTAAAATCTGCAGTTTTTGATCACGCATTGAGTAATTAATTAGACAATTTAAACAAATGACGTAATTGATGATAAATTTGATGACGTTTAATAATTAATAAATAACTGGATAATCCTAATAAAATCCCAAATATTAATCGTCCAATCACTGAATCATCTGTACTAGCAATAAAATCGGTAGATTCAACGGTTTCAGTGGTTTCTGGTTTAGGAACGCCTAAACTTTGCCATTTATCATAATCTTGCCAAATCGGATATTTGCCTTTCCAGAATTCTTCAGTGAAATAAGGGGTTAAATCCATTCCGTGTAAACTAGGAATGCCTTTTTCATTAAGAAATTTTTTGTAAACCACTAAACTAATGTCTCCACCTTCACCGATGCCATTGGTTGTAAAGGCTTTTTCAACATGATCATGAAACATCCACACGCCTTCTCCGAAGCTGTGCAATCCATCATCTTCACCCACCAATTCCAACTCTAATCGTTGCGCAGGGGTTAAACCATGAACATCTCGAGTAATATAAGAATTGGGTCCATTATCAACCCCGTCGTAATGAGTTACTGTCGGTTTATGTCCGTGAATATGCAAGGCTAAAGTTTCAGTATGACCATTTAAAACGCGCAATTTCACTTTCTCGCCCATTTGCATTTCGATTAAAGATTCTCTTAAGGTATAAGGGAAAGAACGCCCATTAAGCATAAAGTAATCATCAGTCGCATCTGTAATACGATAATCATGATTTAAATGTTTAGCGGTTAAGCGTGGATCATTTGATTTTCTTGCCCACACTTCATGTAGTTCCTTATCTGCTGATTGGAAATGTAAATCATATTCGCGGGCATATTTTTCTGATACTGCCACCGAAGGATGACGCACTTGTCCGTCACCAACGTTAAAAGTTTGCACCCAATTGTTTGGGCGATTTTCTTCGACAATAAACATTCCTTGTAACCCCATAGGAATATGCGTATGTGGCTGTACATGACAGTGATAATACATCGTCCCCGGCTGACGAGGTTTAATCACATATGTTTTACTTTGTCCGGGTAACACATCCATATGGCTGGTTTGACCCACACCATCATTACCTTCACCACTATGATCCATGTACGGATGATCTACACCGTGCAAATGAATCGAATGCGGCAGATAATGGGTATTTTCTAAAGTTAGCCATACAATATCACCTTGCTCCACACGAATCGCTGGTGACGGCAACCGTAATAAGGGATTCGCTGTGCTGTCATATAAACTTGCAGTGGACATATCCCGAGTTTTAGGCGTAAATACCCAAAAAGTCGGTTGCAATCCCGGGGCAATATTAAAAGTCGTAATCGGTGTAGCAACATCTGGTGAACGACCATTCAGTTCTGCAACTTCCAATTTAATGAAAATGTGATCTGGATCACCATCACCGTCAACATCATCTGACATCGTAATGGCATCAGCAGCCAATTGGGTATTCATCAAAGTTTCCATGGAAACATTATTTGTACCTTTGACAAAGGCTGCAATATCATATGGATTATCCGGATGACATAAATGCGATTCTTGAATCGTAACCCCATCAACCACTTGAGCTTTACGCCACTCAGCATCCACCGTATCCGGACAAACCTCTTCCGCCGTTCCTACCGGTACTTTAGTTGAAGGCGGTAAACCATTATTAGCCGATACCCATACTGGCAATAACAACAGTAAAGCATATCCCGATAAATTCAGTGATTGTTGATTCATGATAATCCTCAGAAAAATAAAACGATAATCGCTTCTTCGTAACCTACTCAGAAACTGTTTTTATAATTGTTAACTGATCATTTTAAACTAATTGACCGCTAAATTCTTGATGTCGTTGTTAAATGAATCAGAATATGATTTACGCTTGCCTAAATTGAACGATAAACTCAAAATTTATCTTGATATACTTAGCGAAAGTTTTTGCTCTAGGCTTAAATTTGCGATAATAAAATTCTTTAATTTATCAACACAGGTCTTCTTACCATCATATGTGGTTTAAAAATCTTACTTTGTTCCGCTTCACCGAACCTTTTAAATTGTCTGCTTCACAATTAACTCAACAATTAGAAAGTTTACGTTTTCGTCCCTGTGGGGCACATGATGAATCGAGTTTCGGCTGGAGCGCGCCTTTGGGTCGTCATGCTGAAGAACTTGTCTATCAAGCAAACGGTTTTTTATTACTATGCGGTAAGAAAGAGCAGAAACTATTACCCAGTAGCGTAATTAATGAATTGTTAGAAGAAAAAATCAACGATTTAGAAACTCGACAAGCGCGTAAATTATCTAAAAAAGAACGCACTACGCTTAAAGATGAATTAACCTTTGAATTATTACCAAAAGCTTTTTCATTATCTCGCTATCATTATTTATACATCGATCCAAAAGGCGGCTGGTTAGTGGTCGATTCAGCGACTGCTAAAAAAGCCGAAGACTTAGTCAGTTATCTACGTCGCTGTTTAGGCTCTTTGCCCGTTGTTCCCCTACGAACTCGTGAAACCCCGATGATTACTTTAACCGAATGGTTGACCAACCAACGTCCTCCTGCTGGAATAACGATTGAAGATGAATGTGAATTACGTTCTCTTGAAGCTGAGGGTAGCATCGTTCGCTGTAAAAAACACGATTTAAGCCTACCTGAAATTAAACATCATTTAAACAGTGGTAAACAAGTGATTAAACTGGCTCTAAATTGGCAAGATCGTTTAGCTTTTGTGATAGATGAACACTTATCTATCAAACGGTTACGCTTTTTAGAAATTATCCAAGAACAACGCGCCGATATTCACACGGAAGATGAATTACAGAATTTTGATGCTGATTTTTCCATGATGACCTTAGAATTAGCCCAATTTTTACCGCAATTACTCATATTATTTGGCGGCGAACAGCCCTTCTCTTCTTAAGTTTGAGCGATTAAACATGTTTGTAAATCTAACCCAATCTCAGTGCAATGCTATTCATTCAAACTCCATTACTGTGAATTCTCATAATCGAATGAACCGATATTTTTTAACTGTATTATTAGCCAGTTTTTTCAGCCCGCATCTGTTGGCTGCGACTTTTAAAATGCCTAAAGAGGGTGATAGCTTGGTTGATAGTCACTCAGGAAAACCGAAATTTATTCATGCTAAACAAGAAGATACTTTGATTGATATTGCTGTAGAGCATTTATTAGGTCAAGAAGAAATTGTCTTAGCAAACAAAAAAATTGATCGCTGGTTACCCGGAGAAGGTACAAAAGTGCGCATTCCGACGGCACATTTATTACCGGATACTCCGCGTGAAGGGATTGTGATTAATCTCCCTGAATTTCGTATGTATTATTATGTCCCGAATCGCACTGTCAAAAAAGTTCCGATCGTCAAACCGGTCACTGAGGCAACTAAACCTAAGGCAGATGCCACTTTACCGCTGTTGTTGAACAGCACACCTTTGCCGATCGAACCTGAAATGCAAACTAAAACGGTGACTTTGCCGCCAACACAAGTGATTTCTTACTCGGTAGGGATTGGGCGTTATGATTGGAAAACCCCATTAGGAGTCACCAGTATCGTGGCAAAAATTAAAGACCCAGTATGGACACCACCGGCATCAATTAAGGCTGAACATTTAGCTAAAGGTGATCCTTTACAAGATGTTTATCCGCCCGGTCCCAATAATCCCCTCGGCTTATTCGCCCTGCGTTTAGCTTTACCCGGATATTTATTACATAGTACCAATAAACCTCAAGGGGTAGGAATGCAGGTCAGTCATGGCTGTATGCGTTTATATCCTAAAGATATTGAACGTTTCTTTCCGATTGTCGAAGTCGGAACTAAAGTCAATATTATTAATCAACCAGTGAAAGTGGGTTGGTCGAACGGGATGCTTTACATAGAATCCCATCCCAATTTAGATGGTGAAAGCATGAGTTACCAACAACGTTTAGATAAAGCATTAACCTTAATTGAAAAAGCTACAACGCAAAATCCGGTGGCTATTAATCAAAAACTGTTGAAAAATGCTCTGGAACAAAATTCGGGTATGCCGGTAGCAATTTCATCCAACCAAATTGACGATGAAGATGATAATATTCAACCGGTTAATGATATGCCCACTGAACCTGCGTCTCCTGAATTACCGGAAATTCCCGAATTGCCTGATTTAGCCAGTAGCGACTCCGATATTGAATTTGATCAACCTAATTTAATTTTACCGCCGACAAAATTACCTAGTTTATCAGCACCGGCAAAGCCTTTACCCACGCCAGAATCGATCTCTTTATCGAAAAAAATCCCTACGCCCAAATTGGTAAAACCGAAAACTGTAATCCCAGCACCTCCTACTTTACCTAAAAATTTCGCTAAAAATATCACTGTACAAAAAACCAAAGAACCTACGCATCGGGTATTTAAAACATCGCCATTTCCTAGTCCAGAAATGCAATGACAAAAATCTTAACTACCTTAACTTTTATCGAAACTTAATTTTTTCGTATATCCTTTAGACATGTTTAAAAAAATATTTGCTCTGACATCGGTATTATTCATCACAGCTTGTCAAGAAAATCCTGCTTCTATGAGTTTTATAAAACCTGATAATTTGCCTGATAAATATTTACAAATTATCCAAACAGCCGAATCTAAAGCGACACCGGCGGCGCGACAAATTCTTGTTATCGGACGAGAAATGAGTGCCAGCAAATCTGATATTTTACGCGGCAGTTGTTGGGATTATGCCAATTCAGTTTATAACCGCGCAGGTTATACGCTTGCTAAACGCGATACGATTCTACAAGGTCGCAAAGGCTCAACCTCTTTACCTAATACTAAAATGGTGCAACCTGGGGATTTTTTATCGTACCTTAATCATTCCTATCACAACAGTGAACACAGTGCGATTTTTATTGATTGGATCGATGAACCACACAAAAATGCGTTAATGCTCAGTTACCCGGGCGAAGGTCGAGCTGAACCTGCACGCTATCGTGCATATGATTTATCTGATGTTTATACAATTGTTCGCCCTCACAATAACAATTAATATCGTTAGTCTATTGATCTAAAACACTTAACTAGCTAAATTTAATCAAAAGCCGATTGTCTAATTTGCTCTATAGAGCTAGACAAAGCTACACAAATTAGCGACAATGAAAAATTAACTTACTTTCTATAATTAACGTGTGATGGCGGCTATCTGCATTATTAATGGACCGAACTTAAATTTATTAGGCAGTCGTGAGCCTGGACTTTATGGTCAACAAACTTTAGCTGATATTCAGCATTCGCTTGAAACTCATGCACTTGCTAAGATCCATCAGTTGCATTTTTTTCAATCTAATGCTGAACATGCGTTAATAGAGTATATTCATCAAGCTTATCAACAACAGCTAGATTTTATTATCCTTAATCCGGCTGCTTTTACTCATACCAGTATTGCTATACGAGATGCTTTATTAGCCACTCGTATTCGCTTTATTGAAGTGCATTTATCCAACGTATATGCTCGTGAAGCTTTTAGGAAACACTCCTATTTTTCTGATATTGCCCAAGGAGTGATTTCTGGTTTTGGTGCATTCGGTTATATATTGGCTTTACAAGCTGCTCATCAGTTATTAACCCAGAGATTAGACTAACATGGACATTATTAAAATTAAAAGGTTGATTGAAATCGTTTCTCACTCGGATATTACTGAATTGGAAATCCACGAAGGTAAAGACTCGATCAAAATCAGTCGTTACGCTGCGAATACAATCTCTACACCTTCAGTCGCTCAACCTCCCCTGACTACAGCAACTCCTGTAGTCAATGCCACCGTGACTCATACTGAAGTCGAAGCCCCTTTGACCGGTCACATTGTTCGTTCACCAATGGTAGGTAGTTTTTATCGCGCCCCTACCCCAACCGCTACGCCTTTTGTTGAAGTAGGTCAAACGGTTATTCAAGGTCAAACCTTATGTATCATTGAAGCAATGAAGATTTTAAACCAAATTGAATCCGATAAAAGTGGTGTGGTCAAAAAGATTTTGGTTGAAAATTCCCAACCAGTGGAATATGACCAACCTTTGTTTATTATTGAATAATTGCTCAACGGTATATCAACGATGTTTGAAAAAATTGTGATTGCTAATCGCGGCGAAATTGCCTTACGAGTTCTACGCGCCTGTCGTGAACTAGGGATAAAAACCGTTGCTGTTCATTCTACCGCTGACAGAGATTTAAAACATGTCCGTTTAGCTGATGAATCCGTTTGCATAGGACCTGCGGCTTCGATAGACAGTTATTTAAATATTCCTGCGATTATTAGTGCGGCTGAAGTCACTGATGCTGAAGCTATCCATCCGGGTTATGGTTTTTTATCCGAAAATGCTGATTTTTGTGAAAAAGTCAATCAAAGTGGCTTTGTATTTATTGGCCCCCGAGCTGAAACGATCCGGATGATGGGTGACAAAATTTCCGCTAAAAAAGCCATGCAGGTGGCGGGAATTCCTTGTGTCCCCGGAAATGGTAATCCGTTAACCGATAATCCTGAAGATAATTTACGTTTAGCTGCGGAAATTGGCTATCCCGTGATCATTAAAGCTTCAGGCGGCGGAGGTGGACGAGGGATGCGAACGGTTCATACTGAAGCGGCACTATTAAATGCAATTGCGATGACTAAAGCCGAAGCTGCGAGTGCTTTTGGTAATGATATGGTCTATATGGAAAAATTCTTAGAAGACCCGCGTCATATCGAATTTCAAGTTTTGGCTGACGCTCATGGAAATGCCATCCATCTTGGGGAGCGCGATTGTTCAATGCAGCGTCGTCATCAAAAAGTGGTTGAAGAAGCCCCTGCTCCCGGAATTACTGATTTACAACGTCAACAAATGGGCGAACGTTGCGCCCAAGCTTGTAGAGAAATTGGCTATTTAGGTGCCGGTACTTTTGAATTTTTATATGAAAAAGGGCAATTTTATTTCATTGAAATGAATACTCGAGTTCAGGTTGAACATCCCGTCACCGAAATGATTACCGGTTTTGACATCGTTAAAGAACAATTACGGATTGCTTGTGGTGAAAAATTATCTATCACTCAACAACAAGTACGCTTTACCGGTCATGCGATTGAATGTCGTTTAAACGCCGAAGACCCGTCGAATTTTATGCCCTGTCCTGGGGTGATTGAACAGTTCCATATGCCAGGCGGGCCTGGTATCCGCTGTGAAACGCATATTTACAACGGTTATCGCGTTCCGCCTTATTATGACTCCATGATTGGAAAATTGATTGCTCACGGTGATAGTCGTGCGAGTGCAATTGCTAGGATGCGTACCGCTTTAAGTGAAATGGTCATAGACGGTATTAAAACCAATATTCCTTTACAGTGCGACATTATGGCTGATAGCGCGTTTTGTGCTGGTGGGCAAAATATTCATTATTTAGAAAAAAAATTAGGGCTTGGCTAATTTATGACAACCAAACAATTTGATCCCTCCGTTCCTCGCCGCATGTATTGGGCAGATCAACTCAAAAATCCTCTGTCTTGTCCAGAGTGTGGTCAGTCTTTAGTTGAAGAAAATCATTTATACATTATTGCTGCACAAGAAAAAGATCAAATCAATTCCTTTGCAAGTCGCAACGACGGTGGACATTTTTGCCCACATTGTCCAGTGGTAGTTTTAGAAAATGCTGTGTTTAATGCAATTACCAGTGAATCCAAAGAAATTAGTCGTTTTCAAGTCATGGGAATTATTGATGAAAGCAAAACAACTGATGATCACATTGCTATCACTCAATTTTTATCTAATAAACCGAGTGTAAAACATGGAGATAAAATCGGTCGCAACGATTTATGTCCTTGTCGCAGTGGTAAAAAATATAAAAAATGTTGTCTGAATAAACCATGAGTTGGCATCAAATCGCTTTAATTACTCATCCCCAAAGTGCCTCTGAAATCGCTGATTATCTTTCAGATTTAGGCGCAATATCTGTCACTCTGTCTGATGCTGAAGACGTACCTATCTACGAGCCAGAACTGAATCAAACGCCGGTGTGGGCAAATACCACCATCACCGCTTTGTATGAATTAAATTTTGAGCCTAATGATATTTATCAAGCCCTTTGTGAACGTTTTGCTACTGACCAATTTCACAGTTGGCACAGCGAAATTTTAGCGGATCAAAACTGGGAACAGGCATGGATGGCTTATTATCAACCGATGAAATTCGCTGATAAATTATGGGTTTGCCCTAGTGATCAACCTCAATATGAACCTAATACGCTATGTTTGAAACTCGATCCAGGCTTGGCGTTTGGCACTGGAACACATCCAACCACTGCCTTATGTTTAGAATGGTTAGCCAGTCATGATTTAACTGGAAAAACGGTGGTTGATTACGGTTGTGGTTCAGGCATTTTAGCCGTTGCCGCCGCATTATTAGGCGCGAAACAAGTGTATGCAGTTGATATTGATCCTCAAGCAATAACAGCTACTGTTAATAATGCTGAAAAAAATCAAGTGGTTAATCAAATCACAGTTTATTCCGTCGCCGCTTTTGCCGAATATCGAATTGAGGCTGTTGACGTTGTTGTTGCAAATATTTTAGCCAATCCCTTAATTGATCTCAGCCAAACCCTAACTAACTTATTAAAAACTGATGGGCAATTGGTTTTATCTGGCATTCTTAATGAGCAAGCAGAAAACGTGAGTACCGCTTACGCTACCACCGTATCACTATCAGCTCCACAGTTTGAGGCTGAATGGTGTTTATTAATCGGCAACAAACGTTTCTAAATTCATGCTAACTCACTGTTCGCATTGTAAAAAAATTTTTAACATTGGGGTTGAGCAACTCAGCCACCATCAAGGCGTATTGTATTGCCCACATTGTGATGAAATGCTAACCCGCTTAAAATTTTTTAATCCGGACATTTTTA
>JACCEE011477493.1_pt1 | contig 35416 bp, 29 predicted proteins | sample 7449931 | NCBI WGS metagenome assembly JACCEE01 (sample SAMN15323457, study PRJNA562643) | freshwater metagenome | isolation source: river surface water | place: USA:Blue River Watershed | collected 2017-08-19 | reverse complement strand
GGAGGGTTCAAGCAGTTGTCGCAGTTGCCGCAATACGGCATGTAAACGCCTTGGCCGTCTTCTGGGGCTTTGGCATAGCTTTCGCCAAAGTAGCCCAGCAAGCGCACACGTCGGCAATCGGTGGCTTCGGCCAAGCCCAACAAGGCATCTAATTTGCCGCGCATGACTTGCTTGAACTCTTCGCCCGCTGGGCTTTCGTCGATCATGCGGCGTTGGTTCACCACGTCTTGCAGGCCATACGCCATCCAAGCGTCAGAGGCCAAGCCGTCGCGGCCCGCACGTCCGGTTTCTTGGTAATAGCCTTCGATGTTTTTAGGCATGTCCAAGTGCGCCACAAACCGCACATCGGGTTTGTCGATGCCCATGCCAAAGGCAATGGTGGCCACCATCACCACACCTTCTTCGCGCAAAAATTCATTTTGGTGGCGCTGCCGCACATCGGCGGCCAGCCCTGCGTGGTAAGGCAAAGCCCGCACGCCTTCTTGCGCCAGCATCTCGGCGATTTCTTCCACCCGTTTGCGCGATTGGCAATACACCACACCGGCCTCATCGGGGTGCTCGCGCTCAATGAAGCGCAAGAGCTGCGTGCTGGCGTCTTTTTTCTCGACGATGGTGTAGCGGATATTGGGCCGGTCAAAACTGCTGATGAACAGCTCGGCGCTTTCCAATTGCAAACGCTCGATGATGTCCGCACGCGTCAGGGCATCGGCCGTGGCCGTGAGCGCCACCCGAGGCACGCGGGGGTAACGCTCGTGCAACACCGTCAAGCCACGGTATTCGGGGCGGAAGTCGTGTCCCCACTGGCTCACGCAATGCGCTTCGTCAATGGCAAACAGGCTGAGCATCCCGCGCTCTTGCAAGGAATCCATTTGCGCCAAAAACCGCGCGTGGGTCACCCGCTCAGGGGCGGCATACAGCAAGGTGATTTCGCCGCGCAACAAACGGCGTTCGACGTCACTCGCTTCTTCGCTGCTGAGGGTCGAGTTCAAAAAAGCAGCATTCACGCCCGCCTCGTGCAGCGCGCCCACCTGGTCGTGCATCAGCGCGATCAGCGGTGAGACCACCACCGTGATGCCCAGCCCCGCACGTTGCCGGGCAATGGCCGGAATTTGATAGCACAGGGATTTGCCCCCACCGGTGGGCATCAGCACCAGCGCATCGCCCCCGGCGGCCACATGGTCAATGATGGCTTGCTGTGGTCCGCGAAAGGCGTCATAGCCAAAAACTTCGCGCAGGATGGGCAGGTGAAGGGACACGGGGGTTTGAACAACTTTTGAAGCGCTGATTGTCCGCTATTGACGAGGCGAGGAAGAGGAGGGGAAGAGGCGATGAAGAGGCGGGAAAGTGGGCCGAGTGCGAGCCAGCCCCTCCCTGCGCAGGGCAAAGACCGCGTTACCATCCCAGCCCATGCACACCTCCGCACTTGTCCTTTTTTCAGGTGGCCAAGACTCCACCACCTGTCTGGCCCATGCCTTGAGCCGTTATGAACGGGTTGAAACCTTGGCCTTCGACTATGGCCAGCGCCACAAAGTGGAGTTGCAAGCCCGATTGAATGTGCTGGCGGCGATCAAAGCCCGTTTTCCGGCTTGGGCACCCAAGATGGGCGAAGACCATCTGCTCGATGCCGGCGTCTTGGGGCAAATCAGCGAGACCGCGCTGACCCGCGACACCGCCATTGCCATGGAAAGCTCGGGCTTGCCCAACACCTTTGTGCCGGGACGCAATTTGTTGTTCCTCACGCTGGCGGCGGCCTTGGCTTATCGGCGGGGCTTGCAGGTCATCGTGACGGGCGTGTGTGAAACCGATTTTTCGGGCTACCCCGACTGCCGCGACGACACCATGAAGGCCATGCAAGTGGCCTTGTCCTTGGGCATGGACCGCAAACTCTTGATCGACACCCCCTTGATGTGGATCGACAAGGCCCAAACCTGGCAACTGGCGCATGCGCTGGGCCAACAAGCCGATGCTGCGCAAGGCGGTCAAGCGCTGGTCGATGTGATCGTGGAGCACAGTCACACCTGCTATTTGGGCGAGCGCACCCAACGCCACGACTGGGGTTATGGCTGTGGCCAATGCCCGGCCTGTCAGCTGCGCGCAGCGGGGTTCGCGCGCTATCAAAAAGGTTGAAACAAAAAGCTTGAAGCAGGGCCCCAGCAGAAGCCGCCGTCTTGGCGCACTTTTACAATAGCGCTTATGAAGACCCTTGCTTACACCCGCGCCCAAGCGCTGCCCGAGATCCTGAAAACCCGTATCGCCATTCTGGACGGGGCGATGGGCACCATGATTCAGCGCTTTAAATTGGGCGAGGCCGATTACCGGGGTGAGCGTTTCAAAGACTTTCCCAAAGACGTCAAAGGCAACAACGAGTTGCTCAGCCTGACCCGGCCCGATGTGATTCGCGACATCCATGAAGGCTACTTGGCAGCGGGCGCCGACCTGATCGAGACCAACACCTTTGGCGCCACCACGGTGGCCCAAGCCGACTACGACATGCAGCACTTGGTGCGCGAGATGAACCTCCAATCGGCCCAATTGGCCCGCGCCGCTTGCGACAAGTTTTCCACCCCCGACAAGCCCCGCTATGTCGTGGGCGCCTTGGGTCCCACACCCAAAACCGCCAGCATCAGCCCCGATGTGAACGATGCGGGTGCACGCAATGTGACCTTTGAAGAACTGCGCGCAGCTTATTACGAGCAAGTCGAAGCCTTGGTCGAAGGCGGCTCGGATGTGCTGCTGGTCGAAACCATTTTTGACACCCTGAACGCCAAAGCCGCGCTGTTTGCCATCGAAGAGTTTTTTGAGCAAAGCGGCGAGCGCCTGCCCCTCATCATCAGCGGCACCGTGACCGACGCTTCGGGCCGCATCTTGAGCGGCCAGACCGTCACCGCTTTCTGGCACAGCGTGCGCCATGCGCATCCGCTGGCCATCGGCCTGAACTGCGCTTTGGGTGCCACCCTGATGCGCCCTTACATCCAAGAGCTCAACAAAGTCGCGGGCGACACCTTCATCAGCTGCTATCCCAATGCCGGCTTGCCCAACCCCATGAGCGACACCGGTTTTGACGAAACCCCCGAGGTCACCAGCCGATTGATTCACGAGTTTGCCGCCGAGGGCTTGGTCAACATCGTGGGCGGTTGCTGCGGCACCACGCCCGACCACATTGGCGCCATTAGCCGTGCCGTGGGGCCGCTCGCGCCCCGCCATGTGCACAGCGGTTTCTTTTACAAAGAAGCGGCCTGAGCCGCGCGGGCTCAGTTCTCTAAAAACCGCTGGCGCAACTCGGCCAGCTCCGCAGACTGCAGGCCAATCGCGCCTTGCAAATACGCGTGCATGCCGCCGTGTTGCGTCTCCACCGTGTCAAATGCCGCTTGCAAAAAGGCCGGTTGCACCTGCCACAACACCTGCATCACATGCGCGGGGCCTTTGCCCTCCATGGCCGGGTCGCGCCGATACAGCTGGTTGGTCAACAAATAGTCGTGGGTGATCGTTTCCCGCTCAACGCCCAGCGCCGACAACAGCAGGGCCGCCGCAAACCCGGTGCGGTCTTTGCCCGCGGTGCAATGGAACACCTGCGGCGTGGGCACTTCGAGCAGGTGCTTTAAAAACCGCCCAAACGTGGCGGCGTTGTGGTTCACAAAATCGCGGTAGGTCTCGCGCATCAAATCCACCGTTTCATCTTCAGTGGGCACCACCCCTTTTGCCACCAGCGCCTTCATGCGGGCGATCACGGTGGGCTCTATCGACAGCGGCACCCGCTGCACTTCGGGAATCGCGTAAGGCGTGGCAGCGGCCTCTGTCACGCCGCGAAAATCAAGACTGTGGCCAATGCCCAAGCGACGAATGTGCGCCACATCGTTGGGGGTCAGACCCCCCAAATGGTCGGAGCGAAACACCAGACCGCGCCGCACCCGTTGCCCCTGGGCCGTGGGATAGCCGCCGAGATCGCGGAAGTTGGAGGCGCCTTCAAGGGGCCCAGTGACTGCAGGTGGCATCGGTATCTCAATCTAGAAAACCCGATTGTGCCGATGCCGCTGCAAAAGTCTGTCACCCGCAAGCCAAGCCCTGCACGGTGTTGCCGCTAAAATACGCACCTCCCAAGGAGCGTTGCAGCCCGCCGCCGTCTAGGCGCCGCAGGTCAGGCTTGGGGCCTTCAATTCTTGAATGTTTTGCACAACGACGCTCACCTGATAGCCCAAGGTGAGCCTGTGTCTGTTGTCGCGTCCGAAATCGTGTCTGTTCCCCCCATGAAATTGTCCGGTCTGGAGCCGGTCTCCATCGGCGTGACCTATTCCGAAGGCGACAAAGCTGAAGGCCTCTCCCCCAGTGCGACCTTTGTCAACGTGGGTGAGCGCACCAACGTGACCGGTTCCAAGGCTTTTGCCCGCATGATTTTGAACGGCGAGTACGAGCAGGCTTTGGCTGTGGCGCGTCAGCAAGTGGAAAACGGCGCGCAAATCATTGACGTGAACATGGACGAAGCCATGCTGGACAGCCAGGCGGCCATGGTGCGCTTTTTGAACCTGATGGCCGGTGAACCCGACATCGCCCGAGTCCCCGTGATGGTCGACTCGTCCAAGTGGAGCGTCATCGAGGCGGGCTTGCGTTGCATCCAGGGCAAGGGCATCGTCAACTCGATCAGCATGAAAGAGGGCTTGGACGAGTTCAAGCGCCAAGCCAAATTGGTCAAGCGTTATGGCGCCGCGGCCGTGGTCATGGCGTTTGATGAAAAAGGCCAGGCCGATACCTACGAACGAAAAATCGAGATTTGCGAGCGCGCCTACCGCGTGCTGGTCGACGAGGTGGATTTCCCACCCGAAGACATCATTTTTGACCCGAACATTTTTGCCATTGCCACCGGCATCGAAGAGCACAACAACTACGCGGTCGACTTCATCAACGCCACGCGCTGGATCAAGCAGCACTTGCCGGGTGCCAAAGTGTCGGGCGGTGTGTCCAATGTGTCGTTCAGCTTCCGTGGCAACGACCCGGTGCGCGAAGCGATTCACACCGTGTTTTTGTACCACGCCATTCAAGCCGGTATGGACATGGGCATCGTCAACGCCGGCATGGTGGGCGTGTACGACGACCTCGAGCCCACACTGCGTGAGCGGGTCGAAGACGTGGTCTTGAACCGCCGCCCCGATGCCGGTGAGCGCTTGGTTGAGATTGCCGACAGCGCCAAGGGCGCGGCCAAAGACGAGAGCACCAAGCTGGCTTGGCGCGGCACGCCAGAGTCACCCGTGAGCGTGGCGCAACGCCTGTCGCACGCCTTGGTGCATGGCATCACCGACTTCATCAACGAAGACACCGAAGCCGCCTACCAAGATGTGTTGAAGCAAGGCGGACGACCTTTGCACGTCATCGAAGGCCCGCTGATGGATGGCATGAATGTGGTGGGCGATTTGTTTGGCCAAGGCAAGATGTTTTTGCCGCAAGTGGTCAAGAGCGCGCGCGTGATGAAGCAGGCCGTGGCGCATTTGCTGCCCTACATCGAAGCCGAAAAACTGGCGCAAGAAGCGGCAGGCCAAGACGTGAAGGCCAAAGGCAAGATCGTGATCGCCACCGTGAAGGGCGATGTGCACGACATTGGCAAAAACATCGTCACCGTGGTTTTGCAGTGCAATAACTTTGAAGTGGTGAACATGGGCGTGATGGTGCCCTGCCACGAAATTTTGGCCAAAGCCAAAGAAGAAAACGCCGACATCATTGGCTTGTCGGGTTTGATCACGCCCAGCCTAGAAGAAATGCAGTACGTGGCGGCCGAGATGGAAAAAGACCCTTATTTCCGCGAGCGCCAAACTCCCTTGCTGATTGGCGGCGCCACCTGCAGCCGCGTGCACACCGCCGTGAAAATTGCGCCCCATTACACAGGCCCCGTGGTGTATGTGCCCGATGCCTCGCGCAGCGTGGGCGTGGCCCAAGGTTTGTTGTCTGAGCAAGCGTCCCAGTTCATTGCCGACTTGAACACCGACTACGCCAAAGTGCGTGAGCAACACGCCAACAAAAAACAAACCCCCATGTGGACCTTGGCGCAAGCCCGTGCCAACAAAACGCCGATCGATTGGGCGCAAGGCGTGCCTGCAGCACCCAAGTTCACAGGTCGGCGCGTCTTTAAAAACTACGACTTGGCGGAGATCGCGCAGTACATCGACTGGGGTCCTTTCTTTCAAACCTGGGATTTGGCCGGCCCCTTCCCCGCCATCTTGGACGACGCGGTGGTGGGCGAGCAGGCGCGCAAGGTGTATGCCGATGGCCAGGCCATGTTGCAAAAAATCATCGATGGCCGCTGGGTCACGGCCAATGCGGTGTTGGGCCTGTACCCCGCCAACAGCGTGAACGACGACGACATTGCGCTTTACACCGACGAGTCTCGCCAACAAGTGGCGATGACGTGGCATGGCCTGCGTCAACAAACCGAAAAACAGCAGATCGAGGGCGTCATGCGCCCCAGCCGTTGCTTAGCCGATTTTGTTGCGCCGCGCGGCGAGGGCAACGACCATGTGGGCTTGTTCGCCGTCACGGCCGGTATTGGCGCTGAGAAACGCGCGGCCGCTTTTGAAGCGGCGCACGACGACTACAGCGCCATCATGCTCAAGTCGTTGGCCGACCGTTTGGCCGAAGCCCTGGCCGAGTGCTTGCACAAAAAAGTGCGCACCGATTTGTGGGGCTATGCCCCGGCCGAGTCGCTCAGCAACGAAGCCTTGATCGCCGAGCAATACCAAGGCATTCGCCCCGCACCGGGCTACCCCGCCTGCCCCGACCACAGCGCCAAAAAAGCCTTGTTCGACTTGTTGCAATGCGAAGACATTGGCATGGGCCTGACCGAAAGCTTGGCCATGACACCCGCGGCCAGCGTCAGCGGTTTTTACCTGGCTCACCCTGAGGCGCAGTACTTCAGCGTCGGCAAAGTGGGCGAGGACCAAGTGCAAGACCTGGCGCACCGCAGTGGCGTGCAGGTGAAAGACTTGCAACGCTTGCTGGCCCCCAATCTTTAGCGCCTGATGTCCCCTTTTTGGACCGCCTGTGGCCACCAACACCTGACGCGCAACGAGCGGGGTTGGCTGGTGGCCAGTCCAGACTATTGGCGGCTGTGGTTGCAGCGCCCCGAAATGGCCTTGGTTGCCGAATCTTGCAAGGCTGAAAAACGTTTGCATGCCGCCTTGATGGAGGCGCCCAACCGGCAAGTCACGCCTGCAGACTACAAATATTTCAAGGACGACGACGTCCGTGAAAACTACAAACTGTTTTTGCGTTTTCGCGATGAGGTGGAGGCCGCAGGCTCACTCGAAGCGGCCTACATGGGCTGGATCCAAAGCGGCAACATCCAACTGCCCCCCTTGTTCATCGATCTGGTGGTACAGGCCATCGTGTGCAATGTGTTGAGTGGCGAGGACGATGCCTGGGTGTGGCGTGCGGCCGAGCTGCTGTTCAGGCGCCAACGCATCACCGTGCGCGATGGCCGCGTGTTGTCTGGCGACAGCGATACCCTCGACACCTTGCAAGCCACCGGGGGCTTGGGCGAGGTGGGCCGCTTGTTGCTGGAAGGCGGCGCAGCCCTCAAGTCGGTCGATGTGAAAGTGCTGCACAAAGACAACGAGGAGCGCTATTTGGCGCAGCGCGAAGGCTTGGGCCGCTACGCCTTTTTGCTCGACCTGACGCACGAAATCCAGAACGAATTGCCGCACGGCTTGGTCTTGAAAATGGTCAACGCGCGCTCAGGCCTCAAAGCGTTGGCGGTCGTGTTGGCCCGCTGGGTGCGCCACTTTATGGGCGTCTCGGTGCAGATCGAACCGGTGCAAAAAGTGGACGACCCCGCTTGGCGCTGGCATGTGGGGCTGGATGTCACAGCCACGGCCTTGCTCAATGATTTGTACCAAGGCCAGGAGCTTGAGGCCGCGCGTCAGCAGCAGCTGATCAGCCTGTTCAAGCTGCGCTTTGAACATGCCCAAGACATGCGTGCCGATGTGCAAGGCAAGCCGGTGTATTTGGGCTTGGCCATGAACGCACAAGGCCTGCTCAAACTCAAGCCGCAAAACCTGTTGCTCAACTTGCCCCTCAGCACAGCGCTTTGAGTCGGCGGGGCCAGCGGTCTTAATTCCTCAGCCCACGAGGGTTGACGCGCCGCCATCGGCTGGCAACGGGCGCCTGCCAAAATAGAATCTTTGGACTGCATTTGACCCTCTTGGCTCAGCCCTATTGGACCTCCGCACTATGAATGCTTCTTTTTCTCTTCGGCGTCGGCACGCTTTGTCGGTGGCAGGTGCTGTGGCCTTGGCCCCCTGGGCAACGACGGGCCATGCGCTTTCTTTGGCGGCTTGGCAAGACATCGAGCGCGCCGCTCAAGGGCAGACCGTGTACTTCAACGCGTGGGCGGGCAGTGACAGCATCAACGCCTATATCCAATGGGCCGCCGCCGAACTGTTGCGTGACCATGGGGTCAAGTTGCAACACGTCAAGATCAGCGATGCCGCTGAAGTGGTCAAGCGCATCCGCGCTGAAAAACAGGCCGGACGCAAAGGCACCGAGGGCACCGTGGATTTGGTTTGGATCAATGGCGAAAACTTTGCCGCCATGAAACGTGAGGGTTTGTTGTCGGCACCCTTTGCCCAAGGCTTGCCGCATTTTCAGTGGGTGGACACCGTGGGCAAGCCCACCACCTTGGTGGATTTTTCGGTGCCCACCGAGGGGCTGGAGTCGCCTTGGGGCATGGCCCAGCTGACTTTTTTTGCCGACCGTCAGCGCTTGCCCAAACCGCCGCAGAGCATGGCCGATCTGTTGGCTTTGTCGCGCGCACAACATGGCCGCCTGACCTACCCCCGTCCACCCAACTTTCATGGCACCACTTTCCTCAAGCAAGCCCTGCTCGAGTTGGCCACAGACCCCAAAGCCTTGGCGCAAGCGGTCACGCCTGCGGCGCTGGAAGTTCAAGCCGCACCTTTGTGGCGATTTTTAGACGCCTTGCATCCGCATCTCTGGCGTGGTGGCAAGCAGTTTCCGTTGAATGCCGCGGCGATGACCCAGATGATGTCCGATGGGGAGTTGCTGATGTCCTTCACCTTCAACCCCAATGAAGCGGCCAACGAAATAGCGGCCAAGCGTTTGGCCGCCTCGGTGTACAGCTGGCAGTTTGCCAAGGGCACGATTGGCAACACGCACTTTTTGGCCATTCCCTACAACGCCCACAGCAAGGCCGGCGCGCAAGTGGTGGCCAACTTTTTGTTGTCGCCCGCCGCGCAAGCGCGCAAGGCCAACATTGACGTGTGGGGCGATCCGACGGTGCTCGATGTACCCCGCCTGCCGGCGGCTGATCGGGCGCGCTTTCAGGCCACCAGCCGTCCGGGGCAACTCACGCAAACGGCACCGACCTTGCCCGAGCCGCATGCGTCTTGGGTGGAGGCGCTGGAAAAAGAATGGGTGCGCCGTTACGGCGCATGAGCTGGGCTTGGCCCGGCTTGTTGGCCTTGCTGGCGGGACTGCCACTGGCCTTGGCGCTGCAGGCTGCCGTGTCGCAGATGCTGGACGCATCGGCTTGGCAAGCATTTTGGAGCGACCCCCAAACCACACGCGCTTGGGGCCTGACTCTGTGGACCGGACTGGCCTCGACGTTGCTGACTTGGTACACCGTGGCCCATCTGCTTGCCAGAGGCTTCATTCGCCAAACCCTGATGCGCTGGGTGGATCGCTTGCCGGCTTGGTTGGCCACGCCACACGTGGCGCTGGCCATCGGTCTGGTGTTGTGCTTGTCGCCCAGTGGCTGGGCCTTGCGCATGGTGTCGCCGGGCCTGACGGGCTTTGAGTCACCCCCACCTTGGGCCACGACACAAGACCCTTGGGGACTGGGCCTGATCGTGGCGCTGTGGTTGAAAGAAGTGCCATTTTTGCTGTGGGTGGCGGCCACCCAGCTGCAGCGCGAAGATGTGCGTCGCCGCTGGCAGGCTGAATTTGCTTTGGCGCAAACACTCGGCCACAGCCCGCAGCAGGCCTTTGCCCAAGGGGTATGGCCACAGTGGGCGCCCCTTTTGCGTTGGCCTTTGTTGGCGGTGTTGGCCTATGGCTTGACGGTGGTCGACATGGCTTTGATCGTGGGCCCGGCCGCGCCGCCCACCTTGGCGGTGTTGACATGGCAATGGTTGGCCGATGCCGATGTGGCGATGCAAGCGCAGGGCGCCGCTGCCTCTGGCGCGCTGACGCTCACGGTGCTGGGCTTGGGCATGTGCGTGCTCGCCGCCTTCAGGGCCATGGCTGTCTTTCAAACCACTCGGCTGGGGCTCAATGACAAGGTGTCCAAAGAGGGCATCTTGGCGGGCGGGCTGGGGTGGATTTTTAATCCGGCCTATGGGGCCATTTGGCTGGCTTTGGCCTTGGGCAGCGTCATTGGGGTTTGGCCATTTCCGCAGTTGTGGCCCTCGGCCTGGACATTCGATGCGTGGTCGCAAGTCTGGGCCAGCGGCAGCACGGTGTGGCGCACGCTGGTTTTGGCACTGGTCTCGGCCAGCGTGGGTGTGTGCTGGTCGATGGCGTGGCTGGAATGGGCGCCTTTGCGTTGGCAACGCGCGTTGCGACCTTGGTGGTTGTTGCCCTTGGTGTTGCCCGCCATTTTGTGGGTGGTCGGTCTTTACAGTGTGGCCTTGCAATGGCGGCTGGAGGGCCAGTGGTTGGGGCTGTTGATCGCGCATGGGGTGATGGTGTTGCCCTACACCTTGCTGGCGTTAGAGCCCGCATATGGCGCGGTCGACCCCCGCCAATCTGCTGTGGTGGCCTGCTTGGGGCAGGGACGTTGGCGGTATTTGCTGAGCGTCAAATGGCCGTTGCTTCGGCGCGCCATCGCTTCGGCTTGGGCCGTTGCATTTGCCGTCAGTGTGGCGCAGTATTTACCCACGCTGTTTGTCGGGGCGGGCCGCTTTGCCACCGTCACCACCGAAGCCGTCACGCTCGCCTCGGGCGGCCAGCGCTCGTTGATGAGCGCCTACGCGGTGCTGCAAATGGTGTTGCCGTTGCTGGCGTTTGCATGGGCCAGCGCCTTGGGGCGCCCACGTTCGTTTGAAAAAATCTCCGCATGAACCACGCATTGCAAGTTGACATTGACCGCTTGGGGACCGCCCACCATGCGCTGGTGCAGGGCTTGCGCCTGCAGGTTCCGGCAGGGGAAATTTTGACGCTCATGGGCCCCAGCGGTTGTGGAAAAAGCGCGGTCTTGGCCGCCATTGCGGGCACTTTGGGCAATGTCTCAGAAGGCTTGTCGCCACTGCAGTTCAGCGGCCGTGTGCAACTGGGCCCGCGCGATCTCACGCAACAAGCCACCCACCAGCGGGGCATTGGTCTGGTCTTTCAAGACGCGCTTTTGTTTCCCCACATGAGCGTGGCAGAAAACCTGCTCTTTGCGGTGCCGCGCAACTTGCGCTCGGCTGAGCGGCAGGCGCAAGTGCAGCTGGCTTTGCAAGAGGCCGATCTGGCGGGCATGGGGCCGCGTGACCCATCCACTTTGTCGGGCGGGCAACGCGCCAGAGTGGCGCTGATGCGCGCCTTGCTGGCCAAGCCACAGGCCTTGCTTTTGGATGAACCGTTTTCAAAGCTAGATGCGACCTTGCGGGCGCAGCTGCGACCTTGGGTGTTTGCCCATGTGCGCGAGCGCCACATTCCGGTGGTCTTGGTCACGCACGATCCGCAAGACATTGCCGACGCTGAACGGGTGGTGCACCTGCCAGCGCCTTTAGTTTCAGGAGAGGGACATGCTTGACCGAGCGGTACAAAAAATTTTGCAGCCTGTCTTGCAAGCCAACAGCCGTGTGCTGCTGCGTTTGGGCTTGGGTGCCGATGTCATCACGGCCTTGGGCTTTGTCTTGGGCATGGCCGCTGCGGTGGCGATTGCCCACCAATCATGGGTGTGGGGTTTGGGCTTGTTGTTGGCGTCGCGATGGCTCGATGGTTTAGACGGTGCTTTGGCCAGACTGACGCGCCCCACCGATGCCGGCGGCTTTTTGGACATCGCGCTCGACTTTTTGTTTTATGCGGCCATTCCCTTGGCTTTTGCCGTGGCCGACCCCGTCGCCAACGCCTTGCCCGCAGCGGTGCTGTTGGCCAGTTTTGTCGGCACAGGCAGCAGCTTTTTGGCCTTTGCCGTGTTGGCTGAAAAACGGCAATTGAGCGATACCGCAATGCCGGGCAAAAGCTTTTATTTTTTAGGGGGCCTGACCGAGGCCACGGAGACCCTTGCGGTTTTTGTGGCCATGTGTTGGTGGCCGCAACACTTTGCGATACTGGCTTATGGCTTTTCGGTTTTGTGCGCCATCACCACCGTGCTGCGCGTGGTGTGGGGCTATCAAAAGCTGAAAGCTTTGCCTTCAAGTGAACGGTAAGAGACGCGAGTCATCCGATGAACGTGAGACGGATCAGCGTGAGACGGAAGAGTGTGATTCGGAAGAGTGTGAGAAGGAAGAGTGTGATTCGGATGAACGTGAATAAGCGACGGTCAGCGAGAGCCCGTTTCGGCCGCTGGCACCCCACGGGAGATGTATGCGTCAACGTCAAGTTTTTGTAGCGCTGTTGTTGGCACTGTCCTTCGGCGTGTTGTGGTCGCTTGATTTGGGGCGATTCATTGGCTTTGAGCAACTCAAGGCGCACCAAGCCGAATTGACCGCTTGGCGCCTGCAGCAACCACTGACTGCGGCCGCGCTGTACTTTGCGGGCTATGTGCTGGCCACCGCATTGTCGGTGCCGGGCGCGCTCATCATCACCTTGGCGGGGGGTGCGGTGTTTGGCTTTGGCTGGGGCTTGTTGATCGTGTCCTTTGCCTCGACCTTGGGGGCTACGCTGGCTTTTTGGGTCTCGCGGTTTTTGTTGCGTGACTGGGTGGAATCGCGTTGGGGTGAGCGCCTTGCCGAGATCCAAGCGGGGGTCGACAAAGAAGGCGCTTATTACTTGTTGACTTTGCGTTTGTTGCCTGTGGTGCCGTTTTTCTTGATCAACCTCTTGATGGGCCTCACCCGCATGAAAACATGGACCTACTATTGGGTCAGCCAAGTGGGCATGTTGGCCGGCACGGCGGTGGTGGTGAATGCGGGCACCCAATTGGCCCAGCTTGATTCGACGCAAGGCATCTTCAGCCCCATGCTCTTGGGCAGTTTGCTGTTGTTGAGTGTCTTTCCCTTGTTGGCACGTCGAGTGGTGCACGCCTTGCAAAAGCGCAAGGTCTATGCCCGATGGGCCAGCGTGCGGCCCACCCAGTTTGACCGCAATCTCATCGTCATCGGCGCAGGTGCCGCTGGGCTGGTCACGGCATACATTGCGGCGGCCGTGAAAGCCAAAGTGACCTTGATCGAAGCGCACAAAATGGGTGGTGATTGCCTGAACACCGGTTGCGTTCCCAGCAAGGCCTTGATCAAAAGCGCCAAGTTGGCGCACCAGATGCGCCACGCCGGGCAGTATGGATTGCGCGACACGCTGCCCCACTTCAGTTTCAAAGCGGTGATGCAGCGCGTGAACAACATCATCGCGGCGGTGGCGCCGCACGACAGCGTTGAGCGCTACACCGCTTTGGGCGTTGAGGTCTTGCAGGGCACCGCCAAGTTGATCAATCCTTGGACTGTTGAGGTCAGTTTGCACAACGGTCAGGTGCAACGCCTGAGCGCGCGCAGCATCGTCATTGCGGCGGGTGCGCGCCCGGTGGTGCCGCCTATTCCTGGCTTGCACGAGGTGGGCTTTGTCACCAGCGACACGCTGTGGGACGCCTTGGCCCAGTGCGATGAAATTCCACAGCGCATGCTGGTGTTGGGGGGCGGCCCGATCGGCTGCGAGCTGTCCCAATGCTTTGCCCGCTTGGGGGCCCAAGTGACGCAAGTGGAAAAAGGCGATCGTCTGATGGCGCGCGAGGACGAAGAGGTTTCTTCGTGGGTGCGCAACACTTTGCAAGCCGACGGCGTGCAAGTGTTGACCGGGCACCAAGTGCTGCGTTGTGAGCGCCGGGGCGCGGAAAAAATCTTGGTCGCCCATGTGCAGGGCCAAGAAGTCGAGTTGGCGTTTGATGTTTTGGTGTGCGCTGTAGGCCGTGAGGCGCGTTTGCAAGGCTATGGCCTCGAAGACATAGGCTTGCCGACGCAACACACGGTGCAGACCAATGACTATTTGCAAACGTTGTATCCCCACATTTATGCCGCAGGCGATGTTGCCGGGCCTTACCAGTTCACCCACACTGCGGCGCACCAAGCGTGGTACGCGGCGGTGAATGCTTTGTTTGGCGAGGTCAAATCATTCAAGGTCGATTACCGCGCCATCCCATCGGCCACTTTCATCGACCCCGAGGTGGCCCGTGTGGGCTTGAATGAACAAGAGGCGTTGTCGCAAGGGGTGGCTTATGAAGTCACCCGTTATGGCATCGATGATCTGGACCGCGCCATAGCCGACAGCGAGGCCCATGGTTTTGTGAAGGTCTTGACGGTGCCCGGCAAAGACCGAATCTTGGGGGTCACGGTGGTGGGGGCCCATGCGTCCGACATGTTGGCCGAGTTTGTCTTGGCCATGAAGCACGGCTTGGGCTTGAACAAAATTTTGGGCACCGTGCACCTCTACCCCACCATGGCAGAGGCCAACAAATATGTGGCGGGTGAATGGAAGCGCGCCCATGCGCCGAAAAAAGTGCTGGCCTGGCTTGAGAAATACCACGCGTGGCGTCGCGGATGATCGGCATTCTTCGAAGCGCATGGCTGCTGGCGGCATTCAGCCTGGGCGCCATCGCGATTGCTGCGCAAGAGTTGTCTCCCCCGTCGCCTCTGTCTCCCTTGTCGCCACCTCATGCTGGGGCCCCCACAACATGGCGTTTTGTCGGGCTTCCCCCATCCAAAGCGGCTATCCCCGTGACGCGCTTTGAGTGGGCCACACACCAAGGAGAGCGCGCGCTGAAGGTCAGCACCGCGTCTTCCTATGGCACCTGGGTGCACGACTTGCCCCAAGTCAGGCCAGCCACATTGCAATGGCGCTGGCGTCTGGACTTGCCGCTCACTGGAGGGCACCGCGTTCCTGATCTGCTCAGAAAAAATGGTGACGATGCCGCACTCAAGGTCTGCGTGCTGTTTGAGCATGCCTTGGACCGCGTGCCTTTTGTCGAGCGGACAGTGCTGCGATTGGCGCGTCGCGTGAGTGGCGAAGACTTGCCTGCTGCCACCGTTTGTTATGTTTGGGACAGCGCCCAAGCGGCGGGTCTGCAAGGCGCCAACCCTTATTCACGGCGTGTGCGGTTCATCAGCCTGCAAGGTCTGGGCAGCCCTTTGGGGCAATGGCAGTCCGAAGCGCGTGACGTGGCCCAAGATTTTGCGCACCTGTTTGCCGACGAATGGCCCCCAGGTGCAGAACCACCCTCTGTGCGGGCCGTGTTGATTGGGGCCGACAGCGACAACACCGGGGCACGCAGTGTGGGCTGGGTCCAGTCGGTGCAATGGAGGCCCAAAGGCGGTCCTGATCCCTGAACCCTGAGGGCCAGTTAAGTTTTCAGCAACACCGGTTCCACCGATTCGCCTTGCGCCGTGACGCGCCCAATCACGCAGGCTTGCAGATAGCCGGCGGCGTGCAAGGCTTGTAAGCAGTTGGCGGCTTGCTCAGCTGGGACGCTGGCCAACAAACCGCCCGAGGTTTGTGGATCAAAAAGCAGCGGGTAGCGCGTATCGTTGATGAATTCGTCGGCATTGCGCAGGGCGCGGCGCAAGCGCACATTGGCGGCTTGCAAAGAACTCACCATGCCCGCCCGCACGCACTCGACCGCGCCCTCCAGCAGGGGCAAGGCGCTCATGTGCAACTCCACATCGACGCCAGAGGGGCGCGTCATCTCTGTTAAGTGGCCCAGCAAGCCAAAGCCCGTCACGTCGGTGCAAGCCGTCACGCCGTGCGCGCGCAAGATGTGCGCGCCCGATTGGTTGGACTGCAACATCGACTGCAAAGCACCATCGATCCAGCGGCCCTTGGCCGCAAAACGGGCATGGGCCGCAAACAGGGTGCCGGTGCCAATGGCTTTGGTCAGCACCAACACATCGCCCGGCTTCATGCCTTGTTTGCGCATGAGCCCTTGCATGTCTTCGTTGATGAGGCCGTTGATGGCAAAACCCAGCGCCAGTTCTTGGCCTTCACCGCTGTGGCCACCCACCAAGGCGCAGCCGGCGGCATTGAGCACTTCGATCGCACCGGCCATCATTTGCTGCAATTCGTCTTCGACTTTGCTTTCCAGTCCTGGCGGAACGGTGGTCACGGCCATGGCGGTTTGGGCCTCGGCACCCATGGCAAAAATATCCCCCAAAGCGTGGTGGGCGGCGATTTTGCCCAACAGATAAGGGTCGTCAATGAAGGCTCTGAAAAAGTCGACGCTCTGCACCAACGCCTTGCCCGGAGGCACGCGCACCACGGCGGCATCGTCGGGGGACTGGAGCCCGATCAACACATCCGCTTTGTCCAAAGGTTTCAACTGAGCGAGTGCGCGTGACAACACGGTCGCGCCCACTTTGGCGCCGCAGCCGCCGCAACGCATGGCCAGCGCCGAAAGGGCCTGCAAGGTCTCATCGGGGGTCAAGGCCATCGGGCTTGCAGCCGCAGCACCGGGGGCCTTGAGGCGATTGAAGGAGTGCCCCAGCGCACGAGCCGTCTGCCTGAGGGCGGGCAGCACTTGATGCAAGCCGGGCTCAAGAGCCATATCGGGCAAGCCGTTGAAGCGCTGCATGAAACGGCGGTCGATGTGGTCTTTCCAGCGCCACACCCATTCACCCGCAAAACCAATGGGGCCGCGTGAGCCCACTGCAAAACGGTTGCCGGTGGAGATCAAGGCCAGCCATTGGCGTTGCGGGCGGTAGGTCAATAATTTTTGGCCTCGCAAACTGCGGCGCAAATTGGCGGCCAATGGCTTGCCCATGCGCACCGCGAAGACGCCCGCTTTTTCCAGCGGTCGGCTGAGGTAAGAGGCAATGTCGCCGGCCGCAAACACCAAGGGGTCGTTCACCGATTGCAATTGCGCGTTGACCAAAATAAAGCCTTGCGGATCGAGCGCCAGGCCGGTGCTTTGCAACCACGTTGGCCCTCCGGCCTGTGTGACCCACATGGTTTCATCGGCATCAAAAGTGCGGCCATCGCGGGTGTGTAAACAGCCAGGCGACACCTGCACCACTTCGGCGTGGGTGTGCACATCGACGTTGCGTTCTTCCAGCACTTTGCTGAATCGCGCCCGAACCCGCGCGTTGTGCGTGGGCAAAATGGTTTCGCCCGCGGTCACCAGCACAAACTTCAGGTCTTCGCGGCTGCGCCCCAGGGCTTTGAATTCGTTGCGCAAACGGTATTGCATGGACAGCAGCAGCTCGACGCCGCCGGCACCACCGCCCACCACAGCAATGGTCATGCGACCCCGGTGGCTGGGCCAGTGGCGGGCTTTGTCCAGCAAGGCCAGCCAGCGTTGGTTGAACTGCGCAATCGGTTTGACGGGGATTGCCAGCGCCTGGGTGCCTTCTATTTGTTGGACTTGCGGGGTAGAGCCAATGTTGATCGACAGCAGGTCATAGGCGACCCCTTGTCTGTCGCGGCAAATGACTTTTTGGTTTTTGCGGTCAAGGCCGATCACGGCATCGTGGATCAGGCGCGCGCCCATAAAGGCACACAAACGCCCCAGATCGATGTGCACTTCTTCAAAGCTGTAATGGCCTGAGATGTAGCCGGGCAACATGCCGGAATAAGGCGTTTCGATGTCGGTGCAGATCACAGTGATGCGCAAGCCGGGCTCGGGGTTCATGGCGAACCTGCGCAACACGCCCACATGGCTGTGGCCGCCGCCGACCAGCACCAAGTCGCGCAATACGGGGTGAGCTGAGGGTTTCATCAAGGTGTCCCGGGGGTTTGCAGGTCAGCGTACAGAGAGGCGTGTTCGGCCATGGGGGGTGATTGCTGCAAGAGAGAATTGTGCATGCGAGATTTATACATGAAGGGGGCATTGCCACGCCGCCCACTGCGTTCAAGTGCCCGCCTTGAGGGCTTGATTTTGCGCCACCCACAAAGCCCCGATGGCCAGTAGGTTGGCCACCAGCAATGCCACCAGAGCCCATTGGTATCCGGCTGCGGGCGACCAAAGCAAGCCCACGCCCAATGGTGCCGCCGCCCGCGCCAGCGCAATCGGAATGCCCAGCATGCCATTCAGCTGTCCCACATGGTCACGGCTCACGTATTGCGCCAGTGCTGTGCCTTTGACGATGGTGATCATGCCGTTGCCCAAGCCAAACAAAACCACAAAGACCACCGCCCCGAGGGGGTGGAAGCCCCCGATCAGCAGCGCCAGTAACCCCATGGGGATAAAGCTGGGAATCCAGCGGTTGGCGGTGTGCACGTTCCATTGGCGCTCAAAAACAAACAGCACCATGCGCCCCACCACTTGAATCACCCCAATGGCCGCCGGAATGGCGATCACCCAAAGCGTGGAAAGGCCCGACTCTTGCAGCAAAGCAATCATGTGGGCGGGCAAGGCCGAGGTGACCGCCATCATCAGTACCATGAACAGGGCCAGCAACCAAAACGGGCTGTGCCGCAGGTGTGCCTGCAGCGTGCGGGGAGGCGCCAGCTCGGTGTTTGGCAAAGGGGCAATGCGGCTCAGGTCGCTGGGCTGGGGCGCGTCTTTCAGAAGCCAATGGTGCAAGGGCCAACACACGCCCCACTGCAAGGCGGCCAAGAGCCACAGGGCTTGCCGCCAACCCCATTGCGCCATGCACCAAGAAAAAAGCGGAATAAACACCGTGCTGGCCAAGCCCCCTAAAAAAGTGATCGTGATGATGGCGCGCCGAAAGTCCATGGGAAACCGGCGTGTCACCACGGCAAAAGCCGGGGTGTACAGGGTGGCTGCCATGCCCATGCCCAGCCAAATCCAAGCGGCATAAAACCCGGCGAGGCTGCGCACCTCGCTGTGCCCCCACAAACCCAAGCCCACCCAGAGCGAGCCCAAGGCCATGACGCGGCGCTCGTGCCCGGCATCTATCCAGCGTCCTACCGCATAGGCCATCGCTCCTTCGGCCAGCAAGGCCAAGCTGAAGGCCAGTGAAGACTGGGCGCGGCTCATGCCCAACTCGGCCTCCAAAGGCGTCATCAGCAAAGAGAAGGTGTAGAACACGCTGCCCCACGTGATCAGCTGGGGCAGTGACAGCCAAAAGCTGAAATGGCCAAGGCGAGGAGAGGTCACAACACCGGCTCTTTCAACACAGCGCGGGGGCTTTGGGGTGGGCTGAAGTGGGGGCGCAAGGCGCAAGGAAGGCGCATGGCCAAGAGCATAACGGCTGTGTGCTGGCGGGTTGCGGGGATAGACATGGCGGCTTAATGTTCTTGCAGCACCCGTCGGTATTGCACCGCCTCGGCCATGTGCTGCGCTTCAACCGTGACGCTGCCTGCGAGGTCGGCAATGGTGCGGGCGACTTTCAAGCTGCGGTGCACGCTGCGGCCACTCCAGCCAAGTTGCGCGGCTGCTTTTTGCAGCAAAGCAGCGGCCTTGTCGCTCAAGTGCGCCTGCGCGTCAATGGCTTGGCCTTGCAGATGGGCGTTGACGCAGGCTTGGCGAGCCATGGCGCGTTCGCGTGCCTGTGCGCTGCGTGCGGCGATGGCTTGCGTGCTCTCGCCGGGTGGCGCGTGCAGCAATTCGTGGGCGGGCAAGCTGGGCACCTCGATGTGCAGATCGATGCGGTCCAGCAAGGGCCCACTGAGCTTGCTTTGGTAGCGGCTGATTTGGTCGGGCGTGCAGCGGCAGCGCCGGGTGGCGCTGCCCAGATAGCCGCAAGGGCAGGGGTTCATCGCCGCGATCAGTTGAAAACGCGCTGGAAACTCAGCCCGACGTGCGGCTCTGGCGATGGTGATGCTGCCGGTTTCGAGGGGCTCGCGCAGTCCCTCTAGCGCGGCGCGGGGGAACTCGGGCAACTCGTCTAAAAACAGCACGCCATGGTGCGCCAAAGAAATTTCGCCGGGCCGGGGCGGCGAACCGCCGCCCACCAGCGCGACCGCGCTGGCCGAGTGGTGCGGCTGGCCTGTGGGGCGTTGCGCCCAGCGCGACAAATCAAATCGCCCCGCCAGACTGGCGATGGCCGCAGACTCCAGCGCCTCTTCGGTGTTCATGGGCGGCAACAAACCGGCAAAGCGCTGGGCCAGCATGGATTTGCCCGAACCAGGGGGCCCAACCATCAACAACGAATGCCCGCCCGCCGCCGCGATCTCCAGCACCCTTTTCACCCCCACTTGGCCTTTGACATCGGCCAAATCAGCGTAATGAGGCGGTTGTGACGGCGCGCTCGAGTCCATGCGCACCCAGCCGTCGCGAGGCTCGGCCGGGGGGTTGTGGGTGGCGGGTAAAAACTGCTGCACCACATCCAGCAGATGCCGAGCACGAAAAACCTCGGCATCGGGCACCAGCGCCGCCTCTTCGGCACTGCCGGGTGGCAGCACCAACCGGGTGCGCACTTGGTGTTGGCGCAGCACCAAGCTCATGGCCAAAGCGCCGCGAATGGGCCGCAACTCGCCTGACAAAGACAGTTCGCCCGCAAACTCGTAGTGCGACAACTGTTGGGCATCGATTTGGCCGCTGGCCGCCAAGATGCCCAGTGCGATGGGCAAATCGAGCCGACCGGAGTCTTTGGGCAAGTCAGCCGGAGCCAAATTGACGGTGATGCGTTGGTTGTGCGGGAAGTCCAAACCGCTGTTTTGCAAAGCGGAGCGCACCCGTTCGCGTGCTTCTTTCACCTCGACATCGGCCAGACCCACCAGCGTGAAGCTGGGCAGGCCGTTGGCCAAATGCACCTCAACGGTGACCGCCGGCGCTTGCAGGCCGATCAGGGCCCGACTGCGCACCAAACTGAGACTCATTTTTACTCCCTGCCCCATTCTGGTGCGTGACGTGCGTCCGGACACCCGGTTGAAGGGAGTTGAACTTGTTAGTGGGCCATTCAACCATGTACAGAGAGAGAAAGCACGGGGAGATGCCCTTGGAAACCGCCTTAACAAGGGGTTGGCATGTTCCGTGCATAAAGGTTCTGTCCTTTTATTTTGTTTATGGAGTTCCGCATGAAAAAAATTCTCAATCCTTTGTTGGTGGCCTTGATCTTGGCTTCTGTGAGTGGTCTGGCCCAAGCCCAGGCGGCGGCTCCAGAGAGCACCCTGTCTTTCAACGTGGGCGCCACCACGGACTACCGTTACCGCGGCATTTCACAGTCGCGCCTCCAACCTGCCGTGCAGGGCGGTATCGACTACGCCGACAAGAGTGGTTTCTATGTGGGCGCATGGGGTTCGACGATCAAGTGGATCAAAGACACCCCTGGCGTGACCAAAGGGGCCACTGAATTGGACATCTATGCTGGTTTCAAAGGAGCCGTGGGCGATGTGGCCTATGACCTTGGCTTGTTGAGCTATGTTTATTCGGGCAATAACTATGGCAACGCCACTGCAGGTGGAACCAAAAGCGCCAACACCAATGAAGCTTATGCAGCGGTAACGCTGGGTCCAGTTACAGCGAAGTATTCACATGCATTCAGTGATTTATTCGGCAACGCAGGTACAAAAAACAGCTACTACTTGGATTTGAGTGCCTTGTTTGATTTGGGCAATGGCTTCACCTTGACGCCGCATGTTGGGTACCAAAAGTTCAACAACCTGGATGTTGCGACTTACACCGACTACGCACTGACGCTCACTAAAGATTTGGGCAACGGTTTGACCGTAAGCGGGGCATTGGTGGGCACCGATGCCGATAAAGAATTTTATAAATTGAAAAACAAGTTCAACGGCAAGTCTGGTGTGACCGTTGGCCTGAAATACGCCTTCTGATTTTCCTCTCATTCAATCAAGGAGCCATCATGAAACTGGTGACCGCCATCATCAAACCTTTCAAGCTGGACGAAGTGCGTGAAGCACTCTCGGGCATCGGCGTGCAAGGCATCACCGTGACCGAAGTCAAAGGCTTTGGTCGTCAAAAGGGCCACACCGAGCTGTACCGCGGCGCGGAATACGTGGTCGATTTTTTGCCCAAAGTGAAGATCGAAGCCGCTGTTTCTGATGACCTGGTTGACCGCGTCATTGAAGCTGTCGAAAACGGTGCTCGCACCGGCAAGATTGGCGACGGCAAGATCTTTGTCTATGACCTCGAACAAGTGGTTCGCATTCGCACCGGTGAAACCGGCGCCGAAGCCCTTTGATTGACCAGAAAGAGAGTCAAAAAATGAAAAAATTACTCGCCACCTTGGCCTTGGGCCTGAGTTTGGGATGGGGTGTTTTGGGTACCGCCTCTGTGGCCACCGCACAAACTGCCCCGGCTGCCGTTGCAGCCCCTGCCGAAGCCAAACCCGCCGACGCCGCGGCCCCTGCAGCGGCCCCAGCCCCTGCGGCACCCGCAGCGGCAGAAACTGCGCCGGTTCCGGTGCCCAATAAAGCCGACACCGGCTGGATGATGCTCTCCACCATTTTGGTGATCTTGATGGTCATTCCCGGCCTCGCCTTGTTCTACGGGGGTTTGGTGCGCAGCAAAAACATGCTGTCGGTGCTGATGCAAGTGGTCGTCACCTTCTCCATGATCACCGTGCTGTGGTTCATTTATGGCTACAGCTTGGCGTTCACAGAAGGCAATGCGTTCATTGGTGGTTTTGATCGCCTCTTCATGAAGGGCATTTGGGACAACGTCACCGGGACATTCGCCAATGCGGCCACCTTCAGCAAAGGCGTGTACATCCCAGAGATCACATTCGCTGCTTTCCAAGCCACCTTTGCGGGCATCACTTGCGCGCTGATCGTGGGTGCATTTGCTGAACGCATCAAGTTTTCTGCCGTGCTCGCCTTCATGGTCTTGTGGTTCACCTTCAGCTACTTGCCTGTGGCCCACATGGTCTGGTTCTGGATGGGCCCTGATGCCTATGCTTCGAAAGAAGTGGCCGAAGAAATGACCAGCAAAGCCGGCTTGTTGTGGCAGTGGGGTGCGTTGGACTTCGCTGGCGGCACGGTGGTGCACATCAACGCCGCTGTGGCGGGCTTGGTGGGTGCCTTCATGGTGGGCAAACGTGTGGGTTACGGCCGTGAATCGATGGCCCCTCACAGCCTGACTTTGACCATGGTCGGTGCCTCTTTGCTGTGGGTGGGTTGGTTCGGTTTCAACGCCGGTTCGGCCCTCGAAGCCAACGGTTTCGCCGCCCTGGCCTTCATCAACACCTTGATCGCCACAGCCGCAGCCGTGCTGGCCTGGTGCGTGGGTGAAGCCCTGATGCGTGGCAAAGCCTCGATGTTGGGTGCTGCCTCGGGTGCGGTGGCCGGCTTGGTGGCCATCACCCCTGCCGCCGGTAACGTCGGTCTGGGCGGTGCCTTGATCATTGGTTTCATCGCGGGCTTTGCTTGCTTGTGGGGCGTCAATGGCCTGAAGAAAATGCTGGGTGCAGACGGCTCGTTGGATGTGTTCGGCGTGCACGGTGTGGGCGGTATCGTCGGCGCCTTGTTGACCGGCGTCTTCAACTCCCCCGCATTGGGTGGCCCCAGCGCCGTGGGCGACTGGGTCACCGTGACCATGATCACCCCAGACGCTTACTCGATTGCCGCCCAAGTGTGGACACAGGCCAAGGCCGTGTTGCTGACCGTGGTGTGGTCGGGTGTGGTCTCGATCGTGGCCTTCAAACTGGTTGACATCGTGATTGGCTTGCGTGTCACCGAAGAAGAAGAGCGCGAAGGCTTGGACATCTCTTCGCACGGCGAGTCGGCCTACCACGGCTGATGACGACCCACCGGTTGCCGAGGCATCCGGTGCTTGCTCCCAAAAGGCCCGCAGATGCGGGCCTTTTTTGTGGGTGATGCGGCGGGATGGCCGTGGTGCCATTGAACAGCCAGACCCGCCAGTGAAGGGTTGCGGGTTCTTTTGGGTTACATCGGCCATGTTGTAGAGGGATCGGGCTTTTGCAGATGCAAAATCAACGCACCCGATGGCTCGTCACCCCTTCACTTATGCAACACCAATCAATGCCGCAATGGACCCCCATCACCACCGAACCCGATGGATTGAGTGAGTCCCCTTTTTGGCATCCCCAAGAAAAGCGACTGTATTGGGTGGACATTCCCGGCCGGCGTCTCGCCCGTGTGGCGATCGAAGGCCTGCAAGCGCAGGGCCCGGTTGAATATTGGCCTTTGGCACAAGAGCCCGGCTGCATTGCGCCCGTGCAAACCCCGGCGCAAAACGGCGGTTTGGTCATGGCCTTGCGCGATGGCCTTTACTGGGCGCGCGAGTGGGGTGGGGCACTGCAAGCATTGGCGGCGGCTCCTTATGACAGCACGCGCTTGCGTTTCAACGATGGCAAGTGTGATCCGCAAGGGCGTTTCTGGGCGGGCAGCATGTACGAGCCCCGCGATCAGGCCTTGGGGGTGTTGTATGCCCTGCAAAACGGTGGCCTGATCGAAAAAGCGCACGGCGCCACCACCGCCAATGGCTTGGCGTGGTCGCCCGATGGGCGCACGCTGTATTGGTCCGACACTCTTTCGCATGGCGTGCGCGCTTGGGACTTTGACCCCCTCACGGCGCAACTGTCCCAAGAGCGCGTGTTTCATCAGTTTCCACAGAAGCCTGCGGGTTGGGTTTGGAGCGAAGCACTCGCCCATGCCTCGATCGACCAGGCCACTTACGGAGGACGCCCCGATGGCGCGGCTGTGGACAGCGAGGGTGCTTATTGGTCGGCCCAATACGAAGGCAAGCGCTTGGTTCGTTTATCAGCCACAGGCCAGGTGTTGGCGGTCATCGAGACGCCGGTGCCGTGCCCAACCATGCCGTGCTTTGGTGGGGAAGATCTGAAAACCTTGTTTGTCACCAGCTCACGGCAGGGGCGCAGTGCGGCAGAGCTGTCGCTGTATCCGCAAGCGGGCTGTATTTTTGCCACGCGGGTGGAGGTGGCAGGCCTGCCTGTGAATTTCTTTCAGGGCGCTTAGCCCAATTTCCGGCAAGTCTTTCGTTCAAAAAATTCAATCTGCCCCTCAAAGCCGGGCGTTACCATCTTGCCCCATGGACGCTCAACTCAATACCCTCATCGACGCCGTTCGCCAGGCCGGTGCAGAAGGCCGAACGCTGCGTTTGCGCGGCGGTGGCAGCAAAGATTTTTGGGGGCAAAGCCTGTCAGGTGACGTGCTTGACACCCGCGCTTACCAAGGCATCGTGAGCTATGAGCCCAGCGAGTTGGTGGTGACGGTGCGCTGTGGCACCCCGATGGCCGAGTTAGAGGCCACATTGGCAGAAAAAGGCCAGTTTCTGGCGTTCGAGCCGCCCCATTTTGGAGCCAATGGCACTGTTGGCGGCATGCTGGCCGCTGGCTTGAGCGGCCCTGCACGCGCCACTGCGGGCGCCGTGCGCGACTATGTGTTGGGCGCACGGTTCATCAATGGCCTGGGCGAACACTTGACCTTTGGTGGGCAAGTCATGAAAAACGTCGCCGGCTACGACGTCAGTCGCTTGATGGCCGGCAGTTGGGGCACCTTGGGGCTGATCACGGAAGTCAGCTTGAAGGTCTTGCCCATGCCCCCGGCAGAAGCCACGCTCATGTGTGCCGGGGTTTCACAAAAGGCCGCACTCGAGCTGTTGCACCGCTGGGGTGGGCAACCCTTGCCCTTGAACGCCAGCGCTTGGGTGCGCGACACCACGGCCGAACCGGTGGCCGATTATTTGTTTGTGCGCTTGCGTGGCGCCGTGGCGGCGGTGCAATCGGCCGTGACCAAAATGGGTGCCGATGTGATGGCCTTGGGCGCCCAGGTGCAGGTGATGGACAACGCTTCAGCGGCACAAGACTGGCGTGCCAGCGGCGACCAGTCTCTGCCGTTTTTTGACCCGCCAAACCCCAACGCTTGTTTGTGGCGTTTGTCGGTGCCGCAAACGGCGCCGGTGCTGGATGTGCCCGGTCAAAGTTTTTCGTCGCCTTACTTGGAGTGGCAAGGGGCGCAGCGTTGGTGCTGGGCGCCCGCAGATGCAGGCAAAGCCCTGCGCCAATGGGCCCAATCGGTCGGTGGTCACGCCACGTTGTTCCGCGCCAGCGCAGCGCAGGGCCAGACCGACAAAGCTGTGGGTGTGAACACCCCACTCGATGCCGTGCAAGCGCGCATCCAGCAGCAACTGCAACAACAATTTGATCCCAAAGGCGTGTTCGCCACCGGACGCATTTACCCACGCTGAAAGCGGGACGACAGCCATGCAAACGAACCTCGCTCCCGAATACAAAAACACCCCGGAAGGCATCGAAGCCGAAGCCATTTTGCGCAAGTGTGTGCATTGCGGTTTTTGCACCGCCACATGCCCCACGTACCAATTATTGGGTGACGAGTTGGACGGCCCACGCGGGCGCATCTACTTGATGAAACAGGTGTTGGAAGGCGAGACCCCCACACGCAAAACCCAAATGCATCTAGACCGTTGCCTGACTTGCCGCAACTGCGAGAGCACGTGCCCCAGCGGCGTGCAATACGGCCATTTGGTCGACATTGGGCGCAAGTTGGTCGATGCCAAAGTGGCGCGCCCCACCGGTGAAAAACTGTTGCGCTGGGCCCTCAAAGAAGGCCTGCCTTCTCCCTTGTTTGCGCCCGCCATGAAGCTGGGCCAAAGCGTGCGTGGTCTGTTGCCCGACAGCCTGAAAGCCAAAGTGCCTGCGCCGAAGCCGGCGGGCGCTTGGCCCACCGCAACCCACGCACGAAAAGTACTGATGCTGACGGGCTGCGTGCAACCCAGCATGAGCCCCAACATCAACACCGCCACCGCCCGGGTGATGGATGCCGCAGGCATTCAAGCCGTGACGGCCGACAAAGCCGGGTGCTGCGGCGCCCTGAAGTTTCACCTGAACGACCACGATGGCGGCAAAGACCACATGCGGGCCAACATCGACGCGTGGTGGCCTTGGGTCGAGTCGGGCGAAGTGGAAGCGATTGTCATGAACGCATCAGGCTGTGGGGTGATGGTGAAAGACTATGGCCACGTGCTGAAAGACGACCCGGCCTACGCTGAAAAAGCGGCCCGCATTGCCGCATTGACGCGCGACTTGAGCGAGTTGCTGCCAGATTGGGTGCCACTTTTGAAAACCAAAATCAAACCCGAAGCCTTGCAGGCGGCCGGTTTGCAGGCCTACCACCCGCCATGCACTTTGCAGCATGGCCAGCAACTCAAGGGCGGCGTGGAAAAGCAGTTGGCCGAATTGGGTTTTCAGATCAAAGTCACGGCCAATGAATCGCACTTGTGCTGCGGCTCCGCGGGCACTTACAGCGTGCTCAACCCCGACTTGTCCAAGCAATTGCGTGACCGCAAACTGGGCCACTTGAACGCGCTGCAACCGCAAGGCGTTTTGAGTGCCAACATTGGCTGTATCACCCACTTGCAAAGTGGCAGCGGACTGCCCGTGCGGCATTGGGTTGAGTTGCTGGACGAAGCGATCCGTTGAATTTTTCAAGACCTTGAGGAGTGCACCATGGCGACCAACGGCAAAGTGCAGGGACCGGCCTCGTATTTCCCGTCGATTGAAAAAACCTACGGACAGCCCATCGCCCACTGGCTCAAATTGTTGGATGGCATGGCCGACAAAAAGCACATGGAGCAGGTGGCGATCTTGAAAACCGCGCATGGGTTGGGGCATGGCCATGCCAACGCCTTGGTGGCCTACCACCGCGCTCAGGCGACCGACAAATCGCCCTGAGCACAGGACAGAAAGACAGGCTTGTCTGCCGATCAGGCCGAGGCCAGCGCCGCCTCAATGTCTTGCGCGATTTTGGCGGGCGCATCCTGCGGCGCATAGCGCTTGAGCACTTGGCCATTGCGCCCCACCAAAAATTTGGTGAAGTTCCATTTGATGGCTTTGCTGCCCAGAATGCCGGGCGCTTCGGCGGTCAGCCATTGGTAAAGCGGGTGCGCATCGCTGCCGTTGACCTTGACTTTGCCCATCATCTGAAAGCTCACGCCGTAGTTCTTTTGGCAAAAACTGGCAATTTGCGCGTCATCTGCCGGATCTTGGTTGGCAAATTGGTTGCATGGGAAGCCCAGCACCACCAAGCCTTGGTCGCCATAGCTTTGGTGCAATTTTTCCAAACCGGCAAATTGCGGCGTGAAACCGCAAGCGCTGGCGGTGTTCACGATCAACATAACTTGCCCCTTGTAGCGCGACAAGGGCACAGTGTGTTGGTCGATGCTCAGGGCTTCTAAGTCGTACAGGCTCATGGGGTGGCTTTCAACAGGGCTAAAAAAACAGAACGAAATAAACGATCGCTGTGTGCTTCACGCTGTCACTTTATCGCTTACGCCATAAGACCGCTGAAACACCTTAGTCCGCTTGGGGTCTGGACCCGGTGATGGCCAACAGTGCTGCCAGCAAGATCAGGCCACCGCCGATCAGGGTGCGTTGGTCCCAGTCGGATGCGCCCAGCATGACCGAGGACACGCTGGCAAACAGCACTTCAGACAACATGACCAAGGCCGTGGTTTGCGCCGTCAGGCGGGCAGCCCCGTATTGCAGCGCCAAGTTGCCCAACAAAAACGACACACACAAAAGAGCGATGTAAGGCAGCCAAGAGGCACTGGGTGCTTGCCCCGTTGCAACGACGCCAAGGCTCAGTCCGACCAAGGCCGCCAAGGTGGCCATGGCCGCACCTCCACCAAACATGGCCAAGGTGCGCGACGAACTGGGCGTGTCTTTGAGCTTGAGCAGCAAGGTGTTGGTCAAGGCGAAGGTGAAGCCACTGATCAGCGCCAGCACATCCGACAGACTTTCGGGCACAGGCCAAGGGGTCTCTGGCGTCTTGAGCACGATGAACAATCCGGTCAGCGCGATGAGCAATCTCAACAGCGCCATGCGGCTGGGCTTTTCGTCCAGCAGCCACCATGCCACCAGCACCGACCATGCGGGCATCAGGTAAAAAAGCAAGACCACGCGGACCACATCGCCCACTGTGACCGCCCAGTTGAATCCCACATTGGTCAGGCCCGAAGCCAGCATGAGCACCCACAAGCCAGGGTGTTGGCGCCAACTGATCAGGCGGTCTGTTTTCCACAGCCACAAGGCGATGGAAACGAAAACAAAGGCATAGACACAGGCGGTGGCCCACAGCGGATGCAGGCTCAGTGCTTCGAGTTGTTTGAACGGCCACCAACACACGCCCCACGCGAAGGCATTGAGCAGCAGCCCAGCCACCGCCAAGCTTTTAGAAGAGGTGGCACCCATTCAGGGAATCGGTCTCAGGACGGATCGTTGGGCGTGTTGGCTGCGGTACGGCTTTGGCGCTTGCGCCACCAGCGCCAGCCCAACCAGACGACGCCGATGCCCAACAGCGCAAAGATGCCGTGCTGGAATTGGCGCAACACCGAGAACATCCAATCCCAGTTTTGCGCGCCAAAGTAACCCAGATAAACCCAGATGGGCACGCTGATCAGGGCGGCAAAACCGTCCATAAAAAACCAAGTGGCAAAGCTCACTCGGTGGCTCATGCCCGCAGAAAAGAACACGGGGGTGCGCAGACCGGGTAAAAAGCGGGCTACAAACATGACCCATTTGCCGTATTTTTGAAAAGCTTCTTGCGCACTGGCAAAGCGCTCAGGGGTGAGGATTTTGCGAAAGCCCGGCAGCTGTGCAATGCGCTGGCCATACAAACGGCCCAAGGTGAACATCAGGCCATCGCCAATCATCACGCCCGCCATGCCTACGGCAAACATGGTGTGCACATCGGCATGGCCAAGACCGGCAATCACACCGCCGGTGACCAACGTGACGTCTTCAGGAATGGGAACTCCGAAACCACAGATCAGCAGCATCACGAAAACAGCCAAATAGCCGTATTCGGTAAAGATGGGCATTAAAAACTGAAAAACTTCCATGGATTACAGGTTCAGCCAGTGCCTGAATGGTTCAAGCGAAATGCGCGGGGTTAAGAAGCAGCGGGCCAGTGTAATTCATTTACAAGCCCCTTTTGCCGCAGGGAGTCTGGCCAAGTTGCAGGGGCAGCTGGCCTTGACTCAAGCCCCTTTTGAGCCCCGAAGCTGGCATACTTGTTGAGCCCTTTTTAACCCGTTTGTCCTCATGCCCCGCCCGATACAAGCCACCATCCATACCGCTGCGCTGCGCCACAACTTGGCAACCGCTCGCCTGGCCGCACCCGATGCACAGGTTTGGGCCGTGGTCAAGGCCAATGCTTATGGGCATGGCATTGAACGGGCGTTTGAGGGTCTGCGCGGGGCGGATGGTTTTGCGCTGCTGGATTTGAACGAGGCCGAGCGGGTCAGGGCCTTGGGCTGGCGCGGGCCTGTTTTGTTGCTGGAGGGCGTTTTTGAGCCGCGTGATCTGGAGCTGTGTTCCCGACTGAACCTGTGGCACACGGTGCACTGTGACGAGCAAATCGACATGCTGGCGCAGCACAAAACGCAAGAGCCGCACCGGATCTTTCTCAAAATGAATTCGGGCATGAACCGCTTGGGTTTTTCCCCGCAGCGTTTTCGCTCTGCTTGGACACGCTTGAACGCTTTGCCGCAGGTCGACGAAATTTCATTGATGACCCATTTCAGCGATGCCGATGGGCCCAAAGGCATTGCCCAACAAATGGCGCGCTTTGAAGAAGCCACCCGCGATTTGCCCGGCGAGCGCAGCGTCTGCAACAGTGCCGCCACCTTGCGCCATGCACATGCCGCTTCGGTGAAGGCCGATTGGGTTCGTCCGGGCATCGCGGTGTATGGCAGCGCGCCAGACTTTCCCGAGCACAGCGCCGCGCATTGGGGCTTACAGCCGGCCATGAGCCTGAACGCCAAGATCATTGCCACGCAGTCTTTGGCCGTCGGTGACAGCGTGGGTTATGGCTCTGCATTTGTCGCCGACAAGGCGATGCGCGTGGGTATCGTGGCTTGCGGCTATGCCGACGGTTATCCGCGCCTTTGCCCCACCGGCACGCCCGTGTTGGTGGAGGGTGTTCGCAGCCGCACATTGGGGCGAGTCAGCATGGACATGCTGGTGGTTGACTTGACCGATTTGCCCCAAGCGGGCATGGGCAGCGGGGTGACTTTGTGGGGCCTGTCGGCGCAAGGTGCCGTGCTCAGCATCGATGAGGTGGCACAAGCCGCTGGCACGGTGGGGTATGAGCTGATGTGCGCGCTGGCGCAACGTGTGCCGGTCATGGTCGAAGACTGAAGCGCGGATGGTCCATCCCAGCCCCTTGCATCGACACGACCAACAGGCCTTGATCGTGGCCTTTGTGCTGGTGGTCATCTGGGGCGCTAATTTCACTCTGCAAAAGTATCTCTTTGGCCTGATTTCGCCGGGGGGTTTTCTGTGGGCGCGTTACCTGATCATGCCCGCCTGTGCGCTGTTGTTGATGCGTTGGCGATTGGGGCGTTGGTTGCCCCCGTTGCCTCGCCAAGATGTGTGGCACATGGCGTGGTTGGGCTTTATTGGCCATTCCATGCACGTGGGCTTGGTGACCTATGGCATCCACTGGTCGACCGCTTTTTCGAGCTCTGTGATCTTGGCTTGCGGACCCATATTCACCCTGCTGATTTTGCGTTTGCAGGGTTTGGAGCGCATCAGCTGGCCGCAAAAAGCGGGCGTGCTGTTGGCCCTGTGTGGGGTCTTGATGTTTCTCTCCGACAAGCTGCTCGGGGGCCAGTGGCGTGCGGGGGGTGGCGACTTGATTTTGCTGATCGCAGCCGGTTTCTTCTCTTATTACACCGTCGCCGTGAAGCCCGTCATGGAGCGCCATGGCCCGGTCTTGACCATGGGCTATGCCACCTTGTTGGGTGGCGTGCCCGTGTTGTTGTTGTCCATGCCTGCGGGCTTGCAATCGGAATGGCACTTGCTCGATTTCTGGGCTTGGGCCGGCTTGTTTTGGGCCATCATGGTGTCGGCCTTCGCGGGGTGGTTGGCGTGGGGCTGGATCAACACCGTTCGCGGGGTGGCCCGAACCGCCCCCTTGATGTATCTCATGCCCCCGGCGGCGGGCGTGTTCGCTTGGGCCTTGTCGGGTGAGCACTACAGCTGGATCAAAATCGCTGGGGCGGGGGTGACTTTGGCGGGCGTGGCATTGGCCCAATACGCCGGTCAAATCAAATGGCGTCTGCGCTCAGGGACTCTGTGAATCTCATCAGGCTTTGAGCCAAGTGTCATAGGCGGTTTTGCAAATCAGCGCCAGCACCACCACGATGAAGACATGTCGCACAAAGCCAGCGCCGTGTTTCAAGGCCAGGCGAGTGCCAATCAAACTGCCCACGATGTTGGCCGCTCCCATGGCCAGCGCCAAATGCCACCAGACATGGCCCTTGAACGTGAACAGCATCAAGGCCGATAAATTGGTGGCGACATTGATCATCTTGGCGGCGGCCGAGGCGTTCAAAAAGTCATAGCCCAGCAAGCGCACGTAGGCAAACACCAAAAAGCTGCCCGTGCCCGGCCCAAAAAAGCCGTCGTAAAAACCAATCACCAAGCCAATGCCGGCAGCCACTGCGGCTTCTTGCCGACCGGCAAAGCGCGGGGCGTGGCTGCGGCCCAGGTCTTTTTTGACCAAGGTGTAAATCAACAGCGCGGTCAACAGCGCGGGCAAGAATTTTCTAAACAAGGCGGGGTCGACTTCGGTGACGACCCATGCGCCGGCCAAGGAACCCAGCAAGCCCGCGCCCGCAGCGGGCAGCAATGAGCGCCAAGGCATGACCACTTTGCGGCTGTATTGGTAGGTGGCAAATGCGGTGCCCCAAATCGAGGCGCTTTTGTTGGTGCCAAACAAGGTGGCGGGTGCGGCGCCGGGAAAAGTCGCAAACAAGGCGGGCAGCAAAATCAAACCGCCCCCGCCCACAATCGCATCCACCATGCCCGCCAATAAAGAGGCGAGCGAAACAATCAGTAATTCCATAGCGAAGATTGTGGCACTCGTGAGCGTGACGAACAGACAAAAAAAAGCGCCGCTTGCGCGACGCTCAGAAAAGTACACCTCGTTGGGATGTTGGTTCGTGTTCTTGGACTTGGGTTGTCTCCTCGGCCCTCAAGATGCAGATACTGCTTTGCATCGAGTGGGTGAAATGTAAGTGAACAAAGCGCACGGCTTTCTCAGGGATTTCCCCATTTTGGTGAAATCCCCGCCCCATACGGAGCGGGGTCATTGAGAAAGGAATGATTTTGTACGCCTGTGCGATCAAGCCACAGGCCGCAGCGCGGCGTCTTCGGCAATCCACTGCGCTGCTTTTTCGGCAATCATCAGGGTTGGGCTGTTCGTGTTGCCACTGGTGATGGTGGGCATGACACCGGCATCCACCACGCGCAGCCCGGCCACACCGCGCACTTGCAAACGCCCATTCACCACGGCCATCGGATCGTCCTCGCGCCCCATGCGTGTGGTTCCCACGGGGTGGAAGATGGTGCTGGCAATGTCGCCCGCCAACTTGGCCAGTTCTGCGTCGGTTTGGTATTGCGCGCCGGGCTTGAATTCTTCGGGTGCAAAAGGCGCCATCGCGGGTTGCGACATGATGCGACGCGTCACGCGCAAGCTGTCAGCAGCCACTTTGCGGTCTTCGTCGGTGGCCAAGTAGTTGGGGGCAATGGCGGGGGCGTCTTCAAACCGAGGGCTGGTGATGTTCACGGTGCCGCGGCTGGTGGGGTTGAGGTTGCACACGCTGGCGGTGATGGCCGGGAAGTTGTGCAAGGGTTCGCCAAATGCGTCCAAGCTGAGGGGCTGCACGTGGTACTCCAAATTGGCATGCGGCTGGCTGGGATCGCTCTTGGTGAACGCACCCAATTGGCTCGGGGCCATGCTCATGGGACCTGTCCGTTTGAAGGCGTACTCGAGGCCAATCAAGGCCTTGCCCAGCAGGCTGTTGGCCAAGGTGTTCAGGGTTTTTGCGCCTTTGACTTTGTAGACCGAGCGGATTTGCAAATGGTCTTGCAAATTGGCGCCCACGCCCGGCAAGTCGTGTTGCACCTCAACGCCTTTGTCTTGCAACAAGGCCGCAGGGCCAAGGCCCGAGAGTTGCAAAATTTGCGCCGAGCCAATGCTGCCCGCGCTCAAGATCACTTCGCCTGTGGCCTTGACGTCGACCATTTCTAGGCCCGTCCACACCTGCGCCCCGGTGCAGCGTTTGCTGCCCTTGCTGTCGGTCTCGATGATCAGCCGGCTCACTTGCGCCTTGTTCCACAGCTCGAAGTTGGGCCGTGAGTAGCAAGTGGGACGCAAAAAAGCCTTTGCGGTATTCCAGCGCCAACCGTCTTTTTGGTTCACCTCAAAGTAGGCCACGCCTTCGTTGTCACCGCGGTTGAAATCGTCGGTAGCGGGAATGCCGGACTGCTGCGCCGCTTGTGCAAACGCGTCCAGCACATCCCAGCGCAGGCGCTGCTTTTCGATGCGCCATTCACCACCAGTCTGGCGGCCCCGCAAGGTATGCAAGTAGCTGCCCTTGGGCAAATCAGAAGGTGCCAACAATTCAGACTTGACCCCCTTGGCGCCGTGAAATTCATCGCCGCCCTTGTAGTGGTCTTCGTGCAATTTGAAGTAAGGCAAGGTTTGCGCCCAGCGCCATTCGTCATTGCCTGTGATCTGCGCCCATTGGTCGTAATCGCGCGATTGACCGCGCATGTAAATCATGCCGTTGATGCTGGAGCAACCGCCCAGCACTTTGCCGCGCGGGTAGCGCAGACTGCGCCCGTTCAAGCCCGCTGTGGGCTCGGTTTGGTACAGCCAGTCGGTGCGGGGGTTGCCAATGCAATACAGATAGCCCACTGGGATGTGAATCCAGTGGTAATCGTCTTTTTTGCCGGCTTCGATCAGCAACACGCGTTTGCTGGCGTCGGCACTCAGGCGGTTGGCCAACAAACAGCCCGCAGTGCCGCCGCCGATGATGATGTAGTCAAAGGTGTTGTCGTTCATGAATTACCCGGTCTCTAGAGGGATCGATTGTGCCTGCGGATTTTGAATCAATTCCGCGGGCACGGCATCCGTGAGTCGGGCTGGCCTGTTGACCCGATGGGACGAACCAAGCTGCTTATTTGGCCGTTGGCATCACAAACTCTGCGCCTTTGCCAATGCTCTCGGGCCAACGCTGCATGATCGATTTTTGCTTGGTATAGAAGCGCACACCCTCTTCGCCATAGGCGTGCATGTCGCCAAACAAGCTGCGCTTCCAACCGCCAAAGCCGTGCCAGGCCATCGGCACCGGAATCGGCACATTGATGCCCACCATGCCCACCTGAATGCGGCGCGCAAACTCGCGCGCCACGTTGCCGTCGCGGGTGAAGCAACTGACGCCGTTGCCAAACTCGTGGTCGTTGATGATTTGCACGGCGGTCGCAAAGTCAGGCACGCGCACACAGGACAGCACCGGGCCAAAAATTTCTTCTTTGTAAATTTTCATGTCGGTGGTCACGTGGTCAAACAGCGTGCCGCCCAACCAAAAACCGTTGTCGCAGCCAGCACCTGCTTTGGCGCCGTCAAATTGGCG
>JACCEE012003862.1_pt1 | contig 35443 bp, 30 predicted proteins | sample 7449931 | NCBI WGS metagenome assembly JACCEE01 (sample SAMN15323457, study PRJNA562643) | freshwater metagenome | isolation source: river surface water | place: USA:Blue River Watershed | collected 2017-08-19 | reverse complement strand
GAAGACGATGACAACGATGAGTACTGCTCTACGCGCCAAGACTGGATAGACGCTGTCAGCGTCGCGGATGTTTTAGGTGTCGATATTGACGCCGTGAATTTCGCCTCGGAATACAAAGATCGCGTATTCGCTGAATTCTTACGCGAGTACGAAGCGGGCCGCACTCCGAATCCTGATGTGCTGTGTAATGCCGAAATCAAATTCAAAGCCTTTCTCGATCATGCGATGACACTCGGTGCTGACCTGATCGCCACTGGTCACTATGCGCGCGTGCGTGAGAACAATGGGCAATTTGAATTACTGAAAGCGGTCGACGCCAGCAAAGATCAAAGTTATTTTTTACATCGCTTAAATCAAGCACAGCTATCAAATACGCTTTTTCCGCTAGGTGAGTTACATAAAACAGAGATACGAAAGATCGCCGACCAACTCGGTTTGCCCAACGCCACTAAGAAAGATTCAACGGGCATTTGTTTTATTGGCGAGCGCCCCTTTCGCGAATTTTTAAATCGCTATCTGTCATTCAAACCGGGGCCGATGATGACGCCTGAAGGCGAAATTATGGGCGAGCATGTTGGTCTGTCTTTTTATACCTTAGGTCAACGTAAAGGCATAGGCTTAGGCGGCAGTAAAAAACATCGCGATGACGATGGCAATCATGAAGCCTGGTATGTCGCACGCAAAGATGTGGCCAACAATACGCTGTATGTCGTGCAAGGTCATGATCATCCCTGGCTCTTGTCGCACACACTAGCTGCTGATCAGGTGAGCTGGGTCAGTGGTCACGCACCTACTGAAATTCAACTCAGTGCCAAGACTCGGTACCGACAACACGATATGAACTGTCAGCACCGCACCTTACCCGACCACCGTTTTAGTCTTCAGTTCGAGCAAGCTCAGTGGGCTGTCACTCCCGGGCAATCGGCCGTTTTATATGACGGTGATGTGTGTCTCGGTGGCGGCATTATTGATACGGGCTCCACACTCACTAGCTAATACTCAAGGTCGCAAAGAAGTCACATAAAGACACACATCGACGACACAAAAAAAACAGAGCTCTCAGGCTCTGTTTTTTTATAACTAAACGATCACTCAATTTATGCGACGGGCACCGTCTCTTTAAACGAAGGCCGTTCAGATAATTTATCGAACAGGCGCGCCAAATTAGTATGATCGTCACGCCAATTAATTTCAGGAAAACGAAACGCCAGCCAACCCAAGGCACTGCCTACGGCCACATCGGCGAGTGATAAATGACTGCCTGCGCAAAAGGGTGCATCACCCAGAGCCATCGCCATAGCATTCAACCCATTGCGTATTTTGCCCAGCTGACGATCGACCCAAGCATCACTTTGCTTTTCAACCGGACGCTGAGTACGCTCGATTCGCACCACGATCCCCGCATCTAATACGCCATCAGCCAACGCTTCCCAGCATTTAATGCTGGCACGCTCACGACCGGCACTAGGAATCAATTTACCCACCGGCGACATGGTGTCCAGATATTCAACGATGACACGCGAATCAAACATGGCGCCACCATCTTCCATAACCAAACAAGGCACTTTGCCTAACGGATTAGATAAATGAATAGTGGTTGTAGGTGACCACACATCTTCAAGAACAAACTCGTAATCGAGTTTTTTCTCTGCCATAACAATCCGCACTTTACGTACATACGGACTCGCGAGTGATCCAATCAGTTTCATAGCGATTCAGTAGTGATTCGAGGGAGGCGGATTATATCACTCGAAAATTGCACCAGCCTATGCTCTAGTACACCGAGGCCAGACGTTGCCTGAGTGGTAGAATCCGGCTCGTTACAACTCGATTTATTCTTAGCCAAACGGGCTCATTCCGACTATGCAACTTTCTCATCTCTCAGCACTATCACCTCTAGACGGACGCTACGCCTCGAAAACCAATGCTTTGCGCCCTATTCTTTCTGAAGCGGGTTTTATGCATCACCGTGTCATGGTCGAAGTTGCTTGGTTAATTGCGCTTTCCGAAGCAGGATTTGCCGAGTTACCGCCGTTCTCAAAATCGGCACGCGATTTGTTAGAAGGCCTCGCTTCTAATTTTACTGAGGACGATGCAGCGCGCATAAAAAGTATCGAGGCCGTCACTAATCATGATGTGAAAGCTGTCGAGTACTGGCTCAAAGAAAAAGTGAATGATGTCCCTGAGTTAGTTAAAGCATCCGAGTTTATTCATTTTGCCTGCACTTCCGAAGACATCAACAATACCTCGCACGGCATGATGCTAAAAACCGCTCGCGATACGGTACTGTTACCGCAACTTGCGACAGTGATTGCTAAGTTGACCGAGCTAGCACATGAGCACGCCGATTTACCGATGATGTCACGCACCCACGGCCAACCCGCTAGCCCAACTACGTTGGGCAAAGAAATGGCGAACGTAGTTGCACGACTCAAGCGTGCCAGCGAACGTATCGCCGGAGTACAAATCCTGGGAAAAATGAATGGCGCAGTCGGAAATTACAATGCGCATTTATCGGCGTACCCCGATATCGATTGGGCGGCATTTTCGCGCAAGGTGATTGAAACCAAACTAGGATTGACCTTCAATCCTCACACCATACAAATCGAACCGCATGACTATATCGCCGAGCTATTTGATGCGATCGCTCGGACTAACACCATACTGCTCGATTTAAATCGCGATATCTGGGGCTACATTTCTATCGGATACTTTAAGCAACGCACTAAGGCGGGTGAAATCGGTTCATCAACCATGCCGCACAAAGTTAACCCGATTGACTTTGAAAACTCTGAAGGTAATTTAGGAATGGCAAACGCCGTGCTTAAGCACATGGCTGAAAAACTTCCGGTATCACGTTGGCAGCGCGACTTGACCGATTCCACCGTACTAAGAAATATCGGTGTGGGTTTTGGTTACAGCGTACTGGCTTACGATAGTTGTTTACGCGGTTTGAATAAGCTTGAAGTCAATCCTGATCGTTTAGCCGCTGACTTAAATGAAAGCTGGGAAGTACTCGCCGAACCGATACAAACCGTCATGCGTCGCTATGGTATTGAAAACCCCTACGAGCAATTAAAAGAACTCACACGCGGCAAAGGCATCACCAAAGAGGCGCTGCGCGAATTTGTTCAAGGTCTGGCTATTCCAGATGAAGCAAAAAAACGATTACTGGACATGACACCCGCCAGCTACATAGGACTGGCTGCAACATTAGCGCGCGATGTTTGATTAACTCTCGCTCCATAAAAAAAGCCGGCTTTGTAGCCGGCTTTTTTATTCAGCGCTGCTTAGCTTACACAACAGCGCCATCGGTTTCATCTTTTGGTTTAATCGGCTTGAGCAAATCTTCACGCTTAACACCCAACCACATCGCCACGGCCGCCGCAACAAATACCGACGAATAGATACCAAACAAAATACCAATCGTCAGCGCCACTGCAAAGAAATGCAGCGTAGGGCCACCAAACAGCAACATCGACAATACCATCAACTGAGTACAGCCGTGGGTAATCACTGTACGTGAAATCGTACTGGTGATTGCGTGATTAAGAACATCCGGCGTTGTTAATTTACCGTAGCGGCGATCACGGAAAGTTTCCCTTACCCGATCAAACACCACCACGGATTCATTCACCGAATAACCGAGCACTGCCAACACTGCTGCTAGTACCGTGAGAGAAAACTCCCACTGGAAAAAAGCAAAAAATCCTAAAATGATGATTACGTCATGCAAGTTCGCGATGATGGCTGCGACGGCAAATTTCCATTCGAATCGGAAGGCCAGATAAATCATGATTCCAACGATCACAAAAATCAGCGCAGTCAATCCGTCGTGAGCCAATTCCTGACCCACCTGCGGGCCAACAAATTCCACCCGCTTCAAAATAATCGATGCATCGTTGGCCTTTAACGCTTCAATGACCTGAGTACTAATTTGCGCGGTATTGACACCTTTTTGAACAGGCAAACGAATCAACACATCTTGAGCTGTGCCAAAACTTTGTACCTGATTGTCTGCAAAGCCTAATCCCGTCACCGTCGCTCGAATACCTTCAAGATCCGCTGGTTTGGTATACGCCACTTCCATCACCGTACCGCCGGTGAACTCAATCGATAAATGAAGGCCATTCGCAATCAGAAAGAACACTGCCGCTACAAAGGTGAGCGCTGAGACCGCATTAAAGAGCAACGCGTTACGCATGAACGGGATGTCTTTTTTGATTCTGAAAAATTCCATGATGTTCCTCTTATATGCCGAGTTCTATATGCCTGCTTGGTCGATTTAATCGGGCTTCCAAACCTGACCGATCGAAACGCCTGTCAGTTTCTTACGGCGACCATACCAAACATTAGCTAACGCACGCGCTACCACTACCGCTGAAAACATCGACGTCAAAATACCTAGACAATGAACTACTGCAAAACCGCGAATCGGACCTGAACCGAAAATTAGCAAGGCCAGACCCGCAATCAATGTGGTGACGTTGGAGTCAAGAATCGTTGCCCAAGCACGTTCGAAACCCGCCGCAATCGCTGCTTGCGGTGGATTGCCGAGTCTGAGTTCTTCACGGATACGTTCATTGATCAACACGTTGGCATCAATCGCCATACCTAAGGTCAGCGCAATCGCTGCAATACCTGGCAAGGTTAGCGTTGCCTGCAGTAGCGATAACGCAGCGATTAACAACATCACATTGACCGCCAACGCGAACACACTAAACGCGCCAAACAGCATGTAGTAAAGCACCATAAAAACGGTGATCGCTGCAAAACCATACAACGTGGAGTTGAAACCCTTACCGATATTTTCAGCGCCGAGCTGCGGTCCTATCGTGCGCTCTTCAATAATTTCCATCGGCGCTGCGAGTGAACCAGCACGTAATAACAAGGCTAGATCGGTTGCAGCTGCGGGCGATTCCATACCCGTTATCTGAAAACGTGATCCCAATTCGTCACGTATCGTCGCAACGGTGAGTACTTCGCCCTTACCTTTTTCGAACAAGACGATGGCCATCAGTTTGCCTATCTTGCTGCGCGTTGCTTCACGCATCTTACGACCACCATCACCATTCAAATCGAGGCTGACTGAAGGCTGTTGGTTTGAATCGAAGCTAGCACCAGCGTTAGAAATATAGTCGCCAGTAATGACGGGCTCTTTGAACAAGACCACCGGAGCACCTTTACCTACTTTGAATAACTCAGAACCTAAAGGGATCGCTGAGCTTTCTTCGGTACCGCGGCGTATCGAGTCATCCACCATACGTACTTCTAACGTAGCGGTACGACCAATGATGTCTTTTGCGCGCGAGACATCTTGCACACCAGGCAGTTGCACCACAATACGATCGGAGCCTTGACGTTGAATCACAGGCTCAGCGACTCCGAGTTCATTCACACGCTTAGATAACGTCGAGATGTTTTGCTGAACCGCTTCTTCCAGCGTGCGCTTAAGCGCTACCGGGCTGAGTGTGGCACGCAGCTTTAGTCCTTCTGCATCGGCGGCATCGACCAACGTTAAATCAGAAATCTGCGCTGACAATACAGCTCGAACAGCATCGCGAATTTCTTGATCACGCACACGAATATCGATAGCATCACCATCACGCATGATACCTGCGAAACGAATATGCTTTTCAACCAGTAAGGCACGCACGCCTGTTTGCAGACCCTGAATGCGCTTAGCGATAACTGCTTTGGTATCGACTTGCATCAAGAAGTGCACACCACCGCGTAAATCCAAACCCAAATACATAGGCAAGGCATGCAAGCTTTGCAGCCAGATCGGTGTATTCGGTAATAAGTTGAAGGCGACTAAATAATTCGGATCCAGCGGATCACGATTCAATGCTTGCTCCAGTACTGTTTTCGCTTTGAACTGCAAATCAGTACTAGCAAAGCGAACACGCACGGTGCCGTTATTACCCAGATCTTCGTAGAAGACATTGTCTGCACGCACACCCGCTTTTTCCAGCGCTTGGCCGGCCAAGCCCACCGCATCAGGTCCGAGCTTAATGGTTGCCTTGGCGCTGCTGATCTGCACCGCAGGAGACTCACCGAAGAAATTCGGGATGGTGTACAGCGCACCAAACAACAGCACGAGTAAGATCAAGACATATTTCCAAACGGGATAACGATTCATGACAGGTCGCTTACTTTAAAAAATATCCGGCCTGATCAGGCCGGACACGGAACTCAGTCGAACGAAGATAGTTGAGCAGCTTAGAGTGCTTTGATCGAGCCTTTGGGCAACAACAAAGTTACTGCGGCTTTTTGCATAACCACTTCAGTGCCTGCAGCCACTTCAACCGTAATATAGCCATCACTGACTTTGGTAACTTTGCCCAGCAAACCACCTGCAGTAATCACTTCATCACCTTTGGCCAAGGCATCTATCATTGCTTTTTGCTCTTTTTGACGCTTCATCTGTGGACGAATCATCAGAAAATACAAAACGACGAACATCAAAATGATGGGCAAAAAGCTCATCAGACCACCAGCAGCGCCAGACGCGCCTGCGGTTTGCGCATAGGCATTAGAAATCAGCATGGACTACTCCAGAATAGGGATTTTTCGAGACGCGGCATTCTATCACTCCGCACCTTATTGGATACGCGGCCAACCACGCAGTAAGAACGCCAGAATGCGTTCACAACGGAAAGCTGACCAACTTCCAGACCGGCTAAGTCCGTTGTCAGATAGTTAAATGCACTCAGAAGCCGCTTGCGCGTTCTGCAGCAAAGCGCTGGCGAAACGCCGAAAAACCACCCGTTTCAATCGCCGAGCGCATGTCGTCCATTAATTGCAAGTAAAAATGCAGGTTATGAATCGTATTTAACTGAGCACCCAAAATCTCGCCGCAGCGATGCAAATGATGCAGATAAGCGCGTGAAAAGTTTTGACAGGTATAGCAGGAGCACGTCTCGTCTAGCGGTATTTGCTCATTTTTGTGACGGGCATTTTTGATTTTTATGTCGCCAAAACGCGTGAACAACCAGCCATTCCGCGCGTTACGGGTTGGCATCACGCAATCGAACATATCGATTCCGTGCGCTACACCATCGACCAAATCTTCAGGTGTGCCCACACCCATCAAATAGCGCGGCTTATCCGTCGGCAATCGCGGACCTGTATGCGCCAATATGCGCTGCATATCTTCTTTAGGCTCGCCCACCGACAATCCACCAATCGCCAAACCGTGAAAATCTAAATCATTCAAGCCAACGAGCGATTCATCGCGCAGCTCTTCAAACATACCGCCTTGCACGATACCAAATAAAGCATTGGGATTTTCTTCACGATTAAATTCGTCTAGCGAGCGCTTAGCCCAACGCAAGGACATACGCATCGATTGCCCAGCCTCTTCCCGCGTTGCGGGTCGACCTTCAATTTCATACGGCGTACATTCATCGAACTGCATCACTACATCCGAGTTCAACACGCGCTGTATTTGCATAGAAATTTCAGGCGAGAGAAACAGACGATCACCATTAATTGGTGAAGAAAACTTCACGCCCTCTTCACTAATTTTTCGCATTTCTCCCAATGAAAATACTTGAAATCCACCAGAGTCAGTCAATAACGGTTTATTCCAACCTATAAACTGATGCAAACCACCAAATTCGCGAATCGTCTCCAAACCGGGACGCAGCCATAGATGAAAAGTATTTCCCAAAATAATTTGCGCACCAATTTTTTCCAACTCTAGTGGTGACATCGCTTTCACCGAACCGTAGGTCCCCACCGGCATAAAAATCGGTGTCTCTATCGTTCCATGATTTAGCTCCAGACGGCCTCGGCGTGCATGACCATCCGTTTTTAATAAGGTGTACTTCATGAGTTGGTATTCCTTTCCAGCAGCATCGCATCACCATAGCTGAAAAAACGATAGCGCTGTTCGATAGCAAAGGCATACGCATCACGCATTTTTTGGTAGCCAGCAAATGCCGATACCAGCATCAACAGCGTCGACTTTGGCAAATGAAAATTCGTAATTAATCGAGTTACCGTATGAAACGTATAGCCTGGCGTGATAAATAATCGCGTGTCGTTACTGCCCGCAACCAAGGTGCCTGACACTGAAGCTGACTCCAGTGCACGTAAACTAGTTGTACCTACGGCGACTACGTGCTTACCTTCACGCTGCGCTGTATGCACTATATCGACGGTTTCTTGTGAAATGCTGTACCACTCACTGTGCATCTGATGTTCAGATAAATTTTCTGTACGGACGGGTTGAAAAGTGCCGGCTCCCACGTGCAAAGTTATCGTCGCAATACGTACACCTTTGGCGCGCAGTGCTTGCAAGAAGGGTTCATCAAAATGCAGTCCAGCAGTGGGTGCTGCCACTGCACCCGGTGTTTTGGCATAGACGGTCTGATAGCGCTGCGCATCAAATTCATCAGCGGCGTGATCAATGTAAGGTGGCAAAGGTAAGCGACCATAGCGCTCCATCAGTAGCAAGGCATCGTCCGGAAAGCTCAAGGTGAAAAACTCACCGACGCGCTCACCTACAGTCACATCGAACGCATCTGCCAAGCGCATCGTCATACCTGGCGTAGGTGTTTTAGATGCACGTACTTGCGCAACGACTGTCGTAGTGTCAACCACACGCTCGACCAATACTTCAACCCGCCCACCGGTTTCTTTGACACCAAAAAAACGCGCATTCACGACCCGGGTATCATTAAAGACTAGGACATCCTCTGCTTGCAGCGTTGCCAACACATCGGTAAACAGCCCGTCAATCAGCCGGTCTGACTGGACGTGCAAAAGACGTGACTGTGTGCGCTCAGCCAACGGCGACTGCGCAATCAGTTCGGCAGGAAGATTAAAATCGAAATCAGTGAGTGAATACATCGAGATACGCAGCACTATCAACGTAAGGAAAGCTGCAGCAGATAAGCAAAAGCCGGTATTCTACGCTGCGCTTGCCAACTCAGTCCGACATGTCCGCTACCCGAAAAAAAAAGACCCCCACAAAAAGTTTACGCACCGTTGATCGGTTTGCGCGACTTGGGCTATCCACCGACATGTCGCTGGTGCTGCATCTGCCCATGCGTTATGAGGATGAAACGACCTTGCTCTCCATCCGTGATGCCAGTCACACCTACGGACAAGCCGTGCAAGTCGAAGGCGTGGTTACTGACTGCGATGTGCAATATCGCCCGCGCCGGCAATTAATTGTCAAAATGACTGACGATACGGACACCTTGACCCTGCGCTTCTTAAATTTTTACGGTAGTCAGGCAATTCAAATGGCGCAAGGTAAGCGCTTGCGAGTACGCGGAGAATTTCGGCACGGCTTTCTCGGCAATGAGATGGTTCATCCCACCGTGAAAAGCGTTACATCTGATTCCGCACTACCCGAGGCACTAACACCGGTGTATCCGGCTGGTGAAGGTATCTCACAAACTATTCTGCGTTCAGCGATTGCGAAAGCGATGGCGCGCATAGACTGGAGTGACACCCTGCCTCAGGCGTTGCGTGAGCGTTTAAAACTGATGCCTTTCGAACAAAGTGTACGACTGCTGCATAACCCACCCGCCGACATTGATGAACATGCCTTAATTGAGCGTAGCCATCCTGCATGGATACGCATGAAGTTCGATGAGTTACTGGCTCAACAGCTATCGATGAAACGCGCGCAACAAGCGCGTCGACAACAAGGCGCCCCTGTACTGGCCAAGATAGGTTCATTAACTACGTCGTTGTCAGCCGCTTTACCATTTACGCTAACCGCTGCCCAACAACGCGTGCTGAATGAAATTCGTACGGATATCGCCATGCCATATCCCATGCAACGATTACTACAAGGAGATGTCGGTAGTGGCAAAACCGTCGTTGCTGCATTAGCTGCTGCACAAGCGATAGACAACGGTTATCAAACCGCTTTGATGGCTCCGACTGAAATTCTGGCTGAACAGCATTTTCGAAAAATCGCTGGCTGGATGGAACCCTTGGGGATACAAGTCGCATGGCTCACAGGTAGTTTAAAAAAACGCGAGAAAGAAGAAGCGCGTGCACGTATTGAATCAGGTGAAGCACAACTCATTATCGGTACTCATGCCTTGATTCAGCACGATGTGGAATTTGCGAAATTAGGATTAGCCATCGTTGATGAACAACATCGCTTTGGCGTCGCGCAGCGACTCACGCTTCGCAACAAAGGTCTGGATAGTCTGCCGCATCAGTTAATGATGTCAGCCACACCGATTCCACGCACCCTAGCCATGACGTATTACGCAGATCTCGAAGTCTCAGTCATTGATGAACTACCTCCGGGCCGCACACCTATAGTCACTCGGCTGATCGCCCAAGAACGACGCAATGAAGTGATGGAGCGCGTGCATGCAGCGGCTAAAGAAGGGCGTCAAACGTATTGGGTTTGCCCGCTGATCGAAGAATCTGAAGCCTTGCAATTACAAACTGCGACGGATACCTATGCAATGCTTTCTGCCGCCTTGCCTGATTTATCTGTTGGTCTGGTACACGGCCGCATGAAGCCTGCAGAAAAACAAGCGGTAATGAGTGAATTCGCTTCCGGCGCGATTGACCTTTTGGTAGCCACTACCGTAATTGAAGTCGGTGTCGACGTACCGAATGCTTCACTGATGGTGATTGAGCATGCAGAACGATTCGGTTTATCGCAACTGCATCAGCTACGAGGACGTGTCGGTCGTGGTGCCGCTGCCAGCGTTTGCCTATTGATGTATCAAGGTCCACTGGGTTCGATTGCAAAACAGCGGTTAGCCATCATGCGCGAACTATCGGATGGTTTTGAAATTTCACGGCGCGATCTTGAAATTCGCGGGCCAGGTGAATTTTTAGGTGCACGCCAATCCGGGCAAGCTATGTTGCGCTTTGCTGATTTAGAAACAGATACCTGGCTGGTTGAATCAGCGCGCGACATCGCACAGCAACTACTTCAGGATGACCCCGCAACGGTAGAGGCGCATCTGCAGCGCTGGTTGGGTGCGCGCGAAGATTATTTAAAAGTATGATTTCATACACTGAACGACCAACTATGCGACACTAATTACATGACATTGACAGAACTGAAATATATCGTTGCCGTCGCGCGGGAAAAACACTTTGGCCGCGCTGCCGAAGCCTGCTTCGTGGCTCAACCCACGCTATCAGTCGCTATTAAAAAGCTCGAAGATGAACTCGGCGTTGCTATTTTTGAGCGTGGTGGTAATGAAATTAGTGTAACGCCGGTGGGTTCACAAATCGTTACACAAGCAGAGCGGGTACTGGAGCAAACATCCTTCATCCGCGATATCGCCAAACAGAACAACGATCCTTTATCCGGGACGCTACGCATAGGCGTGATCTACACCATCGCTCCGTATTTACTACCCCAATTAGTTCCTACGCTCATTAACACCGTGCCGCAAATGCCTTTAGTGTTGCAAGAAAATTTCACAGTGAAATTAATTGAGCTCTTACGTGCGGGTGAATTGGATACCGCCATCATGGCGCTACCTTTTAATCAGCACGGTCTGATGGTGCAGCCTGTGTATGACGAGCCTTTCATGGTGGCGCTACCGCGTCATCATGCCTGGGCTAAACGAAAAAATATTAATAGCGAAGAGCTAAAATCTGAAACGATGTTACTGCTAGGTGCAGGACATTGTTTTCGCGATCAGGTATTGGAAGTGTGCCCTGAAATGTCGCGTTTCTCTACTGGTGGTAGCGGTATCGCAAAAACATTTGAAGGCTCATCACTAGAAACCATACGACACATGGTGGCCTCGGGCATCGGCATTACGGTATTACCTCAAGCATCGGTACCCACTACTAACAGCAGCCAAGATATGTTGAATTACATTCCCTTCGAAGCGCCGGTACCCTCACGACGAGTCGTCATTGCTTGGCGCAAGAGCTACACGCGCCGCGCCGCAGTTGAAGCAGTGCGGCAAGCGATACTGGCATGCAAACTGCAAGGTGTGCAGATGCTGCCGGACGCAGCACTCGAAGAAGAATAAATTTTTTACCATGACATCCACGACTCAGTCGGTCATGCATCGACTTGCGCTGTATGCAAAATTAGTCAGGTTAGACAAACCCATAGGCAGCTTGTTGCTACTGTGGCCCACACTATCTGCATTATGGTTAGCCTCGGGCGGCATGCCTGATACTCAGCTGATAGTGATTTTTTCTGTAGGCACGATACTGATGCGTTCCGCAGGATGCGCTATCAATGATTTTGCTGACCGCGATTTTGATCGTCATGTAAAACGTACTGCAGAGCGGCCACTCACCTCAGGACAACTCCATGCTTGGGAAGCGGTTGCCATCGCAGTTATTTTTGCGTTAGTTTCATTCGCGTTGATCCTGCCACTGAATGTACTAACGCGAGAATTATCGGTACTGGCAGTGCTGGTCGCTGGTAGCTATCCTTACTTCAAACGTTTTTTTGCATTACCTCAAGCCTATTTGGGAATTGCATTTGGGTTCGGCATACCGATGGCTTATGCCGCCGTACTCAACAACGTGCCTACTGAAGCGTGGGTACTCCTCATTGCGAATGTGTTTTGGGCATTGGCATATGACACGGAATACGCCATGGTCGATCGCGACGACGATCTCAAAATAGGCATTCGCACTTCCGCTATTACGTTTGGCAAGCATGATGTCGGTGCAGTCATGCTGAGTTACGCTATAAGCCTTTGCTTAATCACCGCGGTAGGGATAGCAGCAGGATTAGGTAAAGGTTTTGCAGCAGGTATGGTGGTAGCCACCATCATCGCCGGCTATCACTGGATATTGATACGCCATCGTGAGCGCGACGGATGTTTTGCAGCCTTTCGTCACAACAACTGGTTAGGCGCTGCGATATTCGTAGGTATCGTGTTGGGTTAATCAGTTTTTCACATTCTGCGGCACATCTACGCAACAAACTCCCCAGTAGCCCGTACTTTCCTTGTCAGCCTAATTATCTACGCCAGATAATCTGCGTCGGTGTTGGCATGCCGTTTCAATCTCACTCCATGTCAACGTGAATCTGACGCGATCTCATTTATTTTTTTCATGGATATCACTGAACTGCTTGCTTTCAGCGTACGTAACAAAGCCTCCGACTTACACCTATCGGCTGGCATGCCACCCTTGATACGAGTCCATGGCGATGTTAAGCGTATTAACCTTCCATCACTTTCAAAGCAAGACGTTAGAGCGATGCTAGATTCCATCATGAGCGCCGATTTGAGCAAGCGCTATGACGAATTACTAGAAGTCGATTTTTCATTCGAACTTCCCGGTCAGGCACGCTTCCGGGTCAATGCGTTTCATCAAGATCGCGGCCCGGCTGCGGTGCTGCGAACTATTCCCTCAAAAATTTTTACACTGGCTGAGTTAGATACACCAAAAATTTTTGCTGAACTCTCGCTTAAGCCACGTGGCTTGATTTTAGTGACCGGCCCTACCGGCTCAGGTAAATCAACGACCTTGGCGGCGATGGTGAATCACATTAATGAAAACGAACAGGCACATATACTGACGATTGAAGATCCCATCGAATTTGTTCACATCTCAAATAAGTGCTTAATTAATCAACGCGAGCTTGGGCCCCATACCCATTCATTTGCCGCCGCGCTGCGCTCAGCCTTGCGTGAAGATCCGGATGTTATTTTGGTAGGTGAATTGCGTGATCTGGAAACCATACGCTTAGCGCTAACCGCAGCTGAAACGGGACACCTTGTATTTGGTACCTTGCACACAGCGTCAGCTTCAAAAACTATCGACCGTATCATTGATGTTTTTCCGGGCGATGAAAAAGAAATGGTGCGAGCCATGCTGTCTGAATCCCTACAAGCCGTGATTTCTCAAACCTTATTGAAAAATGCTGAGGGCACCGGCCGAGTTGCTGCCCATGAAATTATGTTGGGCACACCCGCTATACGTAATTTGATTCGCGAAGCGAAAGTCGCGCAAATGTATTCAACGATACAAACCGGTTCGGCAGTCGGCATGCAAACGTTAGACGCTTGTTTAGCTGATTTAGTGCGTCGCCGTCGTATCAATCTTGATGCCGCCAGAGCAGCGGCCAAGACACCCGAAAATTTTCATTAAAAAAGTAAGAGCGTTCAGCTCTGGCCAAATTCTTGACCTAGCTCAGCGCCACGCTGTGCTGCTGCTTTCAACGCCTTGATAATGGCAGCTTGCACTGCATCGTCATTCATCGATGTCAAAGCAGCGTAGGTTGTGCCGCCTTTCGAGGTAACTCGCTCACGTAACGTGGCTAGTGATTCATCAGATGCACTGGCCAATGCAGATGCTCCAAGAAACGTTGCCTGCGCCAGACTACGACCCTGTTCAGCACTCAGACCCAATTCAACAGCAGCCTGCTGCATCGCTTCCAGAAAATAAAATACATAGGCCGGCCCGCTACCAGAGACGGCTGTCACTGCATCGATTTGATTTTCTGATTCCAGCCAAACCGTTTGACCTACGGCACGCAAAATGGTGTCAGCGATAGTACGCTGCTGCTCCGACACGCCCGCTAAAGCCACCATGCCGGTAATGCCCTGACCGATCAAGGCTGGTGTGTTCGGCATAGTTCTAACTATTGCCTGATGCCCGCCCAACCAACGTGATAAATCATCGGCACGAATTCCTGCAGCAATAGAAAGTATTAATTGAGTTTTTATGAATGGCGCAATACTCGATGCTACGTCATGCATCTGTTGCGGCTTAACTGCCAGCACAATGACATCCGCCGCACTCACCTCAGCACCTGCAGCCGTAGCAGTGGTTATACCCCATTTTTTTTCTACGCTGCGCAGCGTCTCTGAATGTACATCGACCACATGAATCTGGTTCGCTGGAATAAGTTTGTCCGCCAACCCACTGATCAAAGCTTGCGCCATGTTGCCGCCGCCGATGAAAGCAATGTTTAACTTAGTTTGCATAATCTCGTTTTCCAAAAATTGCGGTACCTATACGCACCATCGTTGCACCTTCCACGATGGCCGCTTGCATATCACCCGACATACCCATAGACAAGGTATCGGTGTGTATACCTATCTCAGCTAATTGTTTTTGTAATTCGCGCAGCAAAGCAAACGGCGCACGTTGTTTAGCAGAGTCCTCTTCCGGCTCCGGTATCGCCATCAAACCGCGTAACTGAATATGAGGTAATCCCGCAACGGCTTTAGCCAGCGCGGGTAATTCTTCAGGTGATACACCACTCTTACTGGCCTCACCGCTCACATTTACTTGTAGACAAATATTTAATGGCGGCAAATCCTTGGGACGCTGCTCAGATAATCGCTGCGCAATTTTTTCGCGGTCGACTGCATGTACCCACGAAAAATTTTCTGCAATGGGGCGCGTCTTATTACTTTGTATCGGCCCAATAAAATGCCACTCTAATGACAGCTCAGGCCTGAGCTTGTGTACTTCGGCTATTTTATTCACTGCCTCTTGCAAATAATTTTCCCCGAAGGCGACTTGACCGGCATCCGCCGCTACTATCACCGCGTCGGCCCCAAATGTTTTAGAGACTGCTAGCAGCGTCACCGACGAAGATTCGCGTCCAGCCATTTGACAAGATTGGTCTACGGCATGACGCACAGCAGCAAGTTGGTTAGATATCGACATAGCCCCACATTATCGCTCAAGCGACCCGGTCTGCAGGCAAGGCTCAGCCCTGCTAGTATCAACGCTCTGTTTGGTTATGGAGATCTCGATGAGCGACTTATATACCCTGCCGGTGCGCACCCTAGCGGGTAAAGACACCGATCTGTCCGCCTACAAAGGACACGTACTATTAATAGTGAATACCGCCAGCCAATGCGGCTTCACCCCCCACTATGCGGGACTAGAGAGCTTGTACCGCCAATACAAAGATCAGGGATTAGTGGTGCTGGGATTTCCTTGCAATCAATTCGGCGCACAAGAACCGGGAAGCGCCGCAGATATCGCTGCATTCTGTGAAAAAAATTACGGAGTGAGTTTTCCCTTGTTTGACAAAGTCGATGTCAACGGCGCCAACGCCCATCCCTTATTCACGCTACTTAAAGCCGAAGCGCCCGGCGTGTTAGGTACCGAGGGTATCAAATGGAATTTCACGAAATTTCTCGTCGGACGAGATGGCAAAGTGCACGAACGCTATGCCCCAACTACCACACCTGCCCAGCTGGAATCTGACGTCGCCAAACTCTTGGCTGCCTAAGCTCTTAGCTGCCTAAACTCTTTTCACAGCGCAGGTAGTCAGATTTCCAAACTACCTGCGTCTGTAATTCCAAACATCCTGCTCGTCGAACATACCCTTTAAGAAACCGCAAGGTTTTTCCATGCCTATTTTGCATCTCCGTTGAACTATCAGCGCAAGCTGGTTACACAACTCTCACAAATATTCAGCGCGGCGCTAACTAGATTGCGCTAGTTCCCACCGCTGATTATTCGAATAAATCAGGAGACACAACCATGGTTCAGATGACAAACAGGCGAACACGCCTGAAGGGTAGCTCTTTGTCTAAAAAAATGAGATGCCGTACTCCACTCATTCGAGTGTTATCGCTGAATCGAATCGGTCTGTCTCATTTTTACGTGCATGAAGGAGACATCACACCATGAATCATTCGCAATTTATAGAACTGTGTCGTGACATTTCAGCCGAGCTGAATTTAGAGGATCTGGATGAACTGGGATTTTCTAATTATTTAGAAATTGACGACATACCTATGGCATTTATTTTCGATGAAAACTCAGCACCAGATCGAATTTTTTGTTATGTCGATCATGGTCCCATTGAAGATTCGCAGCGTCTTGATATTTACGACAACCTACTTACCCTTAATTTACTAAGTGGCACAAAAACTAATGGCATTTATGCACTTGATCCCACCAGTGGGCATGTGCTGTTTGTCGTTCATGTCGTTGATCTCGACCAGAGTGATGCCAAAGTTTTAGCAAATGACTTACGTAGTTATTCAGCTCGTGCCATCAGCCTGCAAAACAATTTATTCAAAGGTGCTGCAGCTGCTCCCATAGCTGAAATTATGAGCCAGCTTTTTGGTCAGCCTGAACAAACTCCGCTCCACGAACTTGCATGAGGTCACGCCATGAGCACATCGATAACGCCACCAATTGATACGTCCAACCCTCAAGCTTTTCAAGGGATTATTTCGTCAACTACGGAAACTAAACTAAATCCCGAAACGCCCAGAAAAAAACTGTCTCTAAACGATAAAACACTCACCACTCGCAGAAAAAGGTTGCTAGAGGCGCATTCAAGCTCGCCACAATTCAAGGTCAATCCGAAAAATAATAAAAATTCATCGCAGGTAGACACTGATTCTCAAAAGACTTCTGGAAAATCAGAAAAAAATAAAGACGTAAAAAATTCATCGAATAGCAAACATTCAGACATTAAGGAAACTGATGGAAGTTCATCAGATGATGAAAGCTCTGCGATCGTGAGCGATGCAGACTCTAGTGATGATGATTTTGAAGATTTGATGCCAGCCAATCGCCGGGAAAAACTTGAAAACCAGTTGATCCAGCCCTCGACCAGAATCAAAAGAGAAGACTATAAGCGACAAGAAGAAAAAGAAACCGAAGCAGTAAAAGAACAGCGTATACGCAAATATGCCATGGATTTTGTGGCTGGCGGCTTACTCCAGCTGACATCGTTTGGCATCGGCGGATTTGCAACGGTCGGCACTGGAAACCCTTGGCTTTTCCCAGTAGTGGTCCCCCTACTGAACGAACTGCTCGGTGAAAAAATAGCGCAGTTAACACGTACGTCCACAATAGGTATCCCCGAAACTCAGCAATGGTTTGCTATACAGCGCCAACTAGGACATGCACTCGGCGATCTATTTGTGCACTGCGCGAATAAAGATCCGAGTAAAAAATTTGACATTAAAGTTAATGGCGAAATAAAAAAAGTGACTGCTTGGAAGGCTTTGAAACACATGGGTATTGGTGGAATGGCAAACGCCTGGGGGAAAAATTTCCTGGTTCGAGGTTTACCGTTCGCCTGGTTTTTTACGCTATATACTATTCGCGACTGGCAATTGTATGACGATCACGGTGGGCTTTTTTCTGCCAATGCCACCACCTGGTGTCATACGCATACGCCTAATGCTAATTGTACAAACGTAGAACAACTTCCCAGCAATATTGATCCAGTCGCACTGCGAACAGGAATCGTATTTTTAGTCGGCATACTTGCTGGAGCCTCAACCTCTTTGACAGGGCAGCTAATTGCGTCGCGAATGGCGGGTGCTATAGAGAAGCCCAATTTTAGTACGGACTGCTACGTTAAAAAAGTAGCTTATCTGGAGAGTCTTAAGCTAGATATAAAAACGTATATTGATAATCTAATTCCAGACCCATGGAATTATGAAACTAAATTATCAGCCGCTATTGATCTTGAAAAGTCTATCGACAAAGAAATGAGCTACGCCAAGAAAAAATCAAGCTTGTGGACTACCTACCAAGCCGAAGTTGATCTAGCTACACAGAAAAAACGTGACACCACCATGGTGACACCAGAATTCGGTAGCAAGCGCATAGATACAGGCATGTCTATCATTGGCAAAATGCTTAGCCTAATTGTCTACGCCGACTTCATACAGCGCTTTTCTCCTCAGAGTCCTCACACCAGTGAGAAAGACAGACTACTCGCCGTGATCATGCCGCCGCTTGCACTGATTTTTATTGCAGGTTATGCATTCCGTGATGATTTGCGGCTGATTCCAGAGATTATGCATGGCGCGGGTGAAGGCATGGTTCGCGCTTGTAAGGGATCTGCTAAACACGCACGTGGAAATGATCATTCAACGCAAGCAGAAAACGATCAGGTGATGGATATGCAAGGTGCACTCAACGACATAAGCGATAGCGAGGAAGAAAAGGAACCCTATCTATCCGATGGGCTCACCAACCCTGATGGAACGCCTGTAGTAGAAGAAAAGAGGGGGAATAAACACGCTCGCTTCACATCTCAACATGATGAAGACGGTGATTCACTTACCTAATACCAACCGCTGTTCTTCGTTGCGATAGCTGACAATCGTGATTTAACGTCAGCTCATCGCTGCATCGATCAATTCTATCCAATGCCTCACCGGCGACTCGGTGCCTGATTGCAAATGCATCAGGCAACCGATGTTGGCCGACACGATCATTTCTGATTGAGTCGCCTGAAGATTTTTAAGTTTATTATCACGCAGCTGATACGACAACTCAGGCTGCAGTACCGAGTACGTACCGGCCGAGCCACAACACAAATGACTGTCGGCACACAAAGTCACATCTACACCAACTGCACGTAATACCTCTTCCACCTTGCCGCGAATTTGCTGACCATGCTGCAAGGTACATGGCGGGTGATACGCGACACGTTTTTTTATCTGTACTTTCTTAGCGAGTTCTTGCTGAAACGCTGGCAGGATTTCAGAAAGATCTTTAGTCAATTCAGTAATACGCTGCGCACGTGCTGCATAGTGCGGATCATTGGCTAGTAAATGACCATACTCTTTTACCATTGCGCCACAACCTGAGGCAGTCATCACAATGGCTTCTGCACCGGCTTGCACATACGGCCACCAAGCATCAATGTTTCGGCGCATGTCATCCAGACTATTTGCCTGATCATTCAAGTGATAGCGAATAGCGCCGCAACAACCAGCTTTGGGTGCCACAATTAATTGCACTCCCAACGTATCTAATACACGCGCAGTCGCCGCATTAATGTTGGGTGACATCGCGGGCTGTACACAGCCATCTAGCAGCAGCATAGTGCGTGCATGCGTGCGAGTAGGCCAGCGACCTGCAGGATGTGCGACAGGTACTTTGTTTTTTAATGCCTTAGGTAATAGCGGTCGAAAAAATTGACCCGCTTTCATCGCTGGAGTAAACAGCCATTTACGTGGCAAGGTTTCTTTCAAAACGGTGCGAACTAATTGCGTGGCGAATGGGCGTTCAACCTGTTTTTCTACGATCTCGCGGCCGATATCAACCAGTCGGCCATACTTCACACCCGATGGACAGGTGCTCTCGCAATTACGACACGTCAGGCAACGATCCAAATGAAGCTGCGTTTTAGCAGTGGCTGGTTTGCCTTCTAAAATTTGTTTAATTAAATAGATGCGGCCACGTGGGCCATCCAGTTCATCACCTAGCAATTGATAGGTCGGGCAAGTCGCCGTACAAAAGCCGCAATGCACACAGCTGCGCAGAATGGCATCAGCCTCTTGTCCTTCGGGTGAGTTCTTAATGAAATCAGCGAGATTGGTTTGCATTTTTTATGCTCAGAAATCCGTATACATACGACCAGGATTAAATACACCGGCCGGATCGAAGGTGTTTTTTAAGTTGTGATGAATGCGCGCGACGGCAGGCTGCAATGGATGAAACACTCCCACTGATTTATCACCGCCTTTAAACAAGGTCGCATGACCACCGGCTTTTTCTGCGGCAGCGCGTATGGTTGTAGCATCTGCATCAGTCTTTAACCAACGCTGTGCACCACCCCATTCAATTAACTGTTCGCCTGCTAGCGTTAATGCGGGTGCCACGGTAGGCAAGGACAAACGCCACAATCCGTGTGCGGTGTCACTAAAAAATTCATGAGTCTGTTCGCGCACTGCATCCCAAAACGATTCGGATTCGTTTACTGTTTCACCACCCATGTTAATAATGGCAGCATCAACAGCAGCGCGAGCACCCGACAAACGCACTGTCAATCGCTCTTGATGCCAGCACGAACCTGAAATCGGTAATGGCTGGCCACCCCATACATTTAATTGTTTGAGCGCTTCTGTTTCTGACAGTGCGAATTGCAGCGTATGTTGCGCCGTTGGGCGTGGCAGCACTTTGATAGAAATTTCTAACAACAAACCTAGCGTGCCTAGCGATCCTGTCAATAAACGTGACACATCGTAGCCGGCGACGTTCTTCATAACTTGGCCACCGAAATTCAGCACATCACCACGACCATCCATTAACACGGTGCCGAGCACAAAATCTCTGACTGAACCGACTGCCTGTCTCCGTGGCCCAGATAAACCAGCAGCGACTATGCCACCCAGCGTCGCTAAGCCATCAAAGCGCATAGGCTCGAATGCCAACATCTGTTTTTGTTCAGAGAGCGCTTTGCCGATTTCACGCAGGGTCGTACCAGCGCGCGCTGTGATGACTAACTCGGTAGGATCATAGGAAACAATCCCGCTGTAGGCGCGTGTATCGAGTAACTCGCCTTCAACGGATTGTCCATACCAATCCTTGGTACCGTTACCGCGAATACGCAAAGGAGTTTTAGCGGCGCTAGCAGAAATAATCTGCTCTTTAAATGCCTGCAATGTCTGATCCATTTTTATTTTTTGATTATCAGAAACGTGGCAAATCGGGAAATTTCATCTGACCCGAACGTACATGCATCTTGCCGTACTCGGCACAGCGATGCAGGGTAGGAATCGCTTTGTCGGGGTTCAATAAAAACGCGGTATCAAAGGAACGCTTCACACCAAAAAACGCTTCACGCTCTTCGGGAGCGAACTGCACGCACATAGAATTAATTTTTTCTATGCCGACACCGTGTTCACCGGTAATCGTGCCACCGACTTCAACGCAAAGTTCCAGAATCGCTGCACCGAATTTTTCAGCGCGATCGAATTCACCTGGCGTATTGGCATCAAAAAGAATTAAAGGATGGAGATTGCCATCGCCTGCATGAAACACATTCGCACAGCGCAAACCATATACTTTTTCCATGTCAGCTATGCCTAACAATACTTTGGCTAAATGCTTGCGCGGTATGGTGCCGTCCATGCAGTAGTAATCAGGCGAAATACGTCCTGCAGCTGGGAAAGCATTTTTACGACCGGACCAAAACCGCATACGCTCAGCTTCATCGCGCGACACAGCAATCGCAGTAGCACCCGATGATTTCAATACCTCAGTCATGTGGGCGATTTCTTCTTCAACTTCTTCTGGCGTGCCATCGGACTCACACAAAAGAATCGCCTCAGCATCGGTGTCATAACCGGCTTTGACAAACGGCTCAACCATGCGCGAGCTGGTTTTATCCATCATCTCCAAACCTGCTGGAATAATGCCGGCTGCAATAACATTCGCTACCGCATTACCCCCTTTAACCACATCATCAAATGAAGCCATGATGACTCGTGCTGCCTGTGGCTTGGGCACCAGCTTGACGGTTACTTCAGTGACTACACCGAGCATGCCTTCAGAACCGATAAATACAGCGAGCAAATCAAAACCGGGCGCATCGAGCGCTTCGTTACCTAGTTCAACGACATCGCCTTCTATCGTCACCATGCGAACGCGCAGCACATTGTGCACAGTCAGTCCGTATTTCAAGCAATGCACACCACCAGAATTTTCTGCGACATTGCCACCGATAGAGCAAGCGATTTGCGATGAAGGATCAGGCGCGTAGTACAAGCCATGCACACTAGCTGCTTCAGAAATCGCCAGATTACGCACACCAGGCTGCACTACCGCTGTGCGCGAATAAGCATCAACGTTAACAATACGATTGAGTCGTGCCGTTGATAACACTACTCCATCAGCAATCGGCGTCGCGCCGCCGGACAAACCCGTGCCTGCGCCGCGCGGAACGATTTGTACTTTTAAACGGTTACACACCTTCAAGACAGCAACGACTTGGGCTTCGTTCTCGGGCAACACTACCACCATAGGTAGCTGACGATAGGCAGACAGGCCATCGCATTCATACGGGCGTGTATCTTCTTCATTAAACAGCACGGATGCCTCAGGCAACACCGCACGTAATGCAGATACGACTTCGCGCTGGCGCGACAAAGAGAAAGCAAATTCAGTGGGAGCGTTCATAAAACATCCTGTAGGCACACGAAGGCACGTACGAGCAACGGCGCGTAGTAGCTATGTCGCTAGTGTAACGAAAGCGCGCTGATGAAACCCAGGATTTGACAGGATTTCCGCTGAAAAGCTTGAGAGGAACTGATGAAAGTTTTTACTACTTGAATGGGATCGCTTAAAACGACAAGAAATCTTCACGACCGCTAACAGTAAATCAGGGATTTCGGAAGGCTTCTTGTATCCATTGCAAAAAAGTGACGACTTCGGGACGCTCGGTCACTTGTTTTTCATACACCAAGTAGTAAGCATGGGGAGGAGTCGCTGTTTTCATATCAAACAAGCGAACAATTTCACCGCGAGCAATCATCTCACGCGCAAAATGTTCACGCGTTAATCCCACCCCATGACCGTACTTCACCATCTCAAGTAACAGACCTAAATCATCAACTCGCAAACCGGTAGATGGTTCAGGCCAATCCAGACCGGCTGCCTCAAACCAAGGCTGCCAAGGTTCGAGCGCTGAACGAAGCAAGGTGACGTTCTGCAAATCTTCAGGCGTTGTAATGGGTTCGACTTTTTTCAAGTATTCTGGACTTGCAACGGCAAAAGTTGGCTCTGAAAATAATTTTTCGCATTGCAGATTCGGATATTTACCCGGCCCAAAACGAACCTCAAGATCACTCTCGGCGAGTGCTAAATCGTACAGCGGCACCGACAAATAAATTTCAACCGCAATATCGGGATGCTGCTCTACAAAAGATGCCAAGCGAGGCACGAGTAAGTAACGTGCAAACGTAGGCGGCAATGTGAGTTTGACGCGGGGCTGGGCGGAGGCCGCACGGCGCGGCATAGGAAAATCCGTTAAGGCACGCAAAGCCAAACGTACAACATCCAAATAACGCCGACCGAATTCCGACAAACCCACATTACGACCATCGCGTAGAAACAAACGCTCACCAACAAATTCTTCCAGTAGTCGAATTCGATGCGATAAGGCAGAAGGGGTAATGCACAACTCTTCAGCAGCCAATGCAAAAGAGCCATGACGCGCGGCGGCTTCAAAAGCGGAGAGCGCGTGAACGGGAGGAATTCGTGTTGCCATAGATGAGTTACAAATGAGTACTTTAGCTATCCAAGAACATCACCAGCGGATGACTTTGCCCGGATTAAAAATATTGTTGGGATCTAGCGCGTGTTTGATCGTACGCATCAGATCAACGGCTTCTTCACCAGCTTCATGAACCAGAAAATCGAGCTTATGTAATCCGATACCATGCTCGCCAGTACATGTACCATCCATCGCGATGGCACGATGAACCATGCGCTCGTTAACTGACTCAGCACGCGCGACATCGGTAGGATCGGTTGGATCAACCAACATCTGCACATGGAAATTACCATCGCCCACATGACCGACGATGCCATAGATGAGGTTCTCGCGATCACAATCCGCTTTGGTTTCAAGCAGACATTCCGTTAAACGCGAAATAGGAACGCAACAATCGGTCGAAATAGCGCGCGAGCCAGGACGCAATTGCAGTAAAGCGAAATAAGCATTGTGACGCGCTTGCCAGAGCCGGGTGCGATCTTCCGGACGGGTAGCCCATTCAAAACCAATCGCTCCATGTTCATCAGCGATTTGCTGCACTAATTCTGCTTGTTCTTTGACGCCTTGCTCACTGCCGTGAAATTCAAATAACAGCAAAGGTTTTTCTGGCAGCGTTAATTTATCGTGACGATTCAGCGCACGCACACCGTTCTCATCAACGAACTCAACACGCGCTAATGGCACGCCAATTTGAATTGCCTGAATCACGGTATCGACCGCGTTAGCGATGGTAGTGAATGAACAAACCGCAGCAGAGATCGCTTCAGGTTGAGGGTAAATTTTAAGCGTGATTTCAGTAATGATGCCCAACGTACCTTCACTACCCACAAACAAACGCGTCAAATCGTAACCCGCTGAAGATTTTTTTGCGCGCGTACCAGTCTTAACTATTTTGCCTTGTGCGGTAACGACGGTCAGACCAAGAACATTCTCGCGCATGGTGCCGTAGCGCACTGCATTCGTACCCGAAGCACGCGTTGCAGCCATACCGCCTATCGAGGCATCTGCACCGGGGTCAATCGGAAAAAATAATCCCGTATCTTTAATCTCAACATTCAGTTGCTTACGTGTGACTCCGGGTTGCACGGTGACTGTCAGATCTTCTGCATTCAACGCTACCACTTGATTCATCTGCGACACATCGATCGATAAACCACCTTGCAGCGCCAAAATATGGCCTTCGAGCGACGTACCGGTACCATAAGCGATGACAGGAAAATGATAGTGATTGCAAAGCGCAACCGCTTTAGCGACCTCAGCGGTGGAATGAGCGAACACCACGGCGTCAGGCAGCATCGGGTCATATGACGACTCATCACGACCATGATGCTCACGCATCGCTTGGGTTGTAGACAATCGATCGCCAAAGTATTCGCGCAGCGAGCTCAACAGCTCGGGCGGCATTGCGCGCCTGAGCGAGGTGGGTGGGGCAGGATGATTCATTCAGCATCTCCAGTAGGTCGACTATTGTACCCTCGGGACATTAGTCAGGTAGGGGCACTGTACTGCCAACTTGTTCGTTTATTCAGCATTTATGCGGGATTTCACGTATGCTCCCGCGACTGAGTTATCAAATTTTATCGACATGGGACACAGACTTTCCAAAATAGCTACACGAACGGGTGACGATGGCACCACAGGCCTGGGCGATGGCAGCCGTACCGACAAGGATGCGCTTCGCGTTCAGGCGATGGGCGATGTGGATGAACTCAATTCTCACATCGGCGTTCTATTGTGCGAGCCATTGCCAGACGATCTGCGACAAGAGCTGATCACCATCCAGCACGATCTGTTTGATTTAGGTGGTGAACTTTGCATACCGGGCTTCACCATGATTCAAGAAGCACAAGTGCTGCGGTTAGATGAATTACTCGCAAAGTACAACGCGACTCTGCCACCTTTATCCGAATTTATTTTGCCCGGTGGATCACGCGCCGCAGCTCAAGCGCATATATGCCGAACAGTTTGTCGTCGCGCCGAGCGCTCGATTGTGTCGCTCGGTAAAGCAGAAGTATTGAATCCGCAGCCACGTCAATTCGTAAATCGTCTATCGGATTTGTTGTTCGTAATATCGCGCGTGCTGAACCGCTTTGCGGGTGGCTCAGACGTGTTGTGGGAAAAAGGGCGCAATAAAGTGTAACGGATTCGCTGTAGCGTTCTATTTCATAAACATCACAGCGAAATACGCTTTATGCGAATGACGTTTTACTTACTGTTAGCGACTAAACGCAACTCTGCATGCTTCAAACGCTGATTCACTGACGCCGTAATGCCTGCTGCATCCAATCCGCACTGCGCAAGTAATTGCGTCGCATCGCCATGATCAATAAATTTATCAGGCAAGCCTAATTGCAATAAAGGTTTAACGATACCAGCAGCGGATAGCGCTTCAGCGACTGCTGAACCTGCACCACCCATAATGCTGCCCTCTTCTATCGTGACTAGCAAATCATGACTGGCTGCCAGCTCAGCAACCAACGCTGTATCCAAGGGTTTGATAAACCGCATATTAGCGACGGTGGCATTCAAGGTTTCCGCCGCTTGCAATGAAGGCGCAAGCATAGTGCCAAAAGCAAGTATCGCCACGCCTTTACCCTGACGACGAATCTCACCCCTACCCATTTCTATACTGGTTAATTCAGTCTCAACCGTCGCACCTATGCCGGCTCCACGCGGATAACGCACTGCTGCTGGGCCAGGATATTGATACGCCGTTGTGAGCATTTTGCGGCACTCGTTTTCATCACTGGCCGCCATCACAACCATATTCGGAATGCAGCGTAAAAACGCCATATCGTAATTACCCGCGTGCGTCGCACCATCAGCGCCGACTAAACCGGCGCGATCGAGTGCAAAGGTTACATCTAGATTTTGTAGCGCAACGTCATGAATCAATTGATCGTAACCACGCTGCAAAAACGTCGAGTAAATCGCCACTACGGGTTTTAAACCTTCGCATGCCATACCGCCTGCAAACGTAACGGCGTGTTGCTCTGCGATACCCACATCGTAGTAACGATCAGGGAATTTTTGCTCAAACTTCACCATGCCAGAGCCTTCGCGCATAGCGGGTGTGACAGCGACTAATTTTTCATCGTGCGCTGCCATGTCGCATAACCAATCACCAAACACTTGGGTGTAAGTCATTTTTCCAGCAGCGGCTGGTTTGATACCTTCGCTCGGATTGAATTTACCGGGACCGTGATACAGAATAGGATCAGCTTCAGCGAGTTTATAACCTTGACCTTTTTTAGTCACCACATGCAAAAACTGAGGGCCTTCAAGGTTCTTAAGATTTTGCAGCGTCGGTATCAATGATTCCAAATCATGGCCATCGATAGGACCAATGTAGTTGAGGCCAAATTCTTCAAATAAGGTGGCAGGAACCAACATGCCTTTTGCATGTTCTTCAAAGCGCTTGGCGAGTTCACGCATAGAAGGTGGCAACATGGATTTACCCATGCTCTTAGCTGCCGCATAAAATTTTCCAGACATCAGTCGCGCAAGATAACGATTCAGCGCACCCACTGGTGGAGAGATCGACATGTCATTGTCATTTAACACCACCAACATCTTGATATCTTCGTAAACGCCCACGTTATTGAGCGCCTCAAACGCCATACCTGCCGTCATCGCACCGTCACCAATCACAGCAATCGAGTGACGCGCTTCGCCCTTGGTGCGCGCCGCTAGTGCCATTCCTAATGCTGCCGAAATCGACGTGGACGAATGCGCAGTACCAAAGGTGTCGTACACACTTTCTACACGGCGTGGAAAGCCCGACAAGCCATCTTGCTGACGCAAAGTAGACATGCGGTCGCGACGGCCTGTGAGAATTTTGTGTGGGTAGGTTTGATGTCCGACATCCCAGACGATGCGATCCTCAGGTGTGTTGAAGACATAGTGCAGTGCAATCGTCAGCTCAACCGTTCCCAAATTGGATGACAGGTGACCACCTGTCTGCGCTACCGACTCCAGTAAGTAGGTACGTAATTCATCAGCCAAGGTATTGAGTTCGGGGCGCGAAAGCGCTCGTAATTCGGCCGTATTGTTTATTTTTTGTAAAATTTTCATAATGCTTAGGGAGATGCTGATTTATTGTAAATTTTATGGCGAGCCAGCGCAGCTATGCAGCGCAAGGACACGTTAATCAAGAGGCTAGCTTTGATCATTTACTCGAGAAACGTCTCGCTTTTATTTATTCAGTACTTCCTTAGGTTTTTCTTTGCACAATCAAGTCGGCCAGCTCTTTTAATCTCATCGCTGGATCACCAAACGGGAGTAGAGCCTGATGGGCATCCTGCCGCAACTTCTCTGCCAGAGCAAGTGACTCGTTCAAACCCAGTATAGAGACATACGTGGGCTTATTGCTGGCAGCATCTTTACCGGCGGTTTTTCCTAAGGTGGCAGAGTCTGCAGTGGCATCTAGAATATCGTCCACCACTTGAAATGCCAGCCCAATCGCGGACGAATACGCGCGCAACGCCAGTTCCTCAGCGCCCAATAGCGATTTACCCGCCAACGCGCCCAACATTACCGACGCCTCGAGTAAAGCTCCCGTTTTTAATCTATGCATGTGTTCTAGTGCGTCTCGCGAGAGTGAAATGCCTACTGAGTCCAAATCAATCGCCTGGCCACCACACATGCCTAGCGAGCCCGCAGCTCGCGCAAGGCGGCTCACCATAGCCACTTTGCGTTGCGCATCTAAGTTACCCCCTGCGATCACCTCAAATGCTTGCGCTTGCAAGGCATCGCCGACCAACAAGGCCGTAGCTTCATCATATTTTTTATGCACGGTCGGCTTGCCGCGCCTTAGGGCATCATCATCCATGCACGGCATGTCATCGTGCACTAATGAATACGCGTGAATCATCTCCACCGCACAGGCAGCCCGTTCTATGCCATCTCGCGGCGCATCAAACAACTCACCCGCAGCAAACGCGAGTAAAGGCCGCACGCGCTTACCACCATCCAGCACGGCATACTGCATTGCCTCATGCAACTTATGCGGTGCTAATGTCGTCGCAGGTAAATGAGAAAGAAGAACTGCCTCCATGTGCGTCTGGACAGTTTTACACCAAAGTGTGAATTCTTCTCTCATTCTTTTCTCACTCTTCCTCGTCCTCATCCTCTGCATCTGTCGCAAACGGCTTGAGCATCTCACCTTCCAGTACTTTGACCTGACGTTCGACACGCTCTAGTTGAGCAGCACAATATTTCACCAGCTCGGAACCACGTTGGTAGGCAGCTACCGAAGCTTCTAGGGGCAACTCGCCCGATTCCATCTTTGCAACAAGCTGTTCAAGCTCGGCCATGGCTTCCTCGAAGGAAGCGCTGGGCTGTTGTGGGGCAGATTTTTTAGGCATGCGTGATTCTCGTGGTCTGATGTGTCTATTTTAGTGCAATCACTTGAATGTAAACCTAAGTAGTCATTCTTAGCGAATCGAAAAGAGTCAAGGTTATCAAAACAGAACTCTCTTTTGTTTCACCACATAGTAAATGCAGAGGGCAATGAAAAGATTTTAAAAATTTTGCAGCATTTGCAGTGCGATCTTTTCGCTAAAACCAAGGTCCCTACTAAGTTTTGTAATTACTCAGGAAACTTTACTTATTCTGTTTAAATTTACTGTTTGTAATCTTCGGCGGCATGCGTATAATCGCCCCCTCGTCCAAAAAATACCACTCGATTTAAATTTTTGTAGTAAGTCGAAAAGTTTTTTGCGGATTATTTCTCTCTTAGGTTGGTGCAAATTAATTTGGGGGTGGGGATGTCCGATCTGGCCAGTCTCTCTAGACTCGCGCGATCCAACGCGCAACTACCAGTAGGTGTCTACTTTGATGACACGCTACTGAATCAAGAAATTCGTCAACTGTTCAATCAGGGTCCGCAATACGTGGGACATGAATTGATGGTTCCCAATGTCGGCGACTACGCGTCTCTTACGTGGGAAAACGACGGCCGTCTGCTCACACGCGATCAACAAGGCATTCAACTGCTATCGAACGTCTGCCGACATCGACAAGCAAAAATGCTGACTGGTCGCGGCAATTCAAACAACATCATCTGTCCGCTGCATCGTTGGACCTATGACCTCAAAGGTGAGTTGATTGGCGCGCCGCATTTTGGCGAAACGCCTTGCCTGAATCTTTCTCGTTTTGAACTGCAACGCTGGAATGGTTTGCTGTTTGAAAAAAATGGTTTCGATGTTGCTGGATTACTTAACAATCTAGGCGTCACCAAAGACTTAAACTTTGATGGCTACATGCTCGACCATGTGGAAGTCCATGAATGCGATTACAACTGGAAGACCTTCATCGAGGTGTATCTCGAGGATTATCACGTCGAACCTTTTCATCCGGGACTCGGTAACTTCGTTGAGTGCCGTGATCTGAAATGGGAATTAGGCGAAGGCTACAGCGTGCAAACGGTGGGGGTGAATGCAGCACTAAAAAAGCCAGGCTCTAGCGTTTATGAAAAATGGCATCAAGAAGTCATGCGTTACCGCGGTGGTGACGTGCCGCCCTACGGAGCAATCTGGTTAACGCTTTATCCCAACGTCATGGTGGAGTGGTATCCACATGTATTGGTGGTCTCAACCTTGTGGCCCAAAGGACCGCAAAAAACTACTAACGTGGTTGAGTTCTACTATCCTGAAGATATCGTGTTGTTCGAACGCAGCTTTGTAGAAGCCGAGCGTGCTGCCTACATGGAAACCTGCGTTGAAGATGATGAGATCGCGCTGCGCATGGATGCCGGACGTCGCATACTATTGGATCGCGGCGTAAATGAAGTTGGGCCGTATCAATCACCGATGGAAGATGGCATGCAGCATTTCCACGAGTGGTATCGCAAAAATATCGCGCTGTGACCTCAACGTCACTTCGCGACTAGCTGCAGCTAACGGCATGCAGTCGTTATGGATGTTGTTCGCCAGCTTCGTGTTCTCTCTGATGGGAGTGTGCGTCAAGCTGGCATCTGTCAACAGCTCCACGTCCGAAATCGTTATGTGTCGCGGGGCGGTTGGCATGGTGATGATGCTGGCGTTGGTTCAATTACGCGGCTACTCACTTCGCACGTCGTTTCCTTGGCATCATGCATGGCGCGGTTTCATCGGCGTCACCGCACTCTCGATGTGGTTCTATGCGATTGGCGAATTACCTTTAGCGACTGCCATGACACTCAATTACATGGCACCGATCTGGATCGCCAGTATTGTCTTTACTCTAGGGTGGTGGCACAAACAACGCCGCTTTGAATGGGGATTAGCAGCCGCCATCATGACCAGCTTTGTCGGCGTGGCTTTACTTCTCAAACCCTCGATGCATGCGGATCAATGGATGGGGGGATTGATTGCACTCATCTCTGGATTTCTCTCAGCACTAGCGTACATACAGGTTAAAAAACTCGGTCAATTAGGTGAACCGGAATACCGTGTCGTATTTTATTTCTCCGCCACAGGCGTAATCGGCGGGTTAATTAGCGGCTTAGTCGACAGCTACCTGCAGACGGGTGAATTACACGTACTGCATTCACTCTCAACACGTGATTTTTTACTGTTACTTGCCATTGGTGTCACCGCTACGATTGCACAGATCGCGATGACACGCGCCTACCGACTCGGTGCCATGCTGGTAACAGCCAACCTTCAATACACCGGTATTATTTTCTCCAGCATATGGGGTATTTTAATTTGGGGCGATCATCTCGATTTAGTCGGCTGGCTTGGTATTGCCATTATTCTTATCAGCGGTATTGCGGCGACCTTTTATAATGCGCGTAGCAGTACTCCGAAAAAAATATAAGCACCTTCTACTACCGAATTGTTAATGCATTGATAGTGCATTGATCACGACAGATTTTCCACAAAGGAGACCGGGATGCCTTACACCACATTGATCTCAGCGACCGAACTCACGTCGACTGTTAATCAAGCTAATGTTGTCATCCTTGATTGTCGAGCTGAACTGACTGATCCGCGTGCCGGTGCAATCGCCTATGCCGCAGGTCACATCTCTACTGCTCTCCACGCTGATTCTGATTTACATTTATCTGATAAATCACCTGGACCGAACGGTGAATTCCGCGGCAGGCATCCCTTACCATCGCAAGAAGCTTTCATTCAACAATTGCGTCACTGGGGCGTGAATTCAACATCGCAAGTTATCGTCTATGACGCTCACGGCGGCATGTTTGCATCACGCGTGTGGTGGATGTTGCGTTGGGTAGGACACAGTGACGTTGCGCTGCTTGATGGCGGCCTCGCGGCTTGGCTGGCAGTAGGAGGCACATTAGTGACAGACGTTCCGCAGCCTGCGCGCGGCAACATAAGCTTACGACCTGCTATCACCACTACTGTCACGGCCGCTGATGTTGTGAATAATCTCACTACACAAAAATTTACCGTACTCGATGCACGCGCTGCAGATCGATTTCGGGGAGAGAATGAAACCATTGATCCAGTGGCAGGACATATACCCGGCGCAAAAAATCGCTGGTTTAAAGATAATCTGCGTGATGATGGGCGCTTTAAAACAGCTGAACAATTACGGTCAGAATTTCAGCCACTGATTAACAGTCCACACGAAACCATACTTCAGTGTGGATCAGGCATCTCTGCCTGCCACAATGCATTAGCGATGGAAATTGCGGGCCTCAGTGGAGCACGCTTGTATCCGGGATCGTGGAGCGAGTGGTCCGCAGATGCGTCCAGACCTGTGGCGACTGGCGCAATTTAGTGACATAAATTAATGAACATGAAATCGATGCGTCAGTACTACGACGATGATCACACCCAGAGCAATTAAAACAAATTGTGGCACCGATTCACGCAAAGTTGCGCGCCGCTGCATCTGGGGCATTAAATCACTCACAGCAATATAAATAAATCCTGAAGAGGCAACGACTAGTACATACGGAATCAAATGCATTCCACTACCGAGCGCGTAGTAACCCACCAGGCCACCCACCACCGCCATGAAGCTGCAAATTAAGTTGTAAATATAGGCACGGGTTTTAGTCAGGCCTGCATTCAGCAAGACAATAAAGTCACCAATCTCTTGCGGGATTTCATGCGCAATGATGGCCAGTGCAGTAATCACACCAAGTTTGGGGTCAGCTAAAAATGCGGCTGCAATCAAAATGCCATCCGTAAAATTATGCAGACCGTCCCCCACTAAAATCATCAACCCCGATTTACCAGCCTCATGGGCATCATGACCATGCTCATGATCGTGCCCATCGCCTTCGTAGTGGTGCGAGTGACGCAGAATGGCAAATTTCTCTAACAAAAAGAAACCGAGTAATCCGCCAAGCAAGGTAGCAAACAAGGCATGGATATTGGCATCGGATTCAAAAGCCTCAGGCAAGGCATGCAGCAGCGACGTCGACAGCAAAATGCCGACAGATAGGCTGACCATGCGCTCCACCATCTTCGACAAAAAACTGAAGGAAAGAAAAGCCGCTGCAGAAATACTGATCACCCCACCAATGGTGGTTGCCAGCAGAATGGAAGACAGAGTGGTATCGATTTTTAGTCCAGTTGAATTCAACAAACGCCGCGATTAGACCATAACCCACGGCACGCCGGCAATTCGTCGAATGACGCAGATGCCGACATCTCCGCGGATTGCTTTAATGGGCTTTTTCCCAATTCGGGCCAGTGCCGACATCCGCGACCAGTGGCACGCGCAGCTCGGCCACGCCAGCCATGAGTTCCGGCAATCGCGTCTTAACCAAGGCTAATTCCGCTTCAGGGACTTCCAGCACCAGTTCATCATGCACCTGCATCACCATGCGCGAGCCCAGTTTTTCAGTATCTAACCAGTTTTGTACCGCGATCATGGCGAGCTTAATTAAATCTGCCGCTGTGCCCTGCATAGGCGCATTAATCGCTGCGCGCTCAGCGCCCTGACGGCGTGGGCCATTCGGTGAATTAATTTCAGGCAGCCACAAGCGTCTACCAAATACGGTTTCAACAAATCCTTGCGACTTGGCTTGCTGACGTACATCGTCCATAAATTGTTTAACGCCGGCAAAACGATGGAAATATTTTTCCATATACATCTGCGCCGCAGAACGCTCGACGCCCAAATTACCTGCCAAACCAAATACGCTCATGCCATACATCAAACCAAAGTTAATCACTTTGGCGTAGCGGCGCTGCTCGCTACTCACTTCAGTCAAAGGCACACCAAAAATTTCTGCCGCGGTCGCGCGGTGAATATCTTCACCCGCAGCAAAGGCACGCAACATACCTTCATCACCCGACAAATGCGCCATGATGCGCAACTCAATTTGCGAATAATCCGCAGAGACAATCACATTACCGGGAGCCGCAATAAAGGCTTCACGTATACGTCGCCCTTCTGCAGTGCGAACCGGAATATTTTGTAAGTTGGGCTCATTCGATGACAGCCTGCCCGTGACCGCAATCGCCTGACCATAGTTGGTATGTACACGCCCCGTTGATGGATTAACCATGCGCGGTAATTTATCGGTGTAGGTCGATTTCAGCTTAGAGAGGCTGCGATAGTCCAACAACAATTTAGGTAAGGGATAATCTTCCGCCAGCTTTTGTAAAACTTCTTCATCCGTCGATGGTGTGCCACTCGGTGTTTTTTTGACGACGGGTAGCTTTAGTTTTTCAAACAAAATTTCACCTAACTGCTTAGGTGAATTTAAATTAAAAGGTTGCTCGGCCAATGCATGCGCTTCTTTTTCCAACTCCATCAACTTAATGCCAAGCTCGTTTGATTGAGCGACTAGTAAATCGACATCAATTAGCACACCATTACGTTCCATACGCTGCAATACGATCGATGTAGGCACTTCGATCTGTTCATAAATGAAACGTAGCTTTTCGTTCGCCTCTATCCGTGGCCACAACGTATTGTGTAAACGTAGTGTGATGTCAGCATCTTCAGCGGCATAATCCGTCGCTGTTTCTATACTGACTTCATCAAAGCCAATTTGCGAAGCACCCTTGCCGCACACTTGTTCGTAGGTGATCGTTTTTTTATCCAACCAACGCAAGGCAAGACTATCCATATCATGCGTTCGATGAGATTCGATCACATACGATTGCAATAGCGTGTCGTGCACGATACCTTTCAATGCGATACCGTAGTTCGCAAAGATATGGCTATCGTATTTCAAATGCTGACCCAGCTTGGATTTGGAGGCGTCTTGCAGCCAAGGCTTCAGCTTTTCCAAAACAAATTCACGCGACAGTTGATCTGGCGCTCCAGGATACCGATGATGCATAGGCACATAGGCCGCCTTGCCCGGCTCTACGCATAAAGACAAACCAACGATCTCGGCGCTCATAGAGTCTAACGACGTCGTCTCGGTATCAACCGCTGTTAATGGCGCTTCATTGATTATCTTGATCCAAGCTTCCAGCTGCTGAGCCGTAAATACGGTTTCGTAATGTGTTTCAATCGGCGGATCCGCTGCAAACAAACTAGCTTGCTCAGAAGGATCAGCTATGGATGTAATCGTTTTAGAGTTCG